>Ga0196976_1000230_pt1 | contig 37784 bp, 34 predicted proteins | sample S3v_513CmetaG_FD_148644 | JGI IMG/M metagenome (GOLD analysis project Ga0196976, IMG submission 148644) | Soil microbial communities from Anza Borrego desert, Southern California, United States - S3+v_5-13C | ecosystem: Environmental > Terrestrial > Soil > Desert | place: USA: California... | reverse complement strand
GAATCTTGTGAATTGTCGGCCGCCGCTGTACGGACCATAATCCTCCGCTTTCATTTGTCAGGCCCAACGGCTCTTCTTCGGCAATGTCCCGCCTTGGAGGGCCACTTCAGTACACCAGTAGAGAAGTCACACACAACTTCTCTGCCGCATTCGTTGCGGCAGACTTGCGCGGCCCCACTGTGTGCTGCGCTTCAGCTATGGAGGAGACCTGATGCGACTATCGAAGTACGTGGTAGCGGCCCTGACGTTCATCACCGCACTGATCTTGCTTATCCCCGGAGCAGCGTCTGCCGAGGAGCAAATACGCGCTTACTGGGTCGACACATTCAACACCGTGCTCAACACGCCCGCAGACGTGCAGGCCGTGGTGAACAATGCCCGTGCCGCAAACGCCAATGCAATCTACGCGCAAGTCCGGCGCCGTGGCGACGCATGGTATCTGAACGGCCGCGAGCCTCTCCCGGAAGGCGTCCCGATACAGGCAGGCTTCGATCCGCTGGCCGCTCTGATTGAGGCAGCGCGTCCGTACGGTATCGAGGTTCACGCTTACGTCATCATCGGTGCCGTGTGGAACAGGCATCCGGTCGTCCTTGGACCTCCGAGCAGCCCCGACCACGTCTTCAATAAGCATGCGTGGGATCCCGTAGCGAAGAAGATCATCAGCGGACCGGAGAACTGGCTCACCCGAACTCTGGTTCCGGACAACACGCCCGGCACCGGCATTACATGGAATGGCCATCGCTTTGGGAACGACTTCTACCTCGAACCGGGCCATCCCGACGCCGAGGCCTACACCGTTGACGTGCTGATGGACATCGTCCGCAACTACGACATTGCCGGTCTGCACCTCGACCGCATCCGTTATCCGGACTTCAGCCTCAGCGGCCAGACGCCAACCACCGGCGCGAACATCGGCTACAACGAGGTCAACGTCGCGCGGTTCCAGAAACGCTTCGGGTTCACCGGTCAGCCTTGGCCCACGCCAGGCGATCCTCTCTGGATGCAGTGGCGCCGCGACCAGGTCACGAACCTGGTTCGTCGCATTTACCTCAACACAATGGCGATCAAGCCGTGGGTGAAGGTTTCCGCGGCAACTATTGCTTATGGCGGCGGCCCTGTAAAAGAAGAAGACTGGAAAAAGGCTGAAGCCTACTGGCGTGTTTACCAGGATTGGCGCGGGTGGACGGAAGAAGGCATTCTCGACATTGCCGCCCCGATGAACTACAAGCGCGAGCACACGGCCACGCACGTCCCCATGTTCGACACTTGGAACGAGTGGACCAAAAACCATCAATACAACCGATCAGCCATCATCGGACTCGGCGCCTATATCAACTCCGTGGAATGTACGCTTCGCCAGGTGCGTCGGTCACTCCAGCCGTCGAGCACGGGCAACTATGTTAAGGGCATCATTCTCTACGCCATGGCGACTACGAACGTGGCCGTCACGGCCAACCCATGCTCTGTGAACGCCGGCGCGAACACACCAGTGCGTTCCATCTCGGAATTCGCCTCCGCCCTGACCACCGGCAAGTCGCTGAACGGCGTAACTCTCTACGAGAATCCCGCGCTGAATCCCGTTCCGGTCTTCGCCGTGCCGGCCGCGATTCCTTCCATGCCGTGGAAGATGAATCCGCACCTGGGCTATTTGAAGGGATTCATCAAGGACGCTGACGGTACAGCCGTTGACGCCGGTGACGTTACCCTGACCCGCGTCGACGATGGCACTACTCCGACGACCGGCAAAACCAGTATCAACACTCAGACCGACGGCGGCGGCTTCTACGGTGGCGTGGACCTCGCACCCGGTCTCTACAAAGTGACGGTTGCACCCACTGGTCAGGCTCCGCACACCATGCAATGCACCGCGCAGGTGACCGGAGCGCAGGTCGCCGACTTCGATTTCACCATCGATCGCAACCTGCCAGAAAGCACCCTCGTCGCTTCTCAGCAGACAATCTGGCCGCCGAACAACACGACCGTAAACGTTGAACTCAGCGGCGAGGCTGCGGACGTCGGCTTGGGATTGGACTCGATCAGCGTCCGCGTTATCGACGAATACGGCACTGTTGAACCGCAGATTGCCGCAATTCAGGGATCGGGTGAGCACGCGCTCGGCTGGTCTGTAAGCATCCCGCTCGAAGCATCGCGTCATGGTTACGACAAAGATGGCCGGGCGTACACGATCGAGGTCACCCTGAAAGATCGCGCGTGCAATACGCGCACTCTCACAACCACCGTGGTCGTAGAGCACGACCAGCGGCACTAATAACCGCTTACGATGAAAAGGCGCGGCTCTCGGCCGCGCCTTTGCTCTTTTGTGTGGATGCCGATCTTCGACCCGCATCGCTGCCACTCCCCCAAGACTGGCCACACAGACCGGCAGAACTCAGCCCTCTCGTCGCGAACTGAGGCCGGTTTGGGACAACGCACGCTTTCAGAACTCTGCGCACGGATGCGCTACTGCGTTGGCTCCGCGCTCAACCCACCAACTCCCGTGGACGCAGTGGCGGAGCTAATCTTGTACCCGGTGTAGGTGATGGTCAGCTTTGCTGCCCCACCGATGCGTACGTCAGTTGTTGAGTGGTTCTCCGAAGGCAGCCAGAAATCGCCGAACTTCGCGTACCTGTGCCGCACATTCGTTTTGCTGATCCAGAACGAAGGCTTCTTCGCGGGCTGCGCCTCGATCTGAACGACGGCGAAGTCTTCGGCATCCACCCAGATCGTTCCCCGGTAAAGGAACTTGTTACTCACCTTGGGAATTGCGCGAAGTACGTACAGGTCTCTGCCCTCCTTCGTCTCTCGCCCGACGAGTTCAAAGCTGTAGTTTTCGCCGTTGAGTGCAGTGCGAGCGCGGTTTTCGTCTTCCGAAGCTTCCTGCTCGCTCTCCAAAAGTTTCTTGAACACCCGATTGATGATTGAGGATGACCCGCTCTGCGAGATTACCTTGAAGCGCTTCGCGTTCGGGGCTTCGAATCGGGCCTCGACCGTCATCTCGGCTTCGCGTTTCCCCGGAAACCCCGTGTACAGCAGGTGGTAGGTTCGCGTGCTGGTGTACGCCTTTAGCGCTTCGGCTCTTTGTCGATTGCGCTCAATCAAACGCTGCACAATCTGCTCTACCGTAAGGCTCTCACGGTCCTGTGCCGGACTTTGCTGCTGCGCAGAGAGACACATCGCACAAACGAGCACGATCACAGGTACAAAGGAGATGCAGCGCAGAAATCTAGGCCTCATGGTGATCCGATTGCGGCGCCACGAATGAACTGCCGGAATGCGTGTCCATATGAGCCTTTCTCATTGCGCAGTCACCGACGGCGAAGATGGACTCAAGCGCTGGCGCGGACAGGCTCCTCCGAAAATGCCGACTCGGCAACCTTGCTTGCATTTAGCGGGAGGACGACCGAGAAGACCGTTCCGGATTGGCCCTGCCTGGCACTACTCCGGAATCTGATGCTCCCACCGTACCGCTCAACGATCGTCTGAGTTACCCATAACCCAAGCCCCGTCCCCACGTCTTCTTTGGTGGTGAAGAACGGCTCCCATATCTTCATCTTCAAATGGTCCGCAATTCCGCTCCCGTTATCCGCGACTGTGACGCGAACGGCGCTACCATCTCTCGCGGAAAGCACTCTTAACTGCAATCGCCCATCCACATGCATTGCATCGAGCGAATTGAGGAGAAGGTTGGAGAAGAGCTGACGCATTTCGCCTTCCGCGGCAATGATAGGTGCAGCGAACCCGTATCGCCGGATGATCGTGATGCGTTTTGCATCAATCTTTGACCTGTAGAGGGAGAGTAAATCGTCAAGGATCGTGCTCAAGCTGAGGGCCGCAGGCGTGGCGGTTTCCTTGTAGAAGCTCAGCGTTTGCCGTGCGAGGTGGCTTACCCTCCTCAACTCTTCTCCGGCCATTTCGACGTACTGCTGAGCACTTGCTTTGTCGATTTTGGCGAGATAGAGCAGGTTCGTTACGGCCTCCAGCGGATTGTTCAGTTCGTGCGCGACGGTCGCGGCCATCCTTCCCGTTGCCGCCAGTTTCTCGGTGCGGCGCAGCACCTCTTCGGCCCGGCGGCGCTCGGTTACGTCTCGGGCAATCTTCGACGCCCCGATGATCACCCCTTCTTCGTTACGGATTGCCGAAATCGAGAGTGAGACGGGAACACGCCGGCCGTCCTTCGCAACGCGCTCCGTCTCATAGTGCTCAACTCGTTCCCCTCGCCGGATCTTCTGCAGGATGTTTTCAACTTCGCCCCGGTGTTCCTGCGGGACAATGAGAGTTATATGCCGGCCGATGGCTTCCTCCGGTTTATAACCGAACAGCCTTTCCGCTGCGGGGTTCCAACTCTTGATGATTCCGTTCAGGTCCTTGCTGATGATGACGTCGTCCGAGCACTCCACGATCGCAGCCATCCTGCTGCGCGCCTCGGCTGCCGAACGCTCCGCAACGGCTCTTGCTCGCGCCAGGGCGGCAATTACCAGCGAAACCAGCAGGAATGCGGTCACTTTCTGTGCATCTGCTGCACTCCACCCGACAGTGCCAACGGGAGCAATGAGAAAATACTCGGCCAACAGCGCGGACAGTACCGAGCTGATGATGGCCGGCGCAAAGCCTAGCTTGTAAGAGACGACTGCAACTGCGCCGAAAAAGAACAGGAACGGAACATCCCGGAGTGTGGGCAGAAGGAAAAACAGGGCGAGCGCAGCAAGTGTGATCGCAATAGCTGCAGCGTAGCGTTTCAACATCACCAGCGTCATCTTTCTACTGGTCTCTAGGCGGAAACCCGCCCCGTTCTATGCCAAAGCTCAATTAGATGCAGTGCGAGCACGCGTTGCTCCAGTCTTTAGTGCCGTGGACCGGTCAAAACCGGCGGTCATATCTCAGGAGAAATCCTGTTTCGCAGCCGTCCCGATTCCCGTACTCTGGTTAACGCTCGCCGTCAAAACTGAATCGCACCACCGTTTTGAACGGTCGGGGACTGGTGTTGAACATGACATCTTCTTCCATTCTGGCCACCGGGCAGGCAGCAGCCGCCGCGCGGAAATCAGAGGCTCCGAAACCCGCACGACTGGCATCGCTGGATGTTTTTCGCGGCATGACCATCGCGGGCATGATTCTCGTAAACAACCCTGGCACTTGGAGTGCCATTTACGGCCCATTGCGGCACGCAAGATGGCATGGGTGGACACCGACCGATCTGATTTTCCCTTTCTTCTTATTTATTGTCGGTGTCTCGATGATGTTGTCGTTCGGCAAGCGCAAAGAGCAGGGGGCCGAGCGCGGCAAACTGATGCTGCATGTGCTCCGTCGTAGTGCGACTATATTTGCCATCGGCCTCTTCCTTGCCGCCTATCCATATTTCAACCTCTCGACCTTGCGCATCCCCGGAGTGCTGCAACGGATTGCACTCTGTTACCTCTTCGCTTCCGTGATCGCGCTTTTTCTTGGCCGGCTTGGACGGATTGCATCGCTGCTGTCGCTGCTCGTCGGATATTGGGTACTGATGCGCTTTGTCCCGGTGCCTGGCTACGGGGTTGCGCAGTGGACACCCGATGGCAATTTGGGCGCGTATCTTGACCGCACTCTTCTCTCGGGTCACTTGTATCAACCCACGTGGGACCCCGAAGGTCTTCTAAGTACGCTTCCTGCGACCGGAACCGTGTTGTTCGGCACATTGGTTGCCGATTGGTTGAAAGCCAACGTCAGCGGAACGCGAAAAGCACTTGGCCTCATCGCGGGCGGTGTCGTCGTCCTCCTTGTCGGATGCGCACTCGACCCGATATTCCCGCTGAACAAAAATCTCTGGACCAGCAGTTTCGCGATTTTCACCGCCGGATTCGCTTCGTTGACCCTTGGCGTTTGCTACTGGCTGGTTGACCTGAAGGGCTGGCGCGCATGGGCGAAACCGTTCGTCATCTTCGGAGTAAATCCAATACTCGCGTACGCACTATCGGGTTTAATGGCAAAGTCCCTGGTCACCTGGGGAACCACGGATGCAGGCGGACAGACCGCGACGTGGAAGGCCGTGCTGTACAACAGCTATTTCGCACCGCTCGCAAGCCCGATGAATGCATCGCTGCTCTGGGCGGTTTCATACGTACTGCTCTGGCTGGGCGTCATGTGGATCTTCTACCGCAAGCAGATATTCGTGAAGGTCTAGCTACGGACGTCTCCATTCGACCGACCGCCCTGCGCGACACTGTCGTGCAGGGCGCAGTCTTTAATGCATCTCCTGCGGGAAGTTCGGCAGGCGTCACATGCGCGGCTCCTGACGCGCAGGGGCGGCCAAGGTGATTGCCCGGTTTACAAAAACGTTTAACCAGCTATAGTAATCCCGGCATCTGCATACCTTTTGGCAGAGGCGCACCCCTTGGTTTCACCGCTTATATAACGCGAGAGACGGAACAAGCTCATGTTCAAGAGAGTCCTAGCCTCGACCATTCTTCTGCTGGTAACTCTTCCCGGAGTGCATGGCCAGACCAAGCAGGCACCATCAACCCAAAGTCAGGCAAAAGCACAGAAAGCGTCAGTTCGGACACAACTGGACCGCAAGGTAGAAGAACTGCTGTCGAAGATGACCCTTGAGGAGAAAGTGGGTCAGATGACGCAGATTACCTTGGACGTGATCGGAAAAGGCAAGAGCCGCTTCGCCAGCGACGAGCCGTTTCAGCTCGATCCGGCCAAGGTGAAGGCGGCCATCGTGGACTATCATGTCGGTTCGGTGCTGAACACGGCCAACAACCGTGCACGCACACGCGAAACCTGGTTCCAGATCGTCGGCCAGATTCAGGACGTTGCCCTCAAGCAGACTCGTCTCAAGATTCCCGTCATCTACGGCATAGACTCCATTCACGGAGCCACCTACACGGCGGACTCGACCATCTTCCCGTATGCCATCGCGCAAGGGGCGAGCCGCAATCGTGAATTGGTGCGCCGCGCTGCGGAAATCACCGCGTATGAAACTCGGGCGAGTTCGATACCCTGGAGTTTCTCGCCTGTTCTTGACCTCGGCGCTGACCCTCGTTTTCCGCGCCAGTTCGAAACCTTCGGCGAAGACCCTTATCTGATCACCGAACTAGGCCTGCAAACCGTTAAGGGATACGAGGGTGACCCGAACGACATCAGCAAGCCAAACCGCGTTGCATCCTCGCTCAAGCACTTCCTCGGCTACATGACAACGGCTTCCGGCAAGGACCGGACTCCTTCATTCATTTCAGAAGACGCTTTGCGCGAATACTACCTGCCGCCGTTCAAGGCTGCTGTTGAAGCCGGTGCGCACAGCGTCATGATCAATTCCGGCCTGATCAACGGGATTCCGGTTCACGCCGACTACAACATCCTTACCAAGCTGTTGAAGGAAGAGTTGGACTTCCAGGGCCTCGTCGTAACCGATTGGGCGGATATCGAGAACCTGCGCAACCGCGACCGCGTCGCCGCGACGGACAAGGACGCGATCCGCATGGCCATCAACGCCGGCATCGACATGTCGATGGTCCCCTACAACTACGAGACCTTCTTTAACGGGCTCGTCGCGTTGGTGAAGGAAGGCCAGGTAAAGCAGTCGCGTATCGACGATGCGGTCCGGAGAATTTTGCGGGTCAAAGTGAAGCTCGGTCTCTTCGAGCGCCCAGTCACGAATCCCAAGGACTATCCCGAGTTTGGCAGCAAGGCTTTCGAACAGGCTTCATACGACATGGCTGCCGAATCCATCACCCTGCTGAGGAATGAAGGCAACATCCTCCCGCTGAAGCGAGGCACGAAGCTCCTGGTTACTGGTCCGAACGCCAACTCGATGCGCACTTTGAATGGTCCGTGGACATATTCATGGCAGGGCGAGAAGGTCGAAGAATTCGCAGGCCGCTATAACACCATCCTTGAAGCATTGCAGAAAGAGGCCGGCACCGAGAACATCCGCTACGTGCCCGGAGTCAGCTATAAGCACGACGGCAAGTACTGGGAAGAGTACGCGGACCGATTCGATGAAGCGATCGCGGATGCAAAAGATGTGGACGCCATCATTCTCTGCCTCGGCGAAAACACATACGTCGAAAAGCCCGGCGATCTGAATGATCTCTATATGTCCGATCTTCAGACGCAGCTCGCGCATAGTCTGACCGCAACCGGCAAGCCAGTCATCCTGGTACTGAACGAGGGACGGCCGCGTCTCATCAGCCGCTTCGAGCAGCCCATCAAGGCAATCGTGCAGACTTATCTGCCCGGCAACTTCGGCGGCGATGCTCTGGCGGACATCCTGTTCGGCGACGTCAATCCGTCCGGCAAACTTCCTTATACCTACCCGCGCTATCCGAATGCGCTCACGTCCTACCTCCACAAGCCCGCCGACGAACAGAAGCGTGGCCAGGGAGTTTACGACTACGAAGCTGACTACAATCCCCAGTTCGACTTCGGACATGGTCTGAGTTACACCACGTTCAAGTACAGCAATCTCAAGCTCAGCAGGCAGTCCGGGAGCTTGAAAGAACCGCTGACCATCACTGTCGAGGTCACGAACGCGGGCGGCCGCGAAGGCAAGGAAGCGGTGGAACTCTACACGACCGACCTTGTGGCAAGCGTCATTTCACCAGACATGAAGCGGCTCCGCGGCTTCGAGAAGGTGAATTTGAAACCTGGCGAAACGAAAACAGTCTCGTTCAAGCTGACCAAAGATGACCTCTCCTACTTCGGCCCGGATGGTCGCAGCATCATCGAGCCCGGTGAGTTCGACATCAGGGTCGGTGACCAGGTACAGCGATTCACCCTGACCGACACGCAATAACCTGTCCTCCCCATCATAGCGACCTGCCCCAGGGCAGGTCGCTATGTCTGCCGCCCTATTAGAAGGCTCGGGATACCCGCTGGAGAAAGTCTCCCGCGACCTCCCTTGGCAGCACGAGCACACCATCCAGATACAACGGACAGAGAGAAACGGTGGGACTGAGCAGTAAAGCCAGGCGCAGGAGTGGGTATTGGCCTGAAAGCTCTGCACTGGTCCGCATGTCAGAAGAAAAATGCCCAGAGGACGCAATCAGCACGAGATCGTATGCCTGCACCGCACAGCGAGCCGATGCCATACCCGTATCAATTACGCACTCGACCGTGTAGCCATGCGTAATCAGTTGCCTTGCCCTCTCGCAAGACAGCAGAGGGTCTGCATCGAGGAGCAGGATAGTCTTGCTGACTTGAGGTGCTGTGATGTTCCCTGTCATGAGAGTCGCAGCCTCGATTTCCCCCTTTTCTCCTCCGGCGTTGGGCCGGGAGAGCGAGCAACATAAAAAGGACTGCCTACAAGGAAACGTAACAATTGGCGCGGATTTGCGGCCCTTATGTCTTTGGCCAGTTGCTCAGCTTCGGGTTTATTCACCCCAAGATCAAGCAGAACCATGTTGTAAGCAGTCGAGGCACAGCGGGTCCGGGCCGCCTTGCCCGTCGCCGCGCAATGCACAACAACACCGCGAGACCGCAGCGTCTTTGCACGCGAGTCGCGCGTTTTGGGATTGCTGTCCACCAGCAGGATTCGCTTCTGCATGAGTGAAAGATCGTGAAAACGGTTATTCATCTTGTCCTTTTGTCCGCAGTAGGTGGGTGGTACGCACAGATGGCGCTTGATCGCGCTCAGCCACGCGCCCAATCGGCATCCCTCTGTAATGTTGACCGCACGTTGTCACTCTGCAAAAAGTAGCTTTCTTGAAGGTGATACGCGTAGGCAATCACCACGAGGTATGGAAACCCCAGGAATCTCCGGGCTTCAATCCGGCACAGTTCCATGCAGTTGAAGTTCCTTCGGCGAACTCTCGCAAGTAACCGCCGCACCGCGCGTTGTCGCCCCAGTAATCGACTCCATGCCGGAATCAGTGTTCGCATTTCGCCTGCGAGGAAAAAGAGGTTCCAGCCCACCTCCCGAGTCTTCCTGCTGAGCGCGAACGCGCTCAGCGAACCGAACGTTCGCCAACCCTCGCCGCAACTGTGGCAATCGGAGGCCAGCACGGGAGGCAAGATTACGCCTTCCTGCACCAGCATCGTTCCGTTCTCAATGGGGATATTCATGCATGTTTCCTTGTTCACGCCTGTTCAAGGTGGGTGAACGAACCAGGCTGCCTGACCTCTCCGAAAGTGCAGCTATGCCGTGAGCTTCAGTGAATTCGCGGACCAGCGTCGCATGGCCGCAAACTCAGATTCATCCAGCGCCTGTCGAAGTACCTGTTCCGCATTTTTTCGGTCCTTGCGTGACGGCGCGTGAACCTGAACGAGTCTGTTGGGTCGTTGCCTGTCGCTTGCGAAGCTCGCCCTGCCCTTGATGATGAAGTTGAGCATATCCGCCAAGGTTTCAGAGCTATACCCCTCACTGAATGTCAAACCCTCGCCGGGTGCTTCTTCGGAGGAGGCGAAGTACTCGCAAACGAGACTCCAGTAGCCACGTTTAGCGGATGCCCAAACTTTCAGGTATGCCAACGCATTCTGATCGCCCCGGTATTCGACATGAATGAGACTGTCGGGACCTTCCGGCATCAGGTCATCCCAGCTCAGAACTGCTGCCGATTCCAGAATCTGATCCAGATCAATCAAGGAAACCTTAAGCACACGCGAACTCATAATGACTCCTTCGTCGGTGCGAATTCGCGACGGGCACGGCCCGTGACGAGTTCTTCCCGACTGCGCAGGTTCAAATAGTGCAACATCCACCACGTGCAGCTTCGAACAGTGGCGTCCGTCAGGTTGAGTTTTTCTGTTATTTGGATATTGGTGAGGCCACAGCCGAAAAGACCGTAAGTCGGTCCGAGGACACCAACTCGTTCCTGGTACGCACGCATGACGTGCCTGCTTTCTGTTGCGATTTCTCAATCGCGAAGGCGCGGTAAGGAGGGATATGCCGGAGAGTCTTCGTGGTTAAGTTACTTTAAGTATACGCCCACTGCGGGTCTGGTTCGGACGAATCATACCAAGACTCCTGACGATACACTCGATCGCTTCCTGAGTACCTTGGCGCAACCGACATCCAACTGCAGGTCAATCGCGCAATTCACCGCAGATTGGCTGGCCGGCCAGCCCCGAATAGGAAAGCTTGAAATCGCCGGGCTGCACGGCTCCGTCAACTCTGGTTCCGCGCTATACTTCGACGCCAACCGACCTCGATTCGGGCCGCACGCTGCGATCCCCCAGTCCACTGAAACACAAACCCCAAAAGACGAATGGAGGGAATATGGACGAGAATGCCATCCGAAATCTGTTCAAAGAATTCGAAACCGCATTCAACCGCCACGACCCGAATGCGATTGCATCCTGCTGGACCGAGGACTGCGACCACATTGACCCTGATGGTGCCGAGGCAAAGGGCCGAGCCGAGATGCAGCGCCTCGCCACCGAGAAGCACAACTCGGTATTCAGGGGCTCGAACATAAAGGTAAACATCCAGCGTGTCCGTGAGCTTAGCCCGGACATCGTTCAGGTGGATGGCACGTGGGAACTGTCGAACGCGCGCACACCTGACGGAAGAACCATCGCCACTATGCCTGGCAGGTGCTCTGCCTTTGCAAGCGGGATGGCGATCGATGGCGCATGTACATTACGCGTCCATTCGTTCCGCTCGGCGCGCTCGGAGAACACAGGGCTGCTGCATAAATGCGGCCGCGAAAGGAGGACGGCTCACGAGCCGTCCTCAAACTGCACAAATGTCGCCACCACACTTGTTGCGCTGAAGCGCAGAAGCGAGCCGTCTGCTACTTGGCCGCCACAGCGGCACTCGTTTTTCTCAAGAGTTCCGGATCCGCATTCGGCGCGACCTGTTTCAACGTAGCCGCATATCGCGCAGCCTGTTCGGAATTGCCCGCTGCTGAGGCAGCCTGCGCCGCACCACGCAGTGAGTTGAATCGGTTTGGGGCCACTTTCAGCGACGCCTCGTATGCTGCGAGTGCCTCCCTGTGTCGCCCAAGCTCGGCCAGCATATCGGCGAATTGTTCCCGCGCCGGCAAGATGGCTCCGGGCGTAACCGGATGCTTGTCCGTGGCGTCCTCCAGGTCGGCGGCGGCCCGAAGCAATTGAACTGCTTCCTCGCGCTTGCGCTCGGCGAACGCAGTCCATCCTCTCGCCGATAGGACCAGGATTTCGACCATGGCCACTCCATCCTTCTGCCCGGCGCTGGCCAGCTTTTCCCGCAGCTCGGTCAGCCGTGCGATTTCCCGATGTGCCTGTTGCGGCACTCCGGTGCGAGCGGATCCCAGCGCGCGTGCCCAATAAACGTGCCCATTCGCTACGAGCGTCCAAAAGCTTCCGCCTGAATAGGTCGGCTCAGGAAGATTGCGCGCATCCGCCCATCGACGCGTCTCGAGCGTGACGCGGGCAGGAATAGCCGTTGCAGAGTGATACGCGGCGAAATTGCTCCAGTCCGCGTCCTTGATGGTCTTCAGCTCTTCCCAAACAGATGTCGCCTTGCCGACTTCTCCCCGTTGCAGATAGGCGTAAGCAAGGTAGTCCATCGCGTGCAGTTGCTCGCCGAGATCGGCCTTCGAGCCGTTCTTCTTGAAGTGTGCGCGTGCGGCATTCGCCGAGTCTATGTTCGAGCGGATTGCGTCTTCCCACAGACCAAGCCGGATGAAGATATGCGATGGCATGTGCAGCGCGTGAGGAGCCGCCGGAGCGATCTGCGCATACCGCCGGGCAGCGTTCAGGCCGCGCTGAGCCAGCTCGGGATAGTCATAGTTGTGGATAACGTAATGGGCGAGCCCAGGGTGATCCGGCTGTTTCTCGAATAGCGGATCGATGATCGCACCAACCCTACGTTGCACCGCGTACGTCTTGTCAGTCGGATCAGCAGTCGAGCGCAAGGCCAACGCATAGAAGATGGCGGCCTCAACATCGTCCGGATACGACTTGTACACCTTCTCCATCGACTGAGCGAAAGCCTGATTCCTCGCGGCCAGAGATGCCTTAGCCGAGTCGTACACGCTTGAGAGCGCTTCAATGTATGCTCGCTCCCGCGGAGTCGCTTTGTTCGCCGCCTTCGCCTTCTCCAACGCTGCCGCCCCGCGTTCTACTTCGGCGGGAGACGCCGGCGCCCACAACGGATGATGCAGGCTCATCCCGACGCCCCAGTACGCGATCGCACAGTCCGGGTCTTTTTCCGCTATCGTTCTGAAGGCCGCTTCGGCTTCCTGGTACCAGAACGAATGCAGCATGGCGACTGCGCGCTCGAAATCCGGTTGCAGGTCGCGAGTGCAGGATGTTGGGAAAGTGACTTTGCCGAGTTCGCCAACTCCGCTGGCGTGATGACGATGACCTTCATCTGCGACGAGAGCTACAGCCAAGGTCAGGACAAGTACACAGGCTGAAACGCGCATCGAGGTACCTCCAAGGCACGCAGATGTTACACCAATTCAGTGTGAGTAGCGTGAGCCGACGCCCTTGAAGTCAGAAGAGCGGTGAGACGCCGCTGTGCCTCGGTCTCTATCCGTGGCACGCTGTTCAACCGTGTCTTTCGTACCTGCTGAATGCATTGGAAACAGAACGCATGGCGGATCCGCGAATAGCAGGCGAAGGTAGTCGTCCGTGAGTGATGAAACAACGTTCTGTTCAGCTTGACCCAAGGCTGAAGCGACCGTTAGAATCGGACTGGCGCAGGGAAGTTCATCGCGCCGTCCAATTTAGTGTTTCGCTGCTGCCCCCTCGTTCAATGGTAGGACAGCTGACTCTGGATCAGCATATCGGGGTTCGAATCCCTGGGGGGCAGCCAAACTTCTCAACAACTTACAAATCCCATCGCTCGAAACACCCAAATTCTAGATAGCTGCTATTTAAGAACGGCCCCGATGCTAGTTCTGCGCGCAGATTCGCGACCGCATCGAACTTTGGTCCGGGGGGCCGCGTAGAGACTTCTGAACGTGCACCATGCCCGCGCCGCATTGAGCATAGTACGTGCTCGCCTCGGCCTTGTGACCAGCACAGCTTCGCTGCCGTTTTCAGTACAATCTCCCCATGCTTGGCAATATCGAAACGCTCTCGCAGGCCGCTCGGGCCGGTGCGCAGCAGACGCTCAGGCCTGAAGACTGCGCCCTGGTCGTCGTCGACATTCAGGAAAAGCTGCTGCCCCCAATCTTCAATAAGGAAGCGCTCGTCCGTAACTCGCAGTTGCTGATTCGCCTTGCGGGCATTCTCGAGATTCCCGTCGTGGTCACGACCCAATATGTCCGCGGACTCGGACCTACAATACCCGAAATCGCTTCGCTGCTCCCCAGTGGCATCGAGCACATCGACAAACTGGAGTTCTCCTGCTTCGGCAGCGACGCATTCTGCTCGGTTACCAAAGCACTGCCCGGACACCGCAACACACTGCTGCTTTGTGGCATGGAGACGCACATCTGCGTGCTTCAGACTTCCCTCGGCGCGCTCGACCGTGGTTACATCGTGCACGTTGCATCCGATGCCGTCGGCTCCCGAACGGAATTCAACTGGCGCATCGGACTCGATCGCATGCGAGATGCCGGGTGTGTGATTTCTTCCACCGAGATGATGATGTACGAACTGCTTCGCCGGAGTGGAACGACACAGTTCAAGGAGATGTTGAAGCACCTGAAGGCATGACGCAGAATTTGCCGAAAACGGCTCGGGCCGCCCACGCCGGGGCGGCCCGTCTTACGATTGCTGGCCTCTACTGTGCTTCCTGCGTGCTTTCTGGAGTTTCCGCCGTTGCCCCGGCAGCGGCCTGCTTAACTCTCACCACGGTAATCTTCGAAAAGCCCTCATCGAAGCTGGGCGCTCGGAGTTTCTGCGCCATTCGCTGCATCACGTCTTCCGGGACCACCCTGTGCCGCCGCTGGTTGCGTTCCATGCAGACCTCGAGTGGCACCTCGAAGTACACGGCGTGCACTTCGTATCCGAAGTCATTCGCCATTCGGATCCAGTGTTTGCGCTCCTTTGGCGAAAGGTTCGTGGCGTCCACGTAGTTCCAGGGCATGCGGGCGATCATGCGGGCCCGCAGCAGCGATCGAAGCGTCGAGAAGACGAGGTCTTGATGTCGCTGCTCCTGGACGTTATCGAACAGGAGATGCCGCATAAGGTCGCTGGAGAGCGGCGTGATGTTACGTCTCTTGAACCAGGTGCTCTTGCCTGAACCCGGCAGTCCCACGGTGAGCACCACGGCTCCCTTTACCTTCTTCTGGGACTTGCCGCGAGCTTGCGCGGTCGGCGCAACCGGTGCGGTTTCGTCAACCGGTTCGGGCACCAGGACGGGTGTCATCTCCGGTTCCAGTTCAATGGCGGCATCCGGCAGTGAGACCTCAGCAGCTTCGCCTGTGGCGTAACCGGGATCGATCACCGGAGCAGCCGCAACATCGGGCTCCGAGTCGGTCTGCGTCTCCACATGGCTCTTCCCGCGCCGACTTCGCTTCTTCGCTGGCCGGCCAGGACGGCTCTTGCTATTGCTCGCCGGTGTTTCGGCAGCTTCGGCCTTGGGTTCCGGGTTCTCAGCCTCTGCGGCAATTCCGCCGCCTGCGGCTTCAGCACTCTCTTCTTGTACATCGAAATAGGCCGGTTGAAGCGGCGGAGCCTGGGGCTCCGCATCGGCCGTCTGCGTCTTCTTCTTACGCCGCCGGGAGCGGTCGCGTGTCCACTTTTGCATGCTGCTCGTTTAACACAGTGTCATTTTGCGGGCAATGAAAACACCACGCTTGTGCCCGCACGGCAAAACTGCGCGGAACTGAAACATTGTCAAATACCACGACCCGAGTAGGCACAATCTGTTAGTTTATCTGGTTTTATGTCCCTTACGCCAGTTGTCCTGCTGGTTTGATTGCGTTCAAATCAGGATGGTACGATTTCCTGATTTCAATAAAGATCGCTGGTTTGCACTCATAAGAGTTGCTTTACCGCAGGAGACGAAAGTATGGCGATTAAGGTAGGCATCAACGGTTTTGGCCGTATCGGACGTAACGTCCTTCGCGCCGCCCTCGACGACAAGAACATCGAGTTCGTCGGCATCAACGACCTGACCAGCCCACAGACGCTGGCTCACCTGCTGAAGTATGACTCCGTAATCGGCAACCTGACCGGCCACACCGTCGAAGCCGGCACCGATTCCATCACGATTGATGGCAAGGCCATCCGCGTCTTCGCCGAGAAAGACCCCGCTGCCCTTCCCTGGGACCAGGTCGGCGCGCAGGTCGTTGTCGAGTCCACCGGAAAATTCACCGATGCCGAAAAGGCAAAGGCTCACCTCCGTGGACCGGTGAAGAAGGTGATCATCTCCGCTCCAGCCAAGAACGAAGACATCACCATCGTGATGGGCGTCAACGAGGACAAGTACGACGCCTCCAAGCACAACATCATCTCCAACGCCTCCTGCACAACGAACTGCCTCGCCCCGATCGCGAAGGTCATCAACGACAACTTCAAGATCGTCAGCGGCACCATGACCACCATTCACTCCTACACGAATGACCAGGTCATCCTCGACTTCCCGCATAAGGACCTCCGTCGCGCCCGCGCCGCTGCCATGTCGATGATCCCGACCAGCACCGGGGCCGCCAAGGCCATCCACCTCGCGATCCCGGACCTTAAGGGCAAGCTGGACGGTTTCGCGATGCGTGTTCCGACCCCGAACGTGTCGGTCGTCGATCTCGTCGTGTTTGTCGAGAAGAAGACCAGCGTCGAGGAAGTCAACGGCGCCCTGAAGAAGGCTTCGCAGGAAGGTCAGCTCGCGAAGTACCTCGGCTACGAAGAAGCCGAGCTGGTGTCGATCGATTATCGAGGCGATGCGCGCAGCTCCATCGTTGACGCGCCCATGACCCGAGTGGTCGGCGGCAACTGCGTGAAGGTCATCTCCTGGTACGACAACGAGTGGGGCTATTCCTGCCGCGTCGTGGACCTCATCAACTACATGGCTGAGAAGGGTCTGTAATCGCAATTCTTGGGACGGGGCAATAGCCTCGTCCCAAACGTGTGTTTGGGTGTTATCAGTTCGCTGTTCGCGTTTCATCAGCGCGAACGACCGGGCCCCGTTCTTATTTGGGACCGCTGGCTTCTTGTGATTGCCAGTGGTTCGGGCAAAGTCAGCTCGCGCAATACTTGCGGTTGGTCATCTTATTAGGCCGCGCGAAAGCTTTCGCCCATACGGCTCTTAAAACGTACCCGCATCCGCCGGAGTCGCAAATGAATAAGCTTTCCATCAAGGATTTGCCGTTAAACGGTAATCGCATCTTTATGCGTGTGGACTTCAATGTCCCGCTGGCCGACGGCCGCGTCACGGACGACACGCGCATCCGTGAAACCCTGCCCACCATCGAGTACGCGCTGCGTCATGGTGCGCGTCTCATTCTCGCTTCGCACCTCGGGCGTCCGAAGGGACAGGTCAACCTTAAGTATTCGCTGAAACCTGTAGCTGAGCGCCTGCGCATCCTTTTGGACGAACGCATCGGCCGCTACGAGAACGTAGGGTTCGCAACCGACTGCATCGGAATCCAGGCCGAGGAGATGGCTGGTAAGCTCGAGAAGGGCCAGACGCTCCTGCTCGAGAACGTTCGTTTCCACGCCGAAGAAGAGAAGAACGACGAGGAATTCTCCCGGGCCCTTGCGCGCCTTGCTGACTTCTACGTCAACGACGCGTTCGGCTCTGCGCACCGCGCACACGCCTCCACCGTCGGGATTACCAAGTTCGTGGAGAAGTCGGCTGCCGGTTTCCTCATGGAGAAGGAACTCGAATACCTCGGCACCGCGATGTCTGCGCCTCAGAAGCCGTTTGTGGCCATCCTCGGCGGCGCAAAGGTGAGCGACAAGATCGGCGTCATCCAGAACCTGCTGGAGAAGGTCAGCGCCCTGATCATCGGCGGCGGCATGGCTTACACGTTCCTTAAGGCTCAGGGCCTCGAGATCGGCAAGTCCCTTGTTGAAGAGGACAAGCTTGACCTCGCCAAGGACATGCTCGCCAAGGCGAAAGACCGTGGCGTCCGCTTCCTGCTGCCCGTTGACCACGTTGTCGCCGACAAGTTCGAGGCCACTGCCAACACGAAACTGATCGGCGAAGGCGAGCCGATTCCGGCAGACATGATGGCCCTCGATATCGGTCCGAAGACGGTCGACATCTTCTCCGAAGAACTCGCGAAAGCCCGCACGATCGTCTGGAACGGTCCCATGGGCGTGTTCGAGATGGCGCCGTTCGCGAAGGGCACGATGAAACTCGCTGAGGTCGTGGCTGAGAACGCCAACGCTACCTCGATTGTCGGCGGCGGAGACACAGTCAGCGCCGTTAAGCAGGCCGGCGTAAGCGAGCGCATCACCCACATTTCCACCGGTGGCGGCGCTTCCCTCGAGTTCCTCGAAGGAAAGGTACTCCCGGGCGTCGCAGCCCTCACCGACAGGAAGTAGAACTCTCCTGGACGGGGGCTTTGCCCCCGTCCCTTCGGTTTAGAAGCCGTCTCATGCATGGTGTTATTCCTGAGCAAGCGCCACACACACCTTGATCTGGCGTGCAACTCAGGACCTGAATCGGCGAAGCCGGCACCCTGCTGTGAGAAGGCGTTTACAACGCTTGTGAGATAACGCCATGGCACGTAAGAAGCTCATTGCTGCAAACTGGAAGATGTACAAGACTCCCGAGCAAACGCGCGAGTTCTTCAACGCCTTCCTGCCGCTCGTCGCAGATCATGACCGCGACGAAATCTGCGTATGCCCGCCCTTCATCAACGTTCCGACTGCCGTCGAAGCCGCAAAGGGGACCCGCGTCGGCATCGGTGCGCAGAACATGTTCTGGGAGAAGGAAGGCGCCTACACCGGTGAAATCAGCGCCGGCATGATCACCGCCTCCGGCTGCCAGTACGTCATCATCGGCCACTCCGAGCGCCGCCAGTACTTCGGCGAAACCGACGACACCGTTAACCGGAAGCTCGAAGTTGCTCTCGAAGCGGGGCTCACACCCATCCTCTGCATCGGCGAAGTGATCGAGGAGCGCGAAGCCGGTCTGACCGAAGATGTTCTTCGCCGTCAGTGCGAGTACGCCTTCCGCGGCATCTCCGCCCGCAAGGCCGCAAAGCTCGTCGTTGCCTATGAGCCGGTCTGGGCTATCGGCACCGGCAAGACCGCCACGCCTCAACTCGCCGGCGAGGCGCACCTTGTCATTCGGGAACAGGCACGCAAGTCCTTCGGAGAAGAGTTCGCGTCGAACCTCCGCATTCTTTACGGCGGCAGCGTGAAGCCGGACAATGCTACGGCTCTTATGTCCGAGGAAGATATCGACGGCGCGCTGGTCGGTGGTGCAAGCCTCGATCCGCAGTCGTTCATGAAAATTGTGAAGTACTGAATTTTTCGAGCAAGAATGGCGCAGGATTTCTCCTGCGCCATTTTCTTTTGAGCACTGCGCAATCACCTACAGCACACACGAGCCAGAGGGCGGCCCTAAGCCACCCTTCGTTCTTTGTGTGATGACCAGGTGGTTCTAGCGAGAGCTCGCGCTGGCAGGAACACTCACCCCCATTTGCGACAAAATCGATTCCGCTTGCTGCCGGTGCTCCTGAAGCGTGGGTACCTTGCTCGCAGCGAAACGCTTCACATCCGGATCCTGCCCCGTTTGCGACTGTAGTTGGAAGGAGGTCAAATCCTTCGTGTGCGCCGCCAGCATGTGCTTCATATACAGCATGTCGAACTCATTGCCGGAGGCCTGGTTAAGCCTGTCCCGCAGTCGCTCGTCCGGTTCGGGAACATCGTTCGGGAGCGTTACGCCTTTCTGCTGAGCCACGCTCATTAACTGAGTGCTGGCCTGGCTGTGGTCCTGAACCATGTGCTGCGCGAACTGCTTCACAGCCGGATTCGAGGCTTTCTGTGCGGCTAACCGGCTCAACTCCAGTTCTGCACGGTTTGCCATTGCCGTCTCTTCGACGAACTGCCGGTCGCCACGGCTCAACTGGCCCATGCTGCCGGCAGTACCCATTGCACCTGTACTCCCGGTCGAACCGCTGGAGGGCATCGGCTGATCGCTCGCATCTGCTGGATTGGACGAAACTCCCGCTGAGGGCTTCTGCGAACCGCCCGTCGTGCTTGCACCTGTCTGGGCGTATGTAATGCTGCCGAGAAGCAGCACCAAAGCGAAAGCGCATGCTTTACGCATTCCTCGTTACCTCATTTTCCTTGTATGCCAGATGAGATGGCCACTTCACGCCCTACTGCTGTATGTACTCGAAGCGCTGTTATGCGCCAGTGACTAAGACGGGCAAGAGCGTGGAGCGTGGAATGCAGCGGTACTCAGCAACGGCCGATGACTCAGAACTCGAAGCTGATTCCTGCGGTGGGCGTGAACGGAACGGTGCGCTCCATGTCCAGGTAAACTCGCCCGCTCACAGGATCGAAGTCACGCGTCCCAGTAACTCGCATGTTGCGGTGGTTGGTCACGTTGATTACTTCGGCGTAGATGGTGAGCATCGTCTTTCCAACCGCGACTGCCTTGTTCACGCGGACGTCGAGCCGTGCATAGGGACCGAGCCGTCCCGGATTTCTGAAGTCCGCAATGAACGCGCCGTTTGCAAGTTCACGATAGTAGCCAGGAATTGGGTAGCCCGACCCGAACAGCCATTTGGCGCTTGCGCTCACCGACGGCTTCAAACGATAGCTCGCGAAGACGTTCAATGTGTGCCGTTGATCGTAAGGGTTGGAGTAGCCGGACAGTCCGTCGGTTCCAGCGACCTTCGCGTACGCGAGCGTGTACGCCACCCAACCCGCCAGTCTGTTCGCGCTGCGGCGCTGGAGAACCACCTGCATTCCTCTCGTGTAGTCACCCGGCCGATCCCATGCCCGGTCATCCAGTCTCTCCAGCCCGCAGCCGTCCGGCGTCAGCTTCTGGCGTCCAAACTGGCGTACATTCCGCCGATGAAAGCCTTCAACGCGCACGCGCGCATGCTCGCCCAATCCCTGCTCGAACGCCACCAGATAATGTGTCGAGCGGTCGAACATGACTGACTCCGAATCGCAAGCCTCTGGCATTGCGACGTCCGCAAACTGTGCGTACCGCCCGAACGCAAACTGTACGTGCGTCGAAGGTGCGACCTTGTAGGAGATGGAGGCCTGCGGAGAGATTGGCTGTTCGCCCTTGCGACTCTGACGATCCCACCTCAGTCCGCCGGAAACCTGCATTCGTCCGGATAGTATCGACGAACTCTGCTGCGCATACCCACCCTGCCGCACTCCGGTACCGTCTACGCCGCGAGCGTACGTTTCGCCGTAGTAGTACCGGTAACTCTGATAGTTCTGGCGCAACCGGCGCGTGTCCCATCCGGCCTCAAGCACGTCGTTGTCGCCCCAGTTCCAGATTGCAGTCGAACCGGCAACCCACTCTCCGTAGTACTCGCGCCCGCGAACGTCGCCCTGGCGGTTATTGTCCTGGTAGTTCTGCCGGATGAATGCTCCACGCGTGCTCAGCAGGAAACGTGGATTGAATGCGACACGCCATCCGATTCGCGCGAGCGTGAATTCGTTTTCTCCCGTTGCTAGCTGGTTCGCACGCAGCCTCTCCGCGTAGTCCGATCTGTCCAGCTCAGAGACGCCGTGCAGTCCGTAAACATCCAGCGTCTGGCTGCGGCTCAGGTTGTAGGTGAGTCGCGCGGCCGTGTCGAAGAAAGAAACGTCGAACGATGGGTCCTCGACACTTTTGTTCGTCAGGTATCCCAGGTAACTCTTCCGACCGGAAACAAGCCACGAGCCCCGGTTCTGTTTGCCAAGCCCGCCTTCTGCCGCAATGTGTGTTTCAGCCATGCCGAGGGATGCGCGGACCCGTGGAGCACCACGGCTTCCCTCTCGCGTTCTTATGTCCAGCACTCCACCAGTAGCATCTGCGAAACGAGCGCCGTAGGCCGCAGGCGTAAGCGTGAGGTCATCCACCGTGTCGCTGTTCACCAGGCTTACCGACGCGCCATCGCTTGCTCCCGGTATTCCGTGAAAAGGCCGTCTGAGTTGTATATCGTCGAGATACACGCCTATGGTGTGGAACGGTGCGCCCCAGACGCTGAACTGCGCGTAGAAGTCGTCGTTGTTCGCGGCTGTGACTCCCGGCATGGCCTGCACCGATCGCAGCGGGTCCGCAGCGAGCACCGTTGCCGAGTCTTTGAGCTCGCTGGCCGTCAGTTGCATCTGGCCTACGCTCGTCCGTTCCGGATCGGCGAACGGCTCCGCCGTCACCTCTACCGATTCGCTGTGCCGCAGTCCCTCATGCACCAGGTGAATTTCGAACTCCTTCACCTCGAAATCTTGGGTGACCTCGACCGCGAAACGCTGCGTCCAGAACCCAACGGCATCAACGCGGACTGTGTGCTTTCCGCGTGGCACGCTCTGGATGACGAAAGCACCGGCAGCGGTGGTTGTGGCCGCCTGTCGGGTGTCCTCGATCATCACCCGGACCTGGCTCAGTGGTTCATTGCCCCGCGAATTGCTGACCCTGCCCCGCAGCTCGGCAGCATCTGCGACGCAAGCGCAAACGAAAATTGCTGCCGCGACGAGCAGCCGCGAATACATGGGCACTCCGGGGGTGGTCTGAAAGTGCCTGAATTCTAGCCAAGCTGCTCAAAGGCGGACATCAGGGCTTTACCTGCATGCGCGGAAGAACTGCATGTAACCCGCTGCTAGTCAGCTCGCAGGAATCGCAGTTTCAGTACGCCCGACAGGCTCGCCATGCCCAGCAGCACGAGCGCGCCGCCGGGGACCAGCCACGGCGAAGGCAGTTCCCGTAGCAGCGCAGCCGCAAGCACGGTCGAAAACACGGGTATGAGCAACTGTGAAGTAGTCGCCACCACAACGGGAAGCTTCTGTGAAGCTATGGCGTAAGTCACCGAGGGCACCGCGGTCGAAATGATCCCCAGCGCCAGAAAGGCCAGCAGCGTTGGTCCTTTCAGTAGCGACTCCGGACTGGCTGTCCACAGCGCGGGAGATAACGTGAACGAAACGAGTGTTCCGAAACCAAACGCGACGGCCGAAACCGCAGGTGGGTCGATTTCTTCCTCGCTCTCTTTCGCAGCCGTTCGATATTGCCAGGCATAAACAGCTGCCGCAAAGGCGCAGCTCAGGGCCAGTGCGTGCCCCCGCAGGCGAGTCGCTCCCGCACCGTGCTGATTGAGCAGGTTCGGAAGGAATATGACGAGCACACCGACCAGTGCGGCGAGCGCTCCGAACGCCTCGTGGCGTTTTACCTCGCTGCGGCGCAGGTACTTGAAACCGAGGACGAACAGCGGCCCCGTTGCACCGAGCACTGAGACTTCCGCGACCGGCGCGTACTGGTAGGCCGAAACAGCGAGAACGTAGTAAGCGACCAGCGAACTGGCCAGTCCCCAGGTTCGCTTTGTGAGCAGCACGCGTGCCAGACTGCGCCGCTTGGCCCTGCTGACCAGCAGCACAGGTGTCACAGTGGAAAACGCGATCAGCAGCCGCGTTCCTGTGAGGAAGAACGGACAGAGCGCAGGAAGAAGTCGAACGAAAATGCCGGTAAAACTCCAGGCAAAAACAGTGGTTCCCGCCGCAGCAAGGCCGCGACGGTAATCAGGGTCGGATGAAAATGCGTCCATGCGGGTTCGGTACCGGGGCCGAAAAGCCTGAGGAGGCGCTTACAACGGCGCCTGCTAACTCCCGAGAGAGTCTCTCGATTTCATCGTACACGAACCTCTCCGGAGTGGCGCTCGCGAACGAGTTTCGCGCCGGATACCGAAATCGCAGCGATGTGAGCGCGTTATGAAGGGCTTCCGCTTCTGATCTCTTCTGCTATAATTGCTTTGCCTCAAGAGAGTAATTGTGCGGAAGTGGTGGAATTGGCAGACACACCATCTTGAGGGGGTGGCGCCCAAAAGGCGTGGGGGTTCAAGTCCCCCCTTCCGCACCATCCTGTTTCACACGGGATAACTGAGGAAAGCTTCCGGCGCTTGCGCGCCATTTTTGTGTCAGAAGGGGTTCCGGTCGGCAGCGACTGCGGGCCGATCCGGGTAGAAGATGCTTACAGTTCTCATCACGATCCTGCACGTTCTCGTTTGCTTGTTCCTTATCGGCGTCGTTCTTCTCCAGCATGGAAAGAGCGCCGACCTTGCAGCTACGTTCGGTGGCGCGGGCAGTCAGGCCGCTTTCGGTCCGCGTGGCGCGGCCACCCTGCTCAGCAGAATCACCACTTGGTCGGCGATCATCTTCATGATCACCTCGATCACGCTGTCGATCGTTGCTTCGCGCCGCACTTCTGGTACTGGCTCGATACTGAGCGGCGAGAAGGCTGCCCCGACGCAGCAGGCTCCAGCATCCCCGGCAACGCAGCAGACTCCGAACACTCCTCCGCCGGTTTCGAACCAGCAGCCGTAATCCGCTCAGTCTCGGGCGGCAGCTTCCTCCCAGATGAACTCGAACGCCTTCACGCGTTCGAGTCTCAGGCAAGCCCATCCACATCAAATATTCTGCCGTACTAACGGCGATTTGCCGTGTCCCTAAGTTGTCCCAGCCCGCCGGGTCACGCTAACCCAAGATTACTCCCGAGCTGCCAGCTCTGCGCGTTGGACGCTACACGCTCGTCCATCATTCACATTGTCCTGCAATCATCACTAGGAGGACACAATGCTTGAGGAGCGCGTCGTGAAAGCCGGAGATGTCACTGAGCGTGTCGGCGTCGAAGTCATTCGTGCGCGTGGCGTCGATGTGGATTTGCTTATCAAGATGCTGATCGCCAATGCAGCGGCAGAGTTCGCGAGTACCTACTACTACTACACGATCTTGCGCATGCATCTTGCAGGTCACGAGGACTACAAGGAGATATGTGAGGACGCGCGGCTGGAGGATCGCGCTCACTTCGAGCTGATTGTGCCGCGCATCTACGAACTTGGAGGTGAGTTGCCGAACGACTTGCCAGAGTTCCACAACCTCGCCGGTTGCCGTGCTGCGAAGCTCCCGATGCCACCTACGGCAGAGAACATCCTGATCGTGTTGCTCGAGTCCGAGCGTTGCGCCATTCGTAGCTGGATCGCCATTTGCGATATGACGTTCGGCAAAGATCCGCGAACTTACGATTTGGCAGCCCGCATCCTGAATGAGGAGATGGAACACGAAGCATGGTTCATCGAGTTATTGGCGTATGAGCGTGACAAGAAGTCTATCCCAAGCGGACACTTCCGCCGCGGAGAGCCGGGTCATGCCCCTTACAGCAAGAACCGTGCGTTTTACATCGGAAGTTAGCCGGCACCAGCCCAGCCCTGGCCGGTATTGCTGGCCGGGGCTACTTTTCTTCCAGGCTGCGCACCGTGGACGATGACCGCGCCCGCCCGAAATTCTTCAGCGTCACCCTGCTCATGCCAGATGGCGAGAAGACCATAAGCGTTGCGGATGACCAACATATCTGGGAAGCAGCGCTAGCCCACAGCATAAAAATCCCGGCGCTCTGTCAACAGGGCTGGTGCCTTGCTTGTGCCGGGCTGATGGCATGTCCCGGAGAAGTAGATCAATCCGATTCCGTCGCCTTCTTCCCGCAGGACCGGCAGGCCGGCTTCACTCTGCTGTGTACCGCAAAGCCGCGCTCGGATTTGTGTATCGTCACGCATCAGGCAGTCGAGATGAGGATGCACCGGCTTCGGAATGGACTGCCTTCACCGTACTCTGTCGGTCTCAAGCCCTGACGAGAGCACGATTACATACCGGCAGATATGTCGGGACTTCTGGCGATCCTGCGAGGCCACTCGTGGCGACAAACCCCGCAACTATAACCCTGTGGTAATTGCCAGCCCGCTCGATTGCTCATCGTGAGTTCCACCCCGAAAGGAGGCACGTCGTGCTTGGCCTCGGTGAGAACTTTCCAACCTTTTCACTTCGGGCGAACGTCAGTGCGATTGAGAGCCACGCATTCAGGGTGATCACCGATCGCGATTTTGAAGGCTGCTGGAAGGTATATCTCTGTTGGCCAAAAGACTTCACTGAGCTCTCACGGGAGGAGATCGTCAATTTCGGCAGCGTAAGCTCTCAGTTCCAGCACCTCCATGCACAACTTCTCGGTGTGAGTGTGGAATCCGAGTTCGCCCATCTCGCCTGGCGAATCCAGGACGACGAACTGAGTGCCCTAACGATTCCGATGCTTGCCGACACACGGCGCGATCTTTGCGGACAGTTGGGCATCCTGGACCCGGTGGAAGGCGTAGCTCAACGAGCCATCTTCGTTGTCGATCCCCAAGCAGTCATCCGCTTCGTCTATGTCACGGAGATGCACGTCAGGAGGAACGTTGCTGAGGTGCTGCGAGTTCTCTCCGATCTGCAGGCGGCGTCTTCGCTCACTCAAATGTAGGAGCTTGGCGGCCGCCGATTCGAAGACTGCTTCGGCGCTGTCACCTGACACGACTGCTACCATAGGCTTATGCTCCATCTCGTTCTGCCCGTAGGTCCGCTCCAGTGCAATTGCTCGATCATCGCCGATGAGCGAACAAGAGAAGCGATGGTTATCGATCCCGGTGATGACATCCATCGCATCCTGGCTCTCGTCAACCAGCACGGACTTACCGTGAAGCAGATCGTGATTACGCACGCCCACATCGACCACGTCGGCGGGGCAACGAAGCTGAAGAAGGCAACCGGAGCGCCCATCCTGCTCAACCAGAACGATCTGGCGCTCCTGAACATGCTCGACGTGCAGGCCGCATGGCTTGGGATGGCTGCGCCCGAAAACACCGTCATCGATGCTCCGCTGGAGCACGCCGGGTCGCTGAAGACCGGGGGCATCGAATCGCAGGTCATCCACACGCCTGGCCACACCGAAGGCTCCGTATGCCTCTACATCCCCGACCAGCAGTTGCTCATAGCTGGAGACACGCTCTTCGCCGGGTCCATTGGGCGTACTGACCTGCCGGGCGGCTCTCACGAGAAGATACTCGCGTCGCTGCACGAGCGAGTGCTGGCATTGCCAGACGAAACCAAGGTCATACCAGGCCATGGGCCCGCGACCACCATCGGCGAGGAGCGCGAAACTAATCCGTTCCTCGTCTGACAAGGCATGCGCATAGCCGCTCACTTTACCGAGCGTTGTGCCTGCTGCTGGGTGCCCCGGCGTGCTGCATCGTAAACCTCAGGTGGAATCGGGTTCGCCGAAACCGTCGCAGAGCTGATCACCTGCCAGCGTGCGTTGCGCTTTATAAATGTCTCCGTGCATCGCTGGAGGTTATCCCTGACGTTGATTCGTGGATCGCTATGAGCGGTCGTGAGCCGCATGTCGTAGGTCACGACGGCAGTGTCGCCATACAGATGCACTCGCAAGTTAGAAATGTCGGCTTTCGCGCTTCCCTGGTTCCTCGCTGCCATCCCCGCCAGAACCTGGTCTCGAGTCGCGTGCCCCAGTTGGCCGAGCGGCGTTAGCACCGTGATCGAATCCCCGAGATAATTTCGCTGAAACGCCAGGCTTTGAGGGTCGTTCGTGCTGAAACGTTCGCTGTCCTCGATCAGTCTGCGCAGCACCATCTCGTCTGCATTGATTACGTGCTGCTGCTGTTTCGTGACTGACGGACGTGTAGTGGTGAAACGACTTCCCGGTTCGCTCTGTGCTGCACCGAAATCCGCAACCGCCATGACCGTGACCAGCGCCACCAAAAGGCTCCTCATATCCCACCTCTGGCGCGGATAGACGGATTTCGTTCACGCAAGTTCGGTTTATGTGACCACCACCGCTTTGGCGTGACGGCCACGCGCATCGCAAGTGACGTCGTTCTCTGCTCGTCACACCCGATGAAGCCGAATTCCGCCTCTAGTTGAAGCGTGCTAGCACTCGCGTGAGCCCTTCTGAAAAGTGGGCCTCGGGAGTGATTAGACTCAGCACGAGGAATCCATCCGCGTGGAAATCGAAGAAGTGCCCAGGGTGCACAATTACGCCTTCCTGCTCGATCAGCGAGATAGTCAGGTTGTCGTCCGTGTTCGTGGCCGGCACGCGTAGAACGACGTACCAGCCGCCCTCCACTTCAAGCCTGCGCACGGACGCGTGCGAAGCAAGCTGTCGGTCAACCTCGGCGAGATTCGCCAGCACCCGTGCGGATATCTGCGGCTGCATCGTCTTTCGCTCCCGCAGAAGGCATTCAGCGGCAAGTTGTGTCGGTGTGTTCAGCGATAGGTACGTATCCGCTATCACTTCCATCCGCCCCGCCGCCTCGCGTGCGATCTCTTCCGGACCGCTTATCACCATCCACCCAAGTTTCATTTGGGGCAGCGCGCTGATCTTCGAAACGCCGCTCAAAGTGAATGTCAGCGCATCATCGTTGGCCGCGAAGGTCTGGTGCGGCGCAGACGTTAGCGGGTAATCGAGGAATACCTCGTCCGCAATGATCGCCATCTCTCGGTCACGGCATATCGCGTTCAACTGCGAGATCTCGTGTTGTTTTACATACGAACCGGTTGGGTTGTTCGGATGTACGACTACAACAGCTCTTGTCTTCGGCGTGATCCCTCGCTGGAGCGAGTGGAAATCTACCTGCCATCCATGGTCGTAAACGAGTTCGTAGGGCCTGAGGTTCACATCGCATATGTCTGCGAGGAACTCGAACAGCGGATAGCTTGGCTGTGCGATCAGCACCTCATCACCGGGTTCGCAAAGCAGGCGGAATACGAACGAATATGCCTCGCTGGTGCTCGTGGTCAGCACGATTCGATCCGGCGCGACTCGCTCTCCCATCTTCGCGTAATAGTCCACGACGGCCTCGCGTGCCGAAAGCATACCTGTGGGCTGCGGGTCGTACTTGAGTGCGCGCTCGTCCGCCAGCGAGTGCAACATCGACCGGTCATACGTGAATCCGGCCTGCGTCGGATTCGAGACGGTCAGGTCGAGCAACGTTCTTCCCGCGTCACGTTGAGCTTGCAGGGCAACGGTGAACGAATTCGGTTCAAGTCTCCATTGAGTGCGCTTTGCGAACATAGATCAACTCTACACTGCCAAAAAAAGGCGGCCGCGTGGGCCGCCCAGATTGCTAACAAATCACCGAACTATCGTGCGGAGGCATGGTCAGGCATCAGGCTGACAAGTGTGGCCGCCGGTCTTCGACCGGCGGTGGTGCCGGTCGAAGACTGGCACCCACACTGGGATGGTTGCGGGCAATGCGCCGAAGCGAGCTTCCGTTGAGTATCGCTGTCTCCGATACTCTTCCGCAGTTTGCTAGCTGGCCTTCGGCTGCCTCATCGCTGCAAGCGCCAGCAACGCTATGATCACTGAACCCACGGTTGGAACTATTGGCCCGCTGAGCATACCGAAGCGGCTTGAAAGATACCCAATGAGGCTGGGAGCAACGATGCCGCCAACCAGCGCCACCGAGAACAGCAGTCCGAATACCGACCCCGCAAATCGACGGTATCGATCACCGGCCTCCGCCAGCACTGTCGGATAAATGGGCGCGAACGACAATCCGATTAACCCGACGCCGACCGTCTTCAAACCCGGAGTACCGCCAAGCCACAGCAAAGCGCAGCCAACCGTCGCAATCATCGCCGTCACAGCCACAACGGTCAGCTTCGGCAACTTGCGAAGCACCGCACCCGCGGTAATCCTGCCCAGGAACATCCCGGCCTGATAAACCGCAAGAATGTACACGGCGATTTGCGGAGCGGCACCCGCGGCGGAGAGCCATTTCGGAGTGAACGTGCTCATCGCCTGTTCGTTGGCCGTCTGAAAGAACAGCAACACGGCGAAGAGGATTACGCCGGGGTACCGCACGACCTTCAGGGACTCGGCGATAGAGAAGCCGTGTGCTTCCTTGGCCTGCGGAAATGGAAGGACCAGGAACACGATTCCGCATAGTGCCGCCAGCACAGCAGCACCAACTATCATCTGCGGAATAGTGAACACCGACGAGAGTTGTGCCATCGTCAGCGGAAGCCCGAGTGCGCCTACGCTGAAGAACATGCCGAGGTAGTTCAGCATCGAACCGCGCGTCTCGTCGTAGAGGTCGGACACAAGCGCATTCGTGGACATATTCAGTCCCGCGCCGCCGACGCCGAGGACTACGCAGACCACCGCCGCGAGGGCGAAGGACTCCGCCGTCGCGAAGGCAACCAGCGATGCGGCTACGATGAACGAGGACCCGACCAGGACTACCTTGTTTCCAAACCGGTCGATGATGGGGCCGAGCATTACTGTCGTGCCCCAAACACCGGTGAGCATCAAAGATGCCAATGCGCCCAGTCGGACGATGTCAACGTGCAGTCGCTCGGCCATCTGCGGGAACCCGAAGAGGGTTCCCAGCAGAACGATCACGATGCCGAACATGGCCAGACCCGCACACGCTGCGGCAAACAGCCGCCCACGCCGGATCTCCGGCACAACTTGAGTGGTAGAAGCCATTAGTTCCTCTTGAGTGACTTCTCGTATTCGATGTAAACGCGGTCGTTATTGTCCGCCGGAATGCCGGGTACGTTCGGCGAGACAAATACCGGGCGGTGCAGGCCGCGCTTGGAAAGCTCAGCCGCAAGCTGCGCAACGAGCGCCATGGAAATCGTCACCGTCGCCACCGTCGAACTCGCCGCAACCGGAGCCTTCCAGTTGTCGATCTGCACCAGCGCGTCTTCCGCCGGGCAGCAATTGTCGATCGTGACATCGGCAACGTCGGCCAGTTTTTTGCCGCTGGAGTGCGAGGCCTCACGCTTGTTGTAGTTATCCATTGACGTGACGGCCACAACCTTCAGCCCGCGAGCCTTCGCTTCCTGCGCCACTTCGATCGCGGCGGCATTCAGTCCACCGTGCGAGAAGAGCAGCATCACATCGCCACTCTTGATGGGTTCGTTCTCAAACAGGATCTTCGCGTAGCCTTCGCGCCTTTCGAGCCACAACAAGCCCTTCGCGCCGCCTGAACCGATCACGTTCGTCCACATGAGGCGCATGTCCATCAACGGGCGCCATCCAGGATAAGAACCGTACCGCGGGAAAATGTCCTGCACCGGCAGAACGGAGTGTCCGCTGCCGAACATATGCACCAGTCCACCGTTTCCGATTGATTCCGCCATGATCTCGGCGGCCTTCTCGATATTCTCCGCCTGTGTGCTCCAGATCTTGCTCAGAACTTCGCCAATGCGCTCCTGATACTTCCTCAGACTCACTGATCTCTCCTCATGATTGCTTCGTACTTGTGCCCACGAATCGACTGCACCCGCGGGAGCAGCCGGACGAACTTCTATGTGCCTGCCGTTGCCGCTCGCGCTTTCGGCGCAGCCTCCCAGGCCAGCTTGGCGCAGCCGTAAAGGTTTGCGTCGCCACCCAGCCTGCTCAGCTTGATTCGTACCTGCTTTGCCGCCAGTGGCTGTGCTCGATCCAGGGCTGCGGAAAGAAGGTCGTCCCAGAAGAGGTCGGCGGCTCCGCTCATCCCGCCGGCAAATACGACTACCTGCGGATCGAACAGGCTTACGAGGTTCGCCACTCCGTAGCCCAGTAGCGTACCTGCGCGCTGATAGACCTGTTTCGCTTTGCGGTTTCCGTTGCGGGCTTTGTCGGCAAGTTCCCGGGCATCCGTAAGCTTTGGGAAGACTTCCCGACCGCTGCGCGCTATTCCCGGACCCGCCGTGAATGCCTCAAGCGTGCCGCACTGCTTCCTTTCCGCGCTCTCCTGTTCTGTGACAACCATCCACCCGGCGCAGCCTGATAGCTCATGCGCGCCTCGGACGAGCCGTCCCTCGGACAGAATGCCTACGCCGATGCCTGTACCAACGATCATCACTACGACATCGGTCTTTCCGCGTGCCGCGCCCTTCTGCGCGAACGTCTCGCCGAGCACGGCCGCGTTGCGGTCACTCTCGACGACTACCGGGACCTTCAGCTTCGTCTGCAACAACCGAGCAAGCGGGACCTTGTCCCAACCCGGCAGGTTGGGCGCCCACACGGTGCCGTTACGCCGGACAAGTCCCGGGATGGCAACTGCTGCCGAGATGTACGCGTTCGCCTTCCCGACGTAGGTGCCGAGTTCGGAAGCCAGTCGCGCAACCTGCTCCGCCGGGGCCAGCTTCGAACTTGTGTCCACAGGCTCGGTCTTGCGCGCCAGTATCTTTCCGGTCGCATCGAGAATGGCGGCAGCCACCTTGGTGCCGCCGAGATCAGCGACGAATACGGTTTTCATCTAGTAGTCCACCCGGTAAACCCGAACGGATTCTGCCGGCACTGTAATGTTGAGCGGGAACTGTGCACCCTGGGGCTGCAGGTTGTCGTTCTGCGTGAGTTCGACAATACGGCGTGCAGGCTTTGCAAGCGCCGTGGTGAACTCTACCTGCGAGTCCGTCTTGCCATGATTCAGCACGAATACCAGGTGTCCGTTCGGCGCCGACTCTTCCCGCAGTTCCACCGGAGCGGATGTCTTGAGCTGCCGCATAGAGAGTCCGGCCCACTTCGCGAGTGCCGGAAGCAGCGGGTGGTTGCTTAGGGGCTTGACGATGTTCATCTGGCCGGCGAAACCGCCGAGTATCATCGCTTTGCCTTTGCCATGCTGTCGCTCGTACGCTGCGGGCGTACCGTCCTCGAAGGTGGCAACAACCTTTGCTGTGGAATCGAGAACGATGAACCGCTCCTCGAATCCCATGCCGAGGAACTCGTCAGTTCCCCACTTCACTCGGAACTCGCTCCGCGGTGTAACCGAGTCTTCCCGGACGCCGAGCATCTTCATCCAGCCGAATGCCGGGATGGCTTGTCCGTGACCCATCTCGTCCACCCATCCCGGACGCGCTTCGGTGAACATGTGGCCACCCTCGACGACGTACTGCTCGAGCATTTTCGCCAGCGACTCGGTCATCATGATCGGGTCAGGAACGATGACCAGCTTGTATTGCTTCAGCTTTTCCGATGTGACTTCTCGCGAACTGAGCATGTCCAGCGGGATGTTTCGCTCGAAGAACATCGCGTGGTAGCCGCGTACGGCGTCGCGCATCGCCCGGCGGTCGCCGAAGTTGAAGCCGCCCACAAGCGAAGTAAGCGGGTTATAGATGACCGCCGCTTCCGCCTTCACCGGCTTCGCCTGGAGCAGCAGGTCGGCATTCGCGTGGATAATCTTTGCCGTTGCGCCCGCGCGCTTGCTGCGCTCCGTCAGGGTGCCGTCGAGATTGATCAGGCCATACCCACCCGCTTCGTATCCCGTGCTCATCGGGTAGAACGCGTAGTAGTTGATTGCCCGTGCGCCGCGCGACACCATGCCCCACGTGTAGAGCACGATCTCCTCCGGCGTGATCGGATCGCTGGCAATCACGCCATGCACGCCGTATCCGCCCTGGAGTTCGCCCACGTAGAAGCCACGATCCGCGGTCACTGCGCGAACCGCGTCCATGACGAACGCACGCATCGGAAGATTGAAGTGCGTGGCCGGCGTGGTCAATTTCGGATAGAAGCTCGTTCCGTAGACATCGACCGAGTCCTTCATCAGGAAGTCGTCCGTTACCCCCCAACCGTTCGAGATGGAGTGGAACGGCGACGAATCCGAGTGGCTCGTCGTGACGTGCCACGGATCGACTTCCTTCACGGCCATATTGCGCGACTTGAGGTCCTGGGCGATTTTGTCGGCCGTGTAAACACGCCAGTCCATGTAATCGACGTACGTCAGAATCGTTCCGAAGCGCGGCGGCTCAACATCGCTCCAGCTCTCGAACTGGCGGTACCACGCCTTGTTCAGCGCATCGAGGCTGCCGTATTTCGCGTTCAGCCACCCACGGAATCGCGCGATCGAATTCGGACAGTAGCAGAACATTCCTCCGTTCGGAACAACGTCCTGAAGTTCTGCCCAGTTGATCACGTGCGGCTCGCTCCAGAGGTCCCAACCCCAGAACGCCGGCGACTTCGACGTATGCCGGCCAACTTCCTGGAAGAACTCCAGGATGGCCTCTCGCACGCCCGGATGATCGAAGCAGTAGCCCGGGGCTGACTGCGTCGGAATCTTCGCTCCGTTTTGCGCGATGAAGTGGCCGTCCGGGTACTTCTTCCCGACCCACTCCGGGGCCGAATCAACATAGACCTGAACGATGACTTTCAGCCCCTGCTCTTCTGCGAGCTTTAGCATCAGGTCCAGATTGTCCAGCTTGTAAACGCCCTCTTTCGGGTTTCCAACGCCCCACTCGACCCACGTGCGGACAGTGTTGAAACCAAGCCCTTTCAGCTTCAACAGGTCTTCACGCCAGCGCTGCTCGGAATCCGCCGAAATGGGCTCAAGCATCGGAGCCCGGGCTTTTCCGCCGGAGTACCACGATGAGATGGGGAAAAAGTCCGTGCGCTTCTGGGTGGGTATCTGCTGTGCGGAGGGTTCTGAGACGGTTGCTGTCGGCTTATCAACTATTGCCGGCGTTTTCGGTTGCTGCTTCGGAGCCGCGGCGTGCACGACCCCGGCAAGACACAATACGAGTGCGGCGATTCGCGTCTTCATGACTGTGGGTGCGAGTAACGCCGAATTGTAGCAGAGTAGCTGGCGGCCCCAACGTGACGCACATCCCAATTTGGGGTACGTACGCGTAGGACATCCCAATTTGGGATACGTAGGCGTAGGAGCTGCCAGCCGATTTCCCTCGCAGCGGGCCCGAGTCGCGGTATCTATCGCTTGCGCGAAGGCGCTGGCTTCAGCGCCTTCGCTATGCCCTGCTCCACCAGGGGGACCATGACGCGGTAACCGGCGTCGTTCGGGTGTAGTCCGTCGTCCGCAAGGTCGTCGCGAAGCAGGCCTTTGTCATCCAGCATCGCGGAATAGTAGTCCACGTACACCAGACCCCGGCGCTGGGCCATTTCACGCAGGAACGCGTTGATCTCCTTGATTTGCTCCATCGACCGCGTAGCCGCGAATCGCGCTGCTCGCTCGTTGTAGTCGTGTACCGGCAGCACCGAGCAAAGAACGGGACGAATGCCGTTCGCCTGCGCAATATCGGCCATCGCTTCGAAATTGGCCTTTATGTCGGCTATCGACATCGGCCCCGTGTTCCCGGCGATGTCGTTCGTACCAGCAAGGATGACAACCGCCTTGGGCTTCAGGTTCACGACGTCCGGGCGGAACCGTACCAGCATCTGCGGAGTCGTCTGTCCGCTGATACCGCGATTCACATACGGCTTGCCCGGGAAATACGTCTCGAGTTTCCAGCCGTCAGTGATCGAGTCGCCATAGAACACTACGCGCTGTTCGCCCTTCAGGGGTGCGGCAACGGCCTCATTTGCAGCTCGATATCTGCCAAGTTGAGCCCAGTCCTGAATGAGTTTGGGAGCGTTTGCCCGTAGCCAGGCCTGGTGCTCTTCAATGGCCTGCTGGGGATTTACGGCAGTGTGCATGCGGCGCGGGGCTTGGTGGGGCGTTTCCTTCGCGGCGGCCTGAGCCCAGGCATTCGAAGACACGAAGAGCGTAGAGACAATCAATGTGAGTGCTATTTTTCTCATGATTCACTTTGCTGAGGAAAATTGTTGCCCGGTGCTGGAGTACGCGTGGGCAATCGCGATCCAACCCTTACCTGTGTCCTGCCAGACAGTCATCATGCGAACAGGAGTGCTCGGTAGTGGACGCCCCGCATAGGTCCCCAGCAGCGTAGCGGCATAGGTCACCGTCATCGTCTCTCGATTGGGAGTCACCTTGAACTCGCCGAGCGAGTAGTCGTTCAGCTTGAGTTTCTGCAATTCTTCCAGAGTGGCACTGCGGTCGAGAGGACCTTCGGGCGTCAGCAGGACGAAATTCACAGCCATGCGCCGCTCAAGCTCTTTGAAGTCGCCATCCTTGATTTCGCGCCAGAACAGGCGCTCGAATTGCTCCCCGCCAGTGGCCTCGCCCCATCCGGGATTCTTCTTTTCCGGCCACAAGGTACAGGACACACTCAACGCGACCAACAGAACGACGGCGCCGATGCGGCACTTTCGCATGTACCTAGTTTGTCTTTTCCCGCACATCTGTTCAAGTTCCGCGTCGGACTCGCGGTAGCGATCGAAAATAGCCCAATACGTAAGTGGTGGGACCGAATGCTGACAAACCTGTGTCATCCTGACGCGCGCCTCTGTTGCGCGCGGAAGAATCTGGGCTCGCTCCCGGCGCGGCGACCGCCCGGCGGTCGCCATAAAGCGGCGAAGCGAGCGTCCTTTTCAATGTTCGTTATCGCTTCTCTGAAGACAGTGAGGCCGCTCATTGCTGAGCGGCCTCGGAGAGTGACTGAAGAACGGCTATGCCTTGCTTGCCGTCGTGATGTTCAGAAGCTCGATCTGCTTATCGAACGGAATCGAATACTTCTTTTCGATCTTCTCGCGGAAGGTCGGTCCGGCATTGTACGCGCAGAACGGATACAGCAGGCCGTTCGGCGCGGCATAGTGGATGAGGCAGCGCTTCACGCGCTCGATGTCGTAGTTGTACTCATCCATGAAGTGCATACCCGCGACCAGCAGCGTGCGGTACGTGTAAACACCGTCCATACCGTCGCGGCCTACCTTCTTGTCCGTAAAACCCTGCAGCGTCTGGATGAACTTCTCGAAGGTCAGCCCCGGAGGCGCGAACTCTGCCTTGAAGTGCTTCTTCAGCGACATCCATGCCTTCACGCCGGTCCAGCCCTTCGTCAGGAAGTTCGCCCTCTCGGCCTTGCCGGCCATCACGTACATGTCCTGCAGCAGTGCGCCGACATCAACGAATCGGGTCACAGGGACAGCCTTTTTCGTCTTGTCGTCCACGAACATGTAGGTGCCCAGCGAGCAGTGCGGATGGCAGCTCATCGTCGGAACTTCCTCGCCACGCAACGCGCCCATCAGCTTGCTGAACGGCGACACGCAGGCAAGCGGAAACCAGTCATAGTACTTGTCGGTCAGCCCGGTCTGGTCTGCCACCGCGTGGGCCAGGTCGCTCAGCGTGTAACGCTTCGCTTCCAGTTCGGCGCGGCTGATGCGGCCGCAGAACGCCACCGGCTGGAAGCTGATGCCGCTTACCGTGTCGATGTTGTCGATTGCGAGCCGGACGATGTCGCCGACCTGGTGATCGTTCAGGCCCTTCACCACCGTCGGAACGAAGACGATCTTCAGTCCGACCTTGCGGCAGTTCTCGATGCACTGGAGCTTCTTCTCATACAGCGACTCGCCGCGTGTACGCTTGTAGACGTCGTCGCACACGCCGTCCATCTGCAGATAAAGCGTGTTCAGGCCGGCTTCCTTCGACTTCTGCGCAAACTCAAGGTCGGCCAGCATGATACCGTTCGTCGCCGCCTGGATGTGGCTGAAGCCCATTTCCTTCGCCAGCGCCACAGCTTCGAACCACTTCGGATAGATGGTCGGCTCGCCGCCTGAGAACTGTACAACGCGTCCTGCCACCGGACGCTCGTCACGGAGCGCCTTCAGCATCTTGCGGACTTCGTCGAAGCTCGGCTCATACAGGTGACCTGCCGCGTTCGCGTTGGCGAAGCAGACCGGGCAGGTCAAGTTGCAGCGGTTCGTCAGGTCAAGGTTGGCCAGCGCCGTGTGCGAGGCGTGCATGGAGCAGAGGCCGCACTGGTCGGGGCAACGCGTTGCATTCGGGATCGCGGGGTTCGAAACCCCCCGGTTATCACCGAAGTGCCAATCTTCCATCTTCAGGTAGAGCTTCGCGTCGCTGAAGATAAGGTCACGGAACTCGCCGTGCTCTTCACACGTTTTCTCCATCCACACCTTGCCGCCCTCTTCGAACTTGCGGGCCGAGATGACTTTGCGGCATTCGGGACAGAGCGAACTCGTGGTCTTGGGCAGGCCTTTGACGACCGGCTCAATTCGCGAGCCGGAGTGTGTCGTCTCCGGTTGAATCAGCTTTACCTGGGGCCGGGCAGCCGCCTCAATCTGATGCGGGGCGGGCTCTGCGTTTGCGACTGCCGCCGGGACCGTCGCGTTGGCCGGGTTGATCGTCTGCGTGCTCACTTAT
>Ga0196976_1000229_pt1 | contig 37868 bp, 25 predicted proteins | sample S3v_513CmetaG_FD_148644 | JGI IMG/M metagenome (GOLD analysis project Ga0196976, IMG submission 148644) | Soil microbial communities from Anza Borrego desert, Southern California, United States - S3+v_5-13C | ecosystem: Environmental > Terrestrial > Soil > Desert | place: USA: California... | reverse complement strand
GAGCTATGACCCGAAGAAGCTTCAATTGATGAACGTTTCGAACGGGACGCTGCTCTCGCGTGACGGGCAGGTGGTGACGCTTGTGCATCGCGGCGATACGACGACAGGTACAGTGCAAATGACCGCGACCCGGCCACCAAACAGCGGAGGCGTGAGCGGCCAGGGCTCCGTATTCACGCTGACGTTCGTGGCGAAAGAGCAGGGACAATCACCGATTGTGATTACGCAGGCGGGCGTCCGCGACGCGAACATGCAGCAGGTGGCGGTGACGGGGACGCAGGCGCAGGTGACCATCAAGTGACTGGTAGCTAGTAGCTAGTGGTCCAGGCTACTTGCGCCAGGAACTTAGGACGCGCAGACTTGAACGTATGCAGTTGTTGAAAAAGAACGGGCGTCAGGGCGGCTTTACCGTCATGGAACTGATGGTTGCCGTGCTGATCCTGATCATACTGACGGGAGCTGCCGTTCCTGTTGCGCGGGTCAAGATCAAGCGAGAAAAAGAGCGGCAACTTCGAGCAGCGCTCTGGGAAATGCGGGACGCGATCGACAGGTACAAGGATGCCGCTGATCGGGGCCAGTTCCAGGTGAAGGTGGGGACGGAGGGCTACCCCCCCGATCTCCAGACGTTAGTGGATGGCGTGGATATTGCGGGCAAAAAGGTGCGGTTCCTGCGCAGGATTCCCACGGATCCGATGACCGGAGGCACCGAGTGGGGACTGAGGTCCATGCAGGACGACCCGCAATCGGATTCATGGGGTGGCCAGAACGTCTTTGACGTGTTCACGAAGTCTGAGGACACTGCACTGGACGGGACGAAGTACAAAGAATGGTGAAGCGTTTCAAAAACACGAGGGGATTCACGCTGCTCGAACTCATGGTGGTGATCAGCGTGATCACCATCCTGGTTTCGATCGCTGTACCGACGTACAGCCGGGCGATCATCCGCGCGAAAGAGGCAGTGCTGCGCGACAACCTGTTCACGCTTCGCACGCTCATTAACGAATACACGCTGGACAAGCAGCGCGCACCGCAGTCTCTCGAGGACCTTGTGACTGCGGGCTACCTGAAGACGATACCGGAAGATCCTTTCACGAACTCCAACCAGACGTGGGTTGTCGAGCAGGAAGACGTGTACATGAGCGCCGACCAGACCCAACCCGGCATCTCGGATGTGCGCAGTGGGTCGGACCAGACTGGCACCGATGGCAGACCTTACAACACGTGGTGATCATCTCCGTCGTTTTCTGCCTTCCAACGCACCACAGAAGTGAATCCATTCTTGTAAACGGGTGCTGAACGCAGGTCTCGCAGGCTTGTACAATCAGCCCGTGATCCAGAGAAGATCGTTATACGCATTCATACTCGCCGTGGCGGTAGCCTGTCCGGCAGCGGCACAGGTTGCAACGGCGCCGGCACGCGCAGAAGAGCAAGTCGCGGTAGCACCGGGCGTGCTCTACCGTCACGTGAAGCAATCGACCGCACAGGGCGAGCCCTGGTCGGTTCACGTGCTTGAAGTGAGCCGGAATTCGGGGCTGGACCTCAGGGCCGTGGCAGGACAAAACGCAGACGGCCAGATGCAGCGTAACAATCCGACGGCGATGGCCGCGCGCGAAGCAAACAATGGCGCGAGAGTGCTCGCCGCCGTCAACGGGGATTACGACAGCGGCGGGCAGGGCATTTCGTTGGGACTCTCTGTCACCAGCAGTCGTTTCTGGACGAGCGCGAAGAGCGGGTGGCCTGTGCTGGCCTTTCGGCACAATGGCGAACCGCTGATTGCCGAAGCGCAGCAGGCGATCAAGGTCCGAGTCAAGCGCAAGGATGTTTTGGTGTCGGCCATCAATAAGCCGGTCGAGGCCGGACTGCGCCTCTATACGCGTGAGTATCCGGCGGCCGTGAAAAGCGCTAAGCCTTTGAAGATCGTTATGGTGAGTCGGTTGTCGCCCGCGCTACCGCTGGCTGTGAACTCGACTGTCGAAGGCCGGATTGAGTCGATCATCGGCGGAGCGTCGGAGGTGAGTATCGGGCCTGACGCGTATGCGCTCGTGGTGGGCGAAGATGATCCCGCAGCTCGGCAACTTGCGCGCTGGCGCAAGGGCGACAAGGTCTCGCTCAAAATGCAGGTGAGTGTCGAGGGTCACTCGGACATCAGGCACGTGATCGGCGGGTTCCCGATACTCGTTCGTGGTGGGCGAAGGGACATCGTCGGAGAACCGGCGGCGAGCCTGAGCAAGCGGCATCCGAGGACGGCGGCCTGCTACAACCGCGAAAAAGTCATCTTCACGGTGGTCGATGGGCGGCAACCGGACCTCTCCGTCGGCATGACGCTGGAGGAGCTGGCCGACCTGATGGTCTCGCTTGGATGTGAAGTGGCGATGAACACAGACGGCGGCGGGTCATCGGTGATGGCGATAACGTATCCGGGAACGAATGGCGTTCGTATCGTGAATTCGCCGTCGGACGGCAAAGAGCGGGGACGGGGAAATGCGTTTCTGGTGGTGCAGGGTGGCCAGCCGTGAGAAGAGTCACACGTCGCGTGACAGTCGGACATCGCCAAGAGACGTCGTTGCGCAGTCGGGGGCGGCAGACTAACATCTTCGGGTTATGCCGGTAGAAACCGAAGTCACAAAGCACTCATATATGCCGATTCGCGCGCCGCGCGGCAACGAGATTTCCTGCAAGGGATGGCAGCAGGAAGCCGCGATGCGCATGCTCATGAACAACCTTGACGAGGAAGTTGCGGAGCGCCCGCGCGACCTGGTGGTCTATGGCGGCACAGGCCGCGCAGCCAGGAACTGGGACTGCTATGCAGCCATCGTCCGCTCATTGCGAGAACTGGAGAGCGATGAGACGCTGCTGGTGCAGTCAGGCAAGCCGGTCGCCGTGTTCAAGACGCATGAGTACGCGCCGCGCGTGCTGATCGCGAATTCGAATCTCGTGGGACACTGGTCCAACTGGGAGAAATTCAACGAACTCGAACGCGCAGGCCTGATGATGTATGGCCAGATGACGGCGGGGTCGTGGATCTATATCGGGTCGCAGGGAATCATCCAGGGAACGTTCGAGACGTTTGCGGCTGCGGGCGAGAAGCATTTCGGCGGCGATCTTGCGGGAAAACTGATCGTGAGCGGCGGTATGGGCGGCATGGGTGGCGCCCAGCCACTTGCGGCAACCATGACCGGCGCGGCTTTCCTGGGCATCGATGTTGACCCCGAGCGGATCAAGAAGCGCCTGAAAACCGGCTACTGCGACTTCATGGTCACGACGCTGGATGAGGCGTTGCGCATTCTGAAGAACGCAGTCCGCAAGAAGGAAGGCATCTCGGTCGGCCTTGTCGGGAACTGTGCGGACGTGATTCCGGAACTGGCAAGGCGCGGCGTAGTGCCGGACATTCTCACGGACCAGACCTCGGCGCACGACCCGCTGAATGGATATGTGCCGCATGGCATGTCGCTGGCCGAAGCGCTCGAGTTGCGTGCGCGCGATCCGAAGAGCTACCAGGAACGATCGCTGGACTCGATGGCGCGGCACGTCGAGGGCATGCTCGAACTGCAGAAGATGGGTTCGGTGACGTTCGACTACGGCAACAACATTCGTACGTTCGCGTTCCAGCGCGGCGTGAAGGACGCATACGATTTCCCGGGATTCGTACCTGCGTACATCCGCCCGCTGTTCTGTGAAGGCCGCGGACCTTTCCGGTGGCTCGCGTTGTCGGGTGATCCCGCCGATATCGCAGTGACGGACGACCTCATCCTGCAAATGTTCCCGGAGAACCGCATCCTGAGCCGATGGATCAACCTGGCGCGGAAGCGGATCAAGTTCCAAGGATTGCCGGCGCGCATATGCTGGCTCGGCTATGGCGAACGCGCACAGTTCGGGTTGGCAATGAATGAGCTGGTGAGGCAGGGCAAGATCAAAGCCCCCATTGTCATCGGTCGCGACCACCTTGACTGCGGTTCTGTCGCGTCGCCGTTCCGCGAGACGGAGGCGATGAAGGACGGCTCGGATGCCGTCGCTGACTGGGCGCTGCTGAACGCACTTCTGAATACGGCCAGTGGTGCCTCGTGGGTTTCGATCCATAACGGCGGTGGCGTCGGAATCGGGTATTCGCAGCACGCGGGGCAAGTAACGGTCGCAGACGGCACGGAGATGATGGCGAAGCGCATCGAGCGCGTGCTGACGAACGACCCAGGCATCGGCGTGGCTCGACATGCAGACGCCGGTTACGACGAAGCCAGGAGTTTCGCCGCAAAGACCGGAATCAAGCTGCCGATGCAGAACGGCGAGTAGCGAATTCCACGTCATCGGCCGCTCGTTCATTGGTTGCTGAGTGCGCTGAGGAACGCTGAATGCGGGTTGCGTAGAGACGTAGCTGGGCTACGTCTCAGAGTCGACAAAGTAGCGGTGAGTTGAAAAGGAAAATCGCTTCGGCGCTTTGAGGCAACCGCGTTTCGGTTGCCGCGCCGGGAGCGAGCGAGCCCATATCCCTCGCGCAGCAACAGAGGCCGGCGCGGGATGACCCTTCAAGGGCGGGTCAGCAAGCTGAGAGGTAGCTGGGCTTACGTCTCTATTCCATTCGGTCCCTTACCCAGTAGCCCTTCACGATTGCCGCATGACAGCACTACGGCACGCGTAGCGCGGCGGGTGTGTGTGGATAGGGTAGAGTAGATGACGGATAGAAAGATCATGAAGAAACCGAAAGAAGATAAACAGGGAACCCAAGGCACTTCCCCCGCAATCCTCCTCGTCAACATCGGTCAACTGCTAACGCTGCGAGCGGGCGACGAGGATGCTGTCCCGCGTCGAGGGGCGCAGATGAGCGAGTTGGGTGTCATCGAGGACGCGGCGGTGCTGTGCGCCGGAGGCAAGATCGTCGCGGTGGGCACGACGAAGGAAGCTGTGCGCGACGGGTGGGTAAGACAGCACAAGGACGAACTGGTTGAGATCGACTGCCGTGACCGCGTGGTGCTTCCCGGATTCGTGGATTCCCACACGCATCCAGTATTCACTGCACCGCGCCTGGTGGATTTCGAAAAGCGCATCGCAGGCGCAACCTACGAAGAGATTGCGGCGGCGGGCGGCGGCATCAAGTCGAGCCTGCACGGTGTGCGTGAGGCCTCGACGCGTGAGTTGGTCGAGATTGTGCTGAAGGCCTTCAACGAAATGGCGGCGCAGGGCACAACGACGATCGAAGCGAAATCGGGATACGGCCTGACGGTGAGTGCCGAGCTGAAGTCTCTGGAAGCTATCGCCGAAGCGGAGAAGAGGTTCCCGGGAACTGTCCTTTCTACGCTGCTGGCGGCGCACGTGATTCCTCCGGAGTTCAAGGAAAAGCGCCAGGAGTATGTGCGGCTTATTTGCGAAGAGATGGTGCCGCAAGCCGCTGATCGCGGACTGGCCGATTTCGTTGATGTGTTCTGGGACCGGGGAGCGTTCACCGAAGACGAAGCCGGATACGTCTTCGAAGCGGCGCGTCAGCATGGACTTGGGCGTCGCGCGCATGTATGCCAGCTTTCGCCGGCGTCGCTGGCGAACCTGTGCCAGTACGATCCAGCATCGTTCGATCACATGGATTACGTGCTGGACGAAGAACTGCCGTACCTCGCGGAGCGTAATGCCGTCGCGACCCTGCTTCCGGGAGCCGACTACTTCCTCGGGCTCACGCACTATCCGCCGGCGCGAAAGTTGATCGAGGGCGGCGTGCCAGTGGCTCTTGCGACCGACTACAATCCGGGCACTTCGCCGACCACGAGCATGCCGTTTGTGATGTCGCTTGCGTGCACGCAGATGAAGATGACTCCCGCGGAGGCGATCGTCGCTTCGACGATCAACGGCGCACACGCGTTGCGACTGGCGGCGCGGAAGGGAAGCATCGAGCCGGGCAAGGACGCTGATATCGCGATCTTTGATGTGAGCGACTACCGCGAGATTCCTTACTGGGTCGCAACGAACAAGTGCGCGGGCGTGATTGCCCACGGAGAAGTGGTGGGGTAGGCATCAGAAATGTGTGGCCGCTAGCGAGCGCTGGCGGCCACAACCAATCGGCACGTCACCGCCTTAGCACACGATCCCGTTCGCTTTCCGACATCTGGCTCCAGAGCATTTCACGGTTACGGATCACCCAGCGATTGCCGGGGTCGAGGTCCCGCGCGAGAGTGAACCAGTTGTAAGCCTCGGCGCGGTCCAACTCAACGCAGTTTCCGGTGGCGTAGAGACCACCAAGCCGGCTACGCGCTCTGGCATTCCCGCGGAGAGCCGCGTCTCGCAGCATGTCCACCGCTGTGGGGCAACTCTTCGGCACGCCCTTTCCGTACAGGTAGGCTTCGGCGCGAGCGACCAGCGCATTGTCGGCGGCCGAGGTATCTTCTTCTTCCGTGCGCTCCTGACGGCGCGCTTTCGCCGCTTCAGGTTTGGAGCGCGATGACTGCTCGTCGTCGGCTTGCCCTGCGGCGTTCCTTTCGGATCCGTTGTCGGCTTCTGCGCGTTTCGCGTTGGTTTCGGCGTCGGCAGCGGAGGAGTCCGCGTCGTCCGGACCAGCGCCAGTGGCATCACCTGAACCAGGTGTTTGGCTTTCGTCCGATTTCGGGGCAGCGTCGGCCTGGGCGCTGGCTGCGAAGCCCGAACCCTCAGCATCCGACTGCGGCATCTGACCCTTGTCCGGCGTGGCTGCTGCTTTCCCGCCCGTGTTTTCTGTGACCGCGATCTCTGGAACTCCGGGCGTGGTGCTCTCGGTCTGGGCCACGATTTCCGGCGGCGGCTGTTTCGCCACATCGCCTTTCGTGAGGCGGACGATCGTGCTGTTCCAGTTCGCACCCTTTTTCCATTGATAGGCCAGGATGGCGCCGAAGGTCACCAGAATCAGCAGCGCGGCCACTAAACGCCAGTTGACGGAACGGCGTGGCTTCTCCTCATCGTCGTAGAGGTATGAGTACTGGTTCCTCGTATTTTCTTCGGACTCGTCGGCTTCGTCACTTAGTCCCAGAAACGATGGGCCATAAAGATTGCGGCCAATCGGTTGGGGAGACGGCTCGTCCGGCAGATCCGTCGGAGAACGAAGGGTAGCTACGGCCGGTTCGGGACGCTGGTGCTGGTTGTGAAGGGATGTTGAACCGAGTTCTCTCTCGGGTTTTTTCGCGGGAGTGTTCCGGAAAGAAGAGTCGGAGGGCCGAGGGTCGCGCGGAGCCGAATTCGGCGCAGTGCTGTCTGGCATCGCTGCTGGTGTCGGGCTTTGGCTGTTGGTGCGCGGCTTTTCCTCGAACATCCGAGCCATGGCCGGGCTGCGGTCCGAGACAGGACGCCCCGGGTCCGTTGGATCTCGCCACAGATCTACAGAGCGTGCTGGGGAGGGGTTCGTGGGGGGGTTGGGCGCGTTCGCCCCTGAGTCCTGCAGATTCGCCTTGGCAAGCGGCGCTCCGCACATGGCGCAGAAGCGACTTGCAGCCGAGTTTTCGTGCCCGCAAGCGGAGCAGTTCACGATGACCCTCGCTGTCCTCGTTATGTGAGTGATGGCGCAGTGATTTAGATGGGAGCAGCCGGAAGAGCAGTTGTCAGCAATTTCACTGGATAAGGTCAAAAGGACGGGGCCGCGGCAGCTTTAGCAGGTCAGCCACTTACCTTTACAGTCGTCAGAGCCGCGTGTTACCCTGTGTGTCGTTACAGGACACGAAATAGAAGCAGGAGCACACCCGGTTCAGTGTTAGCACGAGAGCGTAAAGCAACGATCATCAACGAACACCGCACGCACCAGACAGATACTGGCAGCCCGGAAGTCCAGATTGCCATATTGAGCGAGCGCATTGGCGAGTTGACTGAGCATTTCAAGACGCACAAAAAGGACCATGCGTCGAGGCGCGGACTTCTGATGCTGGTCAGCAAGCGGCGTCGCTTGCTCGACTACCTCAAGCGGTACGATTCCGAGCGGTACAAGGCCGTCATCCAGAAACTCGGGATCCGCAAGTAGTTTGCGTTTTGCCCCTTGCGGCGGGGCTGTACCCCAGCTTTCAGCGGTATTGATCACCCCGGTACACGGTGGACGTGTGCCGGGTGTGGCGTTTCCACACATCTATCGCCCCAGCTTTTGGCGGTGTCGCGCCCTGCGTGTAGGGCGCAAACAATTCGGTCCGGGTGGCTCTCCTGACGGAAGGACAAAAAATGAAGCCTGAACCCCACCTGATCTCAGTCGACCTCACTGGTGGAAAAACTCTCACATTCGAAACAGGAAAAATTGCAAAACAGGCGCATGGCTCGGCAGTCGTGCGGACTGGCGGCAACGTCGTGCTGGCCACGGCAGTTGCTAACCTGGAAGCGCGCGAAGGCATCGACTTCTTCCCGCTGACGGTTGATTATCGCGAATATACGTACGCCAGCGGGCGCATCCCCGGTGGCTTTATCAAGCGTGAAGGACGGCCCAGCGAGCGTGAAATTCTCGTAAGCCGCATGATCGACCGTCCGATCCGGCCGTTGTTCCCCGAAGGTTTCCGCAGCGAAACCCAGGTGATTGCGCTGGTACTCTCGGCCGACACAGAGAACGATCCCGACATCGCCGGCATCAACGCTGCAAGCTGCGCGCTGGCACTCTCCGACATCCCATTCGCCGGTCCAGTGGGCGCGGTTCGCGTTGGCCGGGTCAATGGCGAGTTCATTGCGAATCCCACCTACACAGAGCAGCGTGACGGCGAGTTGCGTTTGATGGTGGTTGGCACCGCTGAAGGCATCGTGATGATCGAAGCCGGCGCCGACGAGGTGGACGAAGAAACGGTCGTCCAGGCAATCGACTTCGCGCATGGCGAGATCAAGAAGATCTGCGCGGCGATTTCCGACCTGGCCAAACAAGCAGGCAAGCCGAAACGCGAGATCCAGAAGCCGGAGTTCGACGAGGCGTACTTTAGCGGGTTGAAAGGGAAGATCGGCGACCGTCTGCTCGACGCCCTGGATACCAGCAAGCGTCCGAAGTCGGAAAGCTATGCCCTCGTAAAAGCGCTGAAGGCCGAACTGAAGGAAGCGATCCCGGAAGAGCAGGAAGAAGAGCGCAAGAAACTGGGTCAGTACTTCGAAGTTCTGCGCGAGCGCATTTTCCGCGAGCAGGTTCTCAACAACAAGCGACGTCCGGACGGCAGATCCTTCGACGAGATCCGCCCGATCTGGATCGAAGTCGGCATGCTGCCCCGCACGCATGGTTCGGCAATCTTTACGCGTGGCGAAACCCAGGCCCTTGTGACGACAACCCTGGGTACCGCAGACGACATGCAGCGCCTCGAGCAGTTCGAAGGCGAAGCGAAGAAGCGCTTCATGCTGCACTACAACTTCCCGCCGTTCTCGGTCGGCGAAGTTGCGTTCCTGCGTGGCGCGGGCCGTCGTGAGATCGGTCACGGCGCGCTGGCTGAACGCGCGCTTAGCGCAGTACTGCCGAGCGAGGAGAACTGGCCGTACGCGATGCGCGTGGTGAGCGACATCCTGGAGTCCAATGGATCGTCGTCGATGGCCACGGTTTGCGGCGCGACACTGTCCCTGATGGATGCAGGCGTTCCGCTGCGTGCAGCGGTCGCGGGCGTTGCCATGGGACTGGTCATCGAAGGCGATCAGTATGCGGTGCTTTCCGATATCGCCGGCGCCGAAGACCACTACGGCGACATGGATTTCAAAGTCGCGGGAACGCGGCGCGGCATCACGGCCTTGCAGATGGATATCAAGGTCATGGGCATCACGCCGCAGATCATGCGTGAGGCGTTGGAACAGGCTCATCGTGGCCGCATCCACATCCTCGACCGCATGAGCGAAGTCCTGACCGAGGCACGCACTTCGATCAGCGAGTACGCTCCGCGGTTCTACACGCTGAACATACCCGTGGACAAGATTCGCGACCTGATCGGACCGGGTGGCAAGGTCATTCGCGGTATCGTCGAGGCAACCGGCGTGAAGATCGACGTCGAAGACTCAGGCCGGGTGAACGTGGCATCGAGCGACGCCGAAGCAGCGAAGAAGGCGTTGCAGATGATCGGCGAGATCACTGCGACGGCCGAGGTCGGCAAGACGTATCTGGGCAAGGTTTCGCGACTGGCCGATTTCGGCGCGTTCGTCGAGATTCTGCCGGGTACTGATGGTCTGCTGCATATCAGTGAGGTAGCGGAGCACCGCATCAAGGACATCCGAGACGAGCTGCACGAGGGCGATCAGGTACTCGTGAAGGTGCTGTCGATCGAGGGCAACCGTATCCGTCTCTCGCGTAAGGCGATCCTGAAGGAGCAGCGCGCGAAGATGGGCGGCGCCAACGTAGGCGGTGCTGCGAACGAGAGCCTTGTCGAAGAAGGCGCAGGCACGATGCCGGTGACCTTCGAAGGCGGCGAGGAGTTCGACGAAGAACCGTCGGATGAGCCTAACTTCAACCGCGCAGGGGTAGCTGGCAGCCACGGTGGACGTGGTGGCGACGGGAACCGCGGCGGCGGTGAAGGTGGACGCGGTCCGCGCAGACGTCGTCGTCGCGGACCGGGTGGTCCCGGCGGCGGAAGCCGGCACTAACGCTCAGCTCTGAATCGTAATCTGAAGGCCGTGGCGTCGAGCCACGGCCTTTTGAGATTGTTGACAAAGGTGAGGGATGACCTCGGCAGCGCTATTCAGGAAATTCGCTTCGGCGCTTAGCGCAACCAAATGCGTGGTTGCGGCGCCGGGAGCGAGCCCAAATCCCTCGAACGGCAACAGAGGCCGTGCTCGGGATGACAGTTCAATGCTTTCTCAGCAGCCTGAAGGCCGTGGCGTCGAGCCACGGCCTTTCTTATCGCGCCAGCTTTGTTGTGCTCTGGTTTGGACTGGACTTGCTGCTGGGTTGAGTGATATGAAGCAAGTGATAAAGGTAGTTTAGGACTGGTTGCTATGACAAAAAGAGCGTTTGCGATCAGTTGTATGATGGCGGTCGTCCTTCTAACGGGTACTGCCCTGGCACAAAAGCCAGCGTTTGAGTTCCAGGGGATACGCGTTGGCATGTCGGTTGAAGAACTCAAAGGGATGTTCCCGAATGCCATCTGCGAGGAACGCGACAACGGATTCGCAGCATGTAGCCACATCAAAGACGACGAGAGCTATAACTTCAGCTTCTCGAACGGCAAACTGACCAGAGTGAATGCGTGGTTCGGCAAGGACCGTTACCAGCAGGTACGTGAGCAGTTTGTTGCGAAATACGGAAAGGCCAACAAACCGGATTACGCCACGAAGAATGCTGAAGTGCTCGTATGGATGCGCAAGGGCGATTCGATGATGGTGCTGGAACAGGTGGCACAGACGGCGCCGGACAAGTCCACGCTGCTCATTGCCGATGATTCGGGAACGACGGTCGCCAAGAGCAAGTAACAAAACGGTTCGAAAACGTTGCGAAAGCCGTGGCTCTGTGCCGCGGCTTTTGTGTCAGTGACAAACGGTCAGGTGTGCAGAGCCGTTTTGCAAAGAAGCTCGCTTCGGGCTTAGCGCAGCCACTTCATGATTGCGGAGCCGGGGTGCGAACCCGGATCCTTCGGCGCGCAAAAGAGGCGCACCTCAGGATGACCTCAATGTGTACCGCGACTTCGTGTTGTAAGTCGGTTTAGTGTGCAACCGGAACGGTAGCGCGTTTCGGGAACATCTGTCCGATACGCCGGATCTCGGCGCCAACGCTGCGCAGCTTTTCTTCGATACGTTCGTATCCGCGGTCCACGTGATAGACGCGATCGAGAATCGTCTCTCCATCTGCAACCATTGCCGCGATAACGAGCGAAGCCGAAGCGCGCAAATCGGAACACTGCACCGCGGCCGCGCTCAGAGGAGTCCTGCCGCGGACGATGGCGCGCCGGCCCTCAATCCGCACATCGGCGCCCATACGGACCAGTTCCAGCGCGTGCATGAACCGGTTTTCGAAAATGTTCTCGACGATAAACGATGAGCCTTCGGCCTGCGTGGCAAGGGCCATGTACTGGGCCTGCATGTCTGTCGGGAAGCCCGGATACTCCTCGGTCGTAATGTCGGCCGCGGTAAGTTTCCCGTTCGCACGGACGACAACGCAATCCGCTTCCGTCTGCAATTCGACGCCGCACTCACGAAGCTTCTGAAGCAGGGCGCCGAGGTGTCGCGGCTCACAGTTCTGGATTTTCAGCTCGTCTGCGGCAAGCGCGCCAGCGATGATGAATGTCCCGGCCTCGATGCGGTCGGGAATGATGCGGTGACGCGCACCATGAAGGCTGCTCACGCCTTTGATCCTGATGGTTGAAGTACCGGCGCCTTCGATGTGTGCTCCCATGCGGTTGAGCAGGTCAGCCAAATCTACGACTTCGGGTTCCCGCGCCGCGTTCTCGAGAACTGTTTCGCCATCAGCAAGGGTGGCGGCCATCATCAGGTCTTCCGTTCCAGTGACGGTGATTTTGTCGAACAGAATTTCGGCGCCTCGAAGCCGGTCGCAGCGGGCCTCCACGTAACCGTGCTCCTGTGTGATGGTCGCGCCCAGCTTCTCCAACCCCTTGATGTGAAGGTCGATCGGGCGCGCTCCGATGGCACAGCCGCCCGGCATAGAGACGCGTGCCCGTCCGAAGCGGGCGACCAGAGGGCCGAGCACGAGGGTGGAAGCGCGCATTGTCTTTACCAATTCGTAAGAGGCTTCCGGACTCGCGAGGTTGCGGCAACAGATGCTTGTGCGGTGGTGGGCGCGGCCGTAGCCGAGTTCCACTTCCGCACCCATGGCAGCGAGCAGTTTGCGCTCGGTCTCGATGTCGCGGACCTGGGGGATGTTCTCGAGAACCACCGGATCATCGGTCAAGATGGCGGCTGCCATGGCGGGAAGGGCGGCATTTTTCGCACCGCTGACTTGAATGGTGCCTTTCAGGCGATTGCCACCACGAATGACGAACTTGTCCATGAGTGCCTCGTAACGCGAGTTGAACATATTTTACGGGGAAAGGGCGGTGCAGAGAGTCAGACGGAAGACTTAATCCTGTGGATTCTATGGATGAAAAGCACGGCCAGCCAATATACGCGAGCCGGCCGTGCGAGATCCTGCTATGCGCTGGCCTTCTGCGCCTTGGCCCGTCCACCGATTGCCTGGCGAACGTTGCCCTTAGCTGCCTTCAGCCGACGAACGGCCTCGGCTTTGTTGACTCCGGCCTTCAGCATCACCAGGGCGATCTGGACCTGGTTGCCGCTGGCCTTCAGGGCGCGCTCCGCGTCTTCACGCTCGCATCCGGAAGCACGCTGAAGGATTGTGATGCCGCGCTCAACGAGTTTCTCGTTCTTGAGCCGTACGTTGACCATCAGGTTGCCGTACACGTAGCCGAGCCGAATCATTGCGCCCGTCGAAAGCATGTTCAACACTAGCTTCTGCGCGGTGCCGGCCTTCATTCGCGTGGAGCCGGTAACGACCTCCGGACCCACAACGGCTTCGATGGCGACGTGTGCGGCGGCTGCGAGAGGCGATCCGGAATTGCACACTATCGCCACAGTCTTCGCGCCCTTCTTGCGGGCGTACTCAATGGCGGCAACGGTGTAAGGCGTGCGCCCGCTGGCAGCAATGCCGACCACCACGTCCTTTTTGCCGGGACGGCGCGCGGCAAGATCCTTCACTCCGAGTTCGCGCGAATCCTCGTTCGACTCGGCTGCGGACCCGAGCGCCTTTTCTCCACCAGCCATGACGTACTGGACCAGCTTGGGGTCGGTGTTGTAAGTGGGCGGCATCTCGCTGGAGTCGAGCGCGGCAAGTCGGCCGCTCGTTCCGGCTCCGACGTAAATGAGGCGGCCTCCGCTGCGCAGAGCATCGGCAATGATGTCGATGGCCTTCGCAATCTGAGGCAGTGCCTTGTTGACCGCGCGCGCGACCTTGGCGTCTTCCGCGTTGATGATGCGCGCTATCTCAAGCGAGTTTTTGGTGTCGATGTCCAGGGAAGCGGGATTCTGCTTCTCGGTTCCGAGTTTCTTGATTTCTTCTTTGATTGCTTTCATTGATTGTCTGCCTGAATGAGTGCTTCAACGACTGCGTCGTGAAAACGTGGACGTAACTGCTTGATTGCGTCCTGTGATTCTCGATTGGGCCAAGTTCGGTTCGTAAGAAGCGTGATTGAGAGGTCACGTACCGGATCGATCCACAGTGATGTGCCGGTGAATCCGAGATGCCCGAATGACTGCGGCGAGAGATAGCTGCCCGACTGCGAAGGCTGCGACGGCGTGTCCCACCCGAGCGCACGCGATGTTCCGAGCGGATTCGACTCGCGACGCGTGAACCGCTCAACAGTTTCCCGCCGCAGTATGGGATTTCCCCCGCCCAGCATGCATTCCGCGAACCTGGCGATGTCGAGTGCCGTGGCGAACAGGCCGGCGTGCCCAGCGACCCCACTCATCGCCCAAGCGTTCTCGTCGTGAACTTCGCCCTGAACGATCCTGTGCCGGAAGGCTTCGTCGATCTCAGTTGGCGGGATTGAGTCGCGCATTTCAGATGGCGGACAGAAACGCGTCTGAGACATTGCAAGTGGCTCGAAGATTTCGCGTTCACAAAATGCGTGCAACTCCTCGCCCGCGACGCGCGAAACGATCTCCCCGAGCAGGATGAAGCCGATGTCGCTGTATTCGGCCCTGGTGCCCGGCGCAGCCTCGAGTGGCTGTGAGCAGGCGGCATGCACCACTTCCTCACGCCCGTGCGCGAACTCAAAAACCTTCACGTATGCCGGGAGTCCAGAGGTGTGTGCCAGCAGGTGGTGGACCGTGACTTCCGCCCGCCGCGAATCGGGCAGGGCACTGCCGAACTCGGGCACGAACTCTACGACCCTGTCGTCGAGCCGAATCTGCGAGCGCTCGTACAGGATCATCAGGGCTGAAGTGGTCGCCACAACTTTGGTGAGTGAGGCAAGGTCGAACGGCGTGCCGACCGTAGCAGCGGGTGTGTCCGGTGCATACGTGAATTGGCCGAAAGCCCTAAGACCTACCAACTTTCCTTTCGCTGTGATTGCGACGCTGGCGCAGGGAAAAACCCGTCTGGAGATGCCCTCCTGAAGAACCCGGAAAGCTGGCGCGAACAGGTCGTCCTGGCGCGCGAGCGCGGCGGGGTCAGCCGACATGGGGGAGCTTAACGTTTCAATCTCCGTAAGTTGCAGGTTTAAGGCGGTTATACCAGACCGAATCCAAGATGGCCAATTTGGGGACGACCCGTGGCGTAACGGTGACGGCCGGGAGTGCTCTTCTGAATTTTGGAGGGAACTGGTCTATTTACTTATGAATAACCATAGGGTGTACACCTGAGCTGCTGGGTCACCCGAAGACAAATGTTTACCAATGAGTAACTTCGGGATAAGCCGAGTGTTTGGCGTGCTGGTTGCACGGGGCATGTGACCGACGTGCCAAACCATCGTGACAAAGCGACGGTCTGGCGGGGCAGAAATTGCCGCTCGAGTTTCACGCTTGTTCAAAGAAAGAGGAAGCGGCGAAACGAGGGTGGTTTACGCCGTTTCTAACAGCAGCCGAGTAAACAGGAGGCAAAATGCAGTTCGCTTTTACCAGAAAAGCCACGACCTTTCTGGTGTTGATCGCTCTGGCGCTGTTCTCAACCGTCGCCCTGGCTCAGCAGGAAACAGGGCAGGTGTCAGGAACAGTGACAGACAAAACCGGAGCCGTCGTAACCGGGGCACGGGTGACGATGACGAACCTGGCGAACGGGGCAACGAGAACGGCTCAAAGCGGCACTTCCGGACAGTACACTTTTGCGGGTCTTCAACCCGGTCAGTATGAAGTGAAGGTGGATGCACAGGGCTTTTCACCGGTAACGCGGCGGATCCACGTGACGGTCGGGTCGCGCAACACGGTGGACATGGCGCTTGCGATCGGTGGTGCTCAGACCACGGTGGAAGTGGTCGGCACAACTGGCGTGGAAGTGCAGACACAGAGCCAGGAACTGTCACAGGTAGTCACCGGACAGGGGATCACGGATTTCCCCACGTTGACCCGTAACCCTTACGACCTCGTAGCAACGTCAGGCAATGTCAGCGGCGCGGATCCTTCAGAGCGCGGCGTTGGGTTTGCAATCAACGGCCAGCGCGCTGCCAGCACCAACATTCTTCTGGATGGCGGCGAGAACGTTGACCAGTTTGACGCCACGACCGGACAGGCCGTTCCGCTGGATGCAGTGGACGAATTCCGAGTGATCACGAGCAACTTCTCCGCCGAGTATGGACGCGCGACGGGCGGTATCGTGAACGTTTCGACGAAGCAGGGCACGAATGCGTTCCATGGTTCGGCGTATCTCTTCAACCGCATTTCGGCACTGGCAGCCAACACGTATGCCAACTCGGTGACGTCGCGGCAGGCAGTGGAAGAAGGACTCTGCGCAGATCCGGACGAAATCGGGTGCCCTGGCCGTAAAGGCCGCTTTACGCGCAACCAGTTCGGGTACTCACTCGGTGGCCCAATCCTGAAGAACAAGCTGTTCTTCTTCAGCAGCACCGAGTGGACGCGCATCCGAAGCGCCGAGAACCTGAACATCTGGACGATTGCTCCGGAGTTCGTGGCACTCACCGCTCCGGGTACGCAGGAGTATTTCCAGGCCTTCGGGCAGAACCTGCAGGGAAGCGTCAGCCAACGTCGTACGCTGGGCGAAGTGCAGGCAGCCGGCGAGATCGGTGACCTGACCGGTCTAACTGGAGCGATTCCGGCGGGTACGCCGTTCATCCAGCAGGTGTCGTTCACTCTTCCGACGGATGCGGGTGGCGGTCTGCCTCGCAATGCGTACAGCACCGTCAATCGAATCGACTTCACCGCGAGCGACCGCTTGCAGGTCTTCGGTCGGTACGGACTGGAGTCGGAAGACTACTTCCCGGGCACGAACAGCTTTAGCCCATATGCCGAGTACAACACGGGCATCAACGTGTTCAACCAGAACCTGTTGCTGTCCGCTACGCGGGTCTGGACACCCTCGTTCGTGACCGTGAGCAAGTTCATCTTCAACCGTCTGCATGAGCAGCAGCCGCTGAATGATGAAGTGCCGCTCGGCCCGACACTTTACACGCAAGGCCTGACCGGACAGACGTTCTTCGGCAACCCGTTCGCGTTCCCCGGTTACCTGCCATTCTCGCCAGGTAACGCAATTCCGTTCGGCGGTCCGCAGAACGTTTATCAGTTCAATCAGGACTTCAACTGGACGCGGGGCAAGCACCAGTTCCGCTTCGGCGCCCAGTACATCCACAACCGTGACAACCGCACCTTCGGTGCGTTCCAGGTGGGCGTTGCAGAACTTTCTGCACAGGGCGACCCGACGGAGGCGTTCAACAACCTGCTGGCAGGTCAGTTGTACGCGTTCAGCGCGGCCGTTGACCCGCAGGGCAAGTTCCCGTGCCGCGTCGATGTGAACACGGGTCTGCCGATCGAAACGGCGGATTGCATCGTAAACCTGCCTGTGGGGCAGCCGCGATTCACCCGCAACAACCGGTACAACGACGTTGCATGGTATGTGCAGGACACGTGGAAGGTCACCCCGCGTTTGACCTTGAACCTGGGTCTGCGCTGGGAGTATTACGGCGTGCAGCACAATGCGGAACCGGAACTCGATGCCAACTTCTACTACGGCTCAGGTGCAAACTTCTTCGAACAGATAGCCAACGGTAGCGTGCAGCTTGCACCGAACAGCCCTGTCGGAGGACTCTGGGAGAAGGACCTCAATAACTTCGCTCCGCGTGTCGGCTTCGGTTTCGACGTCTTCGGCGATGGGACTACGAGCGTCCGCGGCGGCTATGGCATCTCGTACGAACGCAACTTCAACAACGTCACCTACAACGTGATCCAGAACCCGCCGCACTATGCGGTGATCTCGCTTCTGGCCGGACTTGACGTACCTTCAATCCCGCTGACCTCGAGCAACTTCGGTCCGCTGGGCGGCAACGTCGGGTCAGTAGCTCTGCCGCGTACGTCACTGCGTCACGTGGACCAGAACATCATTGCTCCGTACACACACTTCTGGAATCTGGCAGTAGAGCGCCAGATTGTCCGGAACACGGTGCTGGAGCTTGGTTATACGGGTTCTCGCGGTCTGAAACAGTACTCGATCGAGAACCTGAACCGTCCGGGTGCGGGCCTGGTGTACCTGGGCCTTGGCTCGGAAGACAATCCGTTCCCGCGCCTGAACAACCAGTACACGAATATCAACTCACGCCGCAATTCGGGCGACTCCTACTACAACGCGCTGAATGTCGCGTTCCGTAGCAGCAACCTGCTGAACAGCGGCCTGAACCTGACGACGAACTACACGTGGGCGCACGCGATAGACGACATCAGCACCACGTTCAGCGAGTCGTACAACAACTTCAACCTCGGTCTGACCGATCCGTTCAACCCCGGCCTCGACAAGGGCGATGCCGATTTCGACATCCGCCACCGCGTCGTAGTCAGCGCGAACTGGGAGATTCCGGCATTCCGCAACACGGACAACGCGTTCCTGCGTAACGTGTTCGGCGGCTGGGAGGTCGCTCCGATCTTTACGGCACAGACCGGTACTCCGTTCACGATCTGGGATTGCTCGAACATTCTCCAGATCTGCGCCCGATACAATCCGTCTGCCACCCCGGCGCGAACCGGCGAGGCGGTCGCAACCGGTCCGAACCAGTTCGAATGGCTGAGCAACCTGCCTGCGAACGCGGAATGGACTCCGACGAATCCGACCGGCGCGAAGGACTTTGGTCCGTTCCCGTCAACCATGAGCCGCCGCAACGCATTCCGCGGTCCTGGCCGATGGAACATGGATATGGGAATCTACAAGAACTTCAGGGTCACGGAGCGAGTGGGCCTGCAGTTCCGCGGCGAGCTGTACAACGTGTTCAACCATCACAACTATTTCATCGATGGTTCGAGCGCAATCGCCAGCGACACGCCGTTCTCGATACCGGCTGTGAAGGGACGTCCCGACATCTTCGATCCTTCCGAGGACGAGCGTCGTAACGTCCAGCTCGGTCTGAAGGTCACCTTCTAGACCAACTTTCGAGCCATGCCGACCGGGGGCCGCCAAGGTCCCCGGTTTTTTTTCAAGTCGTACGTATCGTGCCAAGGACTAGCCGCCCGACCGTTTCACTTTCACAGCAAGGCTTTGCGGAATCCTGACAACTTTGAAGCGCGCCCTGGCTACTTCGTGTGGCCCAACACGAACGATTCTCCCATCCAGAGTTTCGGAAAATGGTATTGGGTTGATTGATCAGCTATGAACAATCATAGGTAGTTCACCCTATTTGGATCTCTGTCTGTTGTAAGTGACTGAAAACAGGGAACCATGTGCAGGTGAATTGTTGGCTAGGTAAGTGCACTACAGGGACCAACAGTGTCGTTTTGGTGATGACCCGCTCGTTGTTTGTGACAGACCGCGCGGGTTACTTGGGGCCATGCGGGTTGTGTTCGCCCGTCAGTTAATTGGATTCACCGTTTCCAAACCAAAGCCGTTTCACGTCAGGAGGGATTGTCTGGATCGCTTCCGGCATCAGCGTTTGCATCTCAACGGCGCTCCCGGTCTGTCCTGCTCAACCCCAACATCGAGGAGAAAAATAATGGGGAATAGACTTGCCCAGCGGTGGTTCGTGTCGCTGGCTGTACTACTCACAATCGCGCTCGTTACGGGTACCGCCTTTGCGCAGCGCTTCGACGGTACGCTAAGAGGCGAGGTCACAGACCAAACCGCCGCCGTCGTGCCGGGCGCGAAAGTAACGGTGACGAACGAGGCGACAGGCGTCACCCAGAGCACCCTTACCACCTCGGCAGGTATCTACACCTTTCCGAACCTGCTGGTTGGAAGGTATACCGTTAAGGTCGAAGCACAGGGCTTCGCCGCTCAGACCCGCAAGGGCGTAGCGGTGAGTTCTAACACGGTCAACGAAGCACACATGAAGCTCTCTGTCGGCGGTACGGAGACCACCGTCGAAGTGCAGGCTGGCAGCGAAGTGGTCGAAACCACCAGTTCGCAGGTAACCAACTCATTCGGCGAGCTTCAGGTCCTTAATCTGCCTGCCGCCACCACGAACATCCTTAACCTCGCGACACTTGCTCCGAACACCACCACCCAGGGCGGCGGCGTACTCGGTTCCGGTGGTTCGGTCGGCGGCGCTCGTCCCCGTATGAACAACTTCACGGTTGACGGCGTGGACGACAACGACCAGTCCGTGACCGGCCCAATTTCAACCGTCGTTCAGGATGCAGTCGCTGAGTTCTCGCTTATCACCAACCAGTTCAGCGCCGAATACGGACACTCCGGCGCGGGCCAGTTCAACATCATCACCAAGTCTGGCAGCAACGACTGGCACGGCACGTTCGCTCACACCCTTCGCAACCGCAACCTCAATGCGATGGATAATTATCAGAGCAACGCAGCCAAAGATGCTGCCGAGAACGGTGAAAAGTACGAGAAGGATCGTTACGACTACAACCTGGCCAGCGCCTCCGTGGGCGGCCCGGTGATCAAGAACCGCTTCTTCATCTTTGGTGCGTTCCAGTACCACACCGAGGGAGAAGGCGCTCTCGGCACGGAAGTCGACGCTCCGACATCCGCCGGTCTGTCGCTGCTGAACAACATGGCTGCGAACAGTGCGGTTAAGAATATCCTGGGCCAGTTCCCGGTTGCTCCTGGCAATAACGCCTGCGACCCATCACTTCCCGAAACTTCGACTAGCGCGGACCGTTGTCCATACGTAAATGGTGTGGCGATCCCCACGGGCACGATGAACTTCCAGTCGCCCGACTTCTACAACGAATACGACTTCCACATCAACGGCGACCTTAACCTCGCCAATCACCGCCTGAGCGGCCGCTGGCTGTACAACCGCTATCGCTCTCCGAACCTGCCCGCGCCTGCGCTTCCGCAGTTCGGCGGCGACCTCACCTTCGATGTTCGCAAGGCCACCGTGACCGATGCCTGGACTATTACGGATCGTTGGATCAACGACTTCCGTCTTGGCTTCACGCGCAGCGTTCAGGGCTACACGGTCCCTGATGAGTTCCTGAACTTCCCGAACGTCACCGTGACGGAACTTGCCAACTTCGTCATTGGTCCTGAATCGAACTCACCCCAGGGCGGCACGCAGAACACGTACCAGATTCTGAACCAGCAGACCTACGCTGCCGGCAAGCACACGCTGAAGTACGGCATCGAAGGCCGCAAGTGGATCGCGATAAGCGACTTCCTGCCCCGCTCACGGGGTGACTGGTACTACAGGGATCTCTCGCAGTTGGTGAACGACTACGCTCCGAGCGACTTCGCGAAGCGTGGCGCCGGCTCCGGTGCGTTCCCGAGCAACCAGCAGGCTGTTTACTGGTTCTTCCAGGACGATTGGCGCGTCAACAACCGCGTGACCCTCAACCTCGGACTGCGCTACGAGTGGAACAGCATTCCATCCGGTTCGAAGCTGCAGACCCTCAACTCCATTTCCAATCTGCCGGGTACGCCGTTTATGTTCGGCGTCCCGAAGAGTGACCGCAACAATTTCGCGCCTCGCTTCGGCTTCGCTATTGATCCGTTCGGGGATCAGAAGTGGTCCATCCGCGGCGGCGCCGGCTTGGCGTACGACGTGAACTTCACAAATCTGGCGCTGTTGCAGTTGCCTCCGCAGTTACAGAGCGAGCAGGATCCGGACATCACCTGCTCTCTGCCTGGCGCTCCCGCGTGGTGCGCGACTTACAGCAGCAACGTTTACGCAGCTGGTGGCGACACAGGCCGCGGCTTCCTGGCGAATGGTGGCCTGCTGCAGGTCAACGTTCCTCCCACCACAGTTGCCGATGCCCGCGCTTCCACGGGCGGCATCATCGTGGACAACATCGCACCGAAGATCATCACGTGGACCCTCGGTGTGCAGCGCGAGCTGTTCAGGAACACCAGCATCGAAGTGCGTTACCTTGGCACCAAGGCAACCCAGCTTCCGGTCCAGGTGCAATTGAACGCCCGCAGCGCGTTCGCGAACGGCGCGGCTCCTCTGCCATTGTGGACCAGCCAGAGCCAGGTTCCGACCTCGTTCCCGCTGACCCAGTACACGGCAGCTCAGTTTGCGGCGTTCGGTGCGCGTCCGTATCCGGAGTTCGTCGGATCGGTTACAGCATTCCCGGCTTCTGGTATGTCCAAGTACCACTCCGGCGCGGTGGATTTCGTACACCGGTTGACCGGCGGTCTGTATCTGCGAGCCAACTACACTTTTGCGAAGACGATGGACAACGCGACCAACGAGCTGTTCAGCTCGCTGGTGAACCCGCGTCGCCCGCAGGACGGCAATAACCTGCAAGAGGAGTGGGGACGCTCCGTTCTGGACATCCGCCACAAACTGGCGGTGTCCTGGTCCTATGAACTGCCGAAGCTGCAGACGGAGAACGGCTTCCTCAAGACCGTCTTCCACGGCTGGCAGGTGAACGGCGCATACGTCGCCCAGAGCGGACAGCCGGTAACGGCTCTCTCCTTCAGCGACGCCAACGGCAACAAGGATTCCGCGGGTGACCGCGCAATCTTCAATGAGGGCGGCGATCCAACCCGTGGCAGCGCAACCAATTCGGTCTTCATGAACCCGACGACCGGCGCGGTTTGCTTCACTGGTTGCTCGACCCTGAACGGGGACGGCTCCAGAACGGCGTGGCCGACGGTTGGTTACTACGTTGCTGATGCCACTGCCGGGTATTGGCAGGCTCGTCCAGGTCTCCGCACCAACATCGGACGCAACACGCTGAACAGCCCGGGCCTGAACAACTGGGACATCTCGCTCTTCAAGAACACGAAGATCACCGAATCGAAGTCCCTGCAGTTCCGGTTCGAAATGTTCAACGCCTTCAACCACCGTCAGTTCAGCTACGCGAACGCCGGCATCTTTGGCACCAGCGATGCGGCTACTGAGTCGTCGGCTTATGCAGATGTCAGCAGCTCCCGCTTCTTGGATCCGAAGCAGCTGAATGGTGGCGCTCGCGCCATCCAGATCGGTGTGAAGTTCTTGTGGTAGTCCTAACCCTCCAGCAACCGGGACCCGCTAGGGTCCCGGTTTTTCATTTGTGCGGTGGTAATCCCTTCCAGTCACTAAACCACTGACAAGCTGCTGCTCGGTGTTGTAAATTCGCGAGTACTTCTTTCCACGACAATGAAAAGCAACTTTGAGCTGTTCCGCACTCGTTTACTGGCAGTTCTGCTAATTTCCATTCTCATTTCACCCGCCGCTTTCGCGGCCAAACCACAAAAAGCGACACCGGACGCCCAGTTCGCAGCCATCGACGCTGTCATGAAGCAGGCCGTTGATGCCGGTACCGTTCCGGGCGCGGTTGTTGTGATCGGACACAAAGGACAAGTCGTTTACAAAAAAGCTTTCGGTTCCCGCTCGCTCGAGCCAACGAAAGAACCGATGACGGTGGACACAGTCTTCGACATGGCCTCACTGACGAAGCCGATTGCCACTGCAACATCGGTGATGACGTTGATCGAAAAAGGGAAGATACGGCTTAACGATCCGGTGTCGCAGTACATCCCCGAGTTCAAGAGCTTGGGGAAGGGCGAGATCAGCGTCCGGCAGTTGCTTACCCATCACTCCGGTCTGCGAGAAGACCTCGACCTTAAGCTGCCGTGGACTGGCCGCGATACCGCTTTCCGCATGACCATGGATGAGAAGCTGATCTATCCGGCCGGCATGCGGTTCCTCTACAGCGACATTAATTACCTTGTGCTCGGATTCCTGGTGGAGAAGGTCAGCGGTATGCCGCTGGACCAGTACGCCGCGAAGAACGTCTTCGAGCCGCTCGGCATGAAGTTCACGAGCTTCAATCCTCCGGCGAGCTGGAACTCAAGGATCGCGCCGACTGAGTACGACGAGAAGAACCAGATGCTCCGGGGCGTGGTGCACGACCCGACGGCGCGTCGCATGGGCGGCGTGGCCGGGCACGCAGGGTTGTTTTCGACTGCCGACGATGTGGCGCGCTATGCGCAGGAGTTGCTTGCGGGCGAGAAGATCCTGAAGCGGCTGACGATCGAGAAGATGTACACGCCGCAGACGCCGCCGTGGTCGGTGAACGTCCGCGGGCTGGGATGGGACATCGACTCGCCGTTCGCGAGCAACCGAGGTGAATTCCTGCCGGTGGGCTCGTTCGGACATACCGGTTTCACGGGCACCTCGCTGTGGATCGATCCGGCGACGGATACCTTTGTCGCCGTGCTGGCCAACGGCGTGCATCCGCGAGGCGGCGCTTCCGTGGTTTCCCTCAGGTCACGCGTGGCCAATGCGGCAGCCGCGGCGCTGAACCTGCAGCTTTCGAAGGAGCAGAAGGCGCGCCTGGCACAGATCACTGGCTATAACGAGACCTATGCCGCATCCCGCCGTATCCCGTTCCGCAACGGACAGGTGAAGCAGGGAGTAGACGTGCTGGTGGCGCGTAACTTCCAGCAACTGAAGTCCACCGACGGCAAGGCGCGCAAGATCGGTTTGGTGACGAACCATACCGGTGTTGACGCGAATGGCCGCCGCACAGTGGACCTGCTGGCAAACGCGCCTGGCGTGCAGCTTGTGGCACTGTTCAGCCCCGAGCACGGATTTGCCGGCAAACTCGACACGACAGAGATCGGCAACACCAAAGACGAAAAGACCGGCGTGACGGTTCATAGCGTGTACGGCGAGGGCGATGCGAGCCGCCGGCCCAAGCCTGAGGTGATCGAGAGCCTGGATGCGATCGTTTACGACATCCAGGACATCGGTGTTCGCTACTACACGTACGAGACGACGCTCGGCTACTTCATGGAAGCCGCAGCGAAGGCGGGGAAGGAAATTATCGTCCTCGACCGCGTCAATCCGATTACCGGTTCCTATGTGCAGGGCCCGGTTTCGGACAAGGACAAGTCCACGTTCGTGATGTACCATCCGACGCCCGTCCGGCACGGCATGACCATCGGCGAACTGGCCCAGCTCTACAACACGGAGCGGAACATCAACGCCAAGCTGACCGTGGTGCCCGTCGAGGGCTGGTTGCGCGGCGACTGGTACGACTCGACCGGCCTGATGTGGATCAATCCTTCGCCGAACATGCGCAGCCTTAACGAAGCGACGCTCTATCCGGGCGTGGGTTTGGTCGAAGGCACGAATGTGTCGGTTGGGCGTGGCACCGATGTGCCGTTCGAGATCGTCGGTGCACCGTGGATCAATGCCAACGAACTCGCGAAGTATCTGAATGAGCGCGGCATCCCGGGCGTGCGTTTCGTTCCGGTCCAGTTCACCCCGAACTCCAGCAAGTACGCGAACGAACTTTGCAGCGGCGTCAACATGGTGGTCACGGACCGCAACACGCTGGATGGTCCGCTACTCGGTATCGAACTCGCTTCGGCGTTGCTGAAGCTGTATCCGAACCAGTACCAGATCGATAAGATGCCTCACCTGCTCGGCAGCACTCCGGTGTTCAACGCGATCAAGGCAGGGCAAGACCCGCGCCGCATCGCCGAGAACTGGCAGGAAGAGATCGACGCGTTCATGCAGGTTCGCAAGAAGTACCTGATCTACTAGGCCAGTCACAGATAAGGAAGCTGATTACTGTGCTGGCCAAGTTCGCCCCTGGTTGTCCTGGCCTGCAAAGGCGCGACCGCCAGGGGCTTTGCCTGATTAAGGAGCAAGTGAGTCGATGAAGAAGCTTATCGCCGTGCTCGTGCTGTGTTCGGCAGCGTTCGCCCAGACGCCGGATTTGCAGAAGAAGGTAGCTGAGATGGCCGCCCAGCATAAGGGTAAGGTGGCTCTGTTTGCGAAGAACCTGGCCACGGGTGAGACTGTCGCAATTGATGCGGATAAGCCGGTGCAGACGGCCTCTGTGATCAAGCTGCCGATCATGATCGAAGCGATGCACCAGGCGAAAGCCGGAAAGCTCAAGCTTGACTCCAGGATCAAGCTGACGAAAGACAACCAGGTACCGGGCTCGGGAGTTCTGTCGTTTCTATCGCCGGGAGTAGAGATGGGCGTTGAGGATGCGATCGTCCTCATGATGATTGTGAGTGACAACACCGCGACGAACATGGTCATCGATGCGGTGTCAGTAGCAGCTGTAAACGATCGGCTTGCGTTGATGGGGTTGAAGGATACCCACCTATACAAGAAGGTTTATAAGCCAGCCGAAGGGCCGATGCCGGCGGACCAGAAGAAGTTCGGGCTGGGAAAGACCACGGCACGCGAGATGGCGATCGTGATGGAAAGCGTGCACCGGTGCGACGTCGGCGACCAGGCACTCTGCAAGCGCATGATCGACATCATGCGCAATCAGCAGCATCGAAACCTGATCCCTCACTACATCGAAACCGTGGATACGAGCGAGATACCGTCGGCCATAGTGAACAAGACAGGCTCGCTCGATGCGGTGCGTAATGACGTGGCGCTGATTTACACGAAGCGAGGGCCAATCGTGATTTCGGCTTTCACGTACGAGAACGCGGATCAGCGTTGGGTCCCGGAGAACGAGGCGGAACTGCTGGTCGCCCGTCTCGCGCAGGAGATTGTTGCTGCGTGGGCGCCGAAGGGTCTGAAGACCGGCGAACCGATTACTGCTGACGACAAGGTGCCCGCGAAGCCACACGACTAGACTCGTTCTGCATCCGAAAGTCGAGCCTCTCGGGCGCGACTTTCTTTCAGGTCCGGGTTAGATTTCCGCGAGGGGGAAGTATGCGAGTTCTGCTTGCCGCTGTCCTGTTAAGTGTTACCGCCGTTGCACAGCAACAGCCGAATGAACTGCCGAACGGCATGCCACAACCGCAGCTTACGCCTCGACTCCAGGTGCCCGAAAAGGCTGCGAACAATGCGGAACCGCAGGCGGCCGCAATTCGCACGCTGGTAGTTCCTGCTGGCACGCACATCCCGGTCGCACTGAAGCACGCGATTTCGACGAAGAACGCCAAGCCCGGCGACGCCGTTTATGCGCAAACCACATTTCCTATCGTCATTGATGAGAAGGTGCTGGTGCCAGCCGGTACTTTCGTGCAGGGAGTGGTCAGCCGAGTGGAGCGGCCAGGACGCGTGAAGGGCCGGGGCGAGATGCTGTTCCACTTCACGACATTGATTTATCCGAACGGGTACACGGTCGCTTTGCCGGGCGCCGTGGACCAGTTGCCCGGGTCGGAAGACTCCCGCATAAAGGATGATGAAGGGACGGTTCAGCGCGAGGGTGAAAAGGGCCGTGACGTGAAGACCGTCGGCACCGTCGCTGCAACGGGGGCAACTATCGGTGGAGCGACGAGTGGAAGCCTGAAAGGCGCTGCACTTGGCGGATTAGGTGGTGCAGCGGTGGGTTCGCTGGTGACACTATTCACTCGCGGCAGCGATCTGCGGATTGAAGCCGGTACGGTGGTGGACATGGTGTTGCACCGCGATATCCGGGTCAGGCCGGAACGCATCGCAGCGCATTAGGCATCGGGCAATTGCGGAATCTGTAATCGGGTAGTTTCTGGAGTCACAACCAGATGAGCCCGGGCTGTGCTTCGATACTGGGGATTCCCCAACAGCGACAGATTCCTTTCAAGAGTACTCGCTACAACTCAAAAAATAGTCATTTCGAAGCACCGTTCTTTTGCGCGCGAGGCAGCTTCGTAATCCCGCGCGCAACGATTCCGCCGGCGCAGGACGGGAATGCATGGATTCCTCGGCTCCGCCGTACCAAAGCGGCACGGCTGCGCTCGGGATGACAACTGGTCCCAACGTGAGACGTAGCGTCGCAATGCTACTTGGCGAGGGCGACGAAACCCCTCATGACAGCCCGCGAGTGCCGGTCGAAGACCGGCACTCACACAGTCCAAATCAGCACTCGCACTCACAGAACATGAGCACAGCTACCGGAGCGTGAACATGGCGTTTACGTGAGCTGTGACGGTGACCTGTTGAGGCGTGAATTCGGCCGGGACAGGTGCGGCCTCCGGTGCGGCTGCGCCACGCATGGCTTTCATCGATTGTGCCTGGAACACGGGGATGGGCTGCTGGAACGTGTCTATGGATGCGTACAGCAGTTCGCCCAAAGTTCGGCCTCCAGCCTGCGCGAGCGCTGCGGCTTCGGCGCGGGCTCGCTGGAAGGCGTCCTGCACCGCGCGGACCTTTGCCGCGTCGATGTTCTCCAGCGTGTAGTTGATCGACTGATTCTCGGTCACGTCGATGGAGGCGAGTTGCTGGGAGATGGGAGCGACCTTGCTGAAGTCCTTCAGTTTCAGCGTGACACTGCTATTTACCTGGTATCCCAGCAATCTACGGCCGGGATTGCGGTAATCGTAAACAGGGCTGATGGAGAAGAAGCCGATTTGCGCTGCTTTAGGATCGATGCCGTTCTTCTTCAGAATCTGGCGGATTTGCTCGGCGGCAGCCATGGCACGCTGATGCGCCTTTTCCGCGGTGCCCTCCTGAGCGGAGATGTTGAACTGCACGAGCGCCGTGTCCGGTTCGGCTTCGTACTTGCCGTCGGCTCCGACGTATATCGAATTGGGCTGCGCCGGTATTGTTGGTGGTTGCTGCTGTGCGACAGCCGCTGCGGCGAGAACTGCTACGAGAAAGAACGGCAACAAGCGCTTCATTCTGCCTCCTGCCTGGCCCGCCCAAAGCACAGGTTCGAGAGCTGCCTCGGGGCGGTCGAACTGGTTCCGATTGTATCGGAGTCTCTGAACGAACAGGCCCAGACGCATGGTCCGGGCCTGTGAACTCTACTCGGGATTTAACGATTCGGTACGAACAGCGGACGGTCGAGCGCGATTTCCAACTGAGTTCCCTTGTCCAGTTTCATTTCGCTCTTCATGAGCAGGCCGGCTGTGCCGCCAACCGCAGCGCCCGCCGCAGCTCCGATGATGGCGCCCCTCGCGCCGCCGGTGATCGCGCCGGTCGCAGCGCCCACGCCTGCGCCAGCCGCTGCCGTGGTGAGGATGCGCCGCGTGCCGGAGCCCTTGCGCTCGATTTCACCTTCGTTGCCGATGACCTTTACTCCCCGCTCGTTGGGGACACCGATTACCGTCGCCGCAATAGGAACCGATCCCTTGCGCGTCTCAATCTCGTCGAAGCTGAGGATGACCGAAGCTGCCCCGCCCTTCTGCACGGAGCTGACGTGCCCTTTCACCTTCTTGCCTCGAGGGATGTAGTCACCGTTAGGGGCCACGAGATCTTCGGCCAGCTTGGCCTTGAACTTCTTGCCGGGCTCAAGCTTCTTCGTCTCGAGCTTGTCATCGAGGACGACGACGAAGCGCGTGCCCTCGGGAATGTAGTTCTGGCCGTAGCCGTGCCCGACGGGCGGTTGCCCGCGGTCCTGCCATTGCGCGACGGCCGGCAACGAAATGAATAGTGCGGCTATGAGCAACCAGGTCGATGTTCTTCTCATGGGTGTCCCTCAAACTGAACTCGGCGAAGTGGGCGTGCGCTTATCGTATCGGACAAACGGGCGAATGCGGCCACATTCGCTCCGTAACTGACGTCTAAAACACCTTTCCCGAAGGGAAGTTGCGGCGGCTCACTTCAGTAACCGGATTGGCGTAATTTTGACGTGATTTCGGAAACTCTCGCCGTATACTGGGCGTCAAAGGAAGCAGGTGCAAACTACGATGCGCAAATGGTACGTACCGCTAGCGGTTTTGGGAGTCAGTGGCGTGGGCCTCTTCTTATTGAGCGATCGTGGCCGTAACAAGCTGCGCTGGCTTGCAAGTAATATCCATCGTGCCCCGGACGCTCTGCTGGAGTGGAACGAGGCGGCGCAACGGGAACTCGACCGTATTCAAACGGCTCTGAACCGCGTGGCAGCCTCTCTCGAAAGCGCACGATAATCGCACTCATATCACGAAAGCCCTTGGCCTCTTAGTAGGCCGAGGGCTTTCGTTCGTCTGCGGCTCTGGCCATCGCGCGTTCAGCCCTGGGCAGAAGCGATTTCATCTATCCTGCCGGCCATGCGAATGTCTCGTTTCGTAATTCCACCGGAGTCGTGCGACGTGAGCAGCATGGTCACCTTGTTGTAGTTGATGGTGATGTCCGGGTGGTGATTGGCCTGTTCGGCGGCATCCGCCACTCTGTTTACGAACTTCATGGCGGCGGCAAAGTCCGGAAACTCTAATCGGCGGATTATCGCGTTGGCGTCACGCTTCCATGCCGGGAGGCCGGCGAGTGCCTGGAGGATTTCGTCATCAGAAAGCGTGGGCATCAACAGCCTCCTCGTTGAGGTCCAGATGAGGCTAGAGATGCATTGTGCCGGATGTGCGACGCTTTCAGTTCGTCAGGCGATCGTCTTGCCAGCCCGACTCGCGTAGGCAAACTGCGAAACCTGCTGGTTGATCTCGCGGCGCAGGTCTTCCCAGATCGTCTCCGGCATCGAGAGAAATACCTTCACGATTTCCGGATCGAACTGGCGGCCTGACCAGCGAATCATCTCGTCACGCGCAACGGAGAACGGTTGCGCTGGCCGATAGGGGCGATCGGAGCGTATGGCGTCCAGGGTGTCGGCGATGGAAAATATGCGCGCCCCGAGCGGGATCTCTTCACCTTTAAGGCCACGCGGGTAGCCTGTCCCGTCCCACCGTTCCTGGTGCGAGTAAACGATCTCGGCGGCTTCCTGCAGGAACGGGATCTTCTTGAGCATCTGGTAGCCAAGGAAGCAGTGTTCCCGCATGATGGCTGTCTCCGCCTCGGTGAGTTTGCCGGGCTTGGAGAGGATTGAATCCGGTATGGCCATCTTGCCGATATCGTGCAGGAATGCACCGCGGGCGATGACGCGAATCTGCTCGTTGGGCAGACCCATGGCGCGCGCGATGGCGATGGTGAACGCCGTAACTCGCTTAGAGTGACCCTCGGTTTCGGCGTCCTTCAAATCGAGCGCATCACCCAGGGCTTCAAGAGTGATGTCGTAAGAGCGCTCCAGGTCAGTGATGGCCTGGCGCAGTTGCTCGGTACGCGCCGCCACCAGTGACTCGAGATTGGTCTGATACGCGCGGTTTTCCAGCTTAAGCCGGCGGTTCTCAAGAGCACGGCGGACAGTGGCCATCAACTGCTCGCGTTCGAACGGCTTGAGCAGGTAATCGTAAGCGCCGTTCCGGATGGCCGCGAGCGCGACGGAGATGTCGTGCACGGCGGTGACCATCACAACTGGAATGTCGGGGTACTTTTCTTTTGTCCGCTCAAGGAGGCCGATGCCGTCCAGGCCGGCCATCATCAGGTCGGACAGCATGAGGGCAAAGTCCTCGTCGGATTCGAGGATGGCAAGCGCTTCGAGTCCTGAACCTGCCTGCTGACACTCGTAACCCGCGGACATCAGCATCGAAGAAACAATCTCGCGAATAGGTTCTTCGTCGTCAACTACCAGAATGCGCTCTACGGCCATGGTTTTCTCGACGTAAGTACGAGGGAGAATTGTAGCGCAGGTATCCAAAAAACCAACCTTTAATTGCCTAATGTTGCTTGGAACTTTTGGCGGCTCGCGGTAGATTGCCGTATTCGTGCAAACGAACATGCGCGACCTTTTCGAAGCCCTGCGAAACACCAGCCTTCCTCTGGCGGACCCTGACAAGGACGCGAGTGCGGTGGCTTTGCTGGCCGCTCTCGTGGCGCTCTTCGCAGTCCTGCTGGCGTTTCGCGGTTCGCGACGCAAGCAGCGACAGGCCGAAGAGCGATATCGAACGCTGTTCGAGCGCATGCACGAAGCGGTCTTCATCTCGACGCCTGATGGCCGGCTTCTGGACTTCAATCAGGCCTTCATGCGACTGTTCGGCTACACCCGTGAGGAGTTGCTGGAACTCGACATCGCGCAGGACCTCTATGCTGTGCCGGACCAGCGGCGCGCGTTCGTGCGGCAAATGGAAGTTGACGGGTTCTCCAAGAACACCGAGTTACTGGTACGCCGCAAGGACGGGAACGAAATTTGGGTGCTCGACAACAGCTTCGCCGTCCGGGCCTCGTCGGGCCGTATTCAGTACTACCAGGGCTTCCTGCTGGACACGACCGAGAAGAAACGGGCCGAAGACGAGCTTCGACGCAGAAACACGCAACTCCATGCGCTGAACCAGATTGCAACAGTTTCCACCCAGTCGCTGGAACTGGATCAGATGCTGGACGCGGTTCTTCATGAACTGGTCGAGGTGTTTCACGCGAATACAGGCTCAATCTACCTTTTCAACAAAAGCGATCTGACGCTTCACCGACACGCAGCGCGCGGCCACTCGGAGCCGTCCCTGCAAACCGGAGCGGTGATTGCGCTTCCCATCGAACTGCTCGACAGGTGCAAAAGCGGAGAGCTTGAGGTCCTGACCCACGGGGAAGTGGAAGTACCAGAGTCGGTTGCGAATGTGGTTCGAGCAGCGGGACTCGAGTCATGGATGTGGGGCGTGATGAAGACTGCCGGGGAAATCCTTGGCATTGTTGCCGTCGGAAACAGGAACCTCCGCGAGTTCAGCGGAACCGATCGCGAACTGATGGGAGCGGTTTCACGGCACCTGGCCACGACTATCACCAATGCCAGGCTCTTCGACGATACGCGCCGTGCCTACGAAGACCTGCGGCGCACGCAGGAACAGTTGCTCCAGAGCGAGAAGATGTCCGCCGTGGGACAGCTTATCTCCGGAGTTGCACACGAGTTAAACAACCCGCTAACTGCGATCCTGGGGTATGCGCAACTGCTCGAGTCGGAGCCACTGCCAGACCGCGCCCGCGATTTCGTCCAAAAGCTCTACAAGCAGACGCAACGGACGCACCGAGTCGTGCAGAACCTGCTTTCGTTTGCACGTCAGCGCAAACCACAGCGGGTTGAGACGGACCTCCGACGCGTACTGGAAGATACCCTCGCCCTGCGCGACTACGACCTGAAGCTGAACAACATAGAAGTGGTTCGCGAATTTGCGGAATCAGTACCGACGGTGATTGCCGACCCGCACCAGATGGAGCAGGTGTTCCTGAACATCGTCAACAATGCCAGTGATGCCATGCTCGAAATTCGCCGCGGGGGCACGGTGCGAGTCCGCATCTATGCCGACTCGGCCCGCGTGTACACGGAGTTTCACGACAGCGGCCCCGGCCTGAAGGACGGTAAGAAGATATTTGATCCATTCTTCACTACCAAGCCGGCAGGAAAAGGCACCGGCTTGGGATTGAGCATCTGCTACGGCATCGTCAAAGAACACGGAGGCGAGATTACCGCCTACAACCACCCGGATGGCGGCGCGGTGTTCCGATTGTCCCTGCCCATCAGCGCCAAGAGCGCGCAGACGACTCGGGATGCCATCAGGGCCAACATCGAGCCGCAACTGAAAGGTCGCATCCTGCTCGTCGATGACGAAGAAGCCCTGCTTGAGTTTGAGCGGGAAGTGCTGATGAAGGCCGGCGCCGAGGTTTCCACGGCTTCCAGCGGCGAAGAGGCCCTGGAGATACTGAAACAGGAGGACTTCGACGTAGTAGTCTCCGATGGGCGCATGCCGGGTGCCGTGAACGGGATCGACCTCTTCGAATGGGTACTTAAGAACAAGCCGGAGTTAAGAGGACGTGTCATGCTGACGGTATCCAACGTGGCCGAGGTGGATACGCCATTCCTGCAGCAGCACAACGTGCCCTGCCTGGTGAAACCCTTTGCGATTGCTGACCTGATCGCTGTCGTACGCCGAATCGGCTCGAATCGGGGCCTAGCGACAGGAGCCTAGAAGTCACCCTCCAGCCGTGGCCGTCATCCAATGACGTAAAGAAAAGTCGCTCTACGGTCCAAGCGGATTACCAACAAGTGGTATCCTCGTTCCACTTTTGTGTCTCTGTGTCTCCATAACAATCGAACGATCTGGGACGCCGCAGGAGTCGCCGCTCAGAGAAAAATACATAACTCTGGAGGCTCGCAGCTGGCCCGGGCAAGACTGCCAAATCCGGTCTCTCCCTCGCGCGAAATGAGGCTGCGTTCGCAAACAACGGCACAGCAACGGCTACATGCTGAGGTTGGGCCTTCGTGGAGGTCCAATCCTTCAGTCAAACGGTTCGCCCAAGTGAACCAACTTTCATTCATCAACGCGAGGGCAGCAAACCCCACAAGCACTCCAGGTATGGAATGGCCTACCGATTGCTTTTCGAATGAACGTTCGGGCCGTAACGACAGAGAGTGAGCCCGCAAGGACGACAAATCCAGACGAGGGATGTTAATGGCAAGCACATATCAGGAAGCAAAGATTACCGGGTTCGACACCTATTTTCCGATCAGTTCCGGAGCGACTGCTTCCCAGTACCGGGAAATTTACGAGCAACACCGGCACGCCGTCTATTCTCTGGCGTTCTGGATGACGGATAACGAGCTTGCCGCAGAAGAGTTGATGCATGAAGTTTTCGCGCGCGCTTTCGCGCTCGAGGCCGATCCTGACGCCGAGGCGATCGATCGTGCCCTGATAGCCGCATTGAAGGAGCAGATGCTAATTGGTCCGCTGACCCTGGACTGCCAGGCCTCGGACAGGGTGGAAAGTGTGCGGCGGAATACGATGCGGATCCACCTGGAGCGGGCCGTGGTCCAACTGCCCGCAACCGAGCGGCTCATTTTCCTAATGCACGATGTTGAGGGTTACGGACATACGCGGATCGCAAGTCTCCTGGGCTTGAGCGACCGGGAGTCGCAGGAAGGCCTCCATCAGGCGCGGCTCCGGATGCGCGAACTGCTCGCGGCGATGGTTTCCTGAACATTACTCTCCATCTCCTCTCTCCTGAACTCTGCCCCTCGACGCGAGGGGCATTTTTATGGCTAAAGCCGGGCGGGCCGACTGAATCTTTTACGGTGCAGGCTCATCTTATAAAGCAGTTCCTTAGACCTCCTGATGAGGGCGTCGCAAGACGCCCTTCTTTTTTTCCGGGCCAATACCGGAATGCACCTGCTCGGGAACCGCACTAAAATCACTGAAATGGCTGCACAAGAACATCATCACGAAGCACGATGGTGGGAGCCCATGGCGGATGGCCGGCTGCACTGTTACCTGTGCCCCCGCCATTGCCATATCGGCGAAGGGCAACACGGATTCTGCTTCATACGAAAGAACGAGGGTGGAAAGCTACTGCAGTTGGGTTACGGACGTCCGGCCGCAGTGGCGATGGACCCCATTGAGAAAAAGCCGCTCAACCACTTCCTCCCTGGTACGAAGATTCTCTCGATGGGCACGGCGGGCTGCAACATGGGTTGCTTCTTCTGCCAGAACTGGGACATCTCAAAGGCGAAGTCCGACCAGGTGAACGCCGCAGACTTGCCGCCGGAGAAGGTGGTTGCCCTCGCATTTCGCTACGATGCTCCCAGCCTCGCATTCACTTACAACGAGCCGACGATCTGGGGCGAATACGTCATCGACATCGCCCGCGAGGCGCACGAGGCCGGGTTGAACACCGTCATGGTTTCCAACGGCTACATCACCCGCGAGGCCTTCTTCGACATCTACGAGCACATTGATGCGGCGAACATAGATTTGAAGGCGTTCACGGAGACGTTCTACTCCAAAATAACGCTGACACACCTGAAGCCGGTGCTGGAGACGTTGACGTGGCTGCGGCATGAGACGAACGTCTGGTTCGAGATGACGAACCTCGTCATACCGACACTGAACGACGCGAATGACGAGTTCAAACAGATGTGCGACTGGATTCTCACGAACCTGGGCGATGACGTGCCTTTACACTTCACAGCGTTCCATCCGGATTTCAAGTTGCTCGACAAGCCGGCCACTCCTGCGGAGACCCTGCATGCAGCTCGAAAACTCGCGACGGAGATGGGTTTGAAGTACGTGTACGAAGGCAACATCTTCAGCGACGGCGGCGATACGATTTGTCCGGGTTGTAAACGACGCGTGATACGACGCTCATGGCACGCCATACTCGCGAACGACGTTCGCGAAGGGAAGTGCGTGCACTGCAACACGGAGATCCCCGGCGTATTCACCGAGGCGGAGGTGTATCGCCGCAGAATGACCGATCACATCCACCGTCTGCCCGAAGAGGCGCAAGCTTCGCAGTAGTGCCAACAACGTACTGTCAAACGACACAGCCGCAGGTTGAGCCTGCGGCTTCTTTCTTGCATGCGAACTTTCTTCCGCCGCGGCGCCGGCGTTCTCGCGAATGACCTGGCAGCACGGCCCGTGTCACACTCCAGAAGCGGTTTGCACCAGTGTAGGACGTCCAGTCACTTTGGCCTCCCGACAGGAAGCGGTCGGATTTACACTGGCGCGCTTACATCGCACATCCGCCAAACGGGGCACGTCAAATGAGTAGATCACTCGCGATCGTCGGTATGTTGTTTGCTCTTTCAGTTGCCGCAGTAGCTCAAGGTGATCTGCCAAGGCGGGTCTCATTCGGTGGCGCGCTCCGTCCCAGCAACCCGAATGACCTTGCGTCTTCGAAGGGCATGGTAGTTGTAAACGTGTTCCCCGGCGGGTCGCTGGACAAGGCTGGGCTTGTAGCGGGAGACGTGATTACGCACGTTGACGGCGCGGAACTCAATACGACCAGGGATGCCGTTGCTACACCCCGCCGATACAAAGCAGGTGACGCTGTTGAACTGCGAGTGTTGAGGAACAAGAAGCAGACCGAGGTTCCGCTGACGTTCACTCAGATGCCGATGGAGCAGTCGAGCGAGTTCGATATCTCGTACGAGACCCTGATCGTGAACGGTGCGCGTCGCCGCACGATTATCACTCGTCCACGCGGGACTGGTAAGCACCCCGCCGTCCTCATGGTTGGCGGCATCGGCTGTTACTCGCTGGATCAGCCGTTCGGATCCAAACACCCATATCTGCGAATCCTGTACTCGCTAACGTCGAAAGGCTTTGTAACAATGCGAGTTGAAAAGAGCGGCATGGGCGACAGCGAAGGGACGCCTTGCGCGCAGCAGGACTTCCGCAGCGAACTCGTCGGTTACGTTGAGGCCGCAAAAGCGCTGAAGCGGCTGCCCTACGTGGATTCGGACCAGGTGTACGTGTTCGGACACAGCATGGGCGGAATCCATGGTCCGCTGGTCGCGCGCAAGATTCCGCTTCGGGGTGTTATCGCGCTGGCTACGGCCGGTACGCGGTGGATCGATTACGAGATCACGAATACACGCAGGCAACGTAGTTTGCGAGGCATCGCGGGAGAAGAGCTTGAGAAGCAGGTGCAGCAAAAGGAAGATTGCACCACCGCGCTTCTTCTCGAAAAGAAGAGCCGTGAAGACGTGTTGAAGTCAGCCCCGTCCTGCGCAGAGTGGACGGAGTATCCAGCGCACGACACCTACATGCAGCAGCTCGCCGAATTGGACATTCTCGGCAACTGGAAGCACGTGAATGCGCCCGTGTTGATCATCTATGGCAAAGCCGACTACGTGGTGAGTGCCGAAGAACATGAAGCGATAGCGGCGTTCGTGAACAAGTTGCGGCCGGGTACCGCAACGCTGATTGCCATGCAGGATCTGGATCACTTCTTCAACAGGGTTGCAAGCCAGACAGAAAGCATGAAGGCGTTCAGTGAAGGCAAGGAACTGCCGTTCAATACCGACGTGACGGACGTGATCGAGGGCTGGCTCGCGAAGCAGACAAATGCCGGCAATGCCAGCGCGGGCGCAATGTCGTCGGGCGCGGTGTACTGGCTGTGACCCTCTGCTGTGCCGCCGGCGCTATGTACGCCGTGGCAGCCGATGGGTCGGCAGATGAGTCGGTGCGGCGTTCATCTGCTTGCCCGATGCGCGGGATTTCCAGCTTTGTGCAGTTGAAGGTCGCGAATCGTGAGTCGCGCAATAGCTTTGCAAAAATGTCAGGCGTGTATTTATAATCGCTTCGTCCCGCAGAAAACCTCATGCGGTTCATCGCGCGGTAGTAGCCGCGTTCCCACCGAAAGTGGCCAGGTAGCTCAGCTGGTAGAGCGCAGCCCTGAAAAGGCTGGCGTCGGCGGTTCGATTCCGTCCCTGGCCACCATCAGAATTACACACTTCTTTTCGGGCAGAAGTTCCCAGTCGCCGGTCAC
>Ga0196976_1000228_pt1 | contig 37904 bp, 42 predicted proteins | sample S3v_513CmetaG_FD_148644 | JGI IMG/M metagenome (GOLD analysis project Ga0196976, IMG submission 148644) | Soil microbial communities from Anza Borrego desert, Southern California, United States - S3+v_5-13C | ecosystem: Environmental > Terrestrial > Soil > Desert | place: USA: California... | reverse complement strand
TACAACGTTTTGGGGTGTAGCCGTTCCGACAGGAAGATTGATCCCTATTGAAATAGGCGTTCCGAGGACATTCAGTGTGGCATTACCCGTGACCGTAGCAGTCCCCGGGCTTGCGGCGATGACGACGTTGGAGGTGCTGCCGTTGTCGCTGAATTGGCTGAGTTCTGCTGCGCCAGGGGCAACGATTGCGTTCAAGGTTACGGTGACTGTGCCAGCAACAGAAGCGGAGATGCCTACTGACAGCTGTGCTGTGCGAGCAATGGTACAGTTGCTCCCTTGGCTAGGCCCCACCGCCAGCAATGGCGCCTGGGTGATGCCGATGGCGGCATTGATCCCCGCGATAGAAAGATTCACTGTGCTTTGCTCATTGGCAAATAGCGCTGCTGCTGTGATCAGTGAAAAAGCATTGAGGCTAAGATTGGCGGCGGCATCTTCATTCGGCGAACTGACCGCAAGGATATCGGACAGCTTAATTGTTGCATTATTACTTGTGCCCGAGCTCAGCTGTTGTAAGGCAGAGGTAGCGGGTCCACTCGCTGTCCCTGCACTATCAACACCCGCTGCAATCAGCCCCAGCAGGCTATCCAGAGACATGTCTGTCTCAAGCAGCTGATCGATCGTTGTGACACTTCCATGCGCCCTGAGCAGGTCTGCCAATGTGAGATCGGCAGCTACCAATCCCTGATAAGAAAGCACACCGAGATTGAGGCTCGTGCCCAGGAGATTGCCGAGCAGCGCATTCATCAACACCGAGTTTTGGGCGTTCACATTGAGGAGAAAGGAGCCTGCAGTAAACGCAACAAGTGAGGGATCAGCCGCAGATACCGCCTCCGCATCAAGCAAAATCTGGTTGCCGAAAAGGCCACCAGCAACCAGGCTTGCCGGCACTGACTCAGTCACATAGACTCTTACAGCTTCCTGGTCACTACTACTGGCGAATTGGCGGACACCACCGACTGTAGAGATACTGCCAAGCTCGACGATATTGGGCCCTTGGGACAACTGACCACTGAAACCGTTGCGATTGGCAGCCGTCTGAGCAGCAGTTCGCACTGTATCGATATTGATATTGCAGCCTATCTGCCTAGCTGCCTCCATGGAGGCAATATCGGCAATGCTTTGCAGCTTCCGCTGCTGCATCCATAGACGGCCGGTATCTACGGCCAGGGCCATGAACATCACAGCCAGCAGCAAAGTCATGCTTCCCCATAATCCAATGGCGCCGCGCTGTCGATACCGCTTAATTACCGACGGGCTGGACATGCTCGAAGTAAGGCGGTACGGGATGGGAGAAATTCTTCAGGTAACGCTCTTGTACCCGATCCATGGCCGGGCCGGAAAGCGGTTGAGGCTGTGGGGACGCTGCCTCTCCACTGCTTTGTATCTCCAGCCATGCTTTTACCGGCGACTCCACTTTTTCTTGCTTGGCTCCAATATCCGATCCTGTTTCCCGTTCGGCAAGGGCTTGCGAAGAAAGAGTGCTTAGCGCAAGCAACAAAGTAGCACGTACTATAGTTGGGGATACGGGCTTCATCACTTGAGCTCCTTCTCTTTAAGGTAAGCTGTCTCGGCAGCGCCAGTCCCGTTTGTCGTCACATTCGTTTCATTGAGTAGCGCGAGATCCGGCAACGGCTGCAGGGCCTGCTTCTTCAAACGCTCGACATCGGCTCTGCCAATACCGAACTCTTCAGCGAACTTGCCTGCTTTGTCGACCTCACCCATGCGATATAGCAATAACAGTAGGTTATGGGCGGCCTGTCGGTTACCTGGGGCCAGCTCAATGGCAGTCAGGAATTCATGTAAGGCCCCTTCATTCTCGTCAGCCAGCAGCAGTGCATAGCCATAGTCATTGCGAATGTTGGGATCAATAGGCAGGGCTTCACTCGCTGCTTGAAGCTGAAGGATGGCTTCGCGTACATTGCCCTCGTACGTCGCCAACAAGCCGAGTCCTTGGTAAGCGTTACCCGCAACACAGCTGCTCAGCAATTTCTGGTACAGCACAGCCGCCTCTTTGCTGCGGCCGGTTTGACGCAAGCCATCTGCACGCAACAAATCAGATTGGGGGGCATCAATACGTGCTGCCTCCAAGTGAGCGATAGCTGCGTGCGGTCTGCCTTCTGCAAGCATCTGTTGAATGATGCCCAGGCGGGTGCTATCTGCTGGCGGCATTGCTTTACAGGTAGATGCTTTATTTTCAACGACGGTTGGTCGCACTTCCGACTTCTCTAAATCCTTCGTTTGCAGTTGCAATAAAGGATTTGCCCAAGCGGGCGCAACGCAGCCAAGCATCCAGCACATCACCAATAATTTTCTTCGCATTTCAACCTCCCACCCCTTTTAGTGCATTGCTGAGCCCAATGAACCCCGGTCCGGCCACAAAAATCATTAGTGCAGGAAACAGAAATATCACCATGACGACCGTCATTTTTGCCGATAGCTTCCCGACTTGTTCACGCAACTCTGAAACCTGGCGCTGCTCAGTGAGTTTTGTATATTCAATGAGAGGCTCACGTAGATTTCCGCCGTAGCGCGTGGCTTGTTTCAGCATGGTTACGGTATCAGTGAGCTCCGGCACTGCCAACGGTGCCGCCATGTCCATCAATGCATCGCTACGATCCTGGCCTGCTTCTATACGCTTGAGCGTGACATCCAGCTCATGTGCCAGATTGGGGATGAGTCCCCGCGCCTGCTGCACCAGCACACGCATCGCGTGCTCCAAAGAAAGCCCAGCATCGAACAGCATGCGAAGCAGATGCAACCAGGTAATGACTTCGCGACGAATCGCAGCTTGCCGTGTCCTGGCACGCCAACGTAGTACATGCCGAATGCCAACAAACCAGAAAGCAAAAGCGAATGCCATATGCATGAACGCATCTGAAATGGGCTTTCCCTGAATAAGGGCGGATAACCCGATAAACAATGCCACAGCCACGGGCAAAATCCATGCTGCAGCGAGATAGTAGAAACGATGTTGTGGTTTTCCCCACCCAGCCTGCACCAGCAATAACTGCATCTCGGCAAACTCACTCTCGGAAAAGCGCTCCAACCGCTGCTGCAACCTTTTGCGGGCATAAAGACGATTTCCGAAATCTTCAGCACTGGCGCCTTGTTGATGCAGAACCATTTCAAAACGTCTATTCACGAGGTGGGGCGGGAACTGTCGCTTTTGAGACTGCAGCAACAAAAGTAGCGCGGCACCAATCATCAACAGACACGAAGCCCACCACCATAGACTCATGGCTACACACTCCTCAGCATGCGCCACAGCAATAACACGCCCATGATTTGCAGTGTGGCGGCCACATACAGCACTGTTTTGCCAGATGAGTCCTCCAACATCATGTCGATATAGCCTGGATTAGTGACGACCATGTAACCGGCAAGCGAGATGGGTGTCAGCCCGAGTACCCATGCGGAAATCCGCGTTTCCCCCGTCATGGCTGCGAGTTCCCGCCGCGCAAGCTCCTGGTGGCGAATCATCTGCACCACACTCTGCAGCATTTCTCTCGGGCTACTGCCGTAGGTATTGCTGATATTGAGTGCCAGTCCGACCAGACTGAGCTCTCGCAAGCCATGCAGCTTGGCAGCATCGTTGAGTGTTTGTGCCATGTCAGCACCGAGATCGGTCGCACGGATAACACGTTCCAGCACATATTTAATTGGGGCAGCCGATTCTTCAGATGCCAGCCTGATAGCACTTTCTACACTGCGCCCTGTCCCCATGCTGCGTATCACCTGGTCGACAAACATGGGGACTTGCGAGGTAATCAACGCTTGTCGGCGACGAAGACGGATATAAGGTAGCAAAAAACCGAATACGAAGACGGCAGCTGTGGGCAATAGAAAAATGCCAGTTCCGCCAATCCATACCCAACCCAACAGGCCGATCAGAAATAAAAGCAGCGTCATGCCGGCGAGATGTTGTGGTTTAAGCTCGAAACCGGCATAAATCGAAGCTTTCACCATGAAGCGATGCCAGGGTGTTTCCTGTAAGCCAGGAGGTATGCCAGAAACCGTTGCACCACGTGGCAGTACACGCTCAAAATGAAAATTCACCTTCTCCCGCAAACGCTTATTCCTGCTGTGAATGTGCAGATACATTGCCAAAGCGAGCATCAGCAGGGCACCCATAATCATGATAAAAGTGACTGACTTCATCACCACCTCGTTGAGCCTGAAAAGTTACGCAACTTGTGGCTGTATGGATTGCTCTTGCTCACCACGAAACTGTTGCTGGCTTCATCGTAGGCAAACAGCTCATTGATAATGATCTGGTTATCCCGAACGCCGCTGATTTCCGCAACCGACAATATCTTGCGTTGACCATTGGGGAGTCGCCCAATCTGCACAACGAGCTCGATGGCGGCTGCAATCATCTTCCGTAATGTGTCTTCCGAGCCTTGAAAATTCGCCAGGCCAGCCAGCATTTCCAGCCTCAGCAGTGCATCTGTAGGGCTATTAGCATGCACAGTACTCAAGCATCCATCATGGCCCGTGTTCATCGCCTGCAAAACATCCATCACCTCCATCCCCCGCACTTCACCGAGCACAATACGGTCGGGCCGCATGCGAAGGGAGTTGCGTAGCAGGTCTCGGATGGATATCTCGCCTGCGTCATCCATATTGGCGGGACGGGTTTCAAGACGCACCACATGCTGGTGATCCAGCTGCAGCTCGGCCGCATCCTCGATCGTGATAATGCGCTCATTCTGCGGAATGAATCGGCTCAACACGTTGAGCAGCGTGGTTTTTCCAGCACCGGTACCCCCGCTGACGATGATGTTGCAGCGTGCGGTTACGGCATGGGTGAGAAATGCCAGTAAGCTTGCGTCTAGTGTTCCGAGCTGAATAAGATCATTGGCCTGAAGTGGTTCCTTGCGGAATTTGCGGATAGACATGCAGGGCCCATCAAGTGCAAGCGGCGGTATGATGGCATTGATGCGACTACCATCGGGGAGGCGTGCATCGACCATGGGGCTTGATTCATCAATTCGCCGGCCCAGATGCGCGAGGATGCGGCGGATCACGCGGACCACATGCTCGTCATCGATGAAGCGCAAGGTCGTCTGCTCCAGTTTTCCTTCGCGCTCAACATAGATGCTGCGTGCGCCGTTGACCAGAATGTCATTGATATGGTCATCCTTGATCAGGCTTTCCAGCGGCCCGTACCCTACGAGCTCATCTACCATTTCCTCACTGAGGTCACTGATATCATGCGCGCTTACCGCCAAGTGTTTTTCAGTGATGTAGCGAGAGATTTTGTCGCGAACATAGTCGTCAAGAACCTGGCGCGGCATTTCAAGCGGTGAAAGATGGTCGAGCTCGATCTGGTTGATCAGGTAACGGTGCAGCTGGAATTTAAGCCCCTGATAGTCCTCAGCTTGTCTGAGCCCGTAATCGTGACCATAAACCCGCAGATCCATGATGGGTGTCCTATACCTTCATCCAACGTGCTGCGAACGAAGTTTTGAGCTGTTGCAGCCAGCTCTGGCCGAATCGCGTGGGGTGTGCGTCATGGCTGGTGAGATTACGCATCAGCTGGCGCACGCCGAGAGCATAAGCATCACTGGGCGCAAGTTCGAACATGCTTTCGCCAGAATTCATAGTGGCGAGACGTGCCATCCCGGAAGGTGGAAGAGTGCCAATGAGCGGCAGGCCGAATGATTGCGCAATACTTTCAGCATCTGGCGGCATTTGGGGTAAGTAGCGGTCCACAACCAAGCCGGCATCCTTGAGATCGAACTTTTCATCACGCAGATGCTTGAGCAGCTGCAGATTCTGGCGACAACTGGGCACACTCTGCTCGATCAGCATGATCAGCTGATCCACGTTCTTGAGTAGCAGCATGAGGAACTCCGTACGCGCCATGCCTCCCATATTGATCACGATGTGTGAAAAATGCTGGCGCAAGGTGCGCAGCAGGACGTAAACATCCGCTGACGTAAACTGACCGCTGGACCATGGCTCATCGGGCATTGAAAGGATGGAAAGGCCGCTCTTGTGGCGCCCGAAACCCGTCTGGATCAAGGTCGAGTCAATGCGACGCAGGCTGCGGACTGCATCGATGAAATTGTAAGAAGCGTCCAAACCCAGAAAAAGGGAGATATCGCCGTGAGGCACGCCGAGGTCGAGCAACAGTGTCGGTTTCGATTCCTGGATGGCCAGTGCCAAGTGCATGGCCAGCATCGGCGCGTCACTTCCTGGCCGAGCGCTTAGCACCGCCGAAATTCGGCCACCAGAATTCGACACAGTCGGCACGGCACTCAAATTTCTTGGAGACAACCGTTTAACCACGGCCATAACATCACTTGCACGCGTGCCTATGGTGATGAAATCTCGGGCTCCAACGCGCATGGAAGCAAGCAACATGTCTTCATTAACCGTATCCGCCATTACCAGCACGGGCAGATAAGGCTTAGCTGCAATCAGTCCCTCAATCAACAGGGTTTCCTGACGGTAGCTGGTTGGACTGAGCTGCACAAACACAGCAGCAGCTCCCACGGCGTCGGAAAGCTGCAGTATGCGTTCGATAGAGGGTGTATCAGCGGGAATGATTTCACCCGCTTCCCCTAACGCTTGAGCAAGCCAGCGCTGGCATTCGGTTTCCTGGGTGACGGCAATATAGCTCTGGCGGTCATCCATGGTGCTACCTCGACATCCCGGTGAATGGTGCCGACGCGCCATCCGTATTGAAGAACAGATCGCTGAAGCTGGGTTTATATTCGTGTATGTCACGCCCAGGCAATTGCGGCATATCGGCGTTCTTGGCAAGCGGCCTGACCAGATGGGTAGTGACGACCATCAGCAACTCTTTATCCTCACGGTCGAAGCGGGTAGAGCGAAAGAACGCGCCGATAATCGGCAAGTCGCCCAGCCAGGGGAATTTGTCTACGTTACTCAACGTGTTACGACTTACCAGCCCGCTGATCACAAAACTCTCGCCATTGCCCAGCGCTACGCTGGTATCAGTGCGGCGTACACGCAACCCAGGTACGGATACGCCGCCAGTTTGAACGGTATTGTTGAAGTCGAGCTCGCTGACTTCAGGTGAAATCTTGAGGAAAATGCGGTTGGCATCCAATACTGTAGGCGTCAGCATGAGTCGTACGCCATATTCCTTGTACTGTATGGTAATTGTACTGTCGGAACCGCCACCCGTTCGGATCGGCACCGGGAATTCCCCGCCTGCCAGGAAGGTTGCGCTCTGCCCGGAAATGGAAGTCAGGCTTGGTTCTGCCAGGGTATACGCGAAGCCATTGGCCTCCAGCACACTGAGCGCACCCAATAGACCAGAACCAGCATTGCCTACTACCAGGTTAAAAGCATTATTGAGCGGCAAAAAACCAGATGAGCTGTTCAGGGTAAAGCCACTGGCATTCGATTCCACGCCACTCAATGTACCGGGAGACCCAATCGCAATCGTCCGGTTATTATGGTTTCTGCCCAGGAAAAAACCGGCGCGCATCATGCTTTGTCGGCTGACTTCGACCACCTTGATATCGATCTGCACCTGACTATCGAAGTCACTTACACTGACATCCAACGGGACTTGTGTGTCGTTTGTTAAGGACTGCCGGGCAGCAGCATGTTCCTCCAACGACTTCGCAGCACCACTCAACACAAGTTCGTTGCCAGCGGCATCGACATCCAGCGCATCCGCGTTAATGGTTTGCAACCGCTGTTCAGCAACACTTGTATCGGCATTGATCACTACCTTTACAATCCGGGAGGGTTCAGTTGCCTGCTCACTCTCCCAGATCGAAACTTCAGTAGTCCCTACCTGTTTGGCCGTAATCAGCAAGGTTTTTTTGGAGACGACAGTAATCCCGGCCACATCAGGATTACCAACCGCAACACGCTTGATGGGTTCCGGATGTGTATAGGTTTGCTGCTTACCCAAGGCCAAAGCCAGTGCATCCAGCTGAGCTGCGGAGGCCACAAATGGCAGCCACCCCAGTAACCCGTACGTTATCCAGTAGATCTTGTTCACGGCCCCCGTCCTGTTCCCCGGAGTACTATCCTCCGGTTTGCTGCTTATGGTTGCGGTTTTATTTTTACGATCTCAACTTTGTCACCGTAATGTACGATGACATGGCTATCGCTTATTCTTGTGTTTCTTCTTATCGGCATCTGTTCCTTAGCCACGATCTGCACTGGTTCAAGAGCGGGTCGGCCAATATTCTGTAGCTGAACGAAATGTCGATCGACCAATTGCGGCGCAGAATTTGGCAGCGAAGCCCCGCGCAACGCCAATTTCAGAATGCCGCTGTTCTCTGCCAGCATGAGCCGAGCCGTTTCTTGTGCCGGCACAGCCAATGTTGCCGATTTCCCGTCTCTTACTTTTATATTCTCCAATGTGCTAGCACCCTGTTCTAGCACCGAACCCATGCCATTTGATGAGCTGTTCGATTGACTTACTGGTTGTGCTGCATTATCTCCATAAGCTAATACCCGTACATTACTGAGTACTACTTGGGCCGAGCTGATATCGTTTGTCTCCTTTTCGGCCCGCAGGTATAGCAGCACATCCACGTGATCACCCGGCTTCACAAAACCACCCACGCCGATGACTTCATTAACCTTAATGGCTACCGCCCGCTCATGCGGCTGCAGGGACTGGGCAACTGGGCTGACTGTAGGGAAATGCGAGCCCAGAACAGGAGTGCCTTTTGCAATGGGGACCAGTGTCAGCTTGCCGAGCGCTGATTCCGCGCTGGTCAAAGCCGAGGGATTACGTTCCGGCAGGTTGTCCACGCGCACGTCTGTGGCCGACAAGATCTGTCCTGCAGGGAGATCCCGCACTGCTACCAACCGAGGGTAAGTAACTTGTACTGCGGGCAATTGCGGGGGAGCAGACTGGGTACTCATTCGATAGCCCAGCCAGGCAGTAATAATGGCCCCTATCGCCAGGGCTATCGCTATCAATCTCATCAAGGTGCTATTCATATTCTTGTTTTGCCCCCTTCTTGTTATTCTTAAAGCGTAATACTCGCCGAGCCTGCTAAATCGGTAGGCAGCTTTGGTACATTACCAATCCCCGGCAGGCTTAGCGCAGGCATCATGGGATCCGCCGCATATCCGCTATAAATTACGCGCACTGTCATTGTGGTGCCTACCCAGTTGATACCGATATTGCTCCCGCTCACCTTGGTTTTAGCCTTCTGGGGAAGCCATGCTAATGCATCACTGATGGTAGCCCGGACTCGTGTTTCCACTGCCGTATTGAAGCTGGGGGTGTCCGCATAGACCAATGGATCCACTGCTATTGCGGCACGCGCCCCTTCCGCCGCGGCATGGATGAAGGATTGCTGCAACATCATGGTGATGGCATAGCTCACCAACGCGTAAAAAATGGCGAAGAACAGCGTAAACAGCAACGCAAACTCGATCGCCGCCGCACCAGTCTGCTGATATTTCAGCTTATAGTTAAGCTGCCGTCTCACGCCTTGACCCCTATACTGATAATCAAGCCTGTCGCAAGCATTGCGCCAAACGGTAGCCAGCGTTTGCTCTCGGGGCTCCTGCCGGAATAAATAGCATATTGCACTACAATCAATGCACTAATGCCACACAGCAGACCTGCTACAGCAAAACTGGAGAGCACAATCTTCCAGCCGCCGAGACTGGCTATTGCCAGTAACAATTTCACGTCCGCGGCTCCCAGCCATCGCATGAGGTAAGCTGGCAGGGTCAGCAATATGGCAAGCAATACGCCCAGAAGCACATCAAGCCATGTACCACTTACTAGTGCATTACCAGCATAGGCTAGGTAGCCAAGACCAACTACCATTGCCCCCAGACTGAAAACATTGGGAATTCGACGGGACATCATGTCCGAAATAGAAACTCCCAAAGCCCAGGAAATAATCATCCAGTGTGCAGTTAGCACATGCGACCTTGAATTAAGGCGTACTGCCAGTCGTAAGTGCAGCTTGAATACTGGTGAAGATGGTCGAGACTGCATTTCGAATTGGTGTCACGAAAGTCACCAGCACAACGGCCACCATAGCGGCGACTAAGGCGTACTCGATAGCACTAGCACCTTCTTCATCATGGTAGAACTCTACAAGTTTGCTTTTGATCTTTTCCATGTCAACCTCTTCTATGTTATTGAATAAAGAAATGAAGCTGGTTCTACAATTACTTACTATATACCCCACTAAAATGGTTGACTACAAACCTCAACCATATCGTAAGCCTTTTATCCCTTTGTATTAAATAATTTTTTTCTCTCTAGCGTTTCAGCCACAATCATGCTGCGGCTACCACACCCAGCATATTCCACTCAACGCAGTTACGGCCTTGAGCCTTGGCCCGATAAAGCGCCTCATCCGCAGATCTCACGAGGTCGCCGATCTTTCCTTCCTGGTTGGGCATAATGGTGGTGCCGCCTAACGAAATCGTCACAATTCCATAACTGGAGAACTCATGCTTGAGCTCTAGCTCAGCAACTGCAGCACGCAGTGTTTCACCCATAGTCTTGGCATCATGCATAGGGGTGTGGAATAGCACGATGGCGAATTCTTCCCCGCCATATCGGGTGACCAGGTCCCCCGCACGTTTTACGCAGCCATTCAGTGCATTCGCTACCTGCTGCAGACAAGCATCTCCGGCCGGATGGCCATAGTTATCGTTATAGAGTTTGAAATGATCGATATCGAGCAGGATCAAAGACAGTGGCACTTGCAAACGGACGGCCTGATGCCAACTCAGGTCCAGCCGCTCATCAAACCGACGGCGATTACCTAGTCCGGTCAACCGATCTTCCCACGATGCATTCTCAAATGAGATTTGCTTGAGCAGAATATCCACAAGCACGCGCCGGGTTTCAGTAGCCGAGAACCACAGTGTCACGGCCAACATGACCAGCATCGGCACCACCACTCGCAGCAACTCACCCAAGAAAGGCAGCATCAGTACCAATGGTGCCAGCACACCTGCAGCAAATGCCAGGAAAAAAGGCAGCAACACAACGAGCCGAGGTAGCGCCGTAGTGATGGCAATCACCATCATGATCAGCACGATATTCTGCCCTGTGCGCCCAAGCCATGGCAGGGAAACCGCTAAGGCGCCCCATCCCAGCCCTGCCAGGAAGGCGGTGGCTATATGACGATTGACGTTGACATGGTTGGTGCGCAAACCATTATCCATCCAACTGTTGCCACCAATACGCCAATGGCCTGCTGAGGCGGTCAACAGCCAGAGATACCAGGCTAAAGCAGCAACGACATTGATCTGTATCACCAGCACAATGGCAGACACCAGCCCAATGATGGCGGTGATTAGGAAGGCGCGATTCCGATAACGATAGACATGCTTGAGCTGCTCCCGCGCCAGCGCATGCGGATCGAAATTCGCGGTTTTAAACGCAGATTCCATTAAATGGTCTTTTATTTTTATTACTGCCCAATGCAGCTATTTTCTATCGCATTCTGCTTCCCGAAAATTGCCCAAGCTAGCTAGTAGAACAGCCAGCTCAAGCAGAGCCAAAACAAATGTAATCTACCGGCCGGCCCTGCCGGGGTGCAAGTATCGGCGACAACCGGCGTTTTTTTCCGATATTCGGCCAATATTCGTTTGCAATCAATCAACTGCAGAGCATAAGAAATACACCACATGCTGTGGTATATTTATAGTGGCATAACTAGATAATGTGGTTTATGATGTGATTCATCACTACGGCAAAGCCTGCCGCTGGAAATGTTCACCGACACGCCATAGCCACATGGCGTGCGCCAAGGAGGGAATGATGGCAATCAAGATCGAAAAGAAAATCACCGGTTACAACGTCCTCAGCGAAGAGGAGAAGACAAAGCCAGCAGCGCCTGCCCCAGCTGCGCAACCTACCGCCGAGTCCAAACCTTCTACCGTGGTGCAAATGGGTGAACCGCTGAGCCGGCCCGACATGCTGGTCGGCAACACTTACAAGATCAAGACACCAGTCACCGAGCACGCTCTCTACATCACCATCAACGACGTCATCATGAACGAAGGCACCCCGCAGGAGCACCGCCGCCCGTTCGAGATTTTCATCAACTCCAAGAACATGGAGCACTTCCAGTGGATTGTTGCTCTCACACGCGTCATGTCTGCTGTGTTCCGCAAAGGCGGTGATGTGACATTCCTGGTGGAAGAGCTGCGCAGCGTATTTGACCCCAGCGGCGGTTACTTCAAAAAGGGCGGCAAATACATCCCTAGTTTGGTGGCTGAAATCGGTGAAGTGGTTGAACAGCATTTGCAGGAAATCGGCATGCTCAAGAAGAGCGAGCCTGATGAACATCAGAAAAAGCTCATCGCCGAAAAGCGGGCTGAGTACATGGAAAAAATTACTCAGTCGGGAGCTGAAATCAACAATGAAGGTTTCCCAGCCGGCGCCCAGCTCTGTGCTAAGTGCAGCACCAAGGCTGCCATCATCATGGACGGTTGTTTGACGTGCTTGAATTGTGGCGAAAGCAAGTGTGGTTAAGACAAAGCCCTCCAAAGTGCATTAAATAATTGTTCTTGACACCATAAGTTGCAAGAATTGAAAAGCCCGCGTTATGCGGGCTTTCATTTTCCTGATGACGTATGCAAACACTCCAATTACTAAATACATGAAGGCAGTGATTCCTCTAGTTGTTTCAACTTAGCTTCCAGAGTGGCGATTCTGTCATCACGCTCCTGTATAGCAGGCATGACATCTTCAGCCCTCAAAAGGGTCGGGATATGCTTATGACAATTGGCATCCCAAGCCTTTACCTTGAACAAAATCACTCGCTCAGCTTTTGCAGGGTAATCTGAGGTAGACACTCTGCTCGTGAGCTCATCATTACCTATCACAACCTTAGCTTCTCCCCAGATTTTGACTCTTTGGGCATTGGCATAGTCTATAAGGAATAGTTGAGCCTTCGGGTTCTCATCCAGATTGCCGATCGTGATGTACTGTTTATTCCCCGCATAGTCAGCGAAAGCTAAGGTTTGCTCATCGATGACATGCAGAAAGCCACGGGGGCCTCCACGATGCTGCATATAAGGTTGCCCAGCAGCATTTGCTGTTGCGATGAACATGCTTGTTTGAGCTTGAATGAATTCCTGGAGAATTGGAGTGATGTGTGACTCCCAGCCCCGCGTATTCTCGAATTTCTCATACGCATCCCTAGAGCCATAGGTCTTCTGCCGCGATTTGACTGATGGAGTAAATACAATGTCGCTGGGTGAGACTAATCTTGTCGTCATGATGTTCTCCTCGATTCATGCGTTCTGCCGCTTTCGGAAACTGGATACCTTATGCCTGTTTCCACAGACTGCCATGCTGCACCAGCGGCGTTTATGGCTCTTGGTACTGTCATAGAACCAGAGCACACAATCTGCACTTTCACATTTGCGAACCCGGCTGAAATCTTCCATTGCGAGCAACTCAGCAGCGGCCTCTGCAATGGGTGCCAACAGTTGCGCTACCGTCTCAACCTTCCTTACACGCTCAAGGTCATACTGCTCCTCGCCCACACTCACCAACTGTAGGTAGCTAGCACCATATTGCAGGTAAGCGTTCAAGACCCTTACATCCAGCTGCTTACCCTCCTTCCGGGAGCTGAATAGGTGTCGCAGCGTTTCTCTCAGCTCTCGTGTGGTGGAAACCAGATCAGGAAAATGACGCTTAAGTACTGAGTTGTCACCTGTCACCGCGTTTTGCGAGAGCCATTTCATCACATCTTCCTCGGACTGGAGACTGTCCACCACCTCTCCATTCACAATCGAAACTGTGTTGAGGAGGTCGAGCGCTATATGCCCGCCGATCGTATCGGTGAAGAAGATCGTTTTGGAATCAGTTTTCATATTCATCGAATAGGTGAAGAGTGGCCACAAAAATAGCATAGCCACTTATATCATCATTATTTCAGCTTGCGATCCAGGAAATCCACAATCTTTGCTGCGATCTCCTTATTGTGGGTTTCTAGTGCAAAGTGCCCGGTATCAAAGAAGTGGATTTCTGCCTGCGGCACATCCTTAGTGAATGCCTTGGCTCCAGCGGGGATGAAGAAAGGATCATTTTGTCCCCATACAGCCAATACCGGAGGCTGGTATTCACGGAAGAATTTCTGGAACTGCGGGTATAGCGCCACGTTACTAGCATAGTCCAGAAATAGGTCCAGCTGAATTTCCTCGTTATCAGGCCGGGCCATCAATGCTGAGTCCAGTGTGTACGTCTCCGGCGCAACCAAAGTCGTATCTTTTACACCGAATGTGTATTGCCAGGCTAGGCCATTCGGCTTGAGAAACTGCCTCAAGGCTTCACGATTTTCGTTACTCGGCTCACGCCAGTATTTTTTTATCGGATCCCAGGCATCTCCCAAGCCCTCCTCATAGGCATTGCCGTTTTGAGTAATCAACGCAGTCACTCTTTCAGGATGCGCCAGGGCCAAACGCAGCCCCACGGGCGCACCATAATCAAATACCTGGATTGCATACTTCTTCAGGCCCAATACTTGTGTAAAACCATCCATGACATTGGCCAAGTTCTGGAATTTATAATCGAAATGGGCACGATCAGGGGATTCAGTAAATCCGAATCCAGGCAAGTCAGGCGCTACCACATGGTATTTGGTGGCAAGGATAGGGATCAGGTCACGATACATAAATGATGACGTTGGGAAACCGTGTAACAGCAGAATTGTGGGGTTCTGTGCATCTCCTGCCTCTCGATAGAACACCTTGGTGTCTCCCACCTGCACTTTTTGATACTTCACTACTTGCGAGCTTTCCTGGATAGGGGCTGCCTGCGCAGTCATTGCAATGATGCCAAACGATAAGCCAGCCAAGAGTCGCGCGCTGTTTGATAGAAAATTGTCTTCCATTTTGATTCTCCTTAGATTGAATTGAGACTTCGAATGAGTAAAAACGCTAATTGACGACCACCACCATTTTTCCGTTTGCCTGGTTTGCTTCCATGACACGATGCGCTTCATGAATCTGGTCAAACTGAAAAATCTTTGACGGATTGGCTTTGTAATTACCGGCTGCAACCTGATCCACAATCTGCTGCAGAGGTACATCTGTCAGCGGAAATTGCGGTTTGCCGAATACAAAGCTACCGAAGAATGTGAGATAGACCCCGCTGGACATCTGCAGGAGAGGGTTGAAATCGTGTATTGGAGCAAGACCGCCTAGCCAACCCGCCAAACACGCTTTACCGCCCCTGCGCAGCATGGCAAGGGAGTCCAGAATAATGCTGTTACCGACGAGGTCCAGCACAGCGTCTATTTTTTCGGATTCAGGGATATGATCAGATAGATCGGGGCGTTCAATCTCCACACGCTCTACACCGAGGCCATGGAGTTGCTGTATGCGAGATTCACTACGTGTCGTAGCAATTACACGAGCGCCTGCATTCACCGCCATATTGATTGCTGCCTGACCGAATGCAGAAGTACCTCCCCTGATGACCAGAAGCTGGCCTGTGGTTAATTCCAGGTTCCTGAATAGACAGGTCCAGGCAGTCGAATAGGATTCGGGAATTGCTGCTAATTGCTCCCATGGAAGATCGGTTTCAATTTTTACAACATTGGTGGCAAGGGCTCTGGTGTATTCCGCATAACTTCCCGGAATGGTTCTGCTAAGGCCGCCCATGAGTGTGACCACCTTGTCCCCGACACTAAATTCACCGCCAGGGCATGAGTCCACAATACCTACACATTCGATTCCGCTTACTGGAACCGACTCTGCCCATTCGCCCCTGCGCATATGCATTTCTGCATGGTTGATTCCAAATGCCTTCACCTGAATTACCACATGGCCTTCCAATGGCTCAGGCTTCGGTATTTCCTTGTAGACCAAGCCTTCAACTGGACCATATCGATCAATCACAATTGCTCTCATGTTTCCTCCCTGCGTATGTGCTTGAATGCTGTAACCATCAAAAGATATGTTAATGGTTACATAGAGTATGTAACCTGTCAATAATATTTTATTGGTTACAATAAAATACTTCTTGAAAGAAACCGAGGGCATAAAAAAAGCCCCTAACGGGGCTGTGCTTAATACTAGGCCCAGTCATTGGGCAGCTCGCTCAACTAAGGGCTTCATGTATTCACATTGCGAAGGGGCAAAGTCCACGCTCTTGAGGTATTGCAGGATTCACAAGCAGCGGGCAGCAGACTGGCCACGCAAGCCGCATCTGCAATTAAGGAAACTATGCAGAACAACTTGTGCACTAGTAATGGTCAAGGAATGGCAGCGGAACCAGGTTGAATTACTGATTAGAACTTCAATAGAAATGCTTTGGCGCGGCGGAATATCTGACCCATTGCAGAGCCTTCCAACTTGTACTGTTTGTGCAAAGGTTTTTTCACTTCCCACAATGCTTTCATGCCCTCAGGGAATGTAACCAAGTCCCCCTTGCCAAAAGACACGGGTGAACCGCCCGACGGCGTTATCACGCATTCACCTTCCAAGATATAGGCTATTTCCTGTTCATGAAATACCCATGGAAAGGTTGAAACCTCCTTACTCCAGGTCGACCATTTGCTGACACCCAACTGGCTTAGCTGATCTTTGGAGGGATGATGCTCTACAATTATTTTTGACATTTATGCCTTCGATTTTGGTAACGCATTCGTTGATATGATAAAAACAGCTCATGGCGATTTTGGCAGCGAGTCTAGCACTCGGTGGGCTGGGTCAGGAAAGTTTGAAATGCAGGGCCAGCAATTCGCTAAACCGTTCAGGCCGCACCGGCTCCTTGGTTACGTGACCATCTTCCGTGACAATCAATGACATATTCGTCAGCGTAGTGCTGCCCCGCTCGGTGAGTTTTGCTACTAGTGGTCGTTTGTTGAAGATTGATGCTGGGTGCTCCGTAATGATCTGACGGATCTCTTCACACTGTGCGGTGGTGATTGCATGACGGGAATCGAAGACATAGCCGATTCGCCAATTAGTGTCCTTGTGCTGCTGCTTTAGCTCGAAAACGAAGTCGCCGAGTACGGCATTCTCCCCTATCGCCGGCCGGACTCTAAACTCACCGTTATTAGACAAGACCAGGTCCCCCTTTAGCGGAACAGGACGTAGCGGCAGATAGATGCCGAAGCCAGTGTCTACAACATAAGTCATGCCTTGGTGACGCAGCAGCAATGTCACATGCGTATGCCCAGTGGCCACGAAAGTACGCGCTTCTGCATCATAAACGATGCCTCGCACCATGGAGACGTTGAAGCCATTATCCAACAGGAAGAAATAGAGAAGCGGGTTCAGCTCATAACAAAGCCCGCCTTCGTTACGAATGAGCAGTTTGGTTATGAGGTTGTCCCTTGTTATGGGCAGGCCTCTACGCTCGATGACCGCCAGATTTTCAAATGGCAGCGCAAGACTGGTCGCAGCGAGCAGGGCAGGTAGATCGGCGAACGTTAGCGTGTCGCTCCCGCCGTAGCCAACGCGTTTCCGAAATAGCGAATCCAGCGATTCCAACATCTTGTTAAAGGAGCTTCGTGCCGATTGGGACAGGCTTGTCTGGAACGCACAGCGATACTTCGCCCGCTTCATTATGAAAGCCGGTAACCAGGCATTCTGACATGAGAGGTCCGATCTGCTTGGGCGGGAAATTGACCACAGCCACCACGAGCTTTCCCTGCAGTTCCTGCGTCGAATAGAGGTGTGTGATCTGCGCGCTAGACTTCCTCTGGCCGATTTCTGGTCCAAAGTCTACCAACAACTTATAAGCTGGCTTGCGCGCTTCTGGAAACGGTTCAGCCTGGACGATTCGCCCTACCCGCAACTCCACTTTTGTGAAATCACCCCATGAGATGAGGTCCATAGAAACTCCTCGCGTTTTAGGCGCTGATTTTAAGTCAAAGTCCGGAATTCGCATCAACTCTGGGAATCGTCCATAACGGAAATCAATGGCTCGTAGGCTGCCACCAGCGAGGGAGAAGCTTTCTAACTCCGGGTTCAGTGTAGCGCTGGTCCAGCAGCACGACCAAGCCATCGTCAGTAACCGTTCTGATGACCCTGCCTGCGGCCTGCACGACCTTCTGCATGCCGGGATAGAAGTAAGCGTAATCAAAGCCATCGCCAAAGAGCAGCTCCATACGCTGCCGCATCTGTTCATTGATGGGGTTCACTTGCGGCATGCCAAGCGTTGCGATGAAAGCGCCGATGAGCCGCTCGCCCGGCAGGTCAATGGCTTCACCGAATGCGCCACCCAGAGCAGCGAAGGCGATGCCCTTCGAAGAGGCCGTGAATCCTTCAACAAAGGCATGCCGATCGGTCTCATTCATGTATCGCTGTTGCATACGGATGGGGATATCCGGATAACGCGCCTCGAGAACCTCGCGCACCTGATCCAGATAATCAAAGCTGCTGGCGAAGAACATATAGTTACCCGGCCGCGCTTGGTATTGCGTTGCCACCAGCTCGACGATGGGAATAATGGCTTTGTCCCGCCTGCGGTATCGGGTGGAGATATGCCGGGTGATCCTCACCTCCAGTTGTTCGGGCTTAAAAGGCGATTCGACTTCCAGGAAGGGCGTTTTATCGGGAATGCCCAGCATGTCATGGTAGTAATGACTGGGGCTCAACGTGGCAGAGAAAAGTGTGCTCGATTGCGCGGTTGCAAATCTATTCCGCAGGAAATAGGCCGGAACCACGTTGCGGATGCACAGCACGGTATGTTCAGCCAGCAAGTGCGCCATGCCCGACTTTTTGGTGATATCAAACAGGCTGTGCTCGCCAAAGGATTCAGCCAGGGCGGAGAACATCAGCGCATCGAAATAGAAGTTGAGTAAAGTGGGCTCATTCTGCGTCGGGTGATCCGCAAGATAGTCTGTGATCCGGGTCACGGCTTTTTGCAATGCAATTTGCAGGCTTTCATCTATTTCCGGATACACCTGGTACTCCACATCCTGCTTCATGGCGGCCAGGTCCCAGGCATCAGCCAGCCTGTCCAGCACACCGCGCAAGGACTTAGGCGCATGATCCAGCAGATCCGCCAACCTCAACCGATCCAGCTCTGCCGTGTACATATCGCGAGCCCGGTCAACCATGTTGTGCGCCTCATCCACCAACAGGCTTACGCGCCATTCGTTGATGGCAGTGCCGGCGAACAGCAAAGCGTACAGATCGAAATAGTAGTTGTAGTCACCCACCACAACATCAGTCCAGTTCGACAGATCCTGCCCCAGATAATAAGGACAAACGCCATGCCGTAGTGCGACCTGTCGCAGAGCTGGCTTGTCCATTTCTTCCAATTGCAAAGCTTCCAGCCGCGCTGCAGGTAATTTGTCATAGAAACCCCTGGCCAGGGGGCATGACTCCCCATGACAGGCTTTGTCCGGATGTTCGCAGGCCTTGTCGCGTGCCACCAGCTCAACTACGCGGATGGACAAATCGGGATTGCGCTCGCGGATCGCCTTGACGGCATCCAGGCCCAGCCGACGGCCCGATGTTTTGGCCGTAAGGAAGAATATCTTGTCGAGCTTCTGGCCCGGCATCGCCTTCATGATAGGAAACATGGTTCCCAAGGTTTTGCCGATACCGGTGGTGGCTTGCACCATCAGCGCCTTTCCGCGGCTCACGGTTTTATAGACGGCCTCTGCGAGCTGGCGCTGGCCCGTGCGGAATTCTGGGTAAGGAAAGTCAATGGACTTGAGCGCCTGGTCGCGGGCCTCGCGATGCGCTACTTCTTGCGCCGCCCAGGTTCTGAGCTTCTTGCACAAATCAATGGAAAAAGCTTCCAGCTCTGCTGCTGTGAAGGTCTCACTGAAAACGGTCTCGTCACGGGAAGAGACGTTGTAGTAAACAACCGCAAGATTGATTTCCTCGAGCTCCCGCTCCTGGCAGAAGAGCCAGCCGTAAACTTTGACCTGCGCCCAATGCAGCACGCGATGGTTATCAGGGATACGTTCGATGGAGCCTTTGTAAGTCTTGATTTCTTCCAGCTGATTGAGGTCTGGGTCATACCCATCGGCGCGACCGCGCACGAAGATATTTTCGAATTCGCCGCTAAGCGCTATTTCCGTTTGGTAGCCTGAAGCCCGGCTGCTTGTCACGGCAACGTGGCCAGCCATGCCTTCCAATGCTGTGGGCGCAGGCGTAAACCGTTGATCCAGATCACCCTTCTTGGCTGTCAGGTCGCACAGCGTGCGGACTGATACGACATACTCGAAGGGTAAAGTTTGCATCTGCAGCGGTGGGCTCATCATCAAAGGATCCTGCGAATCCCATTATGCATTAATCATCACGAGTTCCGAAATCGTATCAAGGTGTGGCAGATGATAGCCAATATGTGTTACAAAGCCCCTGTCAGGGCCGCTAAGCAACACATGGTTCTGCTCAGTTAGAAGTATTCATTCAACATCACGAGGGAATTCTATGAATAGGCAAGAACTGATTGCTGCTGTTGCAGCAGAGGCAAATATTTCCAAAGCTGAAGCGAGCAAGGCACTTGACGCTTTGACTGGCACCATCATTCAAACACTGAAGAAGGGTGACAGCGTTTCATTGATTGGCTTCGGCACTTTCAAGGTAACCGCACGCGCTGCCCGTACTGGCCGCAATCCCCAAACCGGGAAAGAACTCAAAATTGCTGCCCGCAAAGCCCCAGGCTTCTCCGCTGGCAAAGCGCTTAAAGACGCAGTGAATTAATAGCGTTTGGCAGGTTTAACCTGCTGAGCCGCAGTTGATATACAGGCTGCGTCCTGAGATTTTGCCAAGTTAAGGCACATCAGGACGCTGCCATCTCCATTTCTCCCATTAGCCGCTCATCGATAAGGAGCGCGGCTTTTCTTGATGCTTCACATTCGCTTGGTCCTGAGCTCATCAGGCTCATTGGCTGTTTTCCGTAGACGATCTACAGACCAGGCTCCTGCACTACCACCCATCACGATGGCAAGAATCCCCGCAATATAAAGCAGATTGATTTCATAACCTGGCGGGCCAAACTGGGGCCCAGTCTGCGTCAGTCCAACTGTATGAACAGAACTAAATCCGAACTTCCAATGGACACCGAACATGGCAACGATATGGATAGCGATGAGGGGAATGCTGACGAGCGTAACAAATGCACCTATCGCCATAGCGAAGCCACCGAATAATTCGATCAAGGTGACGAGCCAAGCCATGACATGAGGAAATGGCACATCCATCCAGGCCAGGACATTCGCGAATTTATCCGGCCCCCTGCTCAGCTTGGCCCATCCGTGCACCATAAACCCGATTCCAATGGCCAGGCGCAGTGCTACGGGTGCCCATTCTCTTAGTCTTTCTTTATTCATCAGCTCAGCCATTTTGGCTTTCCTATATACATTCAAAAATGTGAATCTACGCTTTCAGAAAGATTCTTTTAATGGCTGATATTAGCAATATGCTATCTTTTCGTCTCATATGGATCCCTTAAGCCAATTCCTTTCGCTGCATCCGGTGAGGACGACATTAGATTGGCGTTGCGAATTGAGAGCCCCTTGGCGGCTAGTCAATGAGGGCACGCCCCATGGGACAATCCCATTCCATCTCATCGTGCAGGGAAATGCCTGGCTGGAGACCGCAGGCACTGAAAAACTGCTGCTTCAAGCCGCAGATATACTGATGCTGCCGCATGGCAGTCCGCACACCCTGCATTGTGGGGATAGAGATGCGCCACTGCCGCAAGTGCTGCCTCCTGTGGTTACCTCTTTAGGAACATTGAAAAGTAATGGGACAGGTCCGCTAACTGAGGTGTTATGCGGTGAATTCATACTTGACCCCATGGTGTCCAGCCTGCTTATACAGTCCTTACCGCAAGTCGTGTTACTCCGAACACAACATGCAGAAATGCACTGGCGCTTGTACCAACTTCTACAGATGCTCAACAGTGAAACACAGGCGGAAATGCCTGGTTCTCGTGCCATTGCAGAGCATCTGTCGTCCGCGCTGTTTTCTTTATTGATCCGTGGCTGGATTACAGAAAGCAGTGTGACTGGCAATGTACTACGGCTATTAGCCGAGCCCCGGCTCTATCCTGCGGTGCAAAGCTTGCTTGCCCATCCCGAAACAGCCTTATCTCTTAAGGAGCTCGCCAGCTTATGCCACATGTCACGCGCCACTTTCATCAGGCTATTTCAAAGGAGTGCAGGCCATACACCAGCAGATTTGATGACTGCAATTCGAATGACGTTGGCAGCTAGATTGCTTGCCCAGCCTCGCACCAGCATCAGCAGAATCTGTGAAATGGTGGGCTATTCTTCAGAGCCGGCATTCCATCGAGTTTTCAGGAAACGCATGGGGATGTCCCCTGGAGAATTCAGGCGAAGGAAAATAGGAAAAGTTGAAACCTGACAACGCAATGATAAAAACCTGTAAGGATTTCTCGCTTCCCACGACTAATGGCGATCCAATGCATCAGATCACGCTTGAGACATCAGCTTCTCAAAGTCCCGCAAATCAATCGGATTCGAAATTTGAAGATACTCGATCGTTATGGGGTTAAGGCCATCGCCCTGTTTGAAGGCACGAAGGGCGTGCTGATGCTGGCATTCGTATCGGTTTTCATCCTGTTCTTCCATGCGAATGCCCATGCGCTTGCGGAGGTCCTGGTCACCCACTTTCACCTGAATCCTAAGGGCTACTACCCTCGCATGCTGCTCATGCTTTCCGATACCGTCACGGGTACCAAGCTCATGGTGATCTGTGCCTGTGCATTTCTTTATAGCCTCATCAAGACTTCCGAAGCGTATGGTTTATGGCGTCATCGAAATTGGGGCAGAACATTGGGCATCGCAAGTATTGGCGTGCTGATCCCCTACGAACTCTATGAAGTCGTTCTCCAATACACGCATACCAAACTGGTAGTCCTGCTCATCAATATTGCCATCGTCTGGTATCTCTACCGCCGCTTCCATCGAGCGAACCCCTTGGCTCCGCCGCAAGCTCCGCACAACAACGGATGAGTAACTTTCTGTAATCAAATGAGTTTTTTGTAAGGAACACACGTACTGCAAGACTAAATGATGTACCGGTACATACATCAACTGTAGTAACTCATTTAATTTTGAAAGGAACTTCACCATGTCTTATTCACTTAAAAAAGCTCTGATGGCGCTGGCGCTTATCACGCCTGTGATGTCCATTGCCTATGCTGATCCGATGCTATCTACCGGTGGCTACAACCAGCAACTGCGTACCGAAGAAATGATGCGCATGCTGGATGACAATGGGGACCACAAGGTCACCCAAGCTGAATTCAAGAAGTATTACAACGCATTGTTCGACAACTTGAACAAGGATACGGACGATTCCCTCGATGCCAAGGAATGGGTCGGCACTACCAAAGACAACAAGATCAGCATTGCCACTGGCGGCTACAGTAGTGAGCTGCGCAATATCAAAATGATGGATGCCATGGATAGCGATGCGGACCACCTGGTCACGCGTCAGGAATTCATTGCCTACCATGAAGGCATTTTCAAGCAGATGGACACCAAGGGCCAAGGTGTTGTGGACGCCCAGGACTGGCTGCGCAAGCAGACCAATAACTAGAAAAGGATATTGGCCTGGGGCTGTGAGCAGCCCCAGGCCTTATCGCTTCCCATGAGCACCCTAAATACGTTGGAGCAAGAATTAGATAATGGCCATGACTGGTTGGTCGCGCATGGCGATTTCCTTTACAGGTTTGCACTCGCCCGCCTCAAAAACCCGGAGCTCGCCGAAGATGTAGTTCAGGAAACTCTGCTGGCCGCCATACAGGGTGCAAAATTCAGCGGAAAATCCAATGTCCGCACCTGGCTGACCGGCATCCTCAAACACAAGATTATTGATACTTTCTGCCGGCAGCAGCACGAGATGCCATTGCCCGATGATGATGAACTTGGGGATGCGGAAATAGATGATTTTTTCGATGCCCGGGGCAGATGGATAGACAGGCCAGGAGAATGGGAGCTGCCCACTGACGAGCTCGAACAAAAGCAATTCCTGCAAACACTGCAAGCTTGTATCAACCGGTTACCGGAAAGTCTTGCGCAAGTATTCATGCTGCGCGAAGTGCATGAAGAAGAAACAACAGAGATCTGCAGCCAGCTAGGTATCACCGCTTCCAATGCCTGGGTAATGTTGCACCGGGCAAGACTGTCGTTGCGGCAATGCCTGGAGCTCAACTGGCTCGGCAGATAAACCTGCAATCGAATATCGGCTCATGAATGAACGCAAATGATTACATGTAAACAAGCAAGCGAGCTTATCTCGCAATCCATGGATACAGTCTTGACCAAGCGCAAACGGTTACAGCTGCGGTTTCACCTGCTTTTTTGTGACGCATGCTGCAATTTTCAACGTCAGGTGAGATGGCTGAGCGCCACGGTGAAACGTTTGGCGCGCATGAAGGAAGCTGATCCAGACGTGAAGTTATCGCCAGAAGCAAGGGCACGTATCCAGGCTTCGTTGAAGGATGCCGATAACTCCTGAAGCATTCGTACATTGCTAGGCAGCGTTAATGCCAGATGCTGCCAATTCCCGGAACAACTATATCCGCTTCAGCAGCCAGACATTCTCGACTGCCGGACATTTCCCCTTCATCCCACCCGCGACATCCACACTTGCCAGCAGCCTCATCTGGTAACGATAGGCATAGTGGCGATGCACTTCTTCGTTAGTGATTGAGAATGGTGGCCCATCAATCGCCGTCTGGTCATAGGTGTAGCTGATCAATAACTGCGGTGCCTCCTCTGTAATCTGCATCAGATGCTTGGTGTATTGGTCCCGCATTGCTGCCGGCAGGGCGACAAGCGCGGCACGGTCGTAAATGGCATCGACTGGCCCAAGCAAACTCTCGGATAACTCAAAGATGTCACCGACAAATATGTCGATATTGGGTGCGCGGTAATGTTGCAGCTCGCCCACTTTGTTAATTTCCGGCTTTATGCCAAGCTCATTGAACAACTGCTCGATCGCTATTTTGCTGAGCTCGGCGCCAGCAACCTGGTAGCCCTGCGTGAGCAGCCAGGCAATGTCCCGGGTTTTACCGCATAACGGGATGAACACCCGGCTGCCCTTAGCCAAGGAAAGTTCGTTGAAATGCCTAACCAGTAGCGGATTGGCCTCACTTTGATGAAAGGCAATCTCGTTCTTTTCCCACTTTTGGTGCCAGAAATTTGCGTCCATAATCACTTCCATTCATATTGCTGATCTTTCATTGCTGATCTTTGCGAGCCTACTATATTCGACAAACCTTCACCAACCATTGAAAGGAATCTGATCATGGCTACCGGCACTGTCCGCCTCCACCGCGTACTCAAGACGAGCCCCGAGCGCATTTATCGCGCCTTTTTGGAACCCGACGCAATAGCCAAATGGCTGCCTCCCTATGGTTTCACCTGCAAGGTTCATCACATGGATGTGAAAGTAGGTGGCACTTTCAAAATGTCATTCACCAATTTCACCACCGGCCACGGTCATTCTTTCGGCGGCGAATACCGAGAATTGGTGCCGGCACAGAAGATCAGCTATACGGACAGATTTGACGATCCGAATCTTCCCGGTGAGATGCTAACGACAGTGACATTGCAGCAAGTGTCTTGCGGCACTGAGCTCAGCATTGTGCAGGAAGGGATACCCGAAGTGATTCCAGAGGAGATGTGTTACCTCGGCTGGCAGGAGTGCCTGGTGCAACTTGCGAATCTGGTTGAAGCCGAGATTCGGGACTAGCAAATGCTACATCAACTGATGACTGTTAGGCCTTGGTTAGCTTGCAAGACGCTTTACTGCGGCTCTTCCAGCCAAGCAATCCTAATCCGGCAAGCATCATTGCGTACGTCTCTGGCTCAGGTATAGGTGGCGGCAAAGGTCCTATAGAGAAATTGTCGATGACTCCGTAAGTGCCGGCGGTACTGAAGCTTGTATTCAGAACAAGGACACGGTCGATTGGCTCGTCGGCAATGTAGCCAAAGAAACTATAACCATCGGCAGAGCTATTTAAACGGATCGTCCCTGGTTCGTCATCAATGGGCACTATGGCGAATTCGACCACATTCCCTTGGATGTCCGCAAAATCGAATCCGAATGCGGTAGTGCCTTCCGGTAGTTCAATGCTGAGGTGGCGCGGAGCCCTTATCGCAATATAGTTAGAGTCCAGAAATGAGGCGTCGGCTGTAAAGTCACGCGTCACGCCCAAGTAATCCCCGCTGGTATAAGGCAATTGGGCAACGGTAACCAGGCCACCATACGTTTCGAAAAAACCCAGGTCTACGAAATTGGCCGATGGATCGCTGGGGTTTTCAAAATCAAGAGATTCGAAAGTTTGAGTAGTATGAGGGCCGGATAAAGCAGCGCTCCATGATTCGAAATCCGTATAAATTGCAGCGTTGGTTTGAGCTGAGAAGAACAAAAATGCGGGAGCGAAGACTCTCAAAAAAGTGGATCTCATAGCAATCTCCTATAGACGGAGCCAAACGGGAAGGGGAAACACAACTTACCCAATACAGTGATCAAAGGTTTCCATCTGTACGCTGATTAACGTTGATCGGCTTAGTCAGGACCCAGTCCGTCTAGCGGAGACGTACCAAGCACTGAGCAAAGCATAGGGCTTAAAACATTGGTCACGAGGGAAAAGTTGGGGACCCCTGCGAGGCAGATCCAGTTCGCCAGACCAGGCTGGCGTCAACCGTAGTAACCTTCAGCAGCAGCGTCATCACAAACGCGTAGCTCAAGCCTTGGCGTCTTCGTCGTGACGTCCCATCAAGCCCCATCCGCCTCATTGCGCCCTTAGGCGCACGGTCGAGCCACTGATACATTCTCCATAGAGCATCTATCGCGCTTTTTTAGACGCTGACACCATGGCCAAGTGGCTTCAGCCTACGGCTACACCCTGCAAGGTTCACTGCAAAACTTGTCGAAGCAGAGATTCTTGATTGAAGCGCTGTGCGTTAGACAACGCACAAATCAATCTTATCTACTAGCTCATCATTAACAGTGTTCTTGGCTTCCAGGAGATAGTGATGGCTAAGCAATTCATTGGTCTTGTTTTTTTAATGCTCAGCATGAGCGCTCATGCGGGAACTGTTTCTGTCGATTTATTCGGTTGGCGTGTCGATTTTGGAGAGCCCGTGGATACTCTCGAAGTTGAGCCTTACCATTATTTTGTAGATACGGAATGGAGGACGTTTATCGAAGTCGTGTCTGAGGACATCATTGGTGCCAACCTGTTCGATACTTCAGGGAATCTCGTTGCCAGCTTCCAGAACATTGAGAACCTTGAGCCTTCTACAGTACTGTTCTCGCAAGCCGAATTTTTCATCACGGAATACATGGTCACACGATGGAATCAGCTCGTTCTGGGCCCAAATGCCGAGGCACCTTTTGATTGCAGTTTTCCAGGCATAGAGTGTTCCACTAAGGTGATCACCGTATCAAGCCCTGCTGTCTCAGCCTCTGTGACATATAGCCTCTCAACCAACCCAGTGCCCGAGCCTGAGACTTATGCGTTGATGGGAGTTGGTCTGACTATGTTGGGAGCCCTAACACGGCGGCGTAAAGCATTAGAAGCGCTTACTTAACCTAAGCCTTTCTACCCACTATCAACCTCAGCCACGAGGAAGAATGGAACACACTCATCAGCAAATACATGAGCACCATTCCATCTATCGGCAGCGTACCAAGTACGGAGCAAAGCATAGGGCTGAAAACATGCGTCACTATCGCCATGACTGCAAAGGTTGGCGACGCCGCAAGGCAGAGCGAATTGGCTATATCAAAGCCGGCTCCAGCCGTTGAAGCTTCTCGCACTTGTGCCATAGCAACGGCCCCGCTCAAGCCTTGGCGTACTCGTCATGCCGTCTCCACCAAGCCCCATCCGCCTCATTGCGGCCCTTAGGCGCACGGTCGAGCCACTGATACATGCCCCACAGCGCATCCAATCCACGCGCGTAGGTGGAATAGGTGTGGTAGATCACGCCGTCTTCCATCACGAACGAGCTCATGCCCGGCCGTTCACGTGTATAGGTCGCAGTATTCGTTCCACTAGCAATAGCAAATTCATCAGGCGCATCGGGGGTGGTTCGTGTAGGAATACTACTGCCGCCAGGCTGCATTGCCGGCTCTCGCTGGTAGTTGTATTCAATGCCTTCCTTGCTTTGTTGGCCCTCGGTGAACGAGACGCCAAAGTCGAAGTTGAAGTCGCTGCCAAATGACGAAGCCCAGGGGAAGGTCCATCCCAGGCGCTTGTTGTAGCCTTGCAATTTTGCGAGTGGCGCACGAGAAATGGCTGATAGCGTCACATCGTGGTTTGCCAGGTGAATGTAGATGCCTTCAAACCCGTCTGCAATTGCCGAGCAGGATGGGCAGCCTGCCTGATAGTCCGGCCCGAACATGAAGTGGTAAACCTGCAACTGTGAACGCCCTTGGAACAGGTCTGACAGTGAGGCTTGCCCTTCATCCGTCTCGAACCTGTACTGTTTGTCGATACGCACCCAGGGCAGCTGCGTACGTTTGCGGGCGAGCTCATCACTGCGACGCGTGAGCTCTTTCTCTTCCTTGAGTAGCGCGACCCGGGCCGCAATCCATTCTTCGCGTGAAACAACCTGATTCTGCATGATCAATCTCCTAGTCGTTGATGCTTGACTCTTTAAGTCGTCACGCTTGGTGGCGTGTCAGTTCAGTTTTTCGAGGGATCCTCTCCTGCAGCACTAGCGACAAGGTTATGGATGACCTCTGGCCAGCCCTTGCTCATGCTTTCGAATGCGGTATGGTTCTTCGGCAGTTCGAAGCCGGCGTGCACTAGGCGAAGCCGCGTCCCACCCTCAACTTTTGTGAGGGTAAACGTAACAACCGTATTCAGCAGGGAGCCGTAACCCACATTGCCCCCGTGCCCGCTTTTCCACTCGTAGGCAAACCGTTCGTTTGGAATCACCTCCAGCACCTTGCAGCGGATAACGCCATCCCACTCGCCAGCAGGTTTGGTCTGAAAGGTGAATTGCGTGCCCTCCACGGGTGCGAACCCTGTCGGCTTCATGACCCAGCGCGCCATCAGTTCGCCACTGGTCAACGCTTTCCAGATGATTTCAGGGGCATGGGGGAAAACCTCATCCACCACAATCTCTTGCATACCGGTCATCAACTTGGGGTCATTCATGGATCAATTTCCTTTAGTAAGGCACGCAGATTTCCGAACCGGTCTTGCCAGAAGGCAGCGTAGTAGTCCAGCCAATCGACGAGGGGGGCAAGGCCTGCAGGCTCAGCACGGTAGTAGATATTCCGCCCCTCAGGGCGCTCGGCAATCAAGCCGGCCTGTTTCAATAATTTGATATGTTGGGAGATAGCACCTTGGGTCACACCGCTCCCCTGAGTCAGTTCACTTACGGTAGTCTCGTTAGATTGGACTATGCGCTCAAACACTGCCCGACGTGTTGGGTCGGCAAGAGTACGCATGACAGTATTGATAGTGTTGGTGTCATTCATGACTATACATTAGCAAGCGCTAATTAATTAGTCAATACTAATAAATTAGCACAATAGGAATAGGGGTGGAAGGAAACTTATACGCAAGTTGGCCCTAGAAATAGTGTTAGTTTGGCCGTGATTTGTGTCATATCTCTTAACTCGCATTCCCAAATGACAAGATGACTCCAATCATCCTTGCTGAGTTGAAGGAGAATTCTTTCGTCTCGTTCTATGTTTGCGTTGATTTTCTTCCGCCAGAAATCGCTATCTGCAATAGCTCCTCTGGCACATCCTTTATGGCCATGCCAGAAACAACCGTGTACGAATAAAACCTTTCTTCTTTTTGTAAAAACAATGTCTGGTTTCCCAGGAACCTTTCTAGCATGAATACGGTATCTATAGCCGAGCTTCGTCAATACCTTTCGAACAAACAACTCGGGCTTGGTATTCTTGGATTTAACTGAGCGCATAACCCTGCTTCGCAATTCTTTCGAAATCCTGTCAATCACAATATTCCTTATTCATTGAAACGAGAACTCCCCACCCTTAAGATAAGGATAATTGAAGAAGCGACATGAAAAAATGACAGGAAGTTTTATCTTTGTTAGAACTATGCATAACCAGGAGATTAACCAGATTGGTTCCAACCTACATATTAGGCAAGTCTAAAACAAGACTAATATGCTTCCCTTACAGCACTCAATGGAGAACGATTTAGTTGATGCCCTTGAATTAATTCGTACAAGTCAATGTTCCGTAACATAATGACCAAGTTCGTAAGTTAAAACCCTTAAGAAATTAAAAGATATGGCCATTTCCCAGCCACAATTTATACCATTCACAGTAGAAGCCGCCTTGCTCAAAGAGCTCGGAGAGAGGCTCGTCGGAAAACCGGACGTGGCGCTCTCTGAATTAGTTAAAAATGGTTATGACGCCGACGCTATAAATGTGCATATAAAGTTTGAATCTGATGCCATAGAAATTATTGATAATGGGAATGGCATGACAGCAAAGCAGTTTGTTGATTATTGGATGTCAATCGGGACAACCAATAAACAACGAAATCCGGTTTCGTCTCGATTCAAAAGGCAGGTCACAGGTTCTAAAGGTATCGGTCGCTTATCCGCTCAGTTTCTTGGGCGACAGTTAACTTTATGGTCAATATCAAGATCGACTTTTACCAAGTGTTTGCAGGCTGATGTTGATTGGACTCAAGCACAAGTACAAACCAGTCTTATACATTCTGGCGCATGGGTAAAATCTGTTAAATGCGACGGCATATTGCCAAAAGGATGGCGTCATGGAACAAGAATTCGAATTACTGGCTTAAATCAAGAATGGGGGAAGGAAAATTTTGTTTCATTGGCTAGACAGCTTTGGTATCTGAGGCCTCCATTGATGGGGAGGAACAAACTCCCTTTAAAAGAAAAATTTGATGTTGAGCTACAGGGAGGCGATGAAACAAGCGTTAAGGAATTCAATAGGCAGATGACTGCAGCTTTGAGCGGTTGGATTGCCGAAATATCAGGACATCTCACCAATGGAAGACACCCTGATTCAACATGCAAAATTAGTGTTCGTTTCAAAAATGGGGATATCTTTGATCAAGAGGTTAAATTACCCTTTTCTTCCTTGAATTCTGTTGAGTTTCAAATTAAGGTTTTCAATCTTTCAGGCCGACAAAGCACAGGTATTGAAGTTGGAACAGCCAGAGAGTATTTCCACAAATATGGTGGAGTTCACATATATGATGGAAGTTTTAGATTGCCATTTTATGGTGGAAGCCAAGGGGATTGGCTTAATCTTGAAATTGATCATTCTCATCGACTCATGGTATCTAAGCTCCTTCCTCAGGAATTGCAATCTGAGGGTGATCTCAGAGACCTGCCTACAAATAGTAGAATCTTTGGCCTCGTTAAGGTCTCCACGAATGATGAACGTATAGTTATCAAAGACTCAAGGAAAGCTGAATATTTGAATATTCAGCTTACAAGGGATCGATTGATTGAGAACAAAGCCTTTGCTGACTTGAAGTACATAGTTCGATGGGCTATAGATTTTTATGCAATGAAGATTTCTGCTAAACGGCAGAAGGAGAATGCGGAAAATCCTAAACCTGTCAAACCATCGGAACCTATTATTCAGGAATTGCAGTTGAGATTTTCTGAACTGCGAAATGAAAACCTGTCGCAAAGTGCCTCCACTAATATAAAAGTTATCCAATCTAAGCTCAATGAGCTGGAAGAATTAGAACAACATCGAAAAAAGATATCCTCCAATGAAAGGATGCTATTAGGGGCTCTCGCTACTGCTGGGATGGGCAGCGTAGCTCTTGAACATGAGCTAGGTAAGGAAGTTACGGCACTCAGAGACATGCTTGAAAATTTGCCATCTTCTATTAAGCAAGATAAGGATTTCGCTCAAGTTATAAGAGGATTCAGAAACTGGATAGAACGATCAATACAATTGAGAAAACTATTCTCCCCGTTAATGAATGATTACGACCGGGAAAAGCTGGAGGAATTTAATGCTAAAAGAATGATTAGCATGATTATCCAAAATTCAACTCCACTACTTCGCGGCGTACAAATAGATATTAGCGATGTTTCTCCAACATTATTATTGCCACTAAGCGCAATGTCCGCTTGGCAAGCGATCCTGCAGAATGCATTCGTCAATGCTATCAATGCACTTATAGAGAGCCCAACAAAGAAAATAGTTTGCCAAGCAGGAATACGTAAATCTGGCCATGGATATATACGTATTGAAGATACTGGAGTTGGATTGGATTTAAGTCAATCTGAGGACTTATTCAAACCCTTTGTCAGGCGTTTATCTATTTCACCTGAAAGGCAGGCTCTAGGGCTAGGGGGGGTAGGCCTCGGATTGACAATTGTTCGTATGGTGGCTAATGCAATTAAGTGCGATGTACTATTCGTAGAACCATCTAAGGGGATGTCCACAGCCTTGGAAATCAGTTGGAATAAAGCCAAAAATGAAAACCCAAAAGTTAAAAATCGTCATCATAGATGACCAACCGGAGAGATCAAAAGGTTGGGCAAGACAGATACAAGGTATTGTTGGAGAAAGGGCTGAAGTTTTAGCTCTTGAATTAGAAGATGTCCGAACAGCGGTAAAAGCTGTATTCAATAGACGAAAAGAAGCAGCAAATGGATTTAGTGTTGTTGAGGAACTACACACAAAATCACTTTTTGATGATGTAGACGTGCTGGTTTTGGATTTTGATTTAAGGAACATGGATACCGGTGATTCACATGACTGGACAACCGGGACGGAAGTTGCTGTAGCTGCCAGAGCTTTTACTAAAGTCAAATTCATAATGTTGGTTAATAGTTTAGGTGCTAACAGGTTTGATTTAGATATGAGCAAGGCTAGTCAATCTAAAGCCGACCTTGATATAGGTGGGGCGCAGATTGATAATCCCGGCTTATGGAGAACTGAAAATTTCGAGCAATATCGGCCCTGGTTCTGGCCACCTGTGCTAGATTGGTCTCAAAAATTTGAGAGAGCCGTAAATTGGGTACAGGAAAATTATGACAAACCTATTATGCCCATTCTTGGCCTTAATACCGGGGATGCGTCCTATGAAGAAAGCATAAACAAAGAGCTATGGATAGAGCTAAATATTGATCCCCAAAAAGGTACTTTTAGAGATTTAGTTAAACTCACTCAATATTTACCCCCTCGAGACAAAGAAGCTCTTGAAAACAGTGTTTCTCAATCGGCACGCGTAGCAGCAGCAATCCTGTTATCTTGGTTGGAGAAGCTCATTATTCCTTCCCAAGAAACTCTGATTGATGCTCCCCATTTGGCATATTTGATGCCATGGCTACTTCTAGATCCTAAAGATATAGATTGCTGGAATGCTACTGCGAATCTACTTGACCCCTTCGCAGCTTTCAAACCAGAAGTCAGCAATTATCGCTACTCAGAGCTTTTAACATCACGCCCAGTGTTTTATCGTCGAAAAATTGAGAGCGATCCAAAGCTAGGCGAGCCTGAGGGTTTTAACTATAACGAACTTCCTGATCTTGTTTTTAGCGAAGATTTATCACAATTTATTGAGTTCGAGTTCGCCAAGCCATATCCATGTGGTCTTAAGTGTGCCGATGATCAAAGGTACGTTGCAGACCATGTCAAACTTCCGTCCAGCGACGTTCATAAGATAGCAGATGTAAGTTATGAGCCTGCGGCGAAGTTCGCCTTATGACGGCTCTCCCTCATCATGACGCTGAAGATGATCTCCTCTGCGTGGCTCAACTTTTAGAGATCACCTGTGATAAAGGTCTCAAGTGGCTACATAGCTTGCATGACTGGCGTGCAAGAAGGTACAAACGTACTGCTGGCAGGTTAGGAAGGAACTCTCCTCAACCACTGACACAAAAAGACGGGAAACCACCCATAGAGATTCTGATGGGTTCTGAGAAGCCAATTATAAAAAATACTGTTACTAAAGGAATGGGGACTAAACCTTGTAACATTATTGTGTGTCCAGATCCATCTGGAATAAAGCATGGGAAAGGTTGGGTAGCATTATTAAGAGTAGTCCCTCATGATAATTTTGACAAAATTAGAAATGTAAATTTCTACATCTGGTTCCATAGTATTTCCAACGCTAACCCAGACAAAGATCAGCTAATGGGATGGAGATTTGAAGGCTCAGAAGGTAGTGCCACTTCCCATAATTTGTACCATGCCCAACCAATTAAAGGCTTTCATAATGGGGTTGCTTCCGATGGCTGCATTGATTGGATACCAGAAACATTTCCAACAATACCAATCGCAGCTAAGAATCAAGTTCAACTAGCACTAGCGGCCTTGCTCACTTTGGGGGGGAAAGAAGCTCTCAGAAAAATTCTTCAGGATGCCAAGCATCCTAGTTTGCGGACACAAGCAAGAGAGTACTGGGGTAGTATTTTTGCAGGTGAATCATTAGAGGTTGAAATCAAGAAGCCATAGCTGTTTGCAAATGTTTAGGCGGTAACGCGTCAATTAGGGTTACCGCTTATATCAAAGCATGAGGGCGATACAATCGCACATGCTCAATGATGCTTTCACCAATTACTTTACCTAGTTTCACAGGTACAGCGTTGCCGATTAGACGTCCAATATTCCTAGTTTCTACTACTTGCTTTTTGGGAACAAACGAATACCGCTTAGGAAAACTTTGAAGAATGGCCCCCTCTCTGAGGGACAATGCCCTATCTTGTTCCGGATGTCCGAATCGACCATTGCCAAAGCCATAGAATTGAGTGGTGATAGTTGGAGATGGCTTACTCCATTCCATACGACCGTAAACAGAGCCAAAGGACTTGCCAGTTTCACTTTTATGGCAATCTGAAATGAGGCTCTCATCCCAATCCTTCCAAGAGCCGCCTGGTTTAGAGTTGCGGATCCTTTTTAGATTGATCTCATTCAAATCACTGGCGGCGTGAAGCTTGTCTTTGTAATGAACCTCTCCTGCTTTAATAGGTGGCATTGAACCAATTGCTTGTCTAACAGTTTTTACCCTGTCTTTTCTTGGATTCCTAGGGCGCACACTAAGAGGGCCTCCAAGTCTAGATGCAAGGAGTACTAAACGTTTACGGTCTTGAGGTATGCCATAATCCGCACAAGCTATTACTTGTGAAGTAACTTCATATCCTAGTTCTTCTAGATGGCTTTTAAACTTTTGAAATATTTCATGTTTAAGAAGTTGAGGAACATTCTCCATTGTGATCAGGTCGGGCTCTGTTTCATCAACTAATCTTGCAAATTCGTCAAGCATGGTCCAGCGTTTATCTTGTTGATCGGTTTTGCCCAAGCTGTAAGTAGAGAAAGGTTGGCAAGGTGCACAACCAGCCAACAGTCGTATTTCCGCTCCTAAGAGATGTGTTTCGATATCCTTACCCGAAACTTTTGAGACATCTGTGTGAAAAAATTTTGCGCCTTTATTGTTTTTCTCATATGCCCATTTGCATATTGGATCAATATCATAACCTGCGACAACATTGATGCCGGAAGAGATTAAACCATGGGTAAGTCCACCTGCACCACAGAACAAATCAACTGCCTTGATAGACATGATACTTTCAGATTGTCAAAATTCACTGATAATGATAACTAAAAACTCATCCGAAATCGAGATGGCCAGCAAATTGTTACCTCATTATCAAGCAAAATCTTTTTTCTAGCATCCCAACAAGGACTAGGTAGTCAGATCATTCAATTGGTCCGTTATAGGGACCTGCACCATCCCTGCGTGAACATGATGAGTATCTTATGGATACTGACATAGAGTATCTCTATCACAGATTGGTTAACTGTTAACGTAGACCATTGACAACATTAGGCTCACCTCGAATCTGGAAATACGCGCCTTCATCCTCAGAGCGTTCCCCTGGCACCTGGCGATTGGCGTAGATTTCCCCGCGCAGATTCTGGGCTGTCCAGGGCAGGAACAGCTCGGCTTCCACCCAAATCTTTCTGGAAAAACTCTACGATGGTTTGATGTAGCTTCGAGACATCGTCAGGCGCTTGGCACTCATAACAACACAACCGGGGTATTCTGCACGTAGTTCAGCTTCACGCTCGGCTTGCGCACTTCATTAGTAACTCCATCTGCCGTGAAACGGCATCACGTATCATCTCAACCGAAGGAGCTCCTTTGCCCTAATCTGCGTTCTTTACCTTCCAAGCGAATTATGACGGAGTTGGCCCCGATTCTGCGCCATAATTCAGACAATTCAAAAACAGAGATAAGTACATGAGCGACTATCCAAGCCAGACCATCACAAAGAGCGGTGCGAGTGTTGTGATCACCCATCGCGTGAGCATAGAGAAGCAGGCGCAATACGAGGAATGGCTGACCGAGATCGGGCCGATTGCAAAAGCTTCGGAAGGTCTGCTTGATTTGCAAATAGTACGGCCGGTCCGCGGCCTGAGCGAAACCTATTCCATCATCATCCGCTATGACTCGGAGCAGAACCTCAGGAATTGGATGGAATCTGATGTCAGGAACCGGCTAATTGCCAAAGTGCAGGGCCTGTTGATCGGCAAGGACGAATATCGCATACAGAGCGGGCTGGATTTCTGGTTTATGCCAGAAGGAGCCAAAGCCCACATTCCCGTGCGGTGGAAGCAGTTCTTGATCACGTGGTCTGCCATTTATCCGCTGGTGCTAGGCGTGCCGCTGGTGATGGTTCCGCTCTTGCGATGGCTGAGATTTCCCGATAACCACTATCTGGATGTGCTGTTCGCAACCGCGATTATCGTATTCCTGATGGTTTATGTCGTTATGCCACGATATACAAAGCTGGTGCGCAGTTGGCTATTCCGGTAGCGCTGAGGTTATTAGCGTAGCCATGGTTGCTACCGGCCGCCGAAGCGCTTGTTCGTACTTAGCAAAGACAATGCCCTGAAAGCCTAGAGACTTAGGCATTCAGGGCAACGTTTGTTTCGATGAATGCTTGCAGGACGTTAGATCAACATGCCGCCTGACACCTCAATACGCTGTGCATTGACCCATCGGTTATTCTCGGACAACAGGGATGCAATCATAGGGCCGATGTCATCAGGCACACCCACACGTCCCAAGGCTGTTTGAGAAGCGATATAGGCATTAACGTCCTTATTGTCCCGCACCAGGCCATCACCAAAATCTGTCTCAATCGCCCCAGGCGCTACCGTATTGACTGCGATGTTCCGAGCACCCAATTCCTTCGCCATGAATCGAGTCAATACTTCAATGCCTCCCTTCATGGCGGCGTAAGCGCTGTAGCCCGGTAAGGCAAAACGGGCAAGGCCGCTGGAGATATTCACGATACGCCCGCCGTTATTCAGCAGTGGCAACAGCTTCTGCGTGAGGAAGAAGGCCGATTTCAGATGCATGTTGACCATGTGGTCAAACTGCTCTTCTGTAGTCTCTGCAAATGGCGCATGAATACCTGTGCCGGCATTATTGATCAGATAATCAAAGCCTGCTTTTCCCCAGCTCGTCTTTAGAGTTGTCGCCACCTGATCAGCAAATGCCTTGAAGCTCCTGGAGTCAGTCACATCCAACTGCAGTGCTACCGCTTTGCGACCCATGCCTTCAATTTCATCCAAGACTGCCTGTGCTGAAGCCTGTTGGCTGTGGTAGGTCAAAATTACATCAATCCCCTGCGCCGCCATTGCAATAGCGGTGTTCTTGCCAAGCCCACGGCTCCCGCCAGTAATCAAACCAATTTTTGTATCCATTTCGATTTCTCCTTGAGTGTTAACGTTGCGCCATCTTATTGGCTACATTGCTGCTGATAAATAAGCTAAGAATGATTAAACTGTTCACATTTGGCGAACAAAGAAGAGCGCAATGGAGAAGCTAGAAGCGATAAAACGATTTGTCCGGGTGGCGGAGCTCGCCAGTTTTACGCGAGCGGCTGATCAGTTGGGCCTGCCTAAAGCGAGTGTTTCCACCGCAGTTCAGCAACTGGAAAACCAACTTGGCACCCAGCTGCTGCACAGGACCACGCGAAAGGTGCAGCTGACGCCTG
>Ga0196976_1000227_pt1 | contig 38028 bp, 20 predicted proteins | sample S3v_513CmetaG_FD_148644 | JGI IMG/M metagenome (GOLD analysis project Ga0196976, IMG submission 148644) | Soil microbial communities from Anza Borrego desert, Southern California, United States - S3+v_5-13C | ecosystem: Environmental > Terrestrial > Soil > Desert | place: USA: California... | reverse complement strand
CACAACCCCTCACCCTGACCCTCTCCCCACTGCGGTGGGGAGAGGGGACTGACCGCACGTTCTGTGTTCGAACTTAGCGAATCGAGTACTTAGACGCATGAGGCCGCCGAAAGGTAACCAGCGCCGGGCGCCGATCATCGAATTTCAGTCAACGTTGACCGGCGCCTGAGCATCGATCATCAAAATTCGATGAACGTTGATCGGCGCGCGAGCATCGATCATCAAAATTCGATGAACGTTGACCGCCGCCCGAGCATCGATCATCAAAATTCGATGAACGTTGATCGGCGCGCGAGCATCGGTCATCAAAATTCGATGAACGTTGATCGGCGCGCGAGCATCGATCATCAAAATTCGATGAACGTTGATCGCCGCCTGAGCATCGATCATCAAAATTTGGTCAACGTTGACGCTTCATCGGTCGATTTCGTCCATCAATTCATTGACCGTGTCGGAGATTCGCTCCAGGTGCGGGATCAGCCATTTCAGTTGGTCCGATTCAGCCGCGGCGAGCATCTCCAAAGCCTCGCCGGCGACGAACGACACCCGGGCCAGCCGCTGAAGCACTCGCTGGAAGTCCATCGGCCCTTCAGGAATGATGGAGACGGTAAGCTCGATCGGCGGCAGGGTCTACTCGCAATTGGTTACCTTCGAGCGATAGGTATCCGGGCTCTCGCCGAAGGCTTTCCGGAAGACGCGGAAGAACGTGCCCTGATGTCCGAATGCCGCCCGGAGCGCGATCTCATGGATGGGGAGACGTGTTTGGGCCAGGAGACTGGCCGCGTGATCGAGCTGTCGCCGGCGCAATGCTTCTCGCAACGAGGTCCCGAGAACGGCGGGAACCATACGGCTGAGATAGGGACGGCTGATCCCGAGATTCTGCGCCAGTTCCGATACGCGCGCGACGGTCCGCAGGCGATAGCAGTCCCGTAAATAGAGCTCGATGGCGCGCTCGATGCGCTGGCGTTGCGCGGCACTGTCCGCTCGTCTGCTGATCACGAAGATCCCCCCTTCGTGAGACGGAGTCGCGCGAACGAACGTAACCTTACCCCGCCGTTGCGGGTCTTCTGATTCCTTTTCGGGAAGCGGGTCGACGATCGACCCGCCTCCCCTGAGCGGGTCAACCGGGCGGGATCGAGACACGGCTCTGCAACCAGACCACGATCCGATCGATGAGGCGATCCTTGTTCCGCTCTCGTTCGCGTGGGGTGGCCGCAGCAGCGGCCGTCGTCAACAGAACCATGGCGACGGCGAGCGCCACCCCCCGGCGCATCCCGCTGAACACACTTCGCATAAGCCCTCCTTGTCCGGTCTGGCCGGCTGTGATGAGAGGGCGCCCTCGCCTGACGGTGTGCGGGCGTACGGCGGTTTCTTTGCGCGTTTACGAAGGGGGGATGAAGACGAGCGCGGCGTCGCGCTCGGCTCGGGCGATAAAGCGGCGGACGGAGTCGATGAGGGCGGGGGTCAGGCTCCTGGCCGCGGCGGCCTGGCGCAGGTAGGCGGCGGCATCCAGCACGGCCGCTGACTGGCCCGCATCCCGGAAATGCCGCAGCGCCTGCGTCAGAAGCCGCGGGATCTCCTTCACCTGTCCGGTGGCGAGCAGGCCTTGCACGAGATCGAGCGTGATCTTCGCTGCATCGTCGGACATGCGCAGACGCAACGCGTCGACGCGGGCGGCGACGAGGCGGCGTGTGCCCTCCGCGGCATTGCCGGCCAGCACGGCGAGGCGACCGAGACTCCAGCTCGTGCGGACGACCTCGGTCGGAAGATCGAGCTGTTGAAACATGGCCAGTGCCTGGATCAGACGGACACTCGCCTGGTCGAGCTGCCCGAGCTCGAGCTCACAGATTCCAACGTCGTACTGCACTCTCGCCACTACCGGATCTCGATCCTCGAGGTGCGCGGCAAGCACATCGGCGAAGGCGCTTCGAGCAGCCTCATAACGCCCTTCGCAGAAATGAATACCGCCAATCACGAATTGCGCTTGCGCCCAGCGTGCGGTCTCCCCGCACCGCTCGAATACCGCCGCCGCCCGGAGGGCACAGCGCATGGCCTCGTCCTGCCGCTCCGCCTTCATCAGGACGGTGGCGCGGACGTGGTCGACGATGGCCAGATGCAGATCGGGCGTGAGCACGCGACGGAACGAGCGCTCCGCGCGGTCGAGCGCGGCCAGCGCCGCATCAAACTCGCCCAGGTAGCGGCACGCGTTCGCGCGCTCCTTGTAGGCGACCCCTCGCAGGTGCTCGACGCCGCTGGCGGGATACAGATCGTCCGGGAGAGCCTCGGCCACGGCGATCGCCGCATCGGCGAGATTGCGCGCATGAAGCGGGTCGCGCTCGCAGGCGTCGTGCGCGGCCCGGTTCAGAAAGCGGACCACTCCCCCCGTGCGAAAACGCCGCTTGCGCACGTTCAGGATCGCCCAGAGGAAGCGGTAGGGAGACGCGGCCAGGCGGCCGAGCAGCCGCTCCGCCTCCGCGTCTTCGCGGCGCAGACGGTCGTCCAGATCCTGCAGCGGCGAAGATCGCCGCGCCGTCTCGATCTCGTCGACGACGACCCACGTCTCCGCATGAGCGAGCATCTCCTCGAAAGCCCGGCTCTCCCCGACGCGGCGCGCGCAATCGGCACAGGTCTCCGCATGCTCCGACCGTTGCGGCGGCAGGTCCGCACCGTTGACCAGAGCCTCGACTTCCTCGTCCGTCAGATGCATCGCGTCAAGGTCTCGAACACGGCACGCGCACGCTTGCGGCAGATGTGCAGCAGATAATTCACGTTTCCCGGGGTGGTCTCCAGGCTGGCGGCAATGGTTGGCGTCGACTCACCATCGACGTAATAGCGGCGCAGTGCCTCCCGGCAGCGCAGGCCGATGCGGGCGAGCGCCCGGGCGATGTCGAGGCGTGTGGCAACCTTCTCGAGGGTTCGCTCGTCCACGAGGGTCTCCTCTCCCTCGACCAGCTCGGTGTCCCGATCGCGCTGTCTCCAGTACTGGCGCGAGGCGTTACAGATCCCGCCGACCAGGTACGGCCGCACGGAAGTCACGCGTGTCGGGTCGGTGAGATACGTGGCGAACACGTCGTGAACGAGCGAGTCGACGTCCGCGGCAGGTACATTGAAGCGCCGCATCGCCAGATGCCGCAGGAGCGGCGCGTATTGAAGGTAGAGGTGATGGAACGACGAGCCACCGCCGTCCGCAGGTGGGGGCGTGCCCAGCCTTGACGGCTCCTTCCGCGGCGTGAGGTCCGGCGAGACTCCTTCCATTCCGTCAGGAGGGATGGTACTCCACCTTTCCCGCTGCCCTATTTGAAGTAACCGGTGACGTCGATGAGGTAGTGCACCGCCGCGCCGGCATTGCGCACGGTGAGCTGTCCGTCGGCGGAGAGCGGGACGATGGCCTGGTTCGCGCGGGTGCCGCAGCCCGCAAGCGGTGCGACATGCGATGACTCGCGCAATTCGTGCGGCCGCACGGGTGGGTGGGCGGGATCAGTCAGGGCTTCACTCGCAGAGATTCAACCCACTTGTTCGGCCGTCCATCGAAATGATCACGAAGGCGGTCCTCTGCATGCTCCGGTTCCCAGACAGCAGCCCGTTCCAACTGTTCGCACTCTTCAGCGCTGGTCGGATACTCGGTTTGCGATCGATACAGTGTCAACTCCCCGGAGATCGGGTCCTGTTTAAAAAACGTAGGCTCACGTTTCAAGGAGTCTTCTAAGGGAATGTGTCCCAGAACCCTCCATCGACCGCTGGTAATGGCGTGATTCATCACCCATATTCGCCACAGGATGGGGTGGGCCAGAATTTCGGGAAGGCCGGGGATCTCCCCATTTCGGGTTCGGAGATCGTAAAACGCCAGTAGCGGCTCTTCCAACACACGACCGAAAGCCAGGCTGCCATCGCCCAGATCAATTGCTACGACGTCTCCTTCCCTTCTCCTTTGGCGTTTCATGGAATCAGCTCTCGACACTCCCGAACCGACACTACCACTCTCTCATTGATTTGTACCGGCGCCCCCTCGCTCACAGCAGACGTTTGATCGTCGAATCGCGAGGAGCGCTGCTCTCTCGATCACCCGCCGCCCGCCCGGGGTGGCGGCGCGGGACGCCGCCACGACAGCCGGCGGGACGCCGGCGGTCCACCTTCTATGCCCTACTTGAAGTAACCCGTGACGTCGATGAGGTAGTGCACGTCCGCGCCGGAGTTGCGCACGGTGAGCTGTCCGTCGGCGGAGAGCGGGACGATGGCCTGGTTCGCGCGGGTCTTGCCGGTGCGGTAGTTGATGGTGCTCGTGCCGGGCCACGGCAGGTCGCTCGGGAAGAGCGAGAGCCAGCCGCTCGCCGCCGGCGCGACGACGGTGACGTTGGCGACGACGCTCTTCGCACCCGCGGGGATCCCGCACGAGCCGGCGACGAGCGTGCTCGCATCGGCGGCGTGCGCGAGCGGCGCGCCGGAGCGCGTGTCGAGGAGACGGCACGGCGTGATGCTGTAGAACGCCGATCCGCCGGCCTGGCGCTCGACGATGGCCGCGGTGGCGGTGAGCGCGGTGGCGCAGGCCGTCCCCGCGCTCGACACCGCGACCTGCAGCGTGACCTCCCCGCTCGCACCGGCCGTGTACTGGATGCGCCGCGTCCCCTGGCCGGAGACGATGGTGCCGTTGGTGACAGTCCACGTGTACGTGACTCCCGCGGGCGCGCTGCCGGTGACCGTGGCGAAGTGGTCCGACTCGCCGGCGAAGACGCTGCTGCTCGCGTTGAGGGCCAGCGTCCACGGCGCGACGACGACCTGGGTGACGACCGCGGTCGACGGCTCGAAGTTCGCGTCGCCCGCGTAGTCGACGGTGATGGCGTGCGAGCCGATGCCGAGGCCGGAGACGTAGTAGTCGAGCGAGCCGGGCACGCGGCGCGATGGGAGCACGGTGTCGCCCTTGCGGAACGTCAGCTCGCCGGTCGGGCCGGGATGATCGCCGTAATACCAGGAGACGAGATTGGCCCGCACGAGCACCTCGGCCGCGCACGTACGCGCACCGGCGAAGAACCAGATGGTGGTGTAGGCGCGCTGCACTTCGTGCGTGAGCGTCTGCGTCACCGGCGCGTGGTGCGAGTCGCCGGTGAACGCAGCGGCCACGGTGTGCGTGCCCATGGGCAGCGTCTCCTCGTGCAGGAAGGTGAGCGCGTTCTCGAGCACCGTCAGCTCGACCGGCTGGCCGTCCCTGGAGAAAACGACCGCACCGCCGTTCCGCCGCACCGCCGGCGCGCCGAGCGTGGCAGTGTAGCTGAGCCGGTCCGCGTAGCGCGGCGCAGGCGGATCGCCGACGAACGTCATCGGCACCGGCGCCACGGGATCGGGTCCGGCGAACGTGTGCACCTGCGCGACGAACGAGCCGTTGGCCACGACGACCTCGGGATCGCCGTCGCCGTCGAAGTCGGCCGCGGCGCTCGGGCCGGAAGCCCCGAGGACGGCCGCGTAGGAACGGAAGCGCCCGTTGCCGGTGCCGAGGAGGATCTCGCCGCTGGTGAGGAGGTCGAGCGCGCCGTCGCCGTCGATGTCGGCGGTCTTCGTGAGCCAGTTCAGGCTCGCGTTGGTCATGACGACGACCGGGTCGCCGAACGTGCCGTCGCCGCGGCCCGGAAACACGTGCGTGGACTGGTAGCTGGCCAGGATGTCGGGATGTCCGTCGCCGGTGAAGTCCCCGGTCGTGACGACGTCGTGGACGAGCCCCGCGTGCGCGGTGCTGATGGTGAAGACGGTGCCGGGACCGTTGATGCCGACCAGCGGTGCGCTCGACGACGTCCCCTGCCCCGCGACATCGAGCCGGCCGTCGCCGTTGAAGTCGGCGATGGCCTGGACGGTCATCGGGATGGTGACGAGAGGCGAGAACGAACCGGTGCCGGAGCCGGCTATGATGGTGGAGCCACCGGCCGCCCCGCCGACGAGGTCGAGATGCGTGTCGCCATTGAAATCGGCCACGAACAGCGGAGCATACGGGCCGGTGTCCAGGCTCTGGAACGTCCCGTCGCCGTTGCCGAGGCTCACCCTGCCGCCGGCGATCGCATCGAGCTTGCCGTCGCCGTTCAGGTCGCCGGTGAAGAGCCGTGTCGTGCCGTTCGGGCCCGCGAGCGAGGTGAAGAGCGGCGCGGACCAGTTGCCGGCGCCGTCGTTCAGGAAGACGACCAGGTCGGCCGCGTAACCGTTGCTGGTCCGGGTCACGGCCACGAGGTCGGGATGCGTGTCGCCGTTCACGTCGGCCGGCGTCAGGTCGAACACGCGCACGCCCTGGTTCGTCGCGCGCGCGGCGTCGAACGCGCGATGCGCGTCGAACGCGCCGCCGCCGGTGCCGCGGAGGAACGAGCGGTGCCCCTGCTGGAACCACGACTCGTACACGAGGTCCATGACGCCGTCGCGGTCGAAGTCGGCGGCATGGAACGACCCCACGCTGTCGGTGAGCCACGCCTCGGGCGGGCCGAACGTGCCGTTGCCGTTGCCGCGCAGCACGACGATCGGGCCCGACTGGGTGGCGGCGATGAGGTCGAGCTTGCCGTCGCCGTCGACGTCCACGGCACGCATGCTGCCCGCGGCCGTATCGGCGAACAGCACGTGCAGCGTCGGCGCGAGGTACGTGCCGTCGCCGGTGCCGCGATGGAGCTGGTACTGCCCCTGATTCCCGAAGGGGACGAGGAGGTCGATGGTGGTGTCGTGGTCGAAGTCACCGACGGCGGAGCCGCCGGAGCCCCAGGATGAGAAGCCTTCCGCGAAGCGGCCGTCGCCGAGTCCGAGTCCCACCTCCAGCGAGCCGTCGTCGGTCACGACGACGTCGGGCTGGGCATCGGCATTGAGCTCGATGGTCATGACCCGCGTCCCGCGAAGCGACTCGGTGTTGATGCCGGCACCGAGATGCCCGTCGCCGTCGCCGTGGTGCACGGTCACGCCCTCGCTCGAAGTGACCGTGACGACGTCGGCGTCGCCGTCCGAGTTCACGTCGGCCACGGCGATGCCGGCCAGGCCTTGCCCGGTCAGCACGGTCGGGCCGGCGCGGAAGGTGCCGTCGCCATTGCCGAGGTAGAGCTTCACGCTGTTCCACGGCACGGTCACCGCGAGGTCGAGGAAACCGTCCTGATCGAAATGCCCGCCGGCGGCGGAGTGGGCGTAGTCGTTGATCGGGGTGGTCACCGGCGCGGCGAACGGTCCGTCCGCCACGTTGGTCAGGACCTGGATGTGCCGCGTGCCGGTGACGATGGCCAGGTCGGGCGCCGCATCGCCGGCAAAGTCGCCGACGACGGAGAAGCCGACGACTTCATCGAGGTGGAGCGGCCGCGGATTGCGGACGAGCGGCGGCACCGCGTACGCGCACAGACCGGTGGCGAGCGCGAGGAGGACCGCAACGTTTCGGAGATTCATGGACCACGTGGCGAAACAACGAGATCCATGCGCGATTCCCGGGGGGCGGACCGCCGGCGTCCCGCCGGCTGTCTGTGGCGGCGTCCCGCCGCCACTGTGCGGGCGAGACGCCCGCACAGACAGCCGGCGAGGACGCCGGCGGTCCGCTGTGTGAGTCCTGCCTACCGGAAGAAGCCGAGGACGTCGATCAGAAAGTGCGCGGGCGGGCCGCTGTGGCGCACGTTCAGGCGCGCGCCGGGGGACACCGGGACGATGGCGCCGTTCGCACGCGTCCGGCCGAGGCGGTAGTTGACCGTGCTCGTGCCGGTCCAGATCGCGTCCGCCGCGTACAGCGACAGCCACCCCGTCCCCGCGGGAGAGACGACGGTCACGTTCACGACGAGGCTCTCCGCGTCGGCCGGCACGCCGCAGACGCCGGCCAGGACGAGCTCGCGCAGCTCGCCGTTGCCGATCGGCTCGCCGTCCCGCGTGTCGACCACGCGGCACGCGCGGAGCAGGTGGAACATCGACGCGCCCGGCTCGGGCTGGAGGACCGGAATGGTGACGGTCCTGCTGTCGCTGCACCACGAGCGCGTGATGGTCAGGCCGATGGTCACTTCCCCCGTCGGGCCGGCCGTGTAGCGGAGGTTCGGGGTTCCCTGGCCGCTCTCGATCGTGCCGTTGGTCACGGTCCAGGTGTACGTCCCGGGGAAAAGGCGCGCGCTCGCGTAGCCGGTGCCGTTCGCGTAGACGGCGCTGCCGGCCGTGATGGTGGCGTTGACGGAGGCGATGATCGGCTTGACCAGCGTCGCGCTCGACGGCTCGTAATTCGCGTCGCCGGCGAACTCCACCACGATCGTGTGCGTCCCCGCTCCGAGGCCGGAGATCAGGTACCAGTCCTCCCCCTGCGGCGCCGGACGGACCTGCAACAGCGTGTTTCCTTCGCGGAAGGTGACCCCCGTGGACGGTCCCGGCAGGTTCGGATCGCGCGCCCCCTGCACCATCGCAAACACGAGCACCTCGGTGCCACACAACTCCGGATCGGGCGACATCTGCGTGGGGATCCAGGTCTCCGCCCTGGCCACGTTGCGCTGCAGCGTGACGGTCGCCGGGGAGTAGTTGTCGTCGCCCGTATAGGTCGCGGTGATGGTGTGCGAACCGAGCGGCAGGCCCGGTCCAAAAACACCGGAGAGGGCGCCGATCTCCTGCAGCGCGAACGGCACACCATCCGCGGCGAGGATGACCGCCCCGGTCAGCGGAACGACCCCACCCGTGACCGTGGCGGTGTAGATCCCCGCCGTCGCGTACTGCGGCGGGTCGGGCATGGCCGTCAAGCCGACGATCGCGGGGAGCGTGCCGGCCGTGCCGAGGCTGGTGCGGACGATCGAGAGCGCCTCGTTTCCGGTGAGGGCGGCCACGTCGTCGGTGCCGTTGCCGTCGAAGTCGGCCACGGTGAACGTGTGGATGGCCGGCGAGGAGAGGCTCGCGTATCCGTCGAACGTGCCATCGCCGCGGCCGAGGTAGAACCGCGTTTCCTGGGCGAGGTCGAGATCCCCGTCGCCGTCGAAATCGCCCGTGGCCACCTCCTCGAGCGATCCGCTTTCGTAGAGGGAAGGAGTCAGCGGGAAGTACTTCGGCGCGCCGAACGTGCCGTCGCCGTGGCCGAAGCGCGTGAAGACGCCGTAGGAGTAGGCGACGTAGACGAGGTCGAGCGCGCCGTCGCCGTCGAGATCGGACAGCGCGGCGATCCTGGCGTAGTCGCCGTCGGGCAGCGTGGTCTGGGTGAACGCCGTGCCATCGCCGTTGTTGATCGCGATCACCGTGTCGCGGAAGGGATGACCGACCAGGTCCGCGCGGCCATCGCCGCTCACGTCGCCGATGTGGTGCACGAGAAACGGCAGCGTCGCCGGCGCGGCGAACGTGCCGTCGTTCAAGCCGCGGGAGAGGGTCGACTCGTAAGAGCCGCTGCCGATGAGGTCGAGCACCCCGTCGCCGGTCACGTCGGCCAGCATGGGGGCGCCGTTCCTCCCGAGCGCGAACTCGACCGGTGCGGCGAACGTGCCGTCGCCGTTGCCGAGGTACGTCCGCGAGGGAACCGCGGTCCCGGTGTCGTAGACCATCATGACGACGTCCTGCTTGCCATCGCCGTTCACGTCCCCGACGTCGATGGCACCGCCCTCGATGCCGGTCTGCGTCGCCACCGGCGCCGTCATCGTCCCTTTGCCGTCGTTGGCGTTGAGCATCACCACGAGGTCGAGGTCGCCGTACGTCTCCCGGACCGCGAGGACCACGAGGTCGGGCGCGCCGTCGTTGTTCATGTCGGCGGAGAGGGTGCGCCGGACACGACGGTCGTGCGAGCTCAAATAGGGGATGGGGCCGTTCGGAAGGAAGGCGCGGTACGCGTCGAACGCGCCGCCGCCCGTCCCGGCGATGAGCTGCAGGCGGCCGTTCCAGCCGCCGATCGACACCAGGTCGCTGATGCCGTCCCGGGTGAAGTCCCCGGCGGCGAACTGACCGCGGACGGCGCTGTGCCATACCTCCGGCGCGTCGAACGTGGCGTCGCCGTTTCCGCGGAGCACGGCGAAGTTGCCGAAGCTCCCCGAGCTTCCGACGAGATCGAGATGGCCGTCGGCGTCGACGTCCGCGGCCATGACGCTGTCGTAGTACAGACCGGCATAGTCGCCAGCGGCGGTGAACGTGCCGGTGCCCGACCCGCGATAGACGCGCAGGATGCCGTCCTTCAGATAGGCGCGGGTGGCGACGACCAGGTCGACGTCGCCGTCGCCGTCGAAGTCGCCCGTGGCGAGGTCGTTGGTCAGGCCCGTATCGCCGTTGTACGGCGACACGGCAAACGTGCCGTCGCCGTTGCCGAGGGCGACGGCGATGGAAACCGCCGTGGTCACGACCAGGTCGGGCTTCCCGTCGGCGTTGGCGTCGAGGACCCGCGCGAGGCGTGGAGCCGCGCCCAGCGGCGTCACGACCGGCGCCGCGAAGACTCCGGGGCCGGTCCACGCATAGACCAGGAGCTCGCCGTTTCCGCTCGCGCCATCCCGTACGAGCGAGAGGTCGGCGTGCCCGTCGCCGGTAAAGTCGGCGATGCCGACCTGCCCCGCGAGCTGTCCGCTGATGGTCGTGCCGCGGACGAACGTGCCGTTCCCCGCGTTGAGATGGGTGACGATCCTCTTCAGGCTCCACGAGCTGTAGGCGACGTCGAGATCGCCGTCTCCGTCGAGATCGCCCGTGGCGGCGCTGATGATCCCCACATCCCCGCTCGCGGTGACCACCGGCGCGGCGGCCAGCCCGCCCGCCTCGTTGACGAGCACCTGGATCGAGTTGCCGGCCATCACCGTCAGGACGTCATTCGCCGAGTCCCCGGCGAAGTTTGCGGAGAAGACCGCGACCGGCAACTCGGCTTGCGTCACCGGCAGGGGCAGCGGTCGCGGATTGCGCACGAGCGGCGGCGCGGCCGCGGCCGACACGGCGGCCGTGAGAGAGAGCACGAGCAGGAGGGGACGCATGGACGGACAGGAGGATAACTCACATCAACCGTGCCGTCTTCCCGGCATGCCGAGCTCCAAACGTAGGGCGCGGCTTCAGCCCGCCCCCCGGACGGGGCGGGGGGCGCGTTCGCCGCGAGCGCCCGACGGGCTGAAGCCCGTCCTACGTTTCCACTTGCTCAGCGGAAGTAGCCGTAGACGTCGATCAGGTAGTGCACGTTGGGGCCGGAGCTCCGGACATGGATCCGTCCGTCCGGCGAGAGCGGCACGATGCTGTTGTTCGCGCGCGTCTTCCCGGCCCGGTAGTTGATCGTGCTCGTGGCCGGCCACGGCTGGCCGGCGGGCCAGAACGACATCCAGCCGCTCGCGGCCGGGGCGATGACGGTGATGTTGGCGACGACGCTCTTCGCGCCCGCGGGCACGCCGCAGTTCCCCGCGACGAGGAGGCTCGTGTCGACCGCGCCCTGCGGCGCGCCGCCGCGCGTGTCGAGGAGACGGCACGGGCCGACGGTGTAGAGCATCGACGCGCCGGCGGGACGCTCGATGATCGCCACGGTGGCGTTCACCACCATCGAGCACGCACCGCCGCCCTGCGGAACGATCGTGGCCTGCAGCGTGACCGCGCCGCTCGCGCCGGCGGTGTAGACGATGCGCGGCGTCCCCTGCCCCGACTCGATGGTGCCGTTGGCGATGCTCCAGGTGACGGTGGCGCCGTCCACATTGCCGGCGATGCCGGCGATGTTCCCCGTCTCGTTGCGATAGACCGCGCTGCCGGCCGAGAGGCTGGCGTTGTACGGCGGATTGACGACCTGCGTGAAGGTGCGGCTGGCCGGCGCGTAGTTGGCGTCGCCCGCGTACTCCGCGATGACGGTGTGCGTGCCGACGCCGAGGCCGGAGACGGCATAGCCGCCGAAGTCCGGAAGCTCCCGCGACGGGAGCACGCTGTTGCCGACGCGGAACGTCAGCCCTCCCGTGGGATACGGCTGGTTCGGGTCGGTGTTCCGGTGCTCCACCACCATCCAGATGTGGATCTCGGCGGCGCACGCACGGGGCAGCACGGGGCCGCTGATCTCCGTGTAGCCGCGCGCAACCTCGTGGACGAGCGTCTGCGAGACGGGCGCATGATGCGTGTCGCCGGTGTAGGCCATCGTGACGGAGTGCGTGCCGGTCGGGAACGTCCTGAAGTGATCGGTCAGCCAGTAGCCGCCCGCCAGCACCTGCAGCCGCTGGCGAACGCCATCGACGGAGAGGACGATGGCCCCGCCGTTCCCCTGCGCGGTGGGCCTCGAGAGCACTCCCTCGTGGGTGACGCTGTCCCCGTACCGCGGGGCGGCCGGGTCGGCGGTGAGCGTCATCGACGTCGCCAGCGGAGGATCGGGGCCGACCCTCGGCCGCACGAGCGATACGAACGCCCCTGTGTTGACGACCAGGTCGAGGTCGCCGTCGCTGTCGAAATCGGCGATGGCGTGCAGCCCGCCCGCGCCGCGCACCGAGGCGTAGGAGCGGAAGCGTCCCGTCCCGTCGCCCAGGAGCATGCTCCCGCCCCGGATGACGTCGAGCGCGCCGTCGCCGTCGATGTCGGCGGTGTGGTTGAAGGCTCCCCAGAGGGAAAAGTTCGTCACCAGGTAGACGGGATCGCCGAACGTCCCGTTGCCGCGGCCGAACGTGACCCGGAGGCTGTCGTTGCCGTTTGCCAGCAGCAGGTCGGCGTGGCCGTCGCCGTTGAAGTCGCCCGCGGAGGCGACGGTGTTGATGTGCATCGGATCGGCGTCGCTCAGGACGAATCCGCCGCTGCCGTTGTTGAGGCCCACCTGCGTAGCGGTGTCGGAGTAGCTCCGCCCGGCGATGTCGGGCCGTCCGTCTTCGTTGAAGTCGGCCACGACGTCGACCCGCAGCGGCAGGCTGGCCACGCGGCTGAACGAGCCCGTCCCCGAGCCGTGGTAGATGTAGGTCTCGTAGCTCTGAGAGCCCCATGCAGTGATCAGATCGGGATGGCCTTCGCCGGTGATGTCGGCCAGGAACGTGCGGCCGGAGCCGGGAGTGGGGGTGATCGGGACCGGAGCCTGGAACGTCCCGTCGCCGTTACCGAGGTGAGTGGCGCTCGTCACCACGACGTCCAGCTTTCCGTCGCCGTTCACGTCGCCGATGACGGGTTGCGGTGAGCCGAACGACGTCTGCGTGAGCTGGGTGACGAGCGGCGCGCCGAAGTTGCCGGCGCCGTCGTTCAGGAAGACGGTCAGTTCCCTCGTGTCGAAGGACGACGAGCCAGTCGTGGTGACGACATCCGGTTTGCCGTCCCCGTTCATGTCGCCGGACGCCAGCCCCGCGACGTAGGTCGCCAGGACGGACGGCGACACGGCGTTGTACGCACGGTGGCCGTCGAACGCGCCGCCGCCGGTGCCGGGGAGCAGGTACAGCCATCCGCCGTCATGGATGTCGCGGACGTGCATGTAGAGGACGTCGCTCGTGCCGTTGCGGTCGAAGTCACCCGTGAAAAAGCGGCCCAGGGAGTCGGTGAGCCAGTACTCCGGCGCGTCGAGCGTCCCGTCGCCGTTTCCGCGCAGCACGCCCAGCACTCCGCCCGGCGCGGCGCCGAGCACGTCCAGGTTTCCGTCGCCGTCGACGTCGGCCGCCTCGAGGCGGTGCGCGCCGGGATCGCGAACGAGCCGGTAGGTGGCCGGCGCCAGGAACGTGCCGTCGCCGGCCCCGCGGTGCAGGTGGAAGGCGCCGAGATGGTCCGCGGCGACGAAGAGATCGAGCTTCGTGTCGCCATCGAAATCGCCGGTGACGGCACCGCTGCCGCCGCTCTTCGTGAAGGTCGCGCTGAACCGGCCGTCGCCCAGGCCGAGGGCGACCGTCGTGGAATTGTAGTCGCTCAGCACGAGGTCGGCTTTGCCGTCGCCGTTGAAATCGGCGGTGAGGAGATGCATCGGCGAGTCGGACAACGCGGTGACGATCCCGGTTCCGAGGTTCCCGTTGCCGTCGCCGAGGTGCACGGAGACGCCGGAGTTGGAGTCGTTGGCCACGGCCACATCGGCGTCGCCGTCATCGTTGAAATCGGCCACGGCGATGGATTGCCCCACTGACGTACCGTACGTCGCGCTGCTGACCATCGCGCCGCGGCGAAACGTGCCGTCGCCGTTCCCGTGATAGATCCCCACCTTCGACGACGGCCCGAGGACCACGGCCAGATCGAGAAAGCCGTCCGCATCGAAATGACCCGGCGCCGCGGCGTTGATGTCCTCGTTGCCGATCGTCGTCGCGACCACCGGCGCGAACGGTCCGCCGGCCACGTTGATCGCGGTCTGGATCGCGAACAGCCTCTGCACGACCACCAGGTCGTCCGCCGCGTCGCCGGCGAAGTCTCCTTTGACGAGCAGCCCCGGATTTCCGTCCACGCGGATCGGATACGGATTGCGGACGAGCGGCGGCGCCGCCATTGCGGGCAAACCGGCAACGCCGACGAACAGGAGCAGGGGCAACCGGAGTTTCATGGGGGATCGCCGAATAGAATACCTCAACGCGAGGAAGCGGAGGATCAGAGGGACCAGTCCCCTCTCCCCACCGCAGTGGGGAGAGGGTCAGGGTGAGGGGTTGTGGCGCTCGGGAAAGGGAGCCCCTCACCCTAGGAGTCTGCGCGGCAGAACGGCTTCGGGACGAAATCGCGTGGAGCCGACGGGGGGCGGTCGTTCAAGGTGAGGGCGCGGGAGCTTGGCGCATAGGTGAGGTCGGAAGGGCATCGCCGGACGCCGTTAGAGCATTGGGGACGCATCCGGGCATCCTTGAGCGAAGTTATTCTGATCTCATGGAGTTGCCGCCTGCAACCCGCTGCTCATCCGGCGCAGGTTCATCGCCAAACAGACCAGATGCCACTCAGCATTGTTTCGCGTGAGCCCGCGGAAGCTGAACTGGCGGAATCCCAGCACGCGTTTGATCCAGCCGAAGACCGGCTCGACGATGACTTTTCTTCGGCGGTAGGCCGCTGCTCCGTCGGCCGTCTTCAACTTCTCTTTCATGCGGAGCGTCGCTTGGTTGGCGGTGGAGACCGGCACTTTATCGGGTTTGCCTTCGCGTCCCATCGCGATCACACCGTCGATGTTGTTTCTTTCGAGGTGCTCGAAGTTCGCCTCTGATCGGTACCCTGCGTCGGCCAGGATTTGCCCGGGGATCTGTTCGACGACGGCCTCGGTGGCTTCGATCATCGGGATCAGTTGCGCGTTGTCGGCCGCGGAATTGGTCACGCCCACCGCGACAATGATCTGGTGCTCCTCATCGACGCACGCCTGCGCGTTGTAGCTCTGTTCGAACGCGTTGCCCGCCTTCATGATCCGGCTCTCAGGATCGGTGAAGTTGTCCTGCGCTTTCTCGCGCGGCTGACCGAACTCCTTCTTGAATGGCTGGCCCTTCTTGCCTTCAGGACGGCCACCGTCGCCTTCGTGTCGGCCCTTCTGTCGATCTTCTTCGGCCTGCCGCTCCTCGAGTCGCTTCTTCGCTTCGCGGATCTTCTTCAACCGACTCTCGCGCCGTTGCAACTCTTGCGGAAGCTCATCTCCGCGCTGGTCGCTGCCGTACTCCTGGTCTTCCTGCCGGTCCGTTCGTTCTGCCTGTTTGATCAGTTCCGCGATCTCATTCTCCAGCCGTTTCTCTTCCTGCTTCATCCGGTCGTAGCTCATCGCCTTGTGCTTACTGGCGTTCGCCTTGATCTTCGTACCGTCGATGGCAACACGACCGAGCTTGACCAACCCGCTGTTCTTCGCGATCTGCACGACCTGCTTGAACAGCTCGATGAACCTTTGCAGATGCTCACGCCGAAAATCGCAGATCGTTCGATGCTGTGGGAAGTTCCCTGCCGCCAGCACCCGATACGCCACGTCCTCTTCGATCTTCTGCGCGATCCGGCGCGACGAGAACGTGCCCGTCGCATACGCGTAGATCAGAATCTTGAGCATCATCGCCGGATGGAACGGCTGATTCCCCCGCGGATCACTCTCCTCGTGCCGTTCATAAAGCCCGCTCAGATCCATCTCGTCCACCACTTCCGAGATGAAGAACGACAGGTGATTTTCGGGTAGCCAGTCGCTCGGCGACGGCGGCAACAGGTAGCTCTGCTCCGGTTGGTACGCCCGGTAGTTCGTCGGCATGCACGATTTTACGACGCACTACCGCTTTTCTGCCGCGCAGACTCCGAGGGGCCTCGCAATGAGGAAAGGGTTGAGTTTTGCCTGCCTCGCATGACTCGGCGCCGTGAGGCGTCCCATTTCCGAACGCGGCGATCCCGCTCCCGGAACGCGCGGCACTTCCGGAAAGCACCTAACTCCCTGATTCCAAAGGACGGATGCCGTGGCACCGCGGTTGCCCTTGGTCCCGCCCAACGTGGACGTCCAAAGGCCTGACCTCATCAACCGCAAGCGCCGCAAGCGGCTCCTCCTCGGCGCTGCCGCCACGGTCCTCATCGCCGCCGGCACGTTCGGCGTCTCGCGGCTGCAGCCGGCCGCGCCGGAGGTCGACCGCTCGGGACTCTTCATCGACACCGTCCGGCGCGGCTCGATGGTGCGGCAGGTGCGGGGGACCGGGGTCCTGGTGCCGGAAGTGGTCCGCTGGATCCCCGCGGCCACCGAGGCGCGGGTGGAGCGGATCCTCGTCCGTCCCGGCAGCGCGGTCACCTCCGACACCATCCTGCTCGAATTGAGCAACCCCGAGGTCGAGCAGAGCGCGCGCGACGCGGAGCTGCAGCTCGCCTCCGCCACCGCCGAGCTGCGCAAGCGCGAGATCGAGCTGCAGAGCGCGATCCTGGCGCAGGAAGCCGTCTCCGCGGGGGTCGACGCGCAGCTGAGCGAGGCGCGCGCGCAGGCCGCCGCCGACGAGGAGCTGGCCCGCAACGGGCTCACCTCGGCGCTCACCCGCAACATTTCCAATTCGCGCGCGGAGCATCTCGCAAAGCGCAGCGGCATCGAGACCCGGCGGCTGGCCATCGCCCGCGAGGCCGCGGCGGCCGAGGTACAGATGCAGCGCGCGTCGCTCGACCAGCGGCGGGCCGAGCATGCCTTGCGGCAGCAGCAGCGGGACGCCCTGCGCGTCCGCGCCGGCATCGACGGCGTCCTGCAGCAGCTGCCGGTCGAGATCGGCCAGCGCGTCGCGGCCGGGACGAACCTGGCCCGCGTCGCCCGCCCCGAGGCGCTGAAAGCCGAGCTGCGCGTCGCCGAGACCCAGGCCCGCGACATCGCGCCGGGACAGCCGGCTGTCATCGACACGCGCAACGGCACCGTCGCCGGACGGGTCACGCGCGTCGACCCGTCCGTGCAGAACGGCACCATCGGCGTCGACGTCGCCTTCGACGGCCCGCTGCCCAAAGGCGCCCGCCCCGACCTCACCGTCGACGGCGTGATCGAGCTGGAGCGCCTCGAAAACGTCCTCTACGCCGGCCGTCCCGTGCAGGGGAACGACCACACCACCATCGGACTCTTCAAGCTGGCCGGCGAAGACGAGGCCGTGCAAACGTCCGTGGCCATCGGCCGTACATCCGTGAGCAGCGTCGAGATCCGGTCCGGACTGCGCGAGGGAGATCGGGTGATCCTCTCCGACATGTCCGCCTGGAGCGAGCATCCTCGCATTCGGTTGAGATAGGAGACAGCATGCCGCCGTTGATCCACCTCGAAGGACTGACCAAAGTCTTCTACACCGACGAGATCGAGACCCACGCGCTCGACGGCGTGCATCTCGCCATCGCGGAAGGGGAGTACGTCTCCATCGCCGGCCCCTCCGGCTGCGGCAAGTCGACGCTCCTCTCCATCCTCGGGCTGCTCCACGCCCCGACCTCCGGCGAGTACACGCTCAACGGCACCCCCGTGGCCCGCCTCTCCACCCTCGAGCGGGCGCGCATCCGCAACAAAGAGGTCGGCTTCATCTTCCAGAGCTTCAACCTCATCGGCGACCTGACCGTCGAGGAGAACGTGGCCCTGCCGCTGACCTACCGGAAGACGCCCACGGCGGAGAGGAAAGACCGCGTGCAGCGGGCGCTCGAGCGCGTCGGCATGCTGCACCGCATCAAGCACTATCCCGGGCAGCTCTCCGGCGGCCAGCAGCAGCGCGTGGCCGTGGCCCGCGCCATCGTCGGCGATCCGTCGATCGTCCTGGCCGACGAGCCGACCGGCAACCTCGACTCTCGCAACGGCGAGTCGGTGATGACGCTGCTGCGCGACCTGAACCGCGCCGGCGCCACGATCTGCATGGTCACCCACGACCCGCGCTACGCCAAGAACGCTGACCGCACCATCCATCTCTTCGACGGCCGCGTGGTCGAGGAGGAGCGCATGCCGGCCGAGGAGCACGAGCTGCGCGAGAGCGGCTTCGAGGTGGGATAGGAGGCCAACATGTCCGCGATCCGCTCCCTCTCCCGCGTCCCTCTCCTCAGCGCCGCCGCGGCGCTCACCTTCGCCGTCACCGCGGCCATCCTGGCCATCGTCGGCGCGCTGGTGTGGCATATCCTCGTGCGCCCGCTGCCGTTCCCCGAGTCCGACCGCCTGCTCTTCGTCTGGAACCGGTACGGCGCGCGCGAGGTGCAGAGCTCCGCGCTCTCCGCGCCCGACTTCAACGACTACCGCGGCATCCGCGCCTTCGAGAGCGCCGCGGCCATCCAGACCGCGAGCGCGAGCCTGATGCTCGGCGAGCCGCGGCGCGTCAGCGTGGCCCGCGTCACTCCCGAATTCCTCCGCGTCCTCGGCATCGTGCCGATCATCGGCAACGACTTCGCGCCCGGGGAGACCGACGCGGTCCTGCTCAGCGAAGGGACGTGGCGCAATCTCTTCGGCGCCCGCACGGACATCGCCGGCGCGACGGTGCTGGTCGACAACCGGCCGCTGCGCGTGGCCGGCGTGCTCCCCGCGCGCCTGGCCGTGCCGAGCCGCGACACCGAGCTGTGGGTGCCGCTCCACTTCACCGCCGCGGACTTTGCCGATGCCAATCGCGGCGACGAGAACCTGACCATGATCGCGCGGCTGCGCCGCGGCGTGCCGGTCGAGCAGGCGCAGGCGCAGATCGACGTCGTCAGCCGCTCGGTCTTCCACCGCGTGCCGGACCGCGTGGCGTTCCTGAACGAGTCGCGGTGGCACGTGGCGGCCTTCGGCATGCGCGACGACCTCGTGCGCCGCGCCCGTCCCGCGCTGCTGATCCTCCTGGCCGCGGCGCTCCTGGTGACCCTCCTCGCCGCCGCGAACATCCTCGGCCTCTTCCTGGCCCGCACGGTGGCGCGGCAGAAAGAGCTGGCCGTCCGCACCGCCCTCGGCGCCACGCGCTGGAGCATTGCCCGCGCGCTCGCCTCCGAGGTGCTCGTGCTGGCGGCGGGCGGGGCGGGAGTGGGGATCGCGGCGGCGTGGCTGCTCCTCCCGCGCCTCGCCTTGAGCGGCCTGCCGCGGGCGGAAGAAGTGCGCGTCGACGGCGGCGTGATCGCCATCGCCGCGGCCATCGTCCTGGCCCTGGCGGCGGGGATCGGCTACGCCATCGCCTTCTGGGCCTGGCGGCAGGAGCAGTCGCTGGCCGAGCGCTCGGGCACCGGCTCCGTTCCCGTCGCGCGCATGCGGGCCGTGCTCGTCGCGGCGCAGGTGGCCATCGCCGTCACGCTCCTCACCAGCGGGGCCATGCTCCTCGAGACCTACCGCCGCCTGCGCGCGGTCGAGACGGGCTTCGATCCGGAAAACGTCCTCACCTTCGCCGTCGAGCTGCCGCGCGCGCAGTACGAGATCCCGCGCCGCCAGGCCTTCTTCCGCGAGCTGCAGCAGCGCCTGGAGGCCATCCCCGGCGTCGTCTCGGCCTCCGCGACCAGCGACCTCCCGTTCTCCCCGAGCGACTGGAACGGCACCTTCAGAATCGACGGCTACGACGGCCGCGCCGACACGCCGTCCGCGCACGTCCGCACCGTGCTCCCGGAGTACTTCACGACGATGCGCATCCCGCTGCTGCGCGGGCGCGCCTTCACGATGCGCGACCGCATGGACGCGCCGCGCGTGGCCATGGTCGACCAGGCCGCCGCGCAAAAGTACTGGCCGAACCAGAGCCCCATCGGCAAGCGCATCCAGTGGGGACAGACGTGGCGCGAGATCATCGGCGTGGTGGGGCCGGTGCGCACCTCCTCGCTGGCCGGCGACGCCGAGCCGCACCTCTACATGCCGCTGCTGCAGCGCAACGAATGGATGCTCTACGCCGTCGTGCGCACCGAGGGGGATCCGCTGCGGCTGGCCGGCGACGTGCGGACCGTGGTGCGGCAGGTCGATCCCTCCCGCCCCGTCTACGCCGTGCGCACCATGAACGACTATCTCGGCGACGCCATCGCCCAGCCGCGGCTGCGCGCGGCCGTCGTCGCCGCCTCCGCCGCGGTGGCCATCCTCCTGGCCGTGACCGGCCTCTACGCCCTCCTGGCGTACATCGTGGCCACGCGCACGCGGGAGGTCGGCCTGCGCATGGCCCTCGGCGCCACGCCGCTGGAGATGGTGGCCTTCATCTCCCGCTGGGCCGTGCGCGTCACCGCGGCCGGCATCGTCCTCGGCCTGGCCGGGGCGGTGGTCATGACCCGCTCCATGCGCGCGCTGCTCTACGGCATCGATCCTCTCGACCCCTTCACCTACGCGGTGGTGATCGCCCTCTTCGCCGCGGTGGCCGCCGCCGCGGGCGCGCTGCCGGCTTTCCGCGCCGCGCGCATCGACCCCGCCGTCGCGTTGCGACAGGAGTGACGACATGCACGAGCTTCGCGTTGCCTTCCGCAGTCTCGCCAAATCGCCCGGCTTCACCTTCGCCGCCCTGGCCACGCTGACGCTCGCCGTCGGCGCCACCGCCGCGGTCTACAGCATCGCCCGGGCCGTGCTCCTCGAGCCGCTGCCGTACCGCGAGCCGGAGCGCATCGTCCGCTTCATCGGCTCGAAGGAAGGGGAGACGCAGTCGCGCTACGACGCCGTCTCCTATCCCGACCTGCGCGATGCCGTCGCGCAGTCGGGCGTCTTCGAGAGCGCCGCCGCGTACGACGAATGGAGCCCCTCGCTGATGGGAACGGGGGAGGCGGAGGTGCTGCGCGGCGCCGCCGTCGACAGCGCCTTCTTCCACGTCCTCGGCGTGCGCGCCGCGCGCGGCCGCTTCTTCGTGGCCCGCGAGGACGTGCCCGGCAACGACACCACCGTCGTCATCAGCCACGGCCTGTGGCGCCGCAAATTCGGCGCGCGCGAGGACATCGCCGGCCACGCCATCCGCGTCGACCGGCGCATGCTCACGGTCGCCGGCGTGACCGCCCCCGACTTCCGTCATCCGTACCTCTCCGACGACACCGAGCCGGTCGAGATCTGGACCACGCTGGCCGTCGATGCCTCCACCAACCAGGCCCCGCGCAGCGGACGCTCCTTCACCGGCATCGCCCGGCTGAAGCGCGGCGTGACCGTCGAGCAGGCCGCGGCGGCGGTGGGGACGGTGGCCAAACGGCTCGAGCGCGCCTATCCGGAGTCGCACACCGGCCGCGGCATGACCGTCGTGCCGCTGCACGCGCGCATCACGCGCAACGTGCAGAAGCCGATCTGGCTCTTCTTCGCGGCCGTGCTGCTGCTCCTGCTGATGGCGTGCGTGAACGTCGCCAACCTGATGCTGGCCCGCGTCTCCAGCCGCAATGCCGATCTCCTCGTGCGCTCCGCCCTCGGCGCGCGCCCGTGGCATCTCTTCGTCCCGCTCTTCGCCGAGACGCTGGTCCTCGGCGTCGGCGGCGCGGCCCTCGGCCTGGGGCTGGCTTACGCCGCCACGCAGTGGATCGCCCGCCTGGCCGCGGACGCCCTGCCGCGCGTCGACGCCATCGCCATCGACGTGCCGGTCATCCTCTTCGCCCTCGGCACGGGCGTGATCGCGGCGCTGCTCGTCGCCGCCACGCCCGCCATCCGGCAGTGGCGCGGCTGGCAGGCCATCCAGCTCCGCGGCCGCGGGGCCAGCGAGGACGTCTCCACCCTCAGCGCGCATGCCTCGCTGGTCATCGTGCAGGTCGCGCTGTCGGTCGTGCTCCTCACCGCCGCCGCGCTGGTCGCGCGCAGCCTCTGGAACCTCCTCTCCGTCGACAGCGGCATCGACGGGCGCGGCGCGTACGTCTTCGGCGTGCGCGCGCCCGCCAGCGCCTATCCTGAGCTGGACGACGTGCCGCGCTTCTACAGCGAGCTCGATCGCCGCCTCGGCGAGCTGCCGGGCGTCGAGGCCGCGGGCGTCACCTCCATCCTCCCCTTCGACGGCGATTTCAACGGCATGCTCTTCCACATCGACGGCCGTCCCACGCCGCGGCCCGGCGAGGAGCTCTCGGCCGAGCAGCGCACCGTCACCCCCGGCTTCTTCGCCGCCATCGGCATCCCCATCGTGGCCGGCCGCGCCTTCACGCCCAACGACGACGCCGATGCGCCGCCGGTGGTCATCGTCGACGAGGCCTTTGCCCGCCTCCATTTCCAGGGAGAGTCGCCGATCGGCAGACGCATCACCGCCTTCGACCGCTCCAACGAGATCGTCGGCGTGGCCCGCGCCGCGCGCATCATGAGCCTCGGCGAGCCCGCGGTGCCGACCTTCTACGCCCCCTGGGCCCAGCTCGCGAACCGCCGCTCCGCCTCCGTGGTCGTGCGCACCAGCGCCTCGCCGGCGACCATCATCCCGGCCGTCCGCGCCACGGTGCGCGCGATCTCGCCCGACGCGCCGGTGATGCATCCACGCCCGCTGCGCGACGTGGTCGGCAAGTCCCTCGGCGCGCAGAAACTGCGCACCACGCTGCTGTCGATGTTCGGCGTCGCGGCGCTACTCCTCGCGGCCGTCGGCGTGGCGGGCGTGCTGGCCACCAACGTGGCCCGCCGCCGCCGCGAGATCGGCGTGCGCATGGCCATGGGCGCCACCGAGCGCGAGATCGCCGCCTTCATCGTCGGCCGCGGCATGCGCCTCGTGGCCGCCGGCCTCGCCGCCGGCGCGCTCCTGTCGCTGCTCACCAACCGCGTCCTGCAGACCATGCTCTTCGGCGTCGGCGCCGCCGATCCCGTCTCGCTGATCGCCGTCGCCGCGCTGCTGGCCCTCGCCGGCCTTCTCGCGGCCGCGATTCCCGCGTGGCGCGCCGCGGCCACCGATCCCGCCACCGTCATGCGTGCCGAGTAGGAGAGAAGAAGAATGCTCAACGACCTGCAGTTCGCGCTCCGCAATCTCTCCCGCTCGCCCGGCTTCTCCGTGGCCGTCATCCTCACGCTGACCATCGCCATCGGCGCGAACACGGCCATGTTCAGCATCCTCTACGCGGTGGTGCTGGAGCCGCTGCCGTTCCCCGCCTCCGAGCGGCTGATGCGGGTCTGGGAGACCGACCAGCACAACGCCTCCTTCCGCGAAGGGGCGTCGATGCCCGATCTCGTCGACTGGCAGAAGCAGCAGCGCGTCTTCTCCCATCTCGCCGGCACCACCAACCGGATGCTCAACCTCACGCAGCCCGACGCCGAGGCGGAGCGGATCGCCATGACCGGCGTCTCGCACGACTACTTCTCCATGCTCGGCGTGCGGCCGCTGGCCGGACGCGCGTTCATCCCCGCGGACGACCGCAACGGCGCCGAGCCGGTGGCCGTGATCAGCGACTCCCTCTGGCAGCGCCGCTTCGCGCGCGAGAACGTCATCGGCCGCGCCATCACCCTCGACGGCAGGAGCCACACCATCGTCGGCGTGATGAGCGACGACGCCGCGCTCTCCCGCCGCACGAAGACCGACGTCTGGACCCCGCTGACCGCCGCCGTCTTCCCCCTCGGCGAGGTGCGCGGCATCCACAACGTCTACGTCATCGGCCGCCTCCGCGAAGGGGTCACGCCGCAACAGGCGCAGAACGAGATGCGCGTCATCGCGGCGCGGCTGGAGCAGCAGTATCCCGACGACAACAAGGGGCGCGGCGTGTTCGTCGAGCCGCTCTTCGAGTCGATGGTCCGCGACGCGCGCCCGCGTCTCTACATCCTCGGCGCCGCCGTCGTGGCCGTGCTCCTCATCGCCTGCATCAACGTGGCGGGGCTGATGCTGGCCCGCGCCGACACGCGCGTCCGCGAGCTGGCCATCCGCGCCAGCCTCGGCGCCACGCGCGGACGGATCGTCCGCCAGCTGCTGACGGAGAGCTTCGTCCTGGCCGTGACCGGCGGCGTGCTCGCCATCGCCCTGGCCTGGTGGGCGACCCGCACGCTCCTGGCCATGGCCCCGGCCCTCCCGCGCGCCGGCAACATCGGCGTGAGCGTCCCTGTGCTCCTCTTCGCCCTCGGCGCCAGCGTCCTCTCGGCCATCCTCTTCGGCGTCATCCCCGCCATCCGCACCTCCAACGTCCACCCCGCGCTGGCCCTCGGCAGCACCCGCGGCGTGATACGCGGGACGAAGACCGCGGGAAGGAGCGTGCTCGTCATCGCCGAGGTGGCGCTGGCGGTGGTGCTGGTCATCGGGGCGGGACTGCTGCTCAAGAGCTTCGCCCGCCTCATGGCCGTCGACGTCGGACTGCAGACCTCCAACATCGTCACCCTCTCCATGACCCTGCCGGAGGCGAAGTACCCGCCGCCGTCGCGCGAGCAGTATCCGGACTGGCCCGAGGCCGTGAACTTCTACGAGCGGCTGACCGAGCGCATGGCCGCGGTGCCGGGCGTGCAGCGCGCGGCCCTCGGCATGGCCCATCCGCTCGACCCCTCGTTCACCTCGCGCATCGCCGTCGCCGGCCGGCCGGAGAGCGACGGGCCGCAGGACGAAGTGCGCATCCGCCCCGTCACCGCCGGCTACTTCGAGACCCTCGGCATCACCCTCCTGCGCGGGCGCACGCTCACCCGCGACGACCGTCCGAACGCGCCCGCAACCATCGTCATCAACGATGCGCTGGCGCGGAAATACTTTCCGCGCGAAGAGCCGCTGGGGAAGCAACTGGTCTTCTGGGGGAAGCCGAACACCATCGTCGGCGTCGTGAGAGGGGAGCGCCTCGGCGGCCCGCAGAACGAGCCCGAGCCGGCGCTCTACGCGCCGCTGGCGCGGCTGCCGATGAGCGACCTGACGCTGGTCGTCCGCTCCACGCGCGACCCCGCCCCGATCATCGCCGACTCCCGCGCCGCCATCCGCGAGCTCGACCCCGACCTGGCCCTCTACGACGTCGAGCTCCTCTCGGCCGCGCTGGCGCGCAGCGTGGTCACGCCGAAGTTCCAGGCCGTGCTCATCGCCTCGTTCGGCGCCATCGCCCTGCTCCTCGCCGCGATCGGCCTCTACGCGCTGATCGCCTATCAGGTGCAGCAGCGCACCAACGAGATCGGCGTGCGCCTGGCCCTCGGCGCCACGCGCGGCGAGATCGCGGCGCTCGTCCTCAAGCGCGCGGCGCTGCTCGCGGCGGCGGGCATCGCCATCGGCCTGGCTGGCGCGTTCGCCGTCGCCCGCTTCCTGCAGGCCATGGTGTTCGAGATCAGCACGCGCGACCCGGCCATCTACATCGCCGTGCCGCTCCTCCTGGCCGCGATCGCCCTCCTGGCGACGTGGCTGCCGGCGCGGCGGGCCATGCAGCTCGATCCGGCCATGGCCCTGCACGTCGACTGATGATCCGCACGCGAAACCTCTCGAAGAGCGTCGCCCAGGGGCCGTCGCGCCTCTGGCTCCTGCGCGACCTCACCCTCGACATCGAGGCCGGCGACTTCGTCTCCGTCACCGGCCCCTCCGGCGCCGGCAAGTCGACGCTCCTCCAGATCCTCGGCCTGCACGACGCGGCCTGGGAGGGGACGTACGAGCTGGACGGCCGGGCCGTGCAGTCGCTCGGGCAGCGCGATCGCGGCGACCTGCAGCGCCGCACCATCGGCTTCGTCTTCCAGAGCTATCACCTCATCGACGACCTCACCGTGGCCGAGAACCTCGACGTGCCGCTGCGCTATCGCGACGTGCCGAAGCAGGAGCGCCAGAGCCTCGTCGCCGACACGCTCGACCGCTTCCGCATCGTCGGCAAGAAAGACCTCTATCCCTCCCAGCTCTCCGGCGGGCAGCAGCAGCTCGTGGGCATCGCCCGCGCCGTCATCGCCAGCCCGAAAGTGATCCTCGCCGACGAGCCGACCGGCAACCTGCACTCCGATCAGGCCCGTGAGATCATGGAGCTGTTCCGCGAGCTGAACCGCGCCGGAACGACGATCGTGCAGGTGACGCACTCCGAAGACAACGCCCGCTACGGCAACCGCGTCGTGAGGCTCCGCGACGGATGGCTGGTGCCGTGACCACTCCCGATCCCGCGCCGCGCGTCCTGGCCGCCGACGATCAGGCGCCGGTGCTCTCCGCGCTCAAGCTCCTCCTGCGCAGCGAAGGCTTCGAGGTCGAGACCGTGACCTCGCCCGCCGCCGCGTACCGCGCCGTCGAGGCGCGCCCGTTCGACGTCGTCCTCATCGACCTCAATTACGCGCGCGACACCACCAGCGGCGCCGAGGGGCTGGAACTGCTCGAGCAGCTGCACGCGTACGACGAGCTGCTGCCGGTGGTGGTCATGACGGCGTGGGGCTCGGTCGACCTCGCCGTGGCCGCCATGCGCCGCGGCGCGCGCGACTTCGTGCAGAAGCCGTGGGAGAACGAGAAGCTCCTGGCCACGCTGCGCAATCAGGTCGAGCTGGGACGCGCGCTGCGCCGCGGGCAGCATCTCGAGGCGGAGAACCGCGTCCTGCGCGGCGATGCCGCAAAACGTCCCGTGCTCATCGCCGAGTCGCGGGCCATGCGTCCGGTGCTGGAGAAGATCGAGCGCGTCGGCCCCTCCGACGCCAGCGTCCTCATCACCGGCGAGAACGGCACCGGCAAAGGGGTGGTCGCACGCGCGCTGCACGCCGTCTCGCGCCGCGCCGCGCGGCCGCTCGTCTCCGTCAACGTCGGCGGGCTGCCGTCGTCGCTCTTCGAGTCGGAGCTCTTCGGCCACGTCAAAGGCGCCTTCACCGACGCGCGACAGGACCGTGTCGGCCGGTTCGAGCTGGCCGACCTCGGCACGCTGTTCCTCGACGAGATCGCCAACGTGCCGCTGGCGCAGCAGGCCAAGCTCCTGCGCGTGCTGGAGACGGGGGAGTTCGAGCGCGTCGGCTCCTCGCACACGCGCAAGGCGGACGTGCGGCTCCTCTCCGCGACCAACGCCCATCTCGAGGCCGAGGTCGAGGCGCAGCGCTTCCGGCAGGACCTCTACTTCCGCCTGCGCACCGTCGAGATCCACATCCCGCCGCTGCGCGACCGCCGCGAGGACATCCCCGCGCTGGCCGCGCACTTCCTCGCCGCGCACGCGCGCCGCTATCGCAAGGACGTCGCGGGCTTCGACGAGGGGGCCATGAAGACGCTCCTCGGGCATCACTGGCCCGGCAACGTCCGCGAGCTCGATCACGCCATCGAGGGGGCGGTGCTGATGGCCGCCGGCTCCACCATCCGCGCCGCCGACCTCGGGCTGGCTTCCTCCGACCGCGCGCCGCGCATCGAGGAGATGAGTCTCGAAGACGTGGAAGTGCTCCTCATCCGCAAGGCCCTGCAGCGCTGCGACGGCAGCGTGAGCAAGGCCGCCGAGGCACTGGGGCTGAGCCGGAGCGCCATGTACCGGAGGATGCAGCGGTACGGCATCTGAGCTCGCTGCGACAATGAGCCGGTGAAACGCCTCGAGCATCGCGTCATCGCGGCGGCCGTCGCGTCGCTCGCGCCGCTGCTCGCGGCCGTGGCGTGGCTGCTCTTCGCGCGCGACGAATCGAGCGCCACCCGCTGGACCGTCTCCATCCTCGGGCTGCTGTCGCTGGCCATCCTCTTCCTCCTCGTGCGCCGCCAGCTCGACTACCCGCTGCGCACGCTCGCCAACCTCATCTCCGCCATCCGCGAGGAGGACTACTCCATCCGCGCCCGCGGCTCGCATCGCAACGACCCGATGGGGGAGGTGGCGCGCGAGCTCAATCAGCTCACGCGCATGCTGCGCGAGAAGCGCCTGGGCGAAGTCGAAGCGGGCGCGCTCGTGCGGGCCGTGCTCGAGCACATCGACTCCGCGATCTTCACCTTCGACGAGCACGGCCACCTCCGCCTCGTCAACCGCGCCGGCGAGCGCCTCCTCGGGCGCGGCAACGCGCAACTGCACGGCCGTTCCGCCGCCGACGTCGGCGTGGAGGCCTTCCTCTCCGGCCCCGAGGCGCGGACCGCGGAGATCGTGCTGCCCGGGGGGCACGGCAAGTTCCGCATCCGCCGCACCACCTTCCGCGAGAGCGGCGTGCCGCACGTCATGCTCTCGCTGTCGGACCTCAGCCGCACCCTGCGCGAGGAAGAGCGCCAGGCGTGGCAGCGGCTCCTGCGCGTCGTCTCGCACGAGGTCAACAACTCCCTCGCGCCGATCCAGTCGATCGCCGCCAGCCTCGCCTCCATCCTCGCGCGCGACCCGCGTCCGGAGGGGTGGCAGGACGACGCGCAGCACGGCCTGGAAGTCATCACCGAGCGCGCCGGCGCCCTGGCGCGCTTCCTCCAGACCTACGCCAAAGTGGCCCGCCTGCCGCGGCCCACCCTGCGCCCGATGCACGTCGGCGACACCGTGCGCCGCGTGGCGGAGCTGGAGACGCGCCTCCCCGTGCGCGTCGCCCCCGGCCCCGACGTCACCATCCGCGCCGACGGCGACCAGATCGAGCAACTGCTGATCAACCTGGTGCGCAACGGCGTCGACGCCGTCCTCGAGACCGGCGGCGCCGTGACCCTCTCCTGGAGCGCCACCCCCGACTCGGTGGAGATCACCGTCACGGATGACGGCCCTGGCCTGGCCGCCACCACCAACCTCTTCGTCCCCTTCTTCACCACCAAACCCGGCGGCTCCGGCATCGGCCTGACCCTCGCCCGCCAGATCGCCGAAGCCCACGACGGCGTCCTGACCCTGTCCAACCGCCCCGCCCCGGGGCGGGGGGCGGTGGCGCGGCTGCGGTTGCCGGGGAGGCAGGGATGACCGAACGTTCGCGCCCCGACACTCGGTACATTCATGGTCCCGGACCTCTGCGTCGTCATGCCAGCGTTTGACTAACACGCGACGCTCGCCCGTACCTTGCTCAGTAAAATCTCCTCGCGACCTCGAAGGGCAACTGAATTTCGACCGCATTGTCCGCCGGTCCATGCGTTCCATTGACCGCATCGGTACACGGGACACCGTGGCCTTTTGCAAAATCCGAAAATGTGAGCACGCGCACGCAGTTCGGACAGACAGACGACTTGAGCGACATGATTGTCCGGTCCGTGAATTGCGTCCCCTGCGGGTTGCTCACGAAATAGCCATGGTTGCAGTCGGTGGAGGTTGTCGCCGTCGACGCGCGATCGTGTAGCAGCCCGAGGTTGTGGCCGATCTCATGCACGAAGCTCTCGTTGATGCGCGCGCAGTCGAAGTGAACGACGCTGAATCCGCGGTGGCGCGAGCTCGCGGTCGGCCGGCGGGTGTAATAGGCCACACCGCATTGATCTCCATCGTTCGCGATCAGCGAGACGAGGTCGGCCTTCGCGGCGGCGCGGCGTGCCCGGATGTCGGACGATGTTGCGATCAGCTTGAGCTGATTGCGAAGATCGCCGGGTACGGACCTGATCTCGCTGCAATACGCCACCACCGTGATGGGAGTCGTGATTCCGACGCTCTGCATTGCCAGCTGGAGGCGTTTCTCGTACTCGCCGACGTGTCCTGCTTGCTGGCAGAACCCCCTCAGATCTCTGGTGAACACGAGCAGCACCCGAAAATCGTCGTCAACTTCGACCGGCGGGTCCAGCGGCTTCAGGTCGTCGTCATCGTCGATCGGCGGATCATCGTCCGGCAGACGAAAGACGTTCACTTCGTCGATGCGGTGCAGTCCATTCCCGATCGGCGTGATCAGGAACATCTGGCCATTGACGTTAACAGTTCCGGACAGTCCAGCTTCGCTCGACGACAGGATGGCCTGTCCAAACTGCTCATCCTTCATGGCGAACACCGTGACCGTGCCGGAGTTCGAGGCGCGACTCCATTCCTTCACCGTGACCGGATAGGACAAGTCGGGGCGCAGAGGCATCATGTATTCGTCGCCGATGTGCAGCGGAAGGGAAGTGCTCAGCTTTTGCACGAACGGCTCAGCGCTGTTCCCGGGCAATCCGAACATCTCGGATGACGCTGCCCGTGCGGCCTTGGATGACAACTCCGGTTCCGTGCCGGCGGGATCCTCGAACAGAGGAGGCGGTATGGCCGCCACCTCCTCCTGCTTCGTGCAATACGACAGGGCGAGAACCAGCATAGCGACGACGAGTAGCGCGCGACGCAGAGCTCTCAGCGCATTTTCATCGGCCCGCATACGGCACCTTCCGGCGGATCTGGCTCCGTCCCGTCACCATGACCTGTATGCTCCTGCTGTTCGAGTTTTGCCTGCAGGTCGGCATCGAAGTGCGGAATCGGCGGAGGACAGGGCCGCCGCCTCAACAGTTGATAAAAGAGCTCGAAGTCATAAGTCACCCCTCGGAACGTATCGGTGGCGCGAGCGGCTGCGCGTGCGGCGTTCCTGAACTTGATTTTCACCCCGTGGTCCGGCAGTTTGATCACCACATCCGGACGTCCCGCACCGAAAGGCGTGATCATGACGCACGCCGGCGTGTCGTCGGGGACCTCGAATTTCAGGACGGCCTGCGTGGCGAGTCTCTGCTTGTGCCGCGACGGCAGAAAGTCGCGCTCGACATGGGCGGGCCGGACTCTCGCGGAGAAGGTACCGCCGTGGATGTCGAGCCATGAGCTCACGACCTCCCGCCGGATGGTGCTGTAGTCGCCATCGACAGGATGGGTGCCGTCGGCGAGCTCACTTGCCGGCAGAATGCGGCTGAGCTGTGGCACGTCTTCGAAGCTCTCATCCGTGACCGCGCCTTCGGAGTCTTTGGAAAAGAACGGAGCACAGCGGGACTTCCCGTCATCCCACGAGCCGAATTGAACCCGATCGCCGGAAAGACCGATTGCCAGGCCGGTTTCATTTCCCTGCTGATCCGTCGCCATGAATAATCGCTGCTGATTCCTGCCGGCGACCGCGACTGCGTCCGGTGTGACCAGTTCCAATACCGCATCGTGCACTGGCAACACCACGCCGTAGGTCGAGATGGCCGGCACTTCGGGTTTCGCGTTGTCCTCCACCGCGACCGCCGCGAAGATGTTTTCCGGTGGTTCGACGTGCAACATGGAGCCGGACATCAGGACTACCAGCCCTGTGAAAAACACGGAAATCTCGTTCATGGACTCCCTCCTCCCTCTCAAATGATGACGACGAATCGGCTCCAGGCGGATGGGGCGCGAAACTCCGGCCGGCCGCGGATCAGACTGAGTTGGGCGCTCCGGAGCGCCGCGGACGGATCGCCCGATCCGAGGAGTGCCCCGTGAAACGCGGTGAAGAAAGCCTGCGTGGCGTCGTCATCGACTGGCGCGATGGCAGCCACCACCGTCTGCACGCCGGCGAGGCGGAAGACGCGCGCGAACCCCATCGGTCCGTCCGCCCCCGCGACGCGGCGGCTGGTGCCACAGGCTGACAACACGAGCAACCTCACGTCGCCGAGTCCATGCTTGAGTACTTCGTCGGCGGTGAGACGTCCGTCTTTGCCTCGTTTGTCCGGAGCTAGGACGAGAGCTGCGGGACTGCCGGGTGCGGCGTCGGTGATCACGTGACCGGCGTAGTGAATCAGCGTGCTGTTCTGCGCGGCGTCGAGAAACGCGCGTTTCGTCGCCGCCTCGCCGGTCAGCACCACAGGATGTTTGTAGAGCTCTGCGATTTGCCGTACCTCTATCGCCGCGGCGGGGAGATCAGGAAGCGCCACCGGCGCGGTGCGATCGTGCGCCGGGTTCCCGATCAGCACGACACTGGTCTCGGGATCGATGCGCGACGGATCGGCCTCGCGTCGGGCATAGACAGTCGCGCTGGAGGCAATGACGATCTCGTGGCTCTCGACCAGGTACGGCAGCGTGGGCGCCTGGCGCAGGGCCGCGAACGGCACCTGCGCGAGCAGATCGTCGGGCACGATGATGAGCCGTTCCGACAGGCGCGCACGGACCGGCCGAAGGAAACGCCGGTACGCGAGCGCGAACTCCTCGTCACATTGCGCCTGTCGTGATCCGCAGGCGTGGGTGAGCCGCCGCAGCTCTTCGCGAAGCTGCGCTCGCGAGACGTTTTCGATCTGCCCGTGCACCTCGTTGCGGCGCACCGTCCAGATGATCAGCCGGTCGGGAAGGGCGGCATAGACGATGAGCGTGGTGCCGACGGGGATGCGCGCCGCGATCGCCGCCACGTCCCATGGCGAGGTACTGGCTTTGCCGCTCGCCACATCCAGCAGTCCGCGCGCACGCGTCTCCTCGGCGAATGCCAGCGCGGTCGCATAATCGCCGCGCGCGGCGAAGAGCGAGATCCCAACGTCGAACAACGTGCGCCATCGTTCCAGAAAGTCGCGACGTTCGCCGATGCCGCGCAGCCGCGAGCGCTGCAGCTCCAGTTCCCTACTTGCACGCGCCAGATCCGCCGACACCGCAGCTCGATCGCCGACCGCATCGAGCGCGAGCGCGCGATCGAGATACGAGTCGATCAAACGGAGGCGGTTTTCGACCCGCTCGAAGAATTCGATCGCCTTCGTTCCCGCCATGACCGCCGCGGCCGGATCGGTCATCCGCAGCACCGAACACGACGTCGATGCAACGTTGGCCATGAGGCGCTCGCGCATCGAGACGTCCGGCACCTTCGCTGCCGCGGCTTCCGCCGCGCGAATGTCGGCGATGGCGTCGTTCGCGAGACCTGCCCTCCATCGCGCGAGACTGCGCAGCCGATGCGCGGCGGAGATTCCGGCGGAATCTCCGCCGTGTTGCGCAATGCGCACGTGTGCGTCCTGCAGACGCAGCGTGGCGTGCACAAGACCGGCCTCTCCCGACGCACGAGCCACATCGAGGAGCAGCGACTGAAAACGTACGCTCTCTCCGTACGCCGCGAACGACTCCAGCGCCGCTATCCGCTGTTGCCACGACTGCGCTGAATCACCGACATAATCCGTGAACGTAGCTAGGCGCGCCTGCATGATGGCGAGGTTCTCGAGCTCGTTTGCGCGGGCGAAGAGCTCAATCGCCAGATGCGTGTCACGGATCGCCTCCTCCTCGTGCCCGCGCGTGCCGAGTACCAGCGCGCGCACCCACAGGGCTTGTGCGACGATGGTTGGGTAGCGCGTGCGCAGCGAACGGTCATCAGCGATGGGGTTCACGCGTGCTACCGCGCCTTGGGAGTCGCCGGCGTAGTATGTCGTCGTCGCTTCGAAAACCGCGGCACGCTGCGCGAGCGGAATGCCGGCGTCATCGAGCTCCTTCGCCACTTCAAGCCACAGCGCACGGGCGTCGGACATGGCTTGTGCGCGATAGCGGCGCATGGCGAGTCTGTAAGTCACAACCGCCTTCGCGGCGCGGCCGCCGCGTTGTTGCAGCGCGAGCACGGTGTCGCGCACGATCTGCTCGCCCGAATCCGCGAGCGCCGCTCCGATACTCCCGGCTGCGGCGAGATTCTCCTGCGCGGAGCGACCGTCGCCGATGAGCATCGCCTCTCCCCACGCCGGCAGCAGTTCCTCCTCGACTAGGGTTCGTGCCTCCTGCGGGAACTGACGGACGATCCGCCCAACGTCCGCGCTCGCTCCACTGCCGACTGCGGTGAGCAGCCGAGGCTTGGCAATGGCCCACTGCTCGCTGCGAGTCTTCGATGAGAGCACGCGAATGCGCTCCCGCACGTAGCCGTTCCACGGCGAATCTGGATCGGCGACGAGCGCGCTTTCCCATGCCTCTCTTGCTTCATTTCCCAGGTTCAGCGAGTCGAGGGCCAGCGCGCGGTTCCATGTCGCTTCGTCTGTGGAAGACAGAGCCGCCGCCCGCTCTGCGGCATCGAGCGCGATCAAGAAGTCACGCGGTTCACCGAGCGCGCGGCCGCGTGCCTGAAATGCCGCGGCTAGATCGGAAAGCAGCGCCGGGTTTATACACTTGCGGATGCCCTCGCCCACGTCGTCAACACCGGTTTCGAGAGCGAGCGCATCACGGAAGTTCTGAACCGCGACGTCGTGAGCGCCGAGGAGTGTGTGGGCCACGGCGGCCGCATGGATCGTGTTGGGCGCGCGGTTGTGGAGCAGTACTTCGTTCGCTCGCGCCGCAAGGAGCCTCAGTCGTGCGTGCGCGGGATCGTCGATTCCACTATCGTCCTTTCTGCGGAGCAGCATAGGCTTGTATGCGAAACCGCCCATGAAACGACCTTCGATTGTGCGGTAGGGAAGGGCGCTTGCCGCCGCGGCAAGCGCCGGGACACCCGCGATGCGCCCTCGGTACCATCGCGCAAGCGGCTCGCGGAAGTGGAGTGCTGCCCCGAGCGCTCCTGAGACGGTGATCGCCGTCGCGAGCCCATACACCCACCGCGCTCGTTCGCGAGGAATCATGTGATCCGTCCACTCCCGGAAGATGGGAGCGACAAAATACGCGAATTTGCGCACGCGCCTTTCATCGGGCTTTCTGCTGTTCGGGGATGACGGAGTCTAACAGGAAGCCGGTGAAATCGAGCCGCCGTGAGTCGTCACTAGCTACCGTGCGCGTCCAAATGGTTTCGTCGCGCAAGACGGAAGCTCCCATGACTGTGGCACAGGAGAACGCACCACGAAAACTGCAGCAGTGCCGGCCGCGCGATCACTGAACCGCTGAAGGCGGAGGTGTGCCGAAGGAGGCGCTGGCGACGGCGGTCTCATCGTGAGGTACTCGCCGGCAAAGGGCTGAAGCCGACGCGTGGCTGCTGGCAACGGTGTGCCGCCATTCATCGACTTCGTCTTGATCGAGCCCCAACTCGCCCCCAGTGAGTTTAGCGCGATGCTGCCGCTACTGGCCACGCTGCGTGGGATCAAAGCCTCTTCCCCTTTTTCACCACCAAACCCGGCGGCTCCGGCATCGGCCTGACCCTCGCCCGCCAGATCGCCGAAGCCCATGACGGCGTCCTGACCCTGTCCAACCGCCCCCCCCCCCCCCCGGGGCGGGGGGCGGTGGCGCGGCTGCGGTTGCCGGGAGGGGTAGATGGGGACCGCGGGCGTCATCCTGTGAGGTGACGCCCGCGATCACAGCCTACCGGCTCAACCATCAATTCCCCGCTCTGGCACCAGAACGAAGCACTCTCGGCCCGCGCATAGCCCGCGTTTCTCCCCGGGTACTGCCGAAACTTTCGGCACGACTGCCCAACATTTCGCCACGACTGCCGAAACTTTCGCCACGACTGCCGAAACTTTCGCCACGACTGGCCAACTGTTCGTCAGTACTGACGAAACTTTCGCCACGACTGGCCAGCTGTTCGTCAGTACTGACGAAACTTTCGCCACGACTGGCCAACTGTTCGTCAGTACTGACGAAACTTTCGCCACGACTGGCCAGCTGTTCGTCAGTACTGACGAAACTTTCGCCACGACTGGCCAGCTGTTCGTCAGTACTGACGAAACTTTCGCCACGACTGGCCAACTGTTCGTCAGTACTGACGAAACTTTCGCCACGACTGCCCAACTGTTCGTCAGTACTGACGAAACTTTCGCCACGACTGGCCAACTGTTCGTCAGTACTGCCGAAACTTTCGCCACGACTGCCCAACATTTCGCCAGTACTGACGAAACTTTCGCCACGACTGCCCAACATTTCGCCAGTACTGACGAAACTTTCGCCACGACTGCGTCGTTTGGGGGCGTCCTTAAACAGGACGAGCCCGGGCCGAATGGTAAGAGGTCGATCACCACGAGGACCACAACCCGAGCAGGTGGCTCCATGAGACCCTGTCCGCCTGCGACACCCGCGCTGCAGACGTGACCGCCGGAGCGTGTCCGCTTCGATACACGAAGAATCTGCTCGATACTCCGCGGCTCCGGGGTTGCATACCTCATCGAACGCCGTTCGGTTGTCGCTGAGAGATGCATCTTCCACCCCACATCGACATAAAGGAGTGACTCATGCTGAGGAAAGCTCTCCTGCAGATCGCCGTCGCCACGCTTCTCGTCGCCTCCGTAACCCAGGCCCAGACCCTCGACCAGACCCTGAGCGGTTGTAACGGCGCGGCTCCCCTGAGAACCATCCAGGCCGGTCCCTCCGACTACCTGGGGAAGGTCGCGGATCTGATCCCGGGCGACCGCCTCCTGCTCGCCGCCGGCACCTACGGCCAGTTCCTCACCCTTTCCAACAAGCACGGCCAGCCCGGCCAGTGCATCGTCATCGAGGGGCCGGCCAGCGGCTCGCCCGCTCTCTTCACGGGGAGCGAAACCCGGAACATCGTCAGCATCGTGGATTCCAGCTACATCGCCCTGCGCAACCTGACGCTCGACGGGCAGGGGAAGTGGGGCGACGGCATCAAGGCCGAGGCGGGGTCCGTGTCCGTGCACCACATCCTCATCGACGGGCTGACCCTGCGGAACTTCAACCGCGACCTTCAGGTCGTCGGCATCAACACCAAATGCCCGACCTGGAACTGGGTCATCCGCAACACGACCATCACCAGCACCGGCACGGGGATCTACATCGGCGGCTCCGACGGGGAATTCGAGTTCACCAACTTCCTGGTCGAGCACAACCTGATCCACGGCACGATCGGCTACAACGCGCAGTTCAAGCACCAGCGGTTCGCCCGCAACACCTCGATCGGCATCCCGTCGACCGGCACGGTCATCGTCCGCCACAACACCTTCAGCAAGGAGACGGGCTCCGGCGCCGCCGCGCGGCCGAACCTCCTCGTCGGACACTGGCCCTCCTCCGGCGCGGGCTCCTCGGATCACTACCAGATCTACGGAAACCTCCTCTACCAGAACCCCTTCGACGCGCTGTTCCAGGGAGAAGGGAACCTCGCCTTCCACGACAACCTGCTGGTGAATCGCGCCGACACGAGCACGGGCACGGGCGCCGGAGTGAACATCCGGCAGCACAACGGCGTGCCGAAGCGGATCGACGTCTTCAACAACACCATCGTCGCCACCGGGTACGGCATCCGGATCGCGAACGCCGACCCCGCCTACACGCAGCGCGTCACCGGCAACGCCGTCTTTGCCGGCACGCCGCTGACCGGCGGCCAGCAGAGCAACAATGTGACCGGGACTGTCAGCGCGGCATCGACGTACCTCAACAGCCCGACCGCGGCTCTGGGAGCGGGCCTCGACCTCTTCCCGAAGAGCGGCCAGCTCCAGGGCACCGCGATCGACTACTCTCCCTTCACCGCCCACCTGGAGTACGACCGCGATTTCAACTCGCGGCCTCGGAACACCGCGTATCGCGGTGCGTACTCGGGCGATGGCGTGAACCCCGGCTGGGCGCCGGCGCTGGCGATCAAGCCGGAGCCCTCCTCGGGCACGAGCAGCGAGCTGCAGAACGGCGTGCCGGTGACGGGGCTCTCCGGAACGCTCGGCAGCCAGCGGTTCTGGACCATGAACGTGCCCACGGGCGTGTCGAACCTGCAGTTCCAGACCTCGGGCGGCAGCGGCGACGCCGACCTGTACGTGCGCTTCGGCTCCGCGCCGACAATGTCGACGTACGACTGCCGTCCGTTCGCGAGCGGCAACAACGAGACCTGCACCTTCCCGTCGCCGGCGGCGGGCACGTGGCACGTGATGGTGGTGGGGGATGACCCGTACTCGGGCATGACGCTCGTCGGGAGCTGGCAGACGGGCGGCGGCTCCGGCAACGTGCTGCAGAACGGCGTGCCGGTGGGCATCTCCGGAACGCTCGGCAGCCAGCAGTTCTGGACCATGACCGTCCCCACGGGCGCGTCGAACCTGCAGTTCCAGATGTCGGGCGGCAGCGGCGACGCCGACCTCTACGTGCGCTTCGGCTCCGCGCCGACGATGTCGACGTACGACTGCCGTCCGTTCGCCAGCGGCAACAACGAGACCTGCACCTTCGCCTCGCCGGCCGCGGGCACCTGGCACGTGATGGTGGTCGGGGATGACCCATACTCGGGCGCGACGCTGGTCGGGAGCTACCAGACGGGCGGCTCCGGCAACGTGCTGCAGAACGGCGTGCCGGTGTCGAATCTCGCCGGAACGCTCGGCAGCCAGCAGTCGTGGACGATGAGCGTGCCGTCGGGCGCGTCGAACCTGCAGTTCCAGATGTCGGGCGGCAGCGGCGACGCCGACCTCTACGTGCGCTTCGGCTCCGCGCCGACGATGTCGACGTACGACTGCCGTC
>Ga0196976_1000226_pt1 | contig 38043 bp, 37 predicted proteins | sample S3v_513CmetaG_FD_148644 | JGI IMG/M metagenome (GOLD analysis project Ga0196976, IMG submission 148644) | Soil microbial communities from Anza Borrego desert, Southern California, United States - S3+v_5-13C | ecosystem: Environmental > Terrestrial > Soil > Desert | place: USA: California... | reverse complement strand
GGGTCGCAGTTCGGCTCGCCAGGCGCACACCACGGAGCGGGCGCCGGTCCATATGTCACTCCGGGATTGAACGGGCGACCAGGATCGCAGTTGGGTTCGCCAGGCGCGCACCACGGAGCGGGTGCTGGACCGTAACCGGACGGAATCGCGGGGGCTTTGGTGGGGTAGGCGGCGGCAGCGAAAAGACCAGTCAGCATCAGGGTCACAACAACGGCGTTGAACAGCTTGTTCACGAGTCTCTCTCCTCTTACTTTTTCTATGTATGTCTTTGTTAACGTTGGTTTTTAGTGCGGAAACTCTGCACGGCGGAGAAGTCTATTTCATCCGAAGATGATGGAAAACAGGAAAGTACAATTCTGAGAGGTGACAAAGGGGAGTGTTTTATTTTGAGAATTCTGGCGGATGCCTAAGTGACGGTCGGAACCATCGCAATCTTGCATCGAAGGAGTCTGATAGGCTGTTGTGCTGAAGTCCGGCCGCTGCTTTTAGCAGTGGCAGCAATAAAGCTTTTCCCCGAACGACTCCCCAGGAGGAAGCAATGCAAAGGAAGGCCAGCGCCAGGTGGCAAGGTGGTCTGAAGGACGGCAGGGGCATACTTAACAGCGCGAGCGGCGTGCTGAAAGAAACCAAGTACTCGTTCACCACGCGATTTGAAAACGAGCCCGGTACGAATCCTGAAGAACTCATCGCGGCTGCGCACGCGGGGTGTTTCAGCATGGCGCTCTCAGCGCAACTCGGAGGTCGTGGCATCACTCCAGACGAGATCAACACGGAAGCCGCGGTCACGATGGAGAAGCAGGATGCGGGATTTGCGATCACAGCCGTTCACCTCACCGTGCGCGCACGCATCCCCAATGCAGACGCCGCACAGTTCCAGGAAGCTGCCGAAGCTGCCAAGAGCGGCTGCCCGGTTTCGAAGGTGCTGAACGCGAAGATCACGATGAACGCCCAGCTCGAGAGCGGCTCAAGCGCCTAGGTCGGAAAAGATTGGCGGCAACAGCGCCATTGTTGCCGCCATCTGATTGTGAGTACGTCTGCTCCGGCAGGCTCTGATTTCACAATCAGGTTGCGCGCTTGAAGATCACGATCTTCGGCCTGACGCTGTCTTCGTCCTGGGGCAACGGTCACGCCACTCCATACCGAGCCATCATTCGCGCCCTGCATCGCATGGGCCACCACGTCACGTTCTATGAAAAGGACGTGGACTACTACCGCGCACATCGGGACTTCTCCTCCTGCGACTATTGCGACCTGGTGCTCTATCCCGATTGGGATTCGGTACGCTCCTTCGCGCTTGCCGAAGCCGCCGAAGCGGACGTGGTCCTCGTAGGGAGCTATTGTCCCGAGGGCGCGAGGATCAACGATGACCTGCTCGAATTGCGCGGGCCGATGCGCGCGTTCTACGACCTCGACACTCCGATCACGCTGGCGAACCTCTGCTATGGCAGTATCGAGTACCTGCGGCGCGACCAGATGCGGGAGTTTGACCTTTATCTTTCGTTCACCGGAGGCTCCATCCTCGACACCCTCGAGACTGATTACGAGGTGCGCCTGGCGCGCGCGTTGTACGGATGCGTCGATTCCGATCTCCATGCACGAGTAGCGCCACAGAGTGCGTTCGCCTGTGATCTCAGCTACATGGGCACGCACGCACCTGACAGGCAGGAGAAACTCGAGCGTCTGTTTGTTGCGCCAGCACAGCGATTGCCCGGCCGCAGCTTCCTGCTTGCCGGGTCGCTGTACCCGAGGAACTGGAGTTGGCCCACGAACGTTCGCAAACTCGAGCACATTCCGCCCGACCAGCATGCATCGCTCTACTCGTCTTCGCGATTGACCCTGAACATCACGCGAAACGGAATGGCGCGAACCGGGTACTGTCCTTCCGGAAGATTCTTTGAGGCGGCTGCGTGTGGGACTCCTATCGTCACGGACTGGTTCGAGGGTCTGGATGCGTTTTTCGTTCCGGGCGATGAGGTGTTCGTTGCAAACAGCACCGACGACGTCGTGAGTGCTGTTTTGACTTACGACCAGGATCTGCGCGCGATGGCAGGGCGAGCGCGAGAAAGAGCACTATCCGAACATACGGGCGATTGCCGTGCGCGGGAGTTGCTGCGGTGCCTTGAAGACGCGCGCTGGCCGGCCCTCAACCGAGCGCGCGTTGAGCGTGGAGCCAGCCAGCGATCGGGACCGGGAACATTGGAGGTGGCATCGTGATCGGGATCATACCTGCTGCGGGCGAAGGTCAACGAATCCAGCCGCTCGGATGCTCCAAGGAATTGCTGCCGGTCGGATCGCGCCGAATCGACGGGGTGGAGAGGCCGAAGGCCGTCAGCGAGTACCTCGTCGAGCGCATGATCGCCGCCGGTGCGACGCAAATCTGCATGGTGATTTCGTCGGAGAAGAGCGACATCATCCGCTACTTTTCCGAGCGCGAATATGCGGCGGAGATCTTCTACGTTGTCCAGCGGAAGGCGAAGGGCCTCTGCGATGCGCTCTTCCGTGCCGAGCCGTTCGCGCGTCATCATTCGAAGGTGCTGATCGGACTGCCGGACACAATATGGTTTCCCGAGAACGCTTACCACTCAGCGGTAGCAGACGAGACGGCGGGTGTGAATCTCGTGCTCTTTCCTGTGGATGACCCCACGGTCTTCGACTCAGTGGTGTGCGACGAGTTGGGCTACGTCCAGCGCGTGGACGTCAAGAGCAAGCAAGCTGTCTCGCATTGGATTTGGGGCGCCGTCACCACAACCGGCAACGCGTTTGTTGATCTGAGACTGCTGTGGGAAGCGCGACACCGCGAGGACGAGTATTTGGGTGATTTGTTGAACGCATACATCGTAGCGGGGAATGTCGTGCGCGGGACGTACTCGGGCGAGATATACATGGATGTAGGCACTGTGGCCGGATATCACGCGGCCCAGGATTTCTTGCGAGGGAAAGCGCTTCAGCAGCCGACGGGCAAGGCCGCATAGTGATTTCGACGTTCAGGGTGATGCGCACCCTGTTGCAATCCGCGGGGCCGGGCGCCCTAAGGTTGCTGCTGAGCCGCGCTTTGCGACCGGAGAATTTCGCGGATTTCGCGATTGATGCGTGCAGCATCGCGAGTTGCCGTGTCAATCAACTCGAGCCACCTCTTGCTGTTATCGTCGAGGTTGCCCTGGCCAAGCAGGTAGCTGGCCTGCATGATGGTCTCGATCGAGTTGCTGAGGTCGTGCGCCAGCGAGCGCAGTTTCGTCGTCACTTCCGTCGACATTATGGCGGCCCCTGTACCCGTGTCCGGCATGGCGGTCCCCCTGCCTAGTCTTTTGGGCCCATTCTGGGCGGAAACATTCGCCCGTCCGGCTAAACGACACCTACTGATTCGATTGCAGTTCTGGGCGTAACGTTGTGTCGCTCTGAACAGCTAGAGTCTAAAGCCGCTCCCACGTGGGCGAATCAGCAGTGTCAGCATACCAGCATTTCTGGTTTGGAGATAAGGTGAGCCATCCAAAATGGTTTTATTAGGGGCATGTCCCTGCACTCGGACCGCCTACACCTATCTAGATTTCTGCGTAGAGTAGTTGCGCGCCGAACATGGCAGGAACAGCCATGTCAGCACCTTCAAGCCAAATGGCAATTCGCCGAGCGGATCGTGCGGGTTCTTCGGCGGAAAGAATCGGCTGAGCGCCTGCACTGGCTGTTCCCGAACTTCATCGATCATCGCCACCCGCTGCACACAAGAGATTGTGCAGAATGGCGCACACGACTTCGTTGTGCGGTATTCACGGTCAATATCTTCCCGTGTGTAGTCCTTCAACGGAACGCCGGGAAAGCCACGTTGCTGAGAGCAGTAGTGCACGAGGCCGTTTTCGCAGATGTAGAGATACCGACTTCCCGCTCGACAGTGCCACTGGTTCGGCACACCGCTCACAATGTTCTTCTGGTAACGGTCGTACAGTGCCGACGTGTAGAAAGGCCGTTGCAGGGTGCTGATGGATTCGTAGGCACTGCGCTGGGCCAGGTCGAGTGGACGCGATTGCCCGCTACTATCGTGAATCAGGCCGACGGTACTTTCGAGTCGAAGCTCACGTGCCCTGCGTGCGATGACGAGGGCGTCGTCGGCATTCCGGATTGAACTCCCCAGCACGGAATTAATGTTGACTTCAAATTCCGCGTATTCCGAGAGCCATTGCAACTTCTTGTCCAGCACCTTCAGGCTCTTCTTCGAAACCTCGTCCGGCATGACGTTATCGATACTGATTTGAAGCTGATCCAGACCAGCGCGATTGAAGCCTTCGATGCGTTCGGGGGTGAGCAGATATCCATTCGTGATGACGCCTGCCAGCATGCCGCGAGTGCGAATCCTGCGGATGATGTCGTCGAGGTCGGGATGAAGCAACGGTTCGCCGCCACTGATGGTGATTGCGGCTGTGCCGAGCGCGGCCAGCAAATCGATTCGGCGCAGCATTTCTTCGGCGGCGACTGGATTCGAGACCTTGTCGTACTCGTTGCAGTACGAGCACGAGAGATTGCACCGCCGTATCGGAACGATATGCGCCAGTATTGGATGATGCGGCGACTTCAGCCCCTTCGCGATCAGGCGAGCCTCCCGCATGCGCCGATGAGCGGAACGAGCCATCCTCCGCAAAGAACGTATGTACATAAAGATTCTGTTCGCTGTCGGAATCTGCTGATTGTACCCGTTCGATTTGGGGCGAGAGCACGCGTGAGTTCAGAAGCTTCGCCAGGAGACGCAGCACCCCACGCTTTCTCAGTTATCGAGACAATCGGCAGAAAACGTATTGACCTGTCTATCGCTGCAGAGTTCAGAGTGGGTGGAGGTTGGAGCTGCGGCTTGAGACGCTCAGACGCCCGCCGACGGTAGCAGGTGACGCACCGAAAGAAAAGGAGGGAAGGGTTGAGTTTCCAAGGGAAGAGGGCTGTTGTTGAACTGAAGTCTTACATTCCGGGAAAACCGGAATCGGTTTTCCCACTGCTTTGTCCGGTTCGCGAATATGAATGGATCGACGGATGGCAATGCGAGATGGTCTATAGCGAATCCGGAGTTGCCGAAGACAACTGCATTTTCAAAACTCCTGTCGCCGATCATACGATGACTTGGAGCGTCAGCCGCTACGAGCCGCCTTACCGGATCGAATTCGTGGCGGTTGTTCCCGAGCAGTTCGTAATGCGTTTGAACGTCGTGTTGGATGGAGTTTCGAACGGAACCAACCTGCACTGGACAAGGATGTTCACCGGTTTGAGTGAAACGGGAAACGGAACTGTCGAGAAGCTGGCGGCTGAAGGACGCGACAAACTAGTGAAGCTGAACCAGAGACTGGAGCACTTTGTGAAGACCGGGTCGATGCTGCGCGAAGCATAGCCCCGCGACGGTCATGCTCCACGATGGGACACAAGGCGCGAGTCATGTATTCGCAATCACTTCATCGGCTGCGCGGAACGGTTTAATCTATCCGCATGCGTGCTGATGTCGAAAAGGCAGTCCAACTGCTCCAGGACGGCGGCGACGGTGCCATCGAACAGGCGCTCGCACTTCTGCAGAGCACGGTTTTTAACTTCAGCATGAAGGTCTGTGGTCACCGCGAGGACGCCGAAGACACCATGCAGGATGTGCTGCTGAAATCGCTGCCATATCTGCCGACCTTCAGCAGCGCGAAGGCATTGGGAGTGTGGCTTTACAAAGTGGCACGGAACCGCTGCCTGATGGGGCGTCGCCGCAGCAAGTTTGCGCCTCAAGAGCATCTAGCGCTCGAAGAGCTCATGCCGGACGCACTTGAACTTGAGCGGCTTGAGAAAGCACCCGCTCCCACGCCCGAGAGCCTACTTCTGAAGAAAGAAGATGCGGACCGGCTGCAGCGCGCGGTGCTTGCTCTGTCGCCACAGTACCGCATCGTCCTTGTGCTGCACGACATGGAGGGACTTGATACCTCCGAGATAGGTAGCATCCTCGATCTGCGGGAAGGCACGGTCCGTGTGCGCCTGCATCGCGCCCGGCTCGCCTTGCGCAAGGAACTGGCGCGTCCCGAACAGCCTGACGCGAGATCTGAGGCCAGCAAGCCAGAGGCAAAGAAGTCAAAATTCCGCCGCTGCCGCGACCTCTTCGCGCAACTCTCCGAATATCTTGACGGTACGCTTGAGGTTTCGTTGTGTGACGAAATCCAGAAACATATGAAGAATTGCCGGGGGTGCGAAGCTTTTCTTGCGGATCTTGAGCGCACAGTGAAGCGCTGCCAGCAGTACAACCCCGCTGACGCATCGGCTTGCGCCGAAAAGATGCGGCGTGAACTCCTTGAAGCTTATCGCCGGGTGGCGAACTCATCGGCCACTAGCGAGGCGAGGGCATAAGCGTCTTTATCGAGCGAAATTGCATTTACCCGCCGTACCGTTGATCGCAACGTGTAACATTCCCGTCTCGGTCTGCATTTGTTCGCTGTGAACGCACTCGCTGCGTTCGCACGGGCCCCTCCGGTCCACAGGTCCTAAGCCGTTCGAGGGAATCATGTTCCGGCATAACTTGCGAAGTTTTATCACTGCTGTAGTGGTGCCGTTGCTCGCGACAACCGCACTGGCATACACGCCACAGAACCTTACCCTGGAACAGGCGATCGCCATCGCGCTGGAGAAGAACCCGGTGCGCAAGGCGGCGCTTGCCGAACAGAAGGCAGCTGCGGCGACGACACGCGAAGCCCGATCACTGCTTCTGCCGCGCATAGTGTTCGCCGAGACGGCAACACGCGGTAACGACCCCGTTTACGCGTTCGGCACGCGCCTGCGGCAGCACAGCTTCACCGAGGCAGATTTCGCAGTTAATCGGCTCAACACTCCCGCCCCGATCAGCGACTTCAGCAGCCGTTTCACCGGGCAGTGGTCGGTGTTTGATTCCATGCAGTCGTGGGTCGGATTGAACAGGGCGAAGCTCATGCAAAAAGCCGCGGTGCACCAGGTGGACCGCACGGACCAGCAACTCATTTTCCGCGTGGTCCATGGGTATTACGGAGTGCTGGTTGCCGGGCGACAGTTACAGGCGGCAGAAGCCGCGCTGAAAACGGCGCAGAGCATCGAGGAGCGCAGCCGTTCACGGGTGGAAAGCGGCGTCGCGGTATCGGCCGACCTGCTCAGCGCGCAAGTGCTCGTGGCCGAGCGTCAGCAACAGGCCATTCGTGCGCGGAACCGCCTTTCGCTCGCTCACACAGAACTGGCACTCGCGGTGGGTATGCCGGCGGATTCGAAATTCGAGCCGGTTGACGTTCTTGCCGAGCGCGACTTTCCAATCCTGCCGCTTAGCGACCTGGAACACGTCGCCCTGGAGCGTCGTCCCGACCTCAAGCGCCTTCTGACGGAGGAATCCGCACAGAGCCGGGCAGTCACGATGGCTAAAGCCGCGTTTGCGCCCCGAATGAACGTGTTTGGATCGTGGCAGACGAACAGCCGCTCTTTGGGTTGGAATGGCGGCAACAACTGGACGGCGGGTGCGGAACTGCAATTGGACCTCTTCGATGGCGGCGCCAAAGCAGCACGACTCGTACGGGAAAAAGCTGTCCAGGAGCGTACCGCCGCCATGCGTGAAGCTTTCAAGGACAACATCCGGCTCGAAGTACGATCGGCATATTACGACCTCGATGCGGCTCGGCAGCAGGTAGACCTCGCACGTGCGGCCGTGAGTCAGGCCAAGGAGAGTATCCGGATCATGCAGAACCGCTATGACTCGGGACTCTGCACCCTGACCGACCTGCTGCGCGTGGAAGATGCCGCTCGTCGCGCACAGTCCGACTACTGGGAAGCCGTCTACCGGCTGCACACCAGCTACGCCAATCTTGAACTCGCAACCGGAACCTTGTCCGCAAACTCGCAGGTGGTGAAACAATGAACGGCTTACATAAATTCTTCACAGTGCCAACGGCTCTCGCGCTGCTCGCCGTTGCAGTCGCCTGCTCGTCCGAGAAGCGTAACGCAACCGCGGCGCCTGAAGTGGTGCGCGATGTGCCTGTTTTTGTCGCCCAGCGTGCCTCCATTCCGGACTACGTAGAAGAAGTGGGGTCCGTACGTGCAGCACAAACCGCACAGGTTGCGAGTCAAATTATGGGAACCCTCGTGCGCGTCCTTGTGCGTGAAGGTGACCGCGTGCGTGCGGGCCAGGTGCTCGCAATCGTTGAGGAGACACAACCCCGCGCCGGGATGGAGCGCGCGCAAGCAGCGTTGAGAGCAGCGCAGCAAGACGTCGCCGCCGCGGAAGCGGAGCACGCGCTGGCCGAGTCAACACTGAAGCGGTATCAGTCGCTTTACGAAAAGAAGTCGGTCAGCCCGCAGGAATTCGAGGAAGTGAAGACCCGCCTGACCGCGTCCAGGGCACGCCGCGACGCGGCACATGCCGGCAAATCGCAGGCTGAAGCCGCACTGGCGCAGGCGCGCAGTGGGTACGAGTACACACGCGTGCGCGCGCCGTTTAACGGCACCGTCACCGCCAAGTTAGCCGATGCCGGCACGCTCGCAACTCCGGGCATGCCCCTCTTCGTGATAGAAGACACGTCACGTTTTCGCCTGGAGACCAATGTTGACGAGCGCGCAATTGGAACAGTTCACCTTGGGCGCGATGTGCCCGTTGTTATCGAAGCACTCGGCCCCGAACCCGTGAAAGGTAAGCTTGTTCAAATCGTACCGGCCGCCGATCCCTCCAGCCGCAGCTTCCTCGTGAAGGTTGAATTGCCCGCGATGGCCCAGCTTCGCTCAGGGCTATTTGGCCGTGTGCGATTCGAGCATGGCACGCGTGAGTCGCTTCAGGTTCCGCGGACGGCGCTCATCCGTCGCGGACAGTTGGATGGCCTCTACGTTCTTGGAGAAGACCAGATCGCCAACCTGCGCTACGTCACGCTTGGTCGCACGGACGCCGGCATTGTTGAAGTGCTCTCCGGGCTCGAACACGGCGAGCGCATCGTCGCCGAGCCCCGGAGTCGCGAACTGAGCGGCAAAAGGATCGAGGTGCGGTGATGAGCCCTAACGATAATCAGCGCCCGGCTTTGAGACTTGCCGGCAAGATGGCGCATGCCTTCATCGACTCCAAGCTGACGCCGCTCGTCATCGCTGCAGCATTGCTGATTGGCGTGTTTGCAACCCTGCGGACACCTCGCGAAGAAGAGCCGCAGATCGTTGTGCCGATGCTCGACATTTTCGTGCAGATGCCGGGTGCGTCTGCCGCAGAAGTTCAGGAGCGAGCGACGATCCCGATGGAGCGCTTGCTGCGCGAAGTTCCCGGCGTGGAATACGTGTACTCGATCAGCCATCCCGAGATGAGCATGCTGGTCGTGCGCTTTTATGTAGGCACGAAGGAAGAGGATGCGATCGTTAAGACGTATAACAAGCTTTATTCGAACTTCGATCGCATTCCGCCCGGCGTGTCACAGCCGCTCATCAAAGCGCGGTCGATTGACGACGTTCCGATACTCGCTCTTACGCTCTGGGGCAACAACTACGATGCTTACCGGCTTCGGCAGATCGCCGGTGAAATCGAGCACAACCTGAAGCAGATTGACGACGTATCGGAGACGCACATCATCGGCGGACGCCCGCGACAGGTTCGTGTCGTGCTCGATACGCAGAAGCTTGGCGCTTACGGTATGACTCCGGCGGCCGTCACTCAAATGCTTCAGCAGGCGAATGTGCGCGCAAATGCTGGAAGCTTCGCGAATGAAAATCGGGAAGTGCAGGTTGAAGCGGGTCGGTTCCTCGGGTCAGTGGACGAATTGAACCGGGTGGTTGCCGGTGTGCACGAGGGGAAGCCCATATACCTGCGCAACGTCGTACAGTCGATCGAGGAGGGGCCTGCCGAAGCCTCGGATTACGTCCTCTTCGCCAACGCTGCGGGCGCACCCAGGGACGCGGCTCGCGGCGAGTACCCTGCCGTAACCATCACGGTCGCCAAGCGAAAAGGCACCAACGCAACGAACATCTCGGAGCGGGTACAGGAAAGAATCAACGCGTTACGCGGCTACGTGATCCCCCAGGACTTGAACGTCACCGTTACGCGGAACTACGGCGAGACCGCGAAAGACAAATCCGACGAATTGCTGAAGCACCTGTTTCTTGCAACCGTTTCGGTCGCGCTGCTGATAGCACTCGTACTCGGGTGGCGCGAGTCAGGTGTTGTGCTCGTAGCAATCCCGGTCACGCTCGCGCTTACGCTGGCCATCTTCTACCTCTTCGGGTACACGCTGAACCGCGTGACGCTCTTTGCTCTCATCTTCTCAATCGGCATCCTCGTGGACGATGCCATCGTGGTTGTCGAGAACATCGTCCGGCACTTCCGGTTGGCGCAGAACATCGGCCGCCCGCTGGCGGAAGTTGCAGTCGAAGCTGTGGACGAAGTCGGTAACCCGACCATTCTCGCCACGTTTGCTGTTATCGCCGCCATCCTGCCGATGGCGTTTGTAAGTGGGCTGATGGGCCCCTACATGCGTCCCATTCCGGTTGGCGCGTCGGCGGCGATGGTGTTTTCCCTGGTGATCGCCTTTGTCGTGTCACCATGGGCTGCGCTGCGTCTGCTCCGGAAGCGTGAAACGTCACACGGTGCGCATCATGAGGTCGAGGGGCCCAGCACGCGCATGTATCGCCGTGTGATGAGGCCGCTTATCGAGCACTCCCGTTTGCGCTGGGGATTCCTTGCGGGTGTCTTTGCGCTGTTGCTGATTTCGTGCTCGTTCGTCGTGTTCAAGTTCGTACGCGTGAAGATGCTGCCCTTCGATAACAAAAGCGAGTTCCAGGTCGTGATCGATATGCCGAACGGCACTACGCTGGAACACACGACTCGCGTTGCGCAGGAACTGGGCCAGCATCTCGCTCAGCAGCCCGAAGTAGCCAACTACCAGATCTACTCGGGTACATCCGGACCATATAACTTCAACGGGCTTGTGCGGCACTACTTCCTGCGTTCAGGGCCTAACGTGGCCGACATTCACGTAAACCTGCTGTCCCGTCATGAGCGCAGTGCTCAGAGTCACGATGTCGCAAAGCGGCTTCGTCCGGACCTCAATCAGGTCGCGGTCAAGTACGGGGCGCGCATTAAAGTAGCCGAAGTACCCCCAGGGCCGCCCGTGCTGCAAACGCTGGTCGCAGAAGTCTACGGAGCCGACTACGACCAGCAAATTGAGCTTGCAAAGAAGATCAAGGCGATCTTCCAGAACACGCCGGGTGTGGTGGACGTGGACTGGTATGTCGAAGATCCGCAAACGAAGTACGACCTCCAGGTCGATCTCGACAAGGCCGCGTTACACGGCATCTCCGCGGCAGACGTGACTCGGACAGTGCAGATTGGCCTCAATGGAGCCACTGCCGGGCTACTGCACTCGTCCACATCGCGCGAGGACGTGCCCATTCGCGTGCAACTCTCCCGAGAAGCGCGCTCTGGCATAACCGCACTCCAACAACTCAAACTGCCGACTGCTGCCGGAGGAATGGTCTCACTCGGGGAAGTGACGAACCTCGAACGTAAGACGATAGATACGAGTCTGTATCGGAAGAATCTCCGTCCTGTCGTTTACGTGACAGGCGACGTAGCTGGTGGGGAAGAGAGCCCGGTTTACGCGATCATGAAAATGAGTCGCGAAATCGAGCAGATCAAAACGCCACAGGGATACGCCATCAATCAGTATTCGGCGACGCTGCCCGATGAAACCGATCGTGTTGCGATGAAGTGGGATGGCGAGTGGCACATCACCTACGAAGTCTTTCGCGACCTCGGGCTTGCGTTCGCTGCCGTGCTCATCCTCATCTACGTGCTGGTTGTTGGCTGGTTTCGGTCATTCCTGACGCCGCTGGTAATTATGGCGCCCATACCACTAACGCTGGTTGGTATCCTGCCGGCGCACGCGTTCATGGGCGCATTCTTCACCGCGACTTCCATGATCGGCTTTATCGCTGGAGCCGGGATCATCGTGCGGAACTCGATCATCCTCGTTGACTTCATCGAGTTGCGTCGCTCGCAAGGCATGTCGCTTGAGGACGCCGTGGTTGATGCGGGCGCAGTACGCTTCCGTCCCATGCTGCTTACCGCCGCCGCCGTGGTGGTAGGCGCAACGGTGATTCTGTTCGACCCGATTTTCCAGGGGCTTGCCATTTCGCTAATGGCGGGCGAGGTCGCATCGACCGTTCTTTCGCGCATGGCCGTCCCGGTGCTGTACTACATGGCGCAGAAACGGTTCGGCTCCACTCCGCCACACATGCATTCGCCAGAAAGTATCGCCGAATGTGAGCAGCCCGTCTGCGACATCCCGGCACAACCCTGATCGTGAGAGGTGACTATGACCGTTGAACGTGCGCTTCGCTTGCTGGCAGGCTTTTTCGTCCTGCTGTCGGTTGCACTCGGATACTTTGTCAGTGCGCGGTGGCTGCTCTTTACCGCCTTTGTCGGACTGAACCTGCTCCAATCGGCATTTACAAACTGGTGCCCCGCCATGGCCGTGCTACGCAGGATGGGTCTGCGAGACAGCGCCGAAGCGTGCGCGACGGTGTCGATCCGGCGCTGAGCCTGGCAAACGGCGAAGCCCAGGTTCACGGGGCTTCGCCACTTGATTAAACAGAGACACGCGGGCCTGGCGATCGCGATACGTGCTAGCTCTCGTTGTGTGCCTCACCTATCAGCGAACGCCACGTTTCCCTTTGAAAGAAGCTGTTCTCAACGTTGTCTTCCATCTCGAGAAACATCGGCCAGGGAATCGTAAACGACATGGCGTTGCGCCCGAGCGAGGCGCGAGTGTTCTTTCGTGCGGATATGTCTGTCAGTCCGACGAGAGCGCGAGGGTGCTGGCTTTCAAGTTCGCGGTACGCGAGTATTCCGAGCAGTTGGCATGCCGCCGCGTATGGAATGCCGACATTCTCGTATTCTGGCCTCAACTGGTTTGCGAGAACCACGAGTGCGGATAACGCGTCCGGTTCAACGAAGAATGTGACATTCTTCACCTGGTCAACTTCGGGAACGACATCGCTTAGTGGTTTTAACACGACGTACTTAGCCGGTATGTCGCGCATCGGCAGTGCATTCAGAAAACGCTGCGTCGCGTCGGCTGACTTCAGGTAACGTTCGCCCAGCAGGAAGTCGTCGGCAAGTTGTTTCGCGCCGGCTTCTGCTAAGCCGCGTCCGATTTGGCAACCGAGTTCAGTCTTGTTGTTGCCGTCGGAGAGAAAACCGCGGAAGCCGTCGATTCCACCCGGGAAGGTTTCATAACAGTTCCCGAAGCCGAGCCCTACGCCGCCACCCCAGCAACCATACGTCGCTCTGTCGAAAACTGCGGTCCTGCCCTTCCTGGCAACGGTACCGAACACGCTGGCAGCACAACCCCATCGCCCCGGCTTGAACTGAAGGGCTCCCTCGGGCGCAACGTCAGACCAGACAAGTGCCACTGGGTTGTTGGTTAGTGCGATAGCTGCAGCGACCTTGCTGATCATTTTTCACCTCGTGTGGGCCCACCGTGAAGCTACGCCGGTGAGGGAATAAGCGGTCGAGTGGTCGCTCCTATTGTTCGCTCTGGCCAGCACACATGTCCACTGTGAGTGAGTAATAGGCCGTGGGGAGGCGGGTCGCAATCAGTCGAACTGAACGTGTGTGGAAAGCCCGGAGCGGGACTGGCGAGGAGAAATCACAGCGTTGGGCCTACTTGCCACAAAATGAAAGCCCCGATTTCTCGGGGCTCTACTTAATCTTATGGTGCCGAAGAAGGGACTCGAACCCCCACACCCTTGCGGGTACATGGACCTGAACCATGCGCGTCTGCCAATTCCGCCACTTCGGCTCTTGCTGCGACAGCCGTGATCCAGGCGTCGCTGGCAGCGAACAACAACACTGCTATTCTTGCAGAACGTCAGTGCAGTGTCAATTGTTGCGACACGTCGTAAATAGGCTCTACACAGCCGTTTGCGGCTCATGCGGTCCTGGCCGGGCGGCGCCGAAGGCCAGCTTCACGTGCGGGCGCAACAAGTACCAGATGACCAGGGCATAGTAAGCAAGCCTGATCAGGTATCCGGCGACAAAGGCCAGCTCGATACCTGTGAAGACCAGGTTCATCAGTGTTGCCACCACGCCGAGTGCCGAGATGATTAGCACCACGAGTCGCGCCCAATTCTTCAGGTTCCAGAGTCCCCAGCCGAGCAAGGCTCCGAGCACCGCAAACAACAACACCAGCACAATTCCGAAGACACCTAGTCCCAGAAGTATGGTAGCGCCTGACGGCGATGAGGCCGCCATGCTAGTGCCAAGAAAAAGCAGAATCGCGACGAAGGCCATGACGATGGCCCCCACGAAGTGCAACACAGCTAGAACTGTCACACCGACCGGACGCATCGTCTACCCGCCTTTCATTGACGACGGCTTCGCTAACCAGGGTCACGCGATACCGAGGGCCCACAGTGGCTCGCTTGAGCACTGCTTAACTCTTCTTCGATGTCACCGTAAAGAACGCTGCCGCTTGCTGCTCTACGTTTGTGCCTCCGCAGCGCGGACACTTGAAGCCGCCCTTGTCGTATTCAGAAATGGTGAGAATCACTTCGAAATCTTGCTTGCAGTCCCTGCAATAGAACTCGTAACGGGGCATGAGTCACCCCCTCGGGCGATTGCGGAGATTCTAGTGCGAATTCCAAGTCCGGTTCAAGCGATACAGCGACGCATGGCGAAACCTTTATAGCCTTCCGCCAGAGTTTCTGCATCTGTATAGGGTCACTCGGTCCAGTGCCAATCCCGGTTTGAATCGCGCAGCAACGCGCAAACATCTAGAGCCACGTTATGAACAAAGTGTTCCCTAATGCGGAAGCCGCTATCCACGACATCAAGGACGGCGCGACCATCCTCGTCGGCGGATTCGGACTCTGCGGCATCCCTGAGAACCTCATCGCCGCACTTGCGGCCAAGGGCGTCAAGAATCTCACCACAATCAGCAACAACGCCGGTGTAGACGACTTCGGCCTGGGAATCCTTCTGCGCAACGGCCAGATTCGGAAGCATGTCGGCACGTATGTCGGCGAAAACAGGCTCTTCGAAGAGCTTGTTCTCAGCGGCAGGCTCGAACTGGAACTCGTCCCGCAAGGGACGTTTGCCGAACGCATACGCGCCGGGGGAGCGGGCATCCCAGCGTTCTTCACGCCCACGGGCGTGGGGACCACCGTCGCCGACGGCAAAGAGACGCGTGACTTCGACGGCCGCACATACGTAATGGAGCGCTGGATCAAAGGCGACTTTGCGCTCGTGAAAGCTTGGAAGGGCGACAAGTGGGGCAATCTTGCATTCCGTAAAACGGCGCGCAACTTCAATCCCATGATCGCTACCGCCGCTCCGGTCACCATTGCCGAAGTGGAAGAACTTGTCGAAGTCGGCGAACTCGACCCCGATCAGATCCACGTTCCAAGCATTTACGTGAAGCGTATTTTCCAGGGGACGAATTACGAGAAGCGCATCGAACGCAGGACGGTCAGGAAGGTCAGCGCCTAGAGGAACACACATGAGCACCTACGTAATGAAAACCGGCAAGATGATCAGCGATCCGGCGAAGCGCGAGAGGATCATCAAGCGAGCGGCAATGGAACTGCGCGACGGCTTCTACGTAAACCTTGGAATTGGCATGCCGACGCTCATAGCTAATCATGTCCCAAGGGGAATGCAGGTCATCTTGCAGAGCGAGAATGGGATGCTGGGCGTGGGGCCTTACCCCATCGAAGGCGAAGAAGACCCCGACCTCATCAACGCCGGTAAGGAAACGGTAAGCGAACTGCTGGGGACAGCTTATTTTTCCAGCGCGGACTCCTTCGCTATGATCCGGGGCGGGCATATCGACCTCAGCGTGCTCGGCGCCATGGAGGTATCCGAACAGGGCGACCTCGCAAACTGGATGATTCCCGGCAAGATGGTGAAGGGGATGGGCGGCGCTATGGACCTTGTTGCTGGCGCGCGCCGGGTGGTGGTCACCATGGAGCACAACAATAAGGATGGCGCTCCCAAGATCCTGAAGCAGTGCACGCTCCCGCTCACAGGCGTGAAGGTTGTGGACACCATCATCACCGAACTCGCGTACATCCGGGTCACGCCCGGTGGTCTCCTTTTGGAGGAGATTGCACCGGGTCTGTCGGTCGAGGACGTTCAGCGTGTGACCGAACCCAGACTGATCATCAGCCCCGAGCTGAAGGAAATGCCCGCCTGACAATCGGCGATGGACGTTCAGACCTGCCTCCGGGCAGGTCTTTTTCTGTGCCTCTGCTCCATGGTGCTCGACAACGCGGAGTGCGCCAGCAACCATCCTAGGGAGCAAAGCAAGAGACAAATATTTTAGGGGACCTAAGGGGGAAACCATGAAGGCCAGAATGGCCGCGATATGCGGCGCACTCGTCCTTGCCGTCACTTTCGCCTACGCGGACGACATACGGCTAAAGAATTCCGCAGAATTCCCAGCCGCAACAGGGAAGGTCGATTTCGGAAAGGACGAAAACGGAAACACCAAGGCGAAGGTGGAAGTGAAGCATCTTGCGAAGCCGGAAAGCCTCGTGCCGGCCAAGACGCACTACGTCGTCTGGGTGCAGCCCACTGGAAAAGAAGCGGAAAGCGTGGGAGCTCTGAGAGTGAATGACGACCTGAATGGCGAACTCGAATTCGTCACCACCCACCGCGAGTTCGACATTTTCGTCACTGCCGAGGACAGCCCCAGAGTGACCTCGCCCTCGGGCACAGAAGTGATGCGGGGCGTCCGGGAATCCGACTAGCTGCAAGCGACAGAGCCGGCTACGTGGCCGGCTCTTGTCCGTTCAGGTGCTTGCGGAGGAACGAGAGCGTTCGCTGTCCTGCGTCGAGCAAGTCGAGGCCGCCGAAGCCGTGTCCCGCGTGCGGGTATATCTTCACGTCGTGCTCCGTGCCTGCTGTTTTCAGCCTCGACGCCAACTGATGAGCCTCCGCCACTGGCACCACCGAATCGCGATCCCCGTGCAGGATGAGCACCGGTGGCATCGCGACCAGGTCACGTGAGAGTTCCTCCGGCAGCCCACCGAAGTACTCAACAACCGCCTTAACGCGCCGGTCCTGCGTTGCCACGGAGACTGCGAGGTAGCCTCCGAGCGAAAAGCCAAGCAACGCCACTCGTCTGCCATCCACCTGCGGGTCTGCCGCGACGTGAGTGATGGCATCGGAAACGGTCTTCATCCATACGGGGAAGTGTTGACGTATGGTGCCGTCACTTGCCCACACGGTGCCGGTCCGCTCGAAGTAGTGCAGTACGAAAACCGCGAAGCCTTGCGACGCCAGCAGAGATGCAGGCTGCTCCGCCCATCCCTCCCGAATGCCACCGGAACCATGAAGTGCAATCACAGCCGGGTGCGCACTTCCGTCCTCGGGAATAAAGCTTTCGATGGTGACAGGGTGATTCTCGGTCAGGATGGTACTGCGGGACCGGCGGATTCGATTTGACTTGGCAGTGAAGAAGTTCACGATTAATCGATGCACTCCGGCGTAACCGGAGTGCACCATAATCGTTTACTCGGCAGGAGCCTCAGGGGTTGTGGCTGGAGCCTGAGTCGCGCTCGTCCTCTCGCGCGCCGAACGCCGCCTGCGCGAGGCGCGTTCACGGGCAATTAACTCGTGCAGATCGTAACCATGCGGACCGTAGGGGTGGAACGCCTGATCATCGTAGAGACGCATGATGCCGCACTTCGTGCAGATCTGGTAGGCATAGCCCTCGTCGCCGTGACCGGGGGCATGCTCGTCCGTAATCCGGATAGGCCAGCTCATCTGGTGCCAGCAACCGCGAAGGGCCACGGTCGCCGCTCCGGCAAATCCCGCCGCGAGTACCCCGATGGGCCAGATCCAGCCCGGAACCTTCAGTTTCTTCTTGTCGCTCGATGCTGTCTTCTTGTCCTGCATGTTCAAATCATCATACGCCAGCAGCAGCCGACGCCAGGCTGCGTAGCGATTCCTCGTAGGGAGCCTTCGCGATGCCACGTTCCGTAATGATCGCGGTCACGTAGCGAGCGGGAGTCACGTCGAATGCGGGATTCTCGACCAACACACCTTCGGGCGCAACGCGCTTGCCCGCCAGGTGCGTGACTTCGGTGGCCGGGCGCTGCTCGATCGGAATCTTGCTGCCGTCGGGCGTGTCGAGATCGACGGTCGAGAACGGGGCCGCAACGTAGAAGGGAATATTGTGCTCCTTCGCCAGGACGGCCACCGTGTACGTGCCGATCTTATTTGCCACGTCGCCATTGGCGGCGATGCGGTCAGCGCCAACCACCACGGCGCCTATCTTCCCGGCCCGCATCATGTAACCGCTCATGTTGTCCGAGATGAGCGTGGTCGGGATGCCGTCTTTCACCAGTTCCCAGGCTGTGAGGCGCGCGCCTTGCAGGAACGGACGGGTCTCGTCGGCAAAGACGTGGATCTTCTTGCCAGACTCAACGGCTGCACGGATAACGCCAAGCGCGGTACCGTACCCGCATGTCGCCAGCGCACCCGCGTTGCAATGTGTCAGCACGCCGCCGGATGAAGGCATTAGGGTCGCGCCGTGGCGGCCCATCGCTTCGTTCGTGGCGATATCTTCCACGTACATCTTCTGCGCTTCGGTGATGAGCGCCTGCTTCATCTGGGGAACAGGCTGGTGGGCTACTTCCTCGAACTTCTGCTGCATACGCCGCACGGCCCAGAACAGGTTGACAGCCGTTGGCCGGGTTGCCGCTATCACCTCGCAGATGGTGTTGAACTGCGGCCGGAGTTCATTGACGTCCTTTGCGTTCGCGTCACGCGTGCCGAGGGCAACGCCCATGGCAGCGGCGACACCAATCGCCGGTGCACCTCGCACGATCATGTCGCGGATTGCCGTTGCTACTTCCTGATAGGTCTTGCAGAGGACGTAGGTTTCTTCTGTAGGCAGCTTCGTCTGGTCGATGAAGCGTACTCCGGCGTCAGTCCATTCAAGCGTCTTGAGCATAGGTTCGTTTCAGTACTGAGCCATATCGTATCAGGAGAAAGTACTTCAAGCTCCCACGCGAGTTGGATTCAACGCTATTGACCGAGGCGGGGTGGAACCGGTTGTTCCTTCAGTGGGACGATATCGCCGGTTGGGATTTCATCCCCAGTCTCTCTCGCAACCAGCGGATGAATACTGAGTGTCGCATTGTATGTCGTCCGCCGCGCCGATCTGAGCCTTACCTTCGTCGCAGTTGGCGTGAAGGCAGTCGCAGCGATGAAAACGTCATAGAACCCAGGGGGAAGCTCGGCCTGAAACTCTCCGCGCGAATTCGTTTGGAGCGCGAAGTTATCTCGTATCCCAATATTCTCACCAGGGCAACATGTCGAATCCCAACGAATAAGCACAAATGCGTTGGGTATTGCACCGCCGTACGCATCCTTGACTACACCCACCAAAGTGGCTTTCTGAGGATCAGTAGCAATTCCCTGGAGCGCGAAAAGGAAGATAACCGCTACTAGTGCGTATCGCACAAGTGGCCAGCATCTTACCATCGCATCCGCGCCGAGGGCTGACGCCGGGCTGCGGCACCTGCCCCAGACTGAAAATGCGAGGGCAAATGCCCTCGCGATGGCTGCGGCGTGGTTACGAGATTACGCCGCCTCGGTGCGTTCCTTTTCCGCTGGTGTTAGCTGGCAAAGGTCGATGTGGTAGCCGTCGGGGTCCGTGAATACTGCCAGCCAGCCGAAGTCTTCTTTGTCCGGTGGGCGAATGAAATGTACGTTCTTGCTCTTCAACAGGTCGTGGGCTTTCTGAATGTCGTCCACGTAAAACCCGAGCCCGTATGACTCGTTGGGCTTCACGTGCAGCTTGTCCGTGGTGCTGTGCAGCCCTACACGGATGCCACCTGCCTCGAGTTCCGTCCAATCGGGCGATTGTGTCCTGACGTTCAGGCCGAGCACATCCCGGTAGAACGCTGTGCTGCGCTCCATGTCGTTAACGACGAGCATGACATACGCGGAATACCCGATCATGACCATCCTCCTCGGTGGAGGAATGATACTCCCGTTCGAGATTGGGTGATCAGGTGCTCGAAACGGAAACTGATGGCTCAAGAACTCTGAACAGCTGCCTGCTTCAGGTGCTCTTGCCGTACGTCCCGGTCCGTGAAAAGTGAAACGAATGGCGCTGGCGTGGCAGCCTGTTCCACGTTCGTTCGACCACCCGCCTCGGTGCGTTCGACGAGGCACATGACGCCCACGATTTCGAATCCGAACTCACGCGCTGCCTCAATGGCCTGAACGGTGGAAGCGCCGGTCGTACAGACATCGTCCACGATCACCACGCGCGCGCCTTTTTCCCGGAAGCCCTCGACGCGCTGTCCGGTTCCATGCTGCTTTTCCGCTTTACGCACGAGAAAGGCGTGAAGCCGACCGTCGCTGAGGACGGCCGCCGAGACCGCAATGGGGTCCGCGCCCATCGTGAGTCCCCCGATTGCCTGCGGTTGCCATCCACGTTCACGGATCGCGTCGAGAAAGGCCTCCCCGGTCAGTTTCGAACCCTGTGCGTCGAGCGTGGTCGTCCGACAGTCGATGTAGTAGTCGCTGGTGCCCCCGGACGAGAGCTTGAATTGCCCAAGACGGAACGACTTTTGCGCGAGCAGGGAAAGCAAACGGGAGCGAGCGTCTGTCATATCAGCACCTTATTGATCTTGTCACTTGGCGAGGCGTTCCATGTTGCGGAATCCGCTGGTTACGAGCCACACCATGGCAAACAACGTGAAGTTGTAACCCACATGGACGAGGAAACTGGCTGCGACCGAATTCGTCCTCAGCCGGACTGTTGTGAACACGAGGCCTACAAGGAACAGCACCAGCAGCGGTGCCCATGCACGGGCGTACTGCGCCTGGTGAATGAGTGCGAAGACGGCCGATGTGAGAATGAGTCCACCCGCAACTCCCGCACGCCTGACGACAACGGGGAAGAAGAAGCCGCGGAAGAATACCTCCTCGATAAACGGGGCCGCTGAGATTCCGAACAGCCAGAGCGCGTACGCGCTTCCGGGATGCTTGAAGAACTCTTCAATCGGCAACGATTTTGGGAACGGCAGCAGAATGGACGTGAACTGTACGGCGATGGCCAGACCCACACCTGCAACAGGGAATACGAACCAGCGGCTGCGCGGCCAGTTCCACTTGATGCCCGCCCAAAACTGCCGGCCATATCGCCTCGTGACCAATGCGTACATCACGGCGAAAGTAATGGCGTAGGCCAACAGCTGTATGGGAACCATGACGCGGGCATCGTGGTCCAGTTTTCCGGCCCTGAGCGCTTCGGCGTTTCCAGTCCAGTGCGCGGTGAACAGAATCAGCAGGCTGGTGAAGATGATCGAAGCGAACGCGATCACCGGAAGCAGCAAAACGTCCCACCCAGTCCAGGGCGGGTCTTCGACTGCGACGGCCCGCAACTCGGGCAGTACATCCATGCGTGGATCGGGCGTATTCTGCTGATGGTCCATGCTTGTGCGATTGTAGAGGCGGCGTAGTGCTGCTGGCCAGCCAGCCTCCAAATCTTAGTTCCGCTTCAACCTGGTGAAATACTCCGCAAGTGCCTGTCCCGTGTAGGACTTCTTCACTCGTGCAACCTGTTCCGGAGTCCCCTGCGCGACGATGCGGCCGCCGTCCTCGCCACCTTCGGGGCCCAGGTCGATGATCCAGTCGGCGTTGCGGATCACGTCCAGGTTGTGCTCGATGATGATGATCGAGTTCCCAAGGTCAGTCAGTCGATGGAGCACTTCGAGCAGCTTGCTTACGTCCTCGAAATGCAAGCCGGTGGTCGGCTCGTCCAGCAGATAAAGCGTGCGTCCTGTCTGGCGCTTGCTCAACTCGCGCGCAAGTTTGATGCGCTGCGCTTCTCCACCGGAGAGCGTGACCGCGCTCTGGCCAAGGTGGATGTAGCCAAGCCCCACGTCGAGCAGGGTCTGTAGCTTCTGCCGCGCTTGTGGGATGTTCTCCAGCACTGCAAGCGCGTCTGACACGGGCGTCTCGAGCAGGTCCGCGATCGAATAGCCCTTGTACTTCACTTGGAGTGTTTCGTGGTTGTAGCGCTTCCCGCCGCAGATTTCGCATAGAACATAGACGTCCGGCAGGAAGTTCATTTCGATGCGGCGTTCTCCCTCACCCTGGCAGGCCTCGCAGCGTCCGCCAGCGACGTTGAAGGAGAACCGGCCTGGCTTGTATCCGCGCTCCCGCGACTCGGGAAGCATGGCGTAGAGGTCGCGGATGGCAGTGAACACCCCGGTGTAAGTTGCCGGGTTCGATCGCGGAGTCCGGCCGATTGGCGATTGGTCGATCCGGATGACCTTGTCGATGTGTTCGACACCGCTGAGTGCCTTGTGTACGCCCGGCTCTTCGCGCGAACTGTAGAGCTTCTTGGCCAGCGCGCGATACAGGATGTCGTTGACCAAGGTCGATTTGCCCGACCCGCTCACTCCGGTCACGACGGTCATCACACCCAGCGGGAAGGTCACGTCGAGATGCTTCAGGTTGTTCTCTCGCGCACCGAGGATGGTGACAGCGGCGCCGTTCGTCTTCCGTGGTTCGGAGCGATACGTGATCTGCTTCTCGCCGGAAATGTACTTTCCGGTAAGCGACCTGGGAGCGCGCGTGATCTCATCTGGCCTGCCGCTCGCTACCACCTCTCCGCCATGGCGCCCGGCACCCGGTCCGAGGTCGATAACGTAATCGGCCCGGCGAATGGTGTCTTCATCGTGTTCGACGACCAGAACCGTATTGCCGAGGTTGCGCAGGTCTTCAAGCGCGGCCAGCAGGCGCCCATTGTCACGGTGGTGCAGGCCTATCGAAGGTTCGTCGAGCACGTAGAGCACGCCGCGCAGCTTCGAGCCAATTTGCGTGGCCAAGCGGATGCGCTGTCCTTCGCCGCCCGAGAGCGTAGCCGCAGACCTGTCGAGCGAAATGTATCCCAACCCGACGTCGTTCAGGAACCGCAGTCGCTCGGCGATCTCACGCAGGATGCGGCCGGCTATCTGCTCCTCCCGCTCGTTGAGTTTGATCTCTTTGACCGCATGTACGGCGCGCGAAACAGGAAGCGCGGTGAAATCAGCGATGCTCATGCCGTTCACCTTCACGGCCAGGCTCTCGGCACGAAGGCGCTTGCCGTTGCATACCGCACACGGCGTTGCTGACATGTAGTTCATCAGCCAGTCGCGGTACGTGTCGCTGGTGGCTTCGTCCAGGCTCTGCTTATGAAATGCCAGCACGCCGTGAAAGCCGATTCTCGCGGCCTCACGTGGCTCCGGCCCGTAGAGGATGAGCCGCTGGATCTTCTGCGGGAACTGCTCGAACGGGGTTTTCAGGTCGAAGCCATAGTGATCGGCCGCGAGCTTAGTGACGTGCTGAAGATAGGTGGAGCCGCTGCCAGGTCCGAGGCCGCCTTCGAAAAGCGGCTTCGACCAGTCAACGATAACCTTGGCCGGATCGAAATCGTACTTGTTCCCGAGTCCGTTGCACTCCGGACATGCCCCATACATGCTGTTGAACGAGAACGATCGCGGCTCCAACTGCGCGACACTGATGCCGCAGTCCGGACACGCGAGCCGGGAAGAGTAGAGCTTCTCTTCGCCGCCCACGACCGCCACTTGCACAAGGTCGTCCGCGAGTTTCATCGCGAGCGCCACCGACTGTTCGAGCCGTTTTTCAATGCCCGGCTTCACGAGCAGCCGGTCGATCACGACTTCGATGGTGTGGTTCTTGCGCTTGTCGAGCTTGATGTCCTCGTCCAGCGAACGCAGCTCGCTGTCGATGCGCGCCCGGGTGAAGCCCTGTTGGGACAGCTTCTCCAGTTCTTTCTTGAACTCGCCCTTGCGGCCCCGAACGATGGGCGCCAGCACCATCACCCGGTCATCAGGCTTCAGGGCCATGACGCGCGCGACGATTTGCTCTGCCGACTGCCTTCTGATCTCCTGCCCGCACTCAGGGCAGTGCGGGGTTCCGACCGAGGAGTAAAGCAGGCGCAAATAGTCGTAAATCTCAGTGATTGTGCCGACTGTGGAGCGGGGGCTGCGCGATGTAGTCTTCTGCTCAATGGAGATCGACGGGCTGAGGCCATCGATCGAATCAACGTCCGGGCGCTCCATCTGGTCCAGGAACTGGCGCGCGTATGCCGAGAGCGTTTCCACGTAGCGCCGCTGGCCTTCGGCATAGATGGTGTCGAAGGCGAGGGACGATTTGCCGGAGCCGCTCAAACCGGTGACGACGGTCAGAGTGTTGCGCGGAATCTCGACGTCGATGTTCTTGAGGTTGTGTTGGCGCGCACCGCGCACCGTAATCTTTCGGATGGCCATGGACCTCAGTACCGTCGACAGGCCCACAGAATGGACGGAATCTGTGTGGGCGCACGGGTACTCCCGTATCTTACTTGTCAATAACAGACAGGGTCAAACGGCAGTACATTCGCTGGGACGGTTTGCGCGGTCGCGTGCAGTGCAAATCCGAGAAGGCAAGAGTCAAAGTTTCACTGAGCTGTTGTGCTCTGGTGCGCACTGCGCGATACTCTAAAGTATCGACAAAACAACAAGTTGTTTGAGGCGTCCGCGATTGGCACTGAATGTGCTGACTTCGTGTTGCGGACTGGGTTACTAGAGGCACACAAGTGAGCCACTTATTCGTATCGTTCGTTGTGTTCTTAAGCATCGCTCTCGCGCTGGCCTTCGGTGTGGGCCTCAGTCATGCCTGCGTGGCGCTGCTCTTTCGATTGATGGGTCACAGGCCTGAGACGCAGAACTCAGCCGCGGTGATGGAAACCGCACACGTTTCCGGCGACTAACGAAATTCTCCAGTACCAGGCGCGCACCGCGCCGCCCGAAACATGTCCACTCGTCCTGAGTGCGCGATTCGAACGCATTTCAACAACTGCCTTACGAAATGAGCCGTGCCCAACGCGCCCTGCTATGGGTGTGGATGTGCTTACCGCGGATTGTTTGGATTGTCCTGCTGGCGCTGTTGCTGCTGTTGCTGCTGCAAGCGCTGGAGTTCCTGCAACAACTGTTCGGGCGTCTTGATCTGGCTGGGCGTGCCTTGCGGCTGTTGCTGTTGCTGCTGATCCTGTTGCTCTCCCGGCTGCCCAGAAGGAGCAATCGGCTGCCCAATTGTTTGCTGCGGCTGCACTGGTTGCGCCTGCGGCTGAATCGGCTGACCGATGGTGCCGGGCTGTCCTTCAGCCTGCCCCGGCGCAGACTCTTCCGGCTGTGGTGTAGTCGGCTGATCGGGCGGTTCCATGGTTCCGGTCGTGTCCACGAACGGTTCGTCTTCCACGTCGGGGTTGAACTCGCCGCCGGGTTGGGGAGAACCGGACATCCCTGGCTGTGGGCCTGAGGCGACCGCGGTGCCCTGCGCAGGCGCCCCTTCACGCTTGGACACCTTCACATACTGCACGCCTCCGGGTACGGACGGAGATCCGAGGATCATGTAGTCGTATTTCGAGCCGCCCAGCAGCGAAGCGATCACCTGCTGTGCTGGACCGGGACCGATGCGGACCGCCACGCGCTCATTCCGGATAGGAGCACTGACTTCAATCTGCGCTCCGGTTCGCGCGCGAACCGCATTAAGAATGTCGCCCAGCGTGGAGTTCTGGGAAATAATCGTAAGCTGCCCGTTGAGATAGCTTACCTGCGGAACGGCGGCGGGGAGCTGCTCCGGCGTCATGGGCGGTATCGGCACGGGCACGGGTGCCACTTGTTTTACTTTCACTGCCGAAGGCTTTTTTCTATTCTTCGCAGACGAAAGCTTCGCCGGGACTCCGGCCCCATTCTTCTTCGGCGCTGTCGGGCCCTGCGCAAAGGAACAAAGCGACGCGAGCACGACAACAGACACCAGTTTGGAGCACGCTCGTAACATAACCACTTAGTCAATTGTAACGCCAGAGCCACGGCTGCTGGCGCTTACATCTGAATTTTCCGGGCCCGCATCTACTATCAGAGTACCTACGGGATTCAAACGATGAGCCTCACGCGAAAAATCGTCGTTCTGCTTTCAGTTTTTGCCGCCCTCTCGCTCGCACCATCCGTCTTCGCCCAGACCTGCGCCATGGCTAACGACGTCGATGCAGCTACTCGGGCGGCGCTGGACAACGCCACGCAACAGTACTTCTCCATGTTGAGCAGGGCAGACGGCGCGGGTGTCCAGGCCGCGGCCACGCCAGTCTTCAGCAACGCGGGGCAGGTAGTGAATGACCACGCAAAGGAAGTGGCAGGCGCATCGGCCAAAATGCGTTGGGTCTTCCTGCTCGACTACTCGAACCCAAAGCCGGGCGAGCCAGCGGACTTCTACTGCGGCGTCTTCAATTCGCCGGATCGAATCGCGTTCCAGTTCAATGAACTCCCGGCAGGCAGATACGCGATCGTCGTCCAGGACGCCACGGGCGGGAAGACTCCATACATGCTGACGTGGATCCTCCAGCAGTCAGGGAATCAATGGCGCATCGCAGGCCTTATCCCGAAGGCAACCCAGATTGCGGGCCGCGATGGAGTCTGGTACTGGCGACAGGCTCGCGAGTACGCGAAAAAGGGACAGCGATACAACGCGTACTTCTATTACCAGATCGCGGACGGGTTGCTGCGTCCCATCCCAGTGATGAGCACCCCGAACCTGGATAAGCTTGCTGACGAGTGGCAGAAAGCCACGCCGCCCGGCATGCCGCCGGAAACGCCCCTCACACTGGCGTCGGTGGACAAGACTGCCGCCGGCAGGACGTACCAGGTCACCCAGATGTTTGTGACTGCTGTCGAGAATCAGCCGCATCTGGTTGTTCGCTACTCGGTGCCGGACGTCAGCAATACTCAGCAGGCATTTAACGACAACACCGCAGTCATGCGTGCTCTGCTTCAGCGGTTTCCTGAACTAAGGGAAGCTTTCCAGGGCGTTGTCGCTCGCGCCACCGCTCCCACAGGACAGGATTACGGCACGCTGCTCGCGATGAAGGACATCAAGTAGCGGGAACCGTGTTGCCCCCAGTCTTCGACTGGCCATGCGTGCCGGTCGAAGACTGGCACAAACACAAAAGCGGCTCCGCAGTCTGCGATTCCTAGGCCGCTTCGCCGGCCTTCGCCCGTTCAACTTCGGTGCGCGAACGCCCGGGGTGCTCGAACCGGCACTCCGACGCAGGCTTGTCCAGCCGCAGCCCAAGGAAGACAGGCGCTCGCAGCTTTACCGTCCCACTTTGCCCTTCATGCGTCCATTCGGTGAACTTGATCTGGGCGACCATCTCCGGTCGCACCCAGTGGGGACGTCGCGTTGCTTCCACTTTGCCGTGGAACGGACTCTTGGTTGTCTCAAGCTCTTTGAGTCGGTTCCACATCTCGGCATGCGTGCGGTCGCTGAATCCGCTTCCTGCGTGGCCGACGTGTATTAGCCGGTTCTTCTCGTCGTATAACCCGAGGATGAGAGAGCCGAAGTGTTCTCGGCTGCCGCGCGGGTCGGTGTATCCGCCGATGACACACTCAGCCGTCAGTGTCACCTTCATCTTCAGCCACTCGCGCGTGCGCTTTTCGGTGTAGCAACCACGCCGGCGCTTCGCCACGATACCTTCAAGCCCGCGCTCCTTCGCCGCCGAATAGAGCGCCAATCCGTCGTCGAAGTGCTCCGAGTACCGGATCAGTTCGCTGGGGGAGATAATCTGCGAGAGCAGTTCCTTGCGATTGATGAGATCCACCCGACGCAAGTCATATCCGTCCAGGTAGATCAGGTCGAACGCATAGTACTGCACGCCGATACTCGTGTCCCCGCCGCTGACTTTCCGGCCCATGCCTCCGATCCCGGTGCGCTGCTGCATCACGCTGAAGGAAGGTCGCCCGTCTTCGTCGAACGCCACGAGTTCGCCATCCACCACGGCACGGCGCGCGCGAATGTGATCAGCAAGGCGGGCCATCTCCGGGAACTGCGCCGTCATGTCGTTGCCGTTGCGCGACACGAGGCGCACTTTGCCGTCGTCGATGAAGGCCAGCGCTCGATAGCCGTCCCACTTGATTTCGTACACCCAGTCTTTGTCCGAGAAGGGTTCATCGACAAGCGTCGCCAGCATGGGGCGAATCGATTGGGGCATTGCTGCGCGCATGGTCCCATTGAGTTCGCCGAGCGTCGCGGGCGCCGACGGTTCGGCGACCGCGGCCGTATCGGAGCTTGAACTTTTCGCGGCGGATTTTATCTTCCTGCTGGACGCTGACTTCTGCGTGCGTGCCGATGACGAAGACGGCGACTTCGTAGAAGCTGCCCGCTTCGCCCCGGCTGACTTTCGCGCCCCACCTGTTTTCGCGCTTGCGCCCTTGCGATCCGCAACCGCAATCGCCTCGGCAAGCCATCCATTCTTCGCACTCGCAGCGGACACACGGTTGCTCTGCCACTCTGCCGACGATTCGTCAGCCGCGATTTCATCCAGCGTGCGCCCGGTGAGTACGGAATAGTCGTACTTATCGATGTCGTATCCGGAAACGACCTGGTCGTCGCGGTGCTTGATCATCAACCACTCGTTTCCCTTGCTGCCGGGTCGCCGCGAGCGCATCTTTGCGAGTACGAAGCTGCCCTTGAGTTTCTCGCCGGATAGTCGGAACTTCAGGTCGCCCTTTGCGAGCATTTCAGATGCATTGCCCTCGGCTTCCCACGTGCCGACGTCCCAAACCATCACAGTGCCTGCGCCGTAGTTGCCCGGCGGGATAATGCCTTCAAAATCGAAATATGAAACCGGGTGATCTTCCGTTTGCATGGCCAGGCGTTTATCGGCGGGATCAAGTGAAGGCCCTTTCGGAACCGCCCACGACTTCAGCACGCCCTCCATTTCCAAACGGAAGTCGTAGTGCAGATGCGATGCCCTGTGCTTCTGCACGACAAACCTGTTCGCTGAAGTCTTCTCGATCTTCGGTTCCGGTTCCGGTGTGCGTTTGAAGTCGCGTTTGCGCTTGTACTCGTCGAGAGCCATGCTCCGAATTAGATGCTCTCTGGACGGTTCGGCACGATGGTAGGGGAGGGCGGACCCGCAGCAGGCCCGCCCATCTTCTAAGCAGCCTTGCCCGAGGCGATTCTGTACATGGTGGCGGTGTGTACCGTGTAGGTCTTCACAGATGGCGAGGCCTTGAGGAATGACCGAATGCCATCGATCAGTTTCGGAAACACATCTCTGCTGTAAGCCTCCGCGTCCTGTTTCGAGTTCCAAAAGGTGAAGGTAGTCAGGTTCGTCGGATCGTCCTCTTTGGCGAGTGCAACGATGTCTGTGAACCCCGGCTGTTTTCTCAAGGTCGGCAGCACGAAGTCGTTGAGGTGAGCTTCTATTTCTTTCCTCTTGTCGGGGTTGATCGTGAGTTCAACGCAGCGGGTGTACATAAACGTGCTCCTTTCACGGGTGAGGATTGCTGAAAGGAACTTCGCGGGAAAAGCTTGCTGGGCAGTTATTTCGCCCCGAATCGGACGCGGGGATTATACGACCCATTCAGAGTGGGGTGGAGTGCGTGCTCGGAAAAACCAGTCGCGCATCGACGCGAGTTCGCGCATGACATATCCTCGTACGGAAGCACGTGAGGCTCTGGTGAAGCGCGAATATCCCGATCGTCCAATCGTTGGCGTTGGCGCCGTTATCGTCCAGGACGGACGTGCGCTCATTGTGCGTCGCGCAACTGAACCTCTGAAGGGTGAATGGTCGATTCCGGGCGGAGTGGTCGAACTGGGAGAGACTCTGCGCGAAGCGGCTGAAAGGGAAGCATTCGAAGAAACAGGACTGACCGTCGAAGCCGGCGATGTGCTTGAAGTGTTTGACAGCATCTACGTCGAACCCGAAGGCCGCACCAAGTACCACTACGTGCTGGTCGAGTTCGCGTGCCGTGTCACTTCAGGCGAACTCGTTGCCGGCAGCGATGCTTCCGAAGTGCGCTGGACTGAAGAAGCGGAACTCGACCGCCTTGTTATGCAGGATTCAGCTCGGAAGGTGCTTCGGAAGGCTCTCGCTATGACGAAAGCACAAACAGAAACGGCCCGCCGCCTTCCGTCAAAAGGCATATAGCGGGCCGCCGGTAGTCTGTTGGGATTGGCCTGAGGCGGTCACTCTTATAAAGCTGGTGGCCTCACACCTACTCCTTTACAGAAGAAGTACGCGGAGATTCTCAGAGCGACAGCGCTCTAAGCCTCAGCCACCTCACCTGGTCTACTAGAACATTTGTCCACTGGACCACCTCCTTTCCGGTGTTACAGACAAGGTAATACACGATTCGTTACCCCGTCAAATCCCGCTCTGGATGCGGATTCCAGACATATGCGCCCGGTTGCGGAAGGCCGATATGAGCAAGCACGCGGCATGCATACTGGCGCGCCATGTCGCCGAGTGTCGCCGGGCGATTGTAGAAGGTGGGGATAAGCGGATAAACCGTCGCGCCTGCCTCAACGACCTTTTCCATGTTGCGAATGTGGATAAGGTTGAGCGGCGCCTCCCTGACGCAGAGCACCAATGGACGTCGCTCCTTCAGGCACACATCCGCGGCGCGCTCGATGAGGTGAATGGCAAGGCCGCAGGCGATTCGCGACAGAGTCCCCATGGAGCAGGGAAGCACGATCATCGCGTCTGTCGGATAGGAGCCGCTCGCCACGTTGGCGCCAATATCCTCATTGCTGTGCTCCTGGATTTTGCGCGACTCGTGCCCGAGTAGCTGTTGTACCAGGTCTGCTCGTCCTGATAGCCCGATTTCGTCCGCAATCACCCGCAGCGCGCTTCGTGACGCGACGAAATTCACCGTCCGTACCCTGTCGTCCTGCTCCACCGCACGCAGGATCTCCTGCAGGAAAGCGGAGCCGCTCGCACCCGTCGTGGCAATCGTGAGAGTAGCTGGCGATACGATCATTCCGGACTGCATCAAAACAGGATAGAACTACGCGACCAAGATCGGGAAGTGGGCTCCTGAACACGCGCAGTCAGTCGATGCGCGCGAAGGCGGCCTGTTCTCCGGAAATACTCTGGCATGGCAAGCACGACGGCTATCAGGTTGCGGCGAAGCGCGGCTCAGCTTCACGCGTTGACCCAAGTAGAGCGCGAGATTCGCGCAACCGACCCGCACATCAGGCGTAAGTATCTGCGGGATTTTCACGAAGCTTTCCGGGCGTACGAATCGGCGCTCACCCCCGCACAGTACGAGCAGGCAGTCCGCGAAGCGGATATCGTCCTCGTTGCCGATTATCACGCGCTACCCCAATGCCAGCGATTCACGGCCGAGCTGGTGGAGCAACTTGCGAAGCAACGTTCTGTTGTACTTGCGGTCGAGATGATTTTCGCGCGGGACCAGCACTTTCTCGACGGTTGGAGCCGCGGTGAGATTACGTCGGATGCTTTGCGCCAGCGTACTTGTTTCGACCTTGACTGGGGATACGACTGGCAGCCGTTCGTCGAGATGCTTGAGCGTGCGCGCGCCAGCGGGGTGCGGGTCTGCGGGCTGGACTGCATGCCGCGAGGAGACCTCCGGCGCATCGGGATTCGCGACCGGCATGCGGCGCTCAGGATTGCTGAGATACGTGAACGTCATCCTGACGCAGCGGTGGTTGTGCTGTTCGGCGAGTCGCACATGGCCCCGAACCACTTGCCTCGCCATATCCGGGTGCATCGCAGTATGGATCGAATCCTGACCGTCCTGCAAAACGCGGATCAACTTTACTGGCAAGCCTCGGGGGAGCGCGACCCAGTCCATGCGGTACGGGTCAACGAACAGGTCGTCTGCGTCTTCAATGCGACGCCGCTGGAAAAGTACGAGAGCTATCGAGCCTACATCGAGAAATGGCGTCAGGAGCGGCCCGCATATCCCGACTTCGCGCCCAGCTTCTACAACATGGTCGATGCCCTTGCGCAGTTCCTGAACCTGGATCGCTGTTCAGCCGCGGGTGCCGGGCCGCGCTTTCCTGTGGATATGGGTCCCGAGGTTTGCAGCAGGACAACTGACGATCAACTCCGGCGCGCTGTTCTCGGCAGAGGCGGCACCGTTGCGGAACAGAAGCAGGTTGTCGCCGCCACGCTGGCGCGAGGAGCGTGTTACGTCCCGCGTTTCAATACCGTGTTCATCCGCGGATTCCAGATCACCGGCGCCGCCGAGGAGGCTGCGCGATTCGTTCACCATGCCTGCCGCGGCACGATAGCGCGGGATGTGCAAGGCGTACAGGAAAACGTCCAGAATTCCTTCTATCGTGCCGTGCTCGAAGACGCGGTGGCCGATTTCGGGGCGCGCACTCTATGTCCCACCCGGCCGCCGGTTCGTGAATCGGACATTTGCTCCCTTTACTCGTTGGGACGGGAATCAGTAAGCGCACTCGGAATAGGCAGCTACCGCGAGTACATGCAAACCATCGACTTCCTCGTGCTGCACAAAGACTACGAGGCCAGCGCGCTGCACTACAGGCAGACGCCAGCGCTTCTTGCCCAAGCGCCTCATTGGGAGGGGAAGCGCCGCGAGTATGCCATCCGCATGCTCGGAGCGATGCTTGGGACTGAGCTCTATGACTCGTATGTCAACGGGACCATATCCAAGCGCTTCATTCGCTCGGTGTTCTTCCGCGATCTCGACCGGGATGCCCGTACAGCATACTTCCTCTTCGTCCGCCGCGTCCGGCGCCCCAAGCGCATACTTCTGACCTGAGAAGGCGGTACACTGTCTCTCCGAAATGACCGCCCGGTGCACACCCACGATCAGGACTGAACGTCTCCTCCTTCGTCCGCTTACTCTGGCCGACGCGGAACACGTGTTCAGATACGCGTCTGATCCTGAGGTGGCCCGCTACGTTCGCTTCGAAACCCACAGGCGGCTGGAAGAGAGCAGGCGGTTCGTGGCGTCCGTAATGGAGAAGGAAGGAAACGGCACATCTTACGTATGGGCCATCATCCCTCACGGCCTTGACCACCTCATCGGTGCCTGCGGTTTCGAGGTCTGCGTTGAGCACAGGCGTGCAGAGCTTGGTTTCGCGCTCAACCGAAAATACTGGAACCGGGGATTCGCGAGCGAAGCTGCCGGCGCAGTATTGCGGTTCGCCCTCGAGTTGGGGTTGAACCGCGTTGAGGCGTTCTGCTTTGTCGAGAACGCCGCCTCGTCGCGAGTGCTGGAGAAGATCGGGATGCGCTTTGAGGGTATCCTGCGGCAGCGGGAGTACATCAAAGGCGTCTTCAGGGACCTGAAAGTATTCGCGCTGCTCAGCCACGAAAACCCCCGACGCAACGAACCCAAGTGAGGTCGCACTAATCTGTTATAACGACAGTTGATGGCAACAACGCTCCAAGACGAAATTCATCAGGGGAAGAGGTTCGGAAGCGTCCAGGAAGAGGCGTTTCTGGGTCTCCAGCGCACCGCAGACCAGCTTGCGAAGGCTCTGGCGGACCAACTGAAGCCCACCGGGCTCTCGCCCATCCAGTACAACGTGCTCCGAATTCTGCGCGGCGCAGGCGAGTGTGGCCGGACGTGCGGTGAAATTGGCGAGCGGATGATTACCCGTGATCCGGACATCACTCGAATGCTGGACCGTCTCGAAAAGCGGGGGCTCGTCCACCGCTGTCGCGAAAACAAGGACCGCCGCGTTGTGATCATCCGAATCACCGAACAAGGGGCGGCACTGCTCAACGAGGCGGATGCGATCGTCAGTACGTTTGTGCGCCAGCGGCTGGAAGTCCTGGCCGAGGACGAGCTGTCGCAGCTCTGTCGTCTGCTGGACCGCGTTCGGAATTCAGAGTGAATTTTTTGGAACCGATAGTCGTTATAACGACATCTGTACGAACGTGGGAGGGATTCGATAAACGTGAACAGCAATCTGCAGAGCTGGGGAATCGCTTTGGTGCGAATCGCGGTGGGAATCATCTTTTTCGCCCATGGTGCGCAGAAGGTCTTCTCGTATGGCTTCGACGGAGTCGCGTCGGGATTCACTCAGATGGGTATTCCCCTGCCATACCCGTCCGCGGTACTCGTTGCCCTAACAGAACTGCTTGGCGGTATCGCCCTGGTTCTTGGCTTGGGTACCCGGATTGCAGCGATTCTGCTGGCAATCGTGATGTTGGTGGCGATGACGACCGTTCACCTCCGCAACGGATTCTTCCTGCCGCAGGGCTACGAGTTCACGCTTCTGCTACTGCTTTCCAACGTCGGTTTGGTGCTGACAGGTTCGGGCGCGCTTGCTTTGGATAACCTGCTGCGAAAGGAAACACGGTCCACCACAACTGCCGTTGCGACTAAAGCCGCGTGAGGGCGCGAGCGTCGAGTGCTTCAACGCACTTTGTAGGCGTGCGGCGACCCTGAGAGCGGAGCAAGCTCGCGTCCCGCCGCATCAAATGTCAGTGCCACTGAACGGCGCTTACTGACTGTGACAGTTCTCGATCAGGTTACTTTTGACGGCGGCTACGCCGTTCTGTTTTTTTGGATCCTGGCAAACCGGGCCGGTGTTCCATTGCCGGCGACTCCCGCGTTGCTGGGTGCGGGCGTCCTCGCGGGTGCCGGGCAACTGCGTTTCTCGCTCGTTCTAGGGCTGGTCACGATTGCAACGCTGGCCAGCGACAGCCTCTGGTTCTGGCTTGGGCGCCGGTACGGTCACCGCATCCTGAATCTCCTGTGCCGATTTTCCATGGAGCCGGAGAACTGCATACGCCGTACGGAGCACTTCCTGATTCAGCACGGTGTACGCTCGCTGCTGGTCACGAAGTTTATCCCCGGCATGAACCGGACTGTTCTGCCCCTTACCGGCACCGCTAGGACTACGTATCCCCGCTTCCTGGGTTGGGATACGGCGGGCACAATCCTGTGGGTGCTCGTCTATGCTGGGCTCGGCTACATCTTCAGTACCGAGATACAGGAAGCCGCGGGTAAACTGCTTCGCATCGGCGGATGGGTTGGATTGGCGCTTTTCGCAGCGTTTGCCTACGCCGCAATCAAGGTTATCAACCGTCGCCGCGTGCTCTACGAAGTGGTGGAGAGGATCAGCGCCGGCGATCTGCACAAACGCATCACGGGCGGCGAAAAGGTGGCGGTGATCGACCTCCGCGATCCTGCCGAACTCGTGCCTGACCAGCGCACGATTCCCGGTGCGTTGCGAATGCTGCCAGCACAGGCAGAGGAGTACTGGAAGGGCCTGCCGGAAGGCGTTGAACTGGTCCTCTACTGCACCTGACCGGGCGAAGCCACGAGCGCCCGTGTGGCGCACAGGATGCAACAACAGGGATTCAAGCGGGTGCGGTCGCTAAAGGGTGGCTTCGCTGCATGGCGCGACGCAGGCCTTCCACTCGACACATGACCTGCGCCCGCCAGCTTTGACTCGCTTCGTCTGCTACTTGCCTTGTGCTGCGGCGGCTTCTCCGAATACGCGGGAGAATATCTTGTCCACGTTCCGGAGTTGACGCTTCAGGTCGAAGGCGTGTTCCACAGTCTCTCGTGACACCTTCGACGTAATGTCCGGGTCCGCCAGCACGAGTTCCTTGAAGTTCAATCCTTCGTTCCAGGCCCGCATGGCATTTCGCTGTACCACGCGGTAGGCGTCCTCTCGCAGAACACCGGCCTCCACAAGATCGAGCAGCAGCTGGCCGCTGTAAACGAGACCCTGCGTGGACTCCAGGTTCTTCATCATGCGCTCCGGGTAAACGAACATGGTCTCAATCAGGTTTGCGGTCTTGTTCAGCAGGTAATCCACAAGGATCGTCGAATCCGGCAGGATGACCCGTTCCACAGAGGAATGCGAAATGTCCCGCTCGTGCCAGAGGGCAACGTTTTCGAGTGCGGCCTGGGCATTTGAGCGTACGACCCGAGCCAGGCCGCTGATCTGCTCGCAAGTGACCGGGTTGCGTTTGTGCGGCATCGCCGAGGATCCCTTCTGCTTTTCGCTGAAGTACTCCTCGGCCTCGCGCACCTCCGTTTTCTGGAGGTGACGGACTTCCGTTGCGATCTTATCCAGGGTGGAAGCGATCACCGCGAGCGTGCAGACGTAGTTCGCGTGGCGGTCGCGCTGAATCACCTGAGACGATATGGCCGCCGGCTTCAGGCCAAGGCGCGCACAAATCTTTTCTTCGTACTCCGGTTCCAGATGCGCGAAGGTCCCGACGGCTCCGGAGAACTTTCCGACACGCATCTCTTCTGAAGCACTTTCGAACCGGGCCAGGTCGCGCTCGACTTCTGTGTACCAGTTCGCCAGCTTCAGTCCGAACGTGATCGGTTCGGCGTGGACGCCGTGCGTGCGGCCGATCATCGGCGTGTCCTTGAACTCGAATGCGCGCCGCTTCAGTACGTCTCGTAGGCGGCGCAGGTCTTCGCGAATGATGGACGAGGCCTGTTTAATCAGCAGCGCTTGCGCCGTGTCCACCACGTCGTTGGAAGTAAGGCCGTAGTGCAACCATCTTGAGGCGGGACCGATTTTCTCCGCGACGGCCGTGGTGAAGGCGATAACGTCGTGCTTCACCTCGGCCTCGATGGCGTGAATGCGATTGAGGTCGAAATCTGCGTTACGACGTATCTCGCGTGCCGCATCGTGCGGAACAAGACCGGCTTCGGCCAATGTTTCCGTCGCAGCGATTTCAACCGCGAGCCACTGGCGGAATTTGTTTTCGTCGGACCAAATCCGTCCCATTTCCTGGCGCGTGTAACGTGATATCAACAGAGCACCTCTATAATTTGTGCGACCGGGTTGCTAAAACTGGATTCTAATCCAGCGACAATGGCCGGAGCCAATCCGCCTCTTTGGCCCGCCACGCGGCTCGCTGAAAAGTTGGTGCCACGATGACGAGGGATGGCGAACTGAACAACATCGATTATTGCGCATTGGCGGAGTTCCGGTATCAAATCCGCAAGTTCCTGCGATTGGGCGAGCATGCGGCGCGGGAGGCCGGGCTGGAACCGCAGCAACATCAGCTGCTGCTTACCATTAAAGGTCTGCCCGAGAACACGAAGGCGAATATCGGAGAACTTGCAGAACGTCTTCAGATCCAGCATCACAGCGCCGTCGAACTGATAGACCGCCTCTCCGAGCGCGGACTCGTAACGCGAAAGCGTGGCTCCGAGGATCGGCGCGAGGTTATCGTCCAGCTCTCCTCGCGCGGCGAAAAGGTGCTGCGCGACCTTGCGGTTTTTCATCGCGACGAGTTGCACGAAGCTGGACCGCAACTTATTCAGTCGCTGAAAAAGCTGTTCGCCGCCAGTGCCAAACCTTTCGCGAACGGCAAAACCGCGAAGAAACCGGCAGCCAGGAAGAAAAGCGTAGGCGCGGAGTAGCCAACGCTACGGAAGGAAAAGTACAGCCGCCAGACTTCTGGCGGCTGTTTTCTTGCTCGCTTGTGTACGGCTAGGCCTGATAGAGCAGTACGCCCTCGGTTTCCGGTGCACTTCCCACGGGTCGGTAGAACAGGCGGTCGCCGTCGAGATAGACCTCGATGAACGCCGGCCGGTCCTTGATGTTGCCCTGGATCAACGCCTCCGAGAGCGGGTCCTCGATGTACTTCTGGATCGCCCGACGGAGCGGACGCGCACCATAGTTCCGGTCGGTGATTGTCTTGTTAAGCACCCACTTTTTGGCTTCCTCGGTGACAGTGATCGTAATCGACCGCTGCGCCAGGTTCTGATTCAGCTGCGTGATCATCAGTTCGACAATCTGGATCAGGTCCTGCTCGTTCAACGGGTTGAACAGTATGACCTCGTCCAGTCGGTTGAGGAATTCCGGATTGAACGTACGCTTCACTTCATTCCGGACCATCTCTTCGACCTTGGCCGAGACCTTGTCCTCCGTCTGTGCCTGGAAGCCCAGTCCTTCGCGCTTCATCAGGTGGCGGGCACCGATGTTCGAGGTCATGATGATGACGGTGTTCTTGAAGTCCACCGTGTTCCCCAAGCCGTCGGTAAGCTGGCCGTCCTCGAATACCTGCAACAGGATGTTGAAGACGTCCGGGTGCGCTTTCTCGATCTCATCAAGCAGCACAACAGAGTACGGTGCGCGCTTGACGCGCTCAGTCAATTGACCGCCCTCTTCGTATCCCACATAGCCCGGAGGCGAACCGATGAGCTTCGAGACCGAGTGCTTCTCCATGAACTCGGACATGTCGAACCGGATCATCGATTTTTCACTGCCGAACATGAATTGCG
>Ga0196976_1000225_pt1 | contig 38186 bp, 33 predicted proteins | sample S3v_513CmetaG_FD_148644 | JGI IMG/M metagenome (GOLD analysis project Ga0196976, IMG submission 148644) | Soil microbial communities from Anza Borrego desert, Southern California, United States - S3+v_5-13C | ecosystem: Environmental > Terrestrial > Soil > Desert | place: USA: California... | reverse complement strand
TGGCGCCAGTGTCGACATCGCTGGCCGTGACCTGGCCAGTGGCCGTGGTGCCGTCTTCGCTCACACTGCCAGTCTGCGCAGCCGAGGTGATCACAGGCGCATCATTGGTGCCAGTGATGGTGACGGTGATCGTCTGCATGGTGCCGTCGGCGGCGGCCACCGTGATGCTGTCGGTGTAGGGCTGGCCTTCTGCGAATTCATCATGCGCGGTGTCCATGGTGTAGCTCCAGCTACCCGCCGCGTCAATGCTGAACTTGCCGTAGCCGTTGCTGCCAGCCACATTGGTCTGCGCTACAAAGGCATTGCTGCCGTCAACGTCGGTGGCAGTGAGCGTGCCGGTGACCGTCTGTGCGGCATTGGTCTCGGTGATGCTGCGCGTACTGGTGCCGGTGATGACCGCGGCGTCGTTGCTGCCAGTGATGGTGATGGCGACCACCTGTTGCACGCTGGCGCCGTGTTCGTCGGTGACCGTGACCGTGTAGTTTTCTGTGGCGGTCTGGCCGGCAGCAAGACTCTGCGCGGCAGCGTTGTTGACCGTGTATTCCCAGGCGCCAGTGACACTGTTGACCGTGAAGGCTCCCAGGACACCAGTGGCGTCGCCCGTGTAGGTGAGCGTGGCGCCAGTGTCGACATCGCTGGCCGTGACCTGGCCAGTGGCCGTGGTGCCGTCTTCGCTCACACTGCCAGTCTGCGCAGCCGAGGTGATCACAGGCGCATCATTGGTGCCAGTGATGGTGACGGTCAAGGTGCTGCTGGCCGTGCCTCCATTGCCATCACTGGCAGTGTAGGTAAAGGTATCGGTGACCGTCTGCCCGGCACCCAGAGATTGGATATTGGCAGCCGCATTATTAAGCGTGTAGGTATAGCTGCCGTTGGCAGCAATGGTAACCGATCCATAGGTGCCGTTGACTGCTGCCCCTACGTTGGCTGCAGTACCGTTCACACGGCTGACGGTGAGCGTGTCGCTATTGGCATCGCTGTCATTGGCAAGCACATTGCCGCTGGCGCTTACCGTCGCGTCTTCCTGTACATTGCCAGTGTCGGTAGTAACAACAGGAGCCTGGTTGTTGCCAGTAATGGTGACGGTCAGAGTCGTGACGCTGGTCGCGCCATGGCCGTCGCTTACGGTATAGCTAAAGGTTTCGGTCAGGGTGCCGCTCGTACCCAAAGCAATTACGAATGGGTTGAGCGGGTTGACGTTGTAGACATAAGACCCGTCGCTATCGATGGTGATGGTGCCATAGGTGCCATTGACGCTGGCGCCTACATTGGCCCCTGCCCCATTAACAGCACTCACCGCCTTGGTATCACCAGTGTCGACATCGGTGTCGTTGGTCAGTACGTTACCCGTAGTGCTGGTACCCAAAGCCAAGGCAACAGAATCACTATCAGCTACCGCTACTGGGCCGTCATTGGTGCCAGTGATGGTGACGGTGATCGTCTGCATGCCACTGTCGGCACCCTGGTCGTCGGTCGCCTTGTAGCTGAATGTGACGTCGCGGTTGGCGCCTACCGCCAGATCGTCAAAGTCGCTGCCCGGGTTGAAGCTGTAGCTGCCGTCACTATTGAAGTGCAGGCTGCCTTCGCTGACATCCGCAACCAGACTGTAACTGGCGATGCTGCCGTCAACGTCGGTGGCGGCCGGCACACTGCCGTTGAGGACCGCGTTTTCTGAGGTGCTGGCCGTGCTGTCGCTGGCAACCGGCGCGTCATTGGTGCCGGGGGTCGGAGAAGGGGGTCCATCAACAGGAGGCGTAACCGATGTAAATTCCTCATCTGTTTCAAGAAAACGCCCTTGGATATCTCGGGAATTGGTAAACTCTTGCGTCAGCCAATCGTATTCAAAGTTGAACTGGTTGAGTACTTCGTCAATCCTCATGAGTTCGAGGAAGGAAAACCCGTAGTTGTTGAATATGCCTTCACCCAGGCCTGCAGCTGTTTCTTCTAGGACTTCATTGATATCCCGGCCTTCTTCAATGGCACGAATGACGGACTGGATCGTAGCCAGATCTACCGCACTGTCGCTAAAATCAGGTTGAGTAGCATCGATAAGCTCCTGCGTAAACTTGACCGTTTCATCACCAGAGATTTGAAGGGATCTGCCGTTTACGAGTTGTAGTTCAACAACGATGCCAGGAGGGGTAATGATGGTGTCACCAGCCTGTATGGTGTCTCCCAGCTTGATGAGCTTCTTATTACCGTTTTGATCGACGACAAACGCGTCTCCATTAACTGCAACTACGGTGCCTAGTACAGCCATAGCATATTCCCCTGATGAAGGTTACTACTTATTCGGATTACCGCTTCTGGATGCATTAGACGGGAAATGCGAAGCCGGGGATATTGTCCTGAAGGACAATAGTGATGAGCTACTTCTCTTAAGGTTTATCGTTAAGGATCAGTGCAAGCTGGAGGCGGTCTTTCACGCCCAAACGTTCGAACACTGCAGAAAGATGAGCTTTGACTGTACGCTCCGTGATATTAAAGGCTGCGGCTATTTCCTTGTTACTCAAGCCTTTTGCAGCTTCCAATGCCACTTCTCTCTCCCTGTCGCTCAAGAGCGCAAGGCTTCTTGCAACCTGTTCGGGTAAGTTTCCTGCTAGATTAGTACTTACCTCAATGAGGCGCTGCAGTAGATCACGACCTAACCAAACCCCACCATGCGTGACTACTTTCTTCACTTCGGCGAGCACTTCAGGAGCACTGTAGGCATGGCAATAGCCAACTGCCCCCTGGCTTAATGCCATCAAAGCCTGCCCTTGGCTGGGAATATTGGCTAGCACCACGATGCGCGGGTTGAAGAAATCGCGCAGAATCTGTGAAATGGTGGCGACCATCCACTGCTGGCTGGCATTATCCACGTGTAGCCAGAAGACCAGGTCATTCTTCTGTGAGGACTCAACTGAAGAAAGGGATGGGTAAATCTTGGACTCAGGACAAGCTAACGACCAATTCGCAAGCAGGTTGTTGCGAGGACAAATGAATATGTCCCGCATTATCGCTCAGTAAAGGCGTAGGACTTGGCCTTGAGAACTGGCTTCAACAAGTAAGAGAGCACTGTTTTCTTGCCTGTCATGATATCCACTTGGGCAACCATGCCGGGAATAATGGGTAATTCCTTGCCGAAATTGGAACGCAAGGTACGCACTCTAACGATGTAAAAGGCGTTGCCCTCCTCATCTACCACAGAATCCGGAGAAATGTTCTCAACGATGGCATCCAACGTGCCATAAATCGTGTAGTCATAGGCAGTCAGTTTCACCGTGGCTGGTTGCAGGAGTTTAACGAAAGCAATGTCCTTAGGCTGGATCTTCGTCTCCAGCACTAGTGCATCATCGGTAGGTACGACTTCCATGACTTCTTTACCAGGCGGAATAACGCCGCCTACGGTGTTGTAGAAAAGGCGGTTGACCGTACCGTTGACGGGAGATTTGAGTGTGGATTGCGTCACTCTATCTTTTAGGGCGACGCTGGTAGCGAGAAGACTGTTGAGCTCTGCTGTCGTCTCCGTAAGCTCTTTACGGACTTCGCTCCTGAAGCTCTGCTCCAGCTCGATGATCTTGCGTTCAGCTTCTACAATAGCCGCCTTGATACGCTCAATTTGTGCTTTCGCCTGATCCCGTTCACCTCTAAGTCTTGCCGATTCACGTTCCAGTCTAAGAAGATCCACTTCAGAGACAGCACCGCTGGCTTCCAGTGGCTTAGTCACTGTTAGCTCACGCGTTGCCAGCTCATAGCCCCTCTCCGCCTGCTCCAGCTTGGCCCTGGTTTCGATGAGCTCTTTTTCTCGTTGAGTCACCTGCTCACGTGCAATCGATAACTGGGATTCCAGAGCCTCTTTCCGAGAGTCATACAGTGCTTTTTCCTGTTCATAGACAGCTGGATATTCGTCTATCACATCTGACGGTGGAGTAAACGGCGTCCCAGTAGCCAATGATTGGAGCCGAGCCTGCCTTGCCAGTAGCGAGACATACTGGCTGCGATTTTCGCGGAAAGACGAGACCGCCCGCGTTTCGTCAATACGTATCAGCGGGGCACCAATGGTTACAGTCTGGCCTTCATGCACCAGGATTTCAGTGACTATGCCGCCATCCAGCGACTGGATCACCTGCACCTGCCTGGAGGGCGTTACCCTCCCCTCGCCCCGCACAACTTCATCCACCTTCGAGAAGGCTGCCCATATGACAACGACGATCAGTATAACGATCATTCCATATAGCAATGCTTTGGCCCTCAATGGGCTCTGTTCTTCCATTGCCAGTTCAGCCTCTTCCGTCCATGCGAGTTCTTCCTTTGTTTCTACTGGAGCCCATCTTTTAAAAACCAGATAGAGCGGCCCAGCCAGCCATTTGTGTTTGAAAAAAAAGTTGTGCAGGTTGCTAAGGACGCCAAAAAGCCGTTGACTCATACCGCCTTACCCACCTTGCCTGTTCTTAATGCCTCGATGACCTGCTCCTTATTGCCGTCTGCAACGATTTTTCCGCTGTCAATGACGATAATGCGGTCCACTAATTCAAATAGGGACGAGCGATGGGTAATAACGAGCAAGGTCTTCCCTGCCCCGATTTCCATCAAGCGTCTCTTCACCAGTTCCTCACCAGAATGATCCATGGCACTGGTGGGCTCATCCAATAACAGAATGGGTGGGTTATGAATCACAGCGCGGGCAATCCCGACCCCCTGGCGCTGTCCGCCCGACAAGGTCTCGCCACGTTCGCCAACGGCCATATCAAATCCCCTGGGATGCGTGTTGATGAATTCATCGATTCCACCGATGCGAGCTGCAGTCAAAACTAAAGCATCATCTGCATGGGGTATGGCAATGGCGATGTTGTCGCGCATAGAGCCGTAAAATAGACTGGTCTCCTGTTGCACATAGCCGATGCTGCGGCGCAATTCAGCCGGATCAATTTGCCGTGAATCTATGCCATCAATAAGAATGGCTCCGGCGGTCGGCTGATATAGGCCAAGAATCAGTTTATGCAGCGTGGTCTTGCCCGAGCCCATCCGGCCAAGAATGGCGACATGCTCCCCTGGCCGCACTTTGAACGAGATATTGGACAAGGCATCAACATCGGTCCCTGGATATTGAAAACTCACATTGCGGAATTCAATCGAACCGGAAAAAGACGAGCGGGAGAGAAAATTGGAATCGAGAGGCCTTTCTATCGGCTTCTGCATTACTTCGTCCAGAGAAGTCAGGGCGGTAGAAGCATTGTGGTACTGGGTCATTAGCCCAGCAGCCTGAGAAAAAGGCGCCAAAGCGCGTGAGGACAGCATGGTCGAGGCGATCAGACCACCCATACTCAGGTCGCCATTCATCACAAGGTAAACACCAAGCAGCACTAGTACGATCGTCACGAGCTGCTGGATACCATTTGCACTATTGGTAATAGTCGCTGACAGCAACTTCATCTTGCTGTTGACCTCGGTCAGGAAGGCTGCACTTTTTTCCCACTTACGTTGCATCATGCCCTCAACACCCAAAGCCTTGATCGTCTCCAGCCCGACAAGACTTTCGATGAGCGTGGCATTGCGGATAGCGCTGGCTCTGTACATGGTTTCAGAAATCTCGTGCATCCTGGCTTGTGCGCTCAAGGCATAAATGAACATGATTACTGCCCCGGCGAGAACAGGAATGATCATGGGCCAGGCAATCCACGCCATGACAACAATAAATATCAGCGCAAACGGAATATCAATCAGTGTGGTAATGGTGGCGGATGTTATGAAATCCCGCACAGTTTCGAATGAGCGCAGGTTGGAAGCAAATGATCCAACAGAGGTAGGTCTTTGCTCAAGCCGTGTCCCCAACACCTGCTCCATGATACTGGCGGAAAGCTTGGTATCTACACGGTGGCTTGCCCAATCCAGAAAATATCCCCGCATGGTACGCAAAAGGAAGTCTGCGACAACGATGATGGATACGCCCAGCACCAGTACCCACAGTGTTTCGACCGAGCGATTGGGCACGATACGATCGTAAACATTCATGGTAAAAATGGGCAGTGCCAGCGCAAATATATTGATCATGAACGCCGCGATCATGATGTCGCGATAGATGCGCCTATTCTCGGCCAATGTGCTCCAGAACCAGTGTTTCAGTCTTACCTTGCCGACGGCCGGTGCCCGCGAATCAAAGGTGAATTTTGGTTTAGCTGCGATGACATAGCCTGCATAGCGCGACTCGAGCTCTTCCAGCGGCACGCGAACCTCAGCCTCTCCCAATTCTGGAAAGACAACCCGGGCATGCTTTCTGTCCTCATCCCAGCCCACCAGGAGACAAGCCTCTTCCTGCTTCAACAGAACTATCGCGGGCAGGAACTCTTTTTGTAAGGACTGAAGGGGTTTCTTGAGGATGCGGCTGGATAAACGCGCCCGCTCAGCGGCACGTTTGAAAAGTGCTGGGGTCAGTTTTCCATCTTTTAGGGGTAGTCCTGCAGAGAGGGCATCTTTAGTAATGCCGATACCATTGATCCTGCATAGAATCCACAGGCTCTCGAGCAAGGTATCAAAAACGGTGTTATCGCTTTTTTGAAAGGTATCCGGCGTCATGGCTATTGTTGTACTTCGCTTTCAAAGAGTGTTTTGCTGCAGACCATTTTTATTACCTTCTCCCCCGTAACGCAAAACACTGCTGCTTGCAATGCGGAGCTTACCACCAGCGAAAGAATAAATAAAATTTTATAGTGGGTTCAGGAAGATATAAGACAAACAGGTAGTTCTAGATTAAGTGAGGGACTTAATGTGAGGAAAAACTTGAAGGGGAAATTAAGAAAAAAAGGAACTGAGACGCGAAATGAATGGGTTTGTTAACAGCTGGTAGTTTATTTACCCATCTGGTTCCCAATCAAGCTGCCGATCGCAGCGCCGCCGAGGCTTCCCATCGCGCTACCGGAAGTCAGCAGGGACCCTGCTATACCCCCAATGCCTGTAGCGACCGCGATACTTTTACCTCGCGAATTCAGACCCTTGCGGGCGTTCAGCACAAGCATCAGGGAAACAGCAGAAGTTCCCAGGACTAACTTTTGCAAAGTATTCATAGACTCATCAGGTGAGATGATCGAACACCATGCATTCCGGCTAGAGAATGAATATTAAGTTGCAGCGTCATTAACCTTCAGATTGCTCTGTACGTTACCTACGCCTTCGATACCTTTGGAAATCTCGACGGCCCGGTCAGCTTGAGCCTGATTGTCAACAGTCCCATTAAGCGTAACGGTGCCATTCGCGGTATCGACATTGATATCCAGGCCTTTAACCGTGTCGTCAGCCAGCAAGGCAGACTTGACCTTAGTGGTGATGACGCCGTCGTCGATCTTTTCACCTACAGAATTTGCAGCTTGTTCCGTTTCAGAGGCAGCATTGTTGGCGGCCTGTTCTGTCTCGGTTGCTGCATTTTCTGTTGTAGTGTTGAGATCTACATCATTATCTGCGGTATCCGCATTGCGGTCGCATCCAACGACAAGAAGCGTAGATGCCAGTCCAAGTGCTACAAGAATAGGTCGCATATTCATCTTATTGTTCCTCCATATTAAGGATTGGTATTGGTGGTATTAGGGTCGGTGTTGCTCGTGGTTCCCGAATCCTGAGATTGCGGTTCGGTACTGTTAGGGATTTCGGTCGCAGGATCCGGGCTGGTTGTGCTTTCGGCTCCCGTACCAGTGCCCATGTCATTTGTGCCAACGCCACCGGCAGAACCGGCTGCTGGAGCACTCGTATCGCCTTGAGTGGCATTGTCATCTGTTCTATCGCATGCAGTCAGAAAGGTTGCAGTCACCGCAGCGAGTAATAGGTAATACATACGAGATTTCATTTTTCCCTCCATACACAAGTAATTGATCGAAAAACTTACTCTTCCTTCCCCGTCTTAGTGAGGCATGCCTACTAAAAAATCCGCCAATTCGTCAGCGTGTTCCTCTTCTACGGCCAGAACATTCTCCAACAGACGTCGAGTTGTCGGGTCCTGATCTCCTATGTATTGGATCATGCCCCGATAACTGTCAATGGCAATGCGTTCTGCCACCAGATTCTCTCGAATCATCTCGACCAGCGAACCCGCTTCTATATATTCGGCATGGCTACGACTAGTGAGGGTATCCGGAGAAAAATCCGGTTCGCCACCCAACTGCTCGATGCGATCCGCAATCTGATCTGCGTGCTCGAGCTCCTGGCCGGAATGCACCATGAACTCATCAGCAATGCCTTTGGCATCAATGCCTTTAGCCATGAAGTAGTGCCGACGGTAGCGCAAAGCGCAGACCAGTTCAGTTGCCAATGCCTCATTCAGCATCTTCAGCACTGTTTGCCTATCGGCCTGATAGCTATCGGTCACTGCGCCATCATCAATGTGCTGGCGAGCTCTTTGCCGTATCGTCTCTACATCTGTCAGTAGTGCGGGTTTGTCCATTAAACTTCCTAATCCAGCAATGTTTTACAATCGCCCCGTCAACAACAGAACTAGTAGTATCAGCACTACGAGCGCCAATAAACCGCTAGGGCCATAACCCCAACCACTGCTGTAAGGCCAGGCTGGGAATACGCCTATCAGTATCAGCACCAGAATAATTAACAGAATCGTTCCTAACGACATTGTTATTCCTTTCTTCTAGTAACTGTTTGAGAACATGCGCATTCTTCAAAAGCTGATATGCGCATACAACTTTGCTCTGGCACCCTAGGAGCGTCTGTTCGAAAACGCACCTTTAACTCTGTCAGATCAGCCAGAAAAATCACGCTTCTCATTCTGAAAGTCAGCCGTTCTTTGTTCTGTCTGTGAGCGCACAAACATTAAGCAAAGCCAGAGCAGCGTCGAGCATAAGGGGCGGTTAAAATATGGCAATCTATGTAGGTTAGCGAACATTGAAAAACGATTCTCTGGTGTTAAGCTCTGCCGTTATTCGCTGGTTAATTTCAACTTAACTCTCACGGCTCTGAGGAGATCGGCTCTGTTATCCCCTGATACCGTTCTTATCCAAAATGGGCTGCTGTCTTCTTTGCCACGCAAGGATCAGCAGCGCCTGCTCACTGGTTGCGAATCTGTAGACATCCACTTTTCCGACGTTCTGTATGAGCCCGAACAAAAAATCCGGCACGTTTATTTTCCCGGCGACGGTTTTGTTTCGTATGTGAAGTCTATGGAACGCGGGGAACGCGTCGAACTTGGGATGATAGGCAGAGAAGGCATGCTTGGCGTCTCGGTCGCATTGGGCATCAATGTCTCGCCCTACTATGCAATTGTCCAGGGCACGGGATCAACATTGCGCATGAAAGTCGACTTCTTCAAGAAAGAGCTGGAAACCACACCTGCTCTAAAACGCCGCATCAATCACTATATTTATGTCTTGCTGAATCAATCTGCGCAAAACGCCACGTGCCTGCGATTTCACCTAGTGGAACAGCGTTTGGCCCGATGGCTGCTCATGAGCCAGGACAGGGCGAAATCGGATACGCTACATTTGACCCAGGAGTTTCTCTCTTCCATGCTGGGCGTAAGACGTGTTGGCGTCTCCAATGCTGCAAGCAGCTTGCATGAACAGAAATTGATAAGCTATAGCAGGGGCGAGATCAACATTCTGAACCGCGAAGGCCTGATTGCTGCTTCCTGCCCCTGCTATCAAGCGGACAACTATTACTACGAAAGTGTGATGAACAAGTCCTAGTGCCGGGTATGGGTGTAAGTGTCCTTATCCGCATGCGTACGCTTATTGAGACTGTACCCGATTAGCACGCCGACTCCAGTTGCCACTGTTACAGCCCACCAAGGATGATCATGGACATATGTTGTGGTCAACTCGCGTGCATGCTGTGAGCGCTCCTTGGCGTAACCTTGGAAATCGTTCAGCCGAATGCGAGCATCGTCCCACTTGAATTGAAACCGATCCCGTACTGTGGACAATGCCTCGCCGGAGAGGTTGGCAGTTGCATTGAGCAACTCTTGCCCTTGGTGTAAAAGCGACTTGAACTCATCCAGCAATTCTTCAGGTCTTCTTGTCGTGTTCGCAGGCAATTCACGAGTTTCATAAGTTTCCATTGCTTTGACTCCATTGAAATACGAATAGAAATCTTAAGTCGTGAGCCTTGGGGCCTTCTGTACGCTCGCGTACGTGCTTGACAGGCGACAGCACAATAAAATTGCGGATGAGAACTCAAGAAAATAGAGAATAAAAAAGGCCGCACATGGCGGCCTTTTTTACAGGAGTTGCTGTTTAGAATATCAGCTCAGCACTGATCCCGATGGAGTCTGCTTCGTAGTCGAAACCTTCTCGATCAGAGTTACGATCCTCACGTCGTGCCACAGCACTGATCACCAGTGTGCGCATCGCTTCCCACTCTGCCGTCAGCGTCATGGATTGCACGATATCACGCCGAGTTGGGCCAACCGGGTTCAGTTCACCGCGGTAGTCACGGTCACTCCAGTCATAGCGGAACCGCAGCGAGGTTTTATCAGTGATAGCCCATAGCGGGGATACCGTGAAAGTATCAGCGACGTAATAGCTATAGTCGTAACCGTTCGCGAAGAACAGCCCGCCGCCTATCGCATTGGATTCCTGGAAGCTATACAAGTTACGCGATATCGCCGTATTGACGAGCAGCTTTCCAGTTGGGGTCCAAAGCCAGGTGAGCAAGCCGGTCATGCCGTTGTAGTCACGCAGGCTGAAATTGTCATGCTCACGGTCTATGTAACCTACTCTTGCCGTGATGCGCGATTTGCCGGTGATACGCCAATCCAGCTTAGCTTCCGTTTCGCTCTGGTCATAACCTGTATCAAGCTGTCGGGTGATGTCGACACCACGGTTGTAATCACCGGTCGCTTCGCGATGCACCAGTGTAATTTCGCTTCCGGAAGGGAACACATAACGCCCACCGAACTCGGCGCTATCCTGGGTGAAGTCACCGACTTCATTGAAGCTCTGGCTATTGCGTGACTCAACCTCAGCGACCCCGCCTACAACGTGCCATCCACCCCAGAGAAGCACATCAGCGGTGAACTCGCGACGCTCATTGGTTTGAATACTGCTCAGGTTACGAGTAGAACCAGTGTTAGGATCAATGCGGCGGAAATCGCCAAAATTATTCAGCGTTTCATTACGGGTTGCCAACAGTGTGCCTTTAACGCGGGGCGTGATGCTCCATAGCCAGGCTGCACGGTAGTTAAAGCCTTTCCAGTTCAGGAAGTCGTTTTCCTGGTATCTGTTTTCTGTCACCGTTGCATCAACTTGAAAACGCTGCAAGGAGTACAACTTATCGAGTTTGATCCCTGCACTATAGGTGGTGGCAATGTCGTGTTTACTGGCATCACCCAATGGAGTGCCCTCTTCCACACGGAACAGATTGTCCTCGTAGCGTACATCAGTGCCGAAAACAAAATTGAGCGGATCTTCAGGCTGAGCTGCGAGCACTGAACTGGAAAACTGGATAGACAGAAGGGCAAGGGCCGCAGTTATTATCTGTTTTGATTTCCGGACGGGGAAACGGGTCATTTATACCTCAAATGTCTTGTAGGGAACATAAACACACAGTTCCTTCTACCATAGCATTAAGCAAAGTCGCTCGTCTATTGTATTAACGACGTTTTCTGGTGGCAACGGTGGAAATTAGTTAAAAATGCCACAACTTCCTGCGCTTTTACAGTGATAATTCCAAGGTCATACTCAAGTTTACTTCTAAGTGCCTTAGCGAACAGAGAATCCCTCAGCTTAAAGATAATTTGAACTCCGCTGACACAGTATCCAGGTTGTCCATACCACGGTCAGGTATATCGCACATCCCTTATGTGCTTGACCGGCAGATCCCTTTGTAGAGCCACTTCGGGTAAGAAGGCGTCTGTGTATGTACAGCCGTGCTGACAGCATCACGTGATTTCAACTTTTTGCAAAGGAATGGATATGAAAAAAACCACTAAACAGACCTTGGTGGCTCTCGCCCTTGCAGGCGTGTTTTCCAGCGCGCAGGCAGCCACAATTTCCCTAGAGGGCGACGACTTCCCATATGACCTTGGTGCTAATCCTACGGATGAAAATGCATACAGCGTCACTCATGGCGTCGGAAGCTTTGTAGATATTTTCACCTTCACTTTAACTGAAGCCATCAACGACACCATCTCCAGCGCAGTTTCACTGTTCCTGCCTGGCATTGGTGGCGGTGATCCTTCCAGCTACGAGATCGACAACGGCACCCTGACGCTGTTTGCTGATACTGATGCTAATGGCGCTGGCGGTGCTGACGTCAACTTGGGCTCAGTAAACTGGGGTGATTCCAATGGCGTGCTGGCTGTCAACAACGTAGAGGCCGGTGCTTACTATTGGGCAGTTGCCGGCGATGCCGTAGGTTCTAAGGGCGGTGTATACCTCTTCTCCGCCAATACGGCTCCAATCCCTGAACCAGAAACCTATGCCATGATGCTGGCCGGCCTGGGAATGCTTGGTTTCATGGGCAAACGTCGTATGAAAACTGGCCGTCAATCACTCAACTTTGCATAACCGGTCTTATAACATCAAGACCTGATAGCGGCGCTTCGGCGCCGCTTTCATATCATCTTCCGGGGTATCGAAAAGTTCGTTAGCGAACAGAGCAAAATGATATTCCGACATATCCTTTACAGACCCTAATAACGGTACAACTCATCAGAGCCAAACGTTACTCCATGACCAAAACTACACAAAAACCGTCTCCAATACCGGTAATTGCCGGGAATGCATGCTGAACAGCTTTATCATGGCTAACCAGACAATTCCGTTGCGCTTCAGACGAACTTCCACACTCACTTTTGGCTGGAATAACCTCGTCATGTTGGCTGCGGCGCTGCTCGATCCTGTAGCGTTAGTGCTTTCTCTATGGGCAGCCGCATACCTGACCGAAGGCGGCTTGACCCCACCCTATCTGGTGCTGTCGATGTTGGTGTTTTCCCTCACACTGCCTGGCACGATTCGACTGCAAGCCTCGACCCTTAACGTCATCCGCAGCATCCTGATTGAATGGGCATTGATTGCCACTCTGTTCTATTTCTTTGGGAAAGCCAGCGGCTACATTGATTATTTTGACCCCCGTGCCATTTCGATCTGGCTGTGGCTGGCGCCGCTCAGCCAATTCGGGGTTCATGTCGCACTACGGACTTTTGCGCCATCCATTGCCAACATCCAGGGTGAAGCTCGGCGGGCAGTGATTGTAGGCGTTAATGAACAAGGCCTTGCCATTGCACGGCAGATGCAAAACAACCCTTTCAACGCCATCCGACTCAATGGCTTTTTTGATGACCGTGTACGCGAGCGCGTGGGTAGACTCACTGATTATCCTCTGCTCGGCACCATCGACAACCTGCCGGAATATGTAGACAAGAACCGCATCGAGGCTATTTATATCTCATTGCCGATGACAACGCAGCCACGCATTCTCAAGCTGCTCGACGGGCTCAGCAACACGACTGCCTCCATCTTCTTTGTACCGGACATGTTTATCACTGACCTCATGCAGGGCCGTATAGATTCCGTAGGCGACATGCCCGTGATCTCTGTCTGCGAAACACCCTTCACTGGTGTTAATGGCATGACGAAACGGCTCAGCGATATTGTGCTTTCCTCGCTGATCCTGCTCCTGGTATCGCCCCTCATGCTGGCCATTGCAGCTGCCATTAAACTCACCTCACCTGGCCCCATTATCTTCAAGCAACGGCGCTACGGGCTCAATGGCGAGAAAATCTATGTCTATAAGTTTCGCAGCATGTCAGTGTGCGAGGATGGAGAGGTCGTCCAGCAAGCTCAGAAGAATGATAGCCGAGTCACCAAAGTGGGTGCTTTCCTCCGCAAAACTTCTCTCGATGAACTACCTCAGTTTTTTAACGTCCTACAAGGCAGCATGAGCATCGTTGGTCCCAGACCTCATGCCGTCGCGCATAACGAGCTCTACCGCAAACTTATCAAGGGCTATATGGTGCGCCATAAAGTCAAGCCTGGCATTACCGGCTGGGCGCAAGTCAACGGTTGGCGCGGTGAAACAGATACCCTGGAAAAGATGAAAAGCCGGATTGATTATGACTTGGCCTATTTGCGCAACTGGTCCCTGCGGCTCGATCTTTACATCATTTTTAAAACCATCATGGTCGTCTTGAAGGATAAACATGCTTATTAAAAAACCTAAGCTGATTTCCCCCAAGTCCTTGATTCCCCTTCTGATCTCTTCACTATACATCCTGCCGGCGCAAGCCATGGAGGATGGTCATGCCTATTTGCTCAAGCAAGATGCAAAGCAGGCATTCAAGATCAACGAGACAGAGAATTATCGTCTGGACAAAAAATACCGCCCTGCTTCTGAAGCCAAGCAGCAGCGCAAGGAAGCGAAACAAATCGATGCAGTGCTGATGCATGTACCCGCTAAAGGAGTTCACCCTCAGTTAGCCAGTAGGCCTTTCGCCAAGGAAATCGCTAAGGCTGCGAGCGCAGCATCCCTTGACCCCGCACTGGTCCATGCTGTGATTTTTGTGGAATCCCGCTATCGCCATACAGCCATCTCCCACAAAGGCGCCATTGGTCTGATGCAGGTGATTCCAGACACAGGCGCGCGTTATGGGATCTATAACCTTGAAGATTCCCCGCAATCCAATCTTCGCGCAGGGACCTTGTATTTGCGTGACCTGCTGCACATGTTCAATAACAGACTGGATCTGGCACTAGCGGCTTACAATGCGGGTGAAGGCACCGTCATTCGTTATGCCAACCGAATTCCACCCTATCGGGAAACCCAGCTTTATGTACGTGCGGTGCTGGCCAAGTACAATGAATGGCGGAGCATGACCCTGGCTTCAGATTCAACATCTGAAAGCGTTCAAAGCCCCCCGCTGGCCGCTGCCGAGCCGGAACGGCTGGAATACCTCGCCGGAACACGCCTGAACAAGTCCAAACCCCTGTTTGCTCCTACCTATTAACATTTCTGCTCTGACGCATTAGAAGCTTTAATTCAACGCACTAAAGTGTTGGCTTGATAGCTCGCCATTTCACCTGGCCACAGTACTAATGACCTGGTACACAACAAGCTGTGCCTTCGTACCAATAACTTCCATCCAAAACTAGCGCAACAAAAAAGGCGGCCTCGAAAGAAGCCGCCTTTTTAAGCGGGTCAGATAAGAAAACTTAGTGATGGGTGTGCTGCAGGGAAGGACGCTGGGTTGGTCCAGTGTTACCTGTAATCAGCTTATCAATGTGATCACGGCCGTAGTGATCCTGGAACCGGACGATGTCATCCTCACCCAGATAAGTGCCGGATTGCACCTCGATCATCTCGAGAGGCACCACGCCTGGATTCTCCAACCTGTGGACCGTGCCTAGAGGAATATAAGTGGATTGGTTCTCGGTTAACAGGAACTGCTCATCCCCACGCGTGACCCTGGCAGTGCCGGTCACGACAATCCAGTGTTCGGCGCGATGATGATGCATCTGCAGGGAGAGCGACGCTCCCGGACTCACGACAATATGCTTCACCTGGAAGCGATGACCGGAGTCAATGCTGTCGTAATTGCCCCAAGGGCGTTGCACCTTACGGTGCGCGTCACACTCAGTACGGCCTTCTGCCTTGAGCTTGGCGACAGCGTCCTTGACCAGGTGCAGCTGATTGCGGTTTGCCACCAGCACAGCATCCGCTGTTTCTACCACAACTGTATCTTCCAGCCCGATACAGGCGACCAGACGATTTTCCGAACGCACCAGGTTGTTGTGGCTGTCCAGGACAAAAACATCGCCTTCCAGCACATTACCATCAGCGTCTTTTTCGCCCAGTTCCCACAAGGCATTCCATGCTCCGACATCGGACCAGCCTGCATCAAGCGGGACAACCGCAACAAGATTGCGATCCTCCTGCCCGGATTGCAGGGTGGCAAGCCTTTCCATCACGGCATAGTCGATAGAATCGGATGGGCAGGCAGAGAAAGCCGCCTTGCCAACTCGGACGAAGTCGCTGTCACGTGAGCCGGTTTCAATAGCCACGCGACAGGCCTCAAGGATATCAGGCCGGAAACGTGAGATCTGGTTGAGCCAGGTCGAAACACGCAACACAAAAATTCCGCTATTCCATAAGTAATTGCCTTCTGCCAGATAGCGTTCGGCTGTCTCTGGGTCAGGCTTTTCGACGAATTCAGCAATCTCAGCACCCACGCTGTCGCCTATCTTGTTGCCGAAACGGATATAGCCATACCCGGTTTCAGGCGAAGTGGGCTTGATACCCATGGTCACGATACGACCGTCCGCGGCCAATTGCACAGCATGGCCCAGTGCTTCGCAGAAGCGTGCAGGCTGCGCAATGATGTGGTCGGCCGGCATCACGACCATAACAGGATCATCTTCCTGCTCAGCCGCTGCAAACAAGGCGGCCACCGTCAATGCGGGGGCGGTGTTACGACCCACGGGTTCCAGGATGATGGCAGATGGCGTGCGGCCGATCTGCCGCAATTGTTCAGCGGTCAGGAAACGGCATTCCTCTTGGCCGATAATCAGAGGCGGTGCAATTTCCGCTTGAGCTGGCATTGAAGAATCCGCGATGCGCAGGGCGGTCGCCTGCAGCATGGTGTGCTGACCCGCCAGATTCAGCATCTGCTTGGGATGCTGTTGGCGGGAAAGCGGCCACAGGCGGGTGCCCGACCCGCCGCAAAGAATCACAGGAAGGATTTTCATCATTTAATGTCGCAAAGCACGTTCAACATAAACGTGACGATTCACAGTTATGGAAGGCTCGCGCTCCGAAGTAACTGCATTCGAGCTCTTGGGTAAGAGGCGATCGCATTCTTTCTTGACGACGTGGTAGCACTCGCAGACATGCTTTTCGAGGCGAGGCCGGTCGAGAATGGTGATATGGCCACGGCTGTATTTGATATAACCTGCAGCCTGCAGGCGCCCGGCTGCTTCGGTTACGCCTTCACGACGCACGCCTAGCATGTTGGCGATGAGCTCCTGCGTCATGATCAGCTCGTCATTGGGCAGACGATCATGCGTCAGCAGCAGCAAACGGCACAACTGCTGTTCGACGGTATGGTGACGGTTACACACAGCGGTTTGCGCCATCTGTGTAATCAGCGCCTGGGTATAACTCAGTGCCAAAGCCTGCAAGTGTCCGCCCAGCTTGAATTCGCGCTTGAGCACTGAGGCCTTGAGGCGATAGCCATAGCCTGCACTTTGCACAACCGCCCTGCTCGGTGTGCTGTCGCCACCCATGAACAGGGCAACACCAACAAGACCATCGCGGCCAGTCATTGCGATTTCGGCAGAAGCACCGTCCTCGGTGACATACAGCAGCGAGACAATGGCAGTTGTTGGGAAATAAACGTGTGTGAGTTTTGCGCCTGATTCACAAAGCACCCAGCCCAACGGCATGGGGACTAGTTCGAGTTCAGGGAGCAGTCTTAGGAAAACATCGCCCGGCAGGGCAGCAAGTAAGTCGTTCTGTTTGGGATTGTTCGAGTTCGGGCTAGGAGCGATCATCAGCCAAATCCTTTCTATATAACTCTTAAAAAATTTTCCCCGTGGACAGCAATTTTTCCCCGTATTTCCTTAGATGAATCTTTGTTATTGCAATGCTGGAAACCCCTTTTCCTTAAGCTTCTTATGTTTGAGCCTGGAAGAAGAATTGCTATGGCTTTAATGAATGGAGCCAGCGTAAGTTCAGGCCCGACTTTTGTATGTGCGTTATCACACAGTTTTACTAAGACTGGAGCCCAACAAGTGGGAGATAAGAAAAACAAGCTAGAGCGCCCCTCTCCTTGTATTTGGCATGGTTTGCCAAATCGAGGGAATGTTCGCTATCGAACAGATATTGCAGAAACAGGAGAGTAAAAAGTCGAAACACTGTTTCATCACACAAGCGAAACGACACCATGACAACTAGAAAACAAATACTAAAACCAAGTTCCCTCCTTCGCAATACCCTGATAGCCGGCCTGTCACTGATGATTCTGACAGGGTGTTCGGACTCCGAAGCAGAAAAAAAACCAGCAACGCAAATAGTCGCGAAGGTCAATGGCGATGAAATCACGGTTCACCAACTCAACAACGCTGTAGCCAAAGTACCAAACGTCAACCAGGAAAACATAGATGCAGTCCGTAAGGAAGTCCTGGAAAAGCTCATCAACCAGCAATTGGCAGTTCAACAGGCCGAAAAAAACAAGATGGACCGTTCAGCCCAGGTTGTCATGATGATGGATGCCGCCAAGCGCGAGATTCTTACCAAGGCTTACCTGAGCCAGCTGGTGTCGAACATGCCACAGCCCAGCGAACAGGAATCCTCCAAGTTCTATGAAGCACATCCCGAGCTTTTTTCGCAGCGCCGCATCTACAAGCTGCAGGAGATCGTCCTTCCGGTAAAGGATGCGCCAGTGGATGAAATCCGTCAGCTCGCTTCCGACAAATCCATGGATGAGATTGTTGCCTGGCTCAAGGGCAAGAACATCAAGTTCCGCACAGGTGGTGCAACACGTGCTGCCGAGCAAATATCGTTACCAATGCTGTCCCAGATTGCCTCTCTCCAAGATGGGCAAACCAAGGTCATTGAGGGTCCTGAATCGCTGACGATCGTACATCTCGTTTCTTCCGAGTTGTCGCCAGTAGATAAGGAAACCGCCATGCAGCGCATCCCGCGCTTCCTGGCTAATGAGCAGGCGAAGGAAGTCATCAATGAGGATCTGAAGCGGCTCAAGACTGCTGCCAAGATTGAATACCTCAATGATTTCCAAAGCATGGCTAAAGAAGAAGCGGCCGCAGCTGCCGCGGCAACACCCGACAAAGCCGAGCCTGAGGCAGTCAACGTGGAAAAAGGGATCGGTCTCTAATGCCTGCCCCGCTTTCCAATGCCAGTTTAAATCCACAAGTTTTATTTAGGAGGACTGTGATGCAACACTACAGATTTATAAATGCCGGGCTGATCGCCCTGCTCTCCCTGACCTCGGTCCATAGTTACGCAGAAAATGTGAAGGTAGCTGCTGCCGACCAGGCACCTGCCATCCAACCGGCAGACCCCACGATGAGTGCTGAAGATCCCAAGAACTACACACTTGGGCCAGGCGATGAGATCCGTATCGTGGTCTTCCAAAACCCTGACCTCACGCTAGACACGCGTGTCAATGAAAACGGCAGCATCACCTACCCGCTCATTGGCTCTGTTGATGTTGGCGGCAAGCCAATCACGGCAGCGGAGACTTCCATTGCAAACGCCCTGAAATCCGGTGGATTCGTGCAGAAGCCACAGGTCAACATTCTGCTCATGCGCATCCGCGGCAATCAGGTGTCTGTGCTGGGCGAAGTCAACCGCCCTGGCCGCTACCCCATCGAAACCTTCAATACCCGTGTATCAGAAATGCTGGCTAATGCAGGCGGCATCATCAGCGGTATGGGACCCAGTGGCGGCGGTGACGACAAGGTCGTTTTGATCGGTTATCGCAACGGCGAACGCATCCGCAAGGAGATCGACGTCCACGAAATGTTCATGAATGAAGGTGCATCCGAAGACATCACGGTTGCGGCTGGCGACATCCTGTACGTACCACCTGCTCCGCTGTATTACATCTACGGCGAGACACAGAAGCCCGGTTCTTTCCGCATTCGTGACGGCATGTCCATTCAGCAGGCACTCGCTGAAGCAGGCGGCCCGACCATTCGTGGCACCGAGCGTGGCCTCAAGATTTATCGCAAGAATGAGGACGGCCAGGTGCAAGCAGTTCGCACCAACCCGAATGATCTCGTGCAACCCGGCGATGTGATCTACGTGTCAGAAAGCCTGTTCTAAAACTATTACATACAAGGCTTGTTAAGGAGTCACCATGAACTTGCAGCAGCTTATTCTCATCCTCAGGGCGCGGTACAAGATCGCACTGTTCACAATGCTCTTCATTGTGGGTGCAACACTAGCGGTCAGCCTGCTGATTTCACCGCGCTACGCTGCCACCACTAGCATCGTCGTTGACCTGCATACGCCAGATCCCCTGCTGGGCACCATCCTGGCGGGGCCGAACACGAGTTATCTGCCCACACAGGTGGATATCATCGAAAGCGAACGTACCGCACTCCGCGCGATTCAGATTCTGCAGCTCGACAAGAACCGCGCAGTCCGCGACAGGTGGCTGGAGGAGACCGAGGGACGCGGCAAGCTCGAAACCTGGCTTGCTGCGGTGCTGCTGAACAACCTCAAGGTCAAGCCATCCACCGACAGTAATGTCATCAGCATCAAATACACATCGGCAGACCCTCAGTTCTCGGCCGCTGTAGCCAATGCCTTTGCCCGCGCCTACATGGAAACCAATGTGGCTCTGAAGGCAGAACCAGCCAAGGAATACGCCAACTGGTTCGATGAGCAAGGCAAGACCCTGCGCGAAAATCTGGAAAAAGCCCAGGCCAAGCTCGCGGCTTACCAGAAGAAACAAGGCATCGTCGTAACCGACTCTCGCCTTGATACTGAAATGGCGAAGCTCGGTGAACTTTCTACCCAGCTCACGGCGGTTGAAGCGCTCTCCACCGACGCCAAGAGTAAATCTGGAGTGGGTAATGGTGCTGACACCCTGCCTGAAGTCATGAACAGCTCGCTGATCCAGAACCTCAAGGCTGACATTAGCCGTCTGGAAGGGAAGCTCCGCGAGGCTGGCGGCAATTTGGGCAAGAACCACCCGCAATACCAGCGCATGGAAGCAGAACTGAATGCGTTAAGACAGAGTCTGCGCGCTGAAACACAGAAGATTGCCAGCAGCTATGGTACCAATGTCGACGTCAGCCAGGATCGTGCAGGCTTGCTGAGACAGCTCATCGCCGCGCAAAAGCAACGGATCTTCGAACTGCAGACCCAGCGTGATGAGGCGCGTGTACTGGAAGGCGAAGTTGCTGCCGCCCAGAAGGCCTATGACACCGTAGCCCAGCAGTACACCCAGACCAGCCTGGAAGGCAAGGCAACCCAGACCAACGTTTCCGTTCTGTCTCCTGCCGAGCCTCCACTGCAGCCTACAGCTCCATTGCCAGCACTCTACACATTGATTGCAGCTGTAATAGGTTTCTTCATCGGTATTGGCGTCGCCTTCCTCATGGAAATGTTTGACCGCCGCATCCGTACCATCGAAGACGTGGAAATCGGCATGGGTCTGCCTGTACTGGCTGTCATCAACCGTCAGCCGAGCGGCTTGCGCCGCCTGTGGGGCCGGGTGAACGTCCTGCCCAAGCCCAACAGGCCAGCCTTGGAATTCATGGGCTGATTTGAGTAACAACGAAAAGGAAGAACCAATCATGCAAACCGTTTTGCAATCCCCAGCGCAGCCCTCCGCCGCGCCCAGCAAGATGTCCTCGCTGCAGCGTGCACCGGTCAGCCACTCCATCGGCGCTATTCTCGTCGATGCCGGTAAGTTGACCCCGGAAAAGGCTGAATCAGTACTGCGCCTACAGAAGGAGAAACACCTGCCTTTCGGAGAAGCAGCCATCAAGCTGGGGCTGCTTACACCAGAGGACGTCAGGTTCGCCCTGGCACGGCAGTACCACTACTCCTACCTGCTCAAGAGCAACCATATCGTCTCCGACGAGCTGGTTGCGGCTTACCAGCCCTTCAGTCCACAGGTGGAATCATTGCGCGTACTGCGCAGCCAGCTCATGCTGCGGTGGTTCACAGAGGAAACCAAGAACAAAACACTGGCCATTGTCAGCCCCGGCAGCAAGGAAGGCCGCAGCTATATCACGGCTAACCTGGCGATCGTGTTCTCGCAACTGGGCGAACGCACCCTGCTGATTGATGCCAATATGCGCCACCCAAAACAACACAAGCTGTTCAAACTGGAGAATTCCTCCGGCCTGTCATCCATTCTCTCGGGCCGTGCGGATGCCAATACCATCCAGCGTGTGGCTTCATTCATGGATCTGTCAGTGCTGACTGCCGGGCCGATTCCGCCTAATCCACAGGAACTGCTGGGACGTCCGATTTTCGATTCACTGCTCGCGTCCGTCAGCCAGGATTACGACATCATCCTGATCGATACGCCGCCAGCGGCACATTGCGCTGACGCCCACATCGTTTCGATGCATACCAGCGGCGCACTGGTCATCGCCCGCCAGAACAGCTCAAGCCTTCGCGCCGTACACCAGATGGCAGATGGTATGGCACAGCTGGGTGTATCCCTGGTCGGTACGGTACTGAGCGAGTTCTAAACGGCAATGACGACCTTGAGCAGTTCCCTAGCTGACAAGCACTCTCCGCTTTCACCTTGGATGGTGTGGGTGCCTGTTGCGATTGGGCTGGCAGCCCTTTGTCTGCCGATGTTTTACCATCTGTCGCAGACCGCGTGGAATACTGAGGAGAACGGCCACGGCCCAATCATTCTCGCCGTATTCCTGTGGTTGGTATGGCAGAAGAAAGATGTACTGATCGAGGCGGCACCGGCTAACAGCACTAACCCTGTTGCCGGTTGGTCGATGCTACTGTTCGGGTTGTTTGTATACATCATCGGCCGTTCCCAGAGCATCAACACATTGGAAGTCGGCTCACTACTGCCCATCCTCATCGGTGTACTGCTGATCATGCGTGGTTGGCGAGGTGTGCGGGAGTTATGGTTCCCCTTGCTGTTCTTATGCTTCATGGTGCCCTTGCCCGGCATGCTGGTGGACATGATTACGGGCAGTCTCAAGCAACAGGTTTCTGCCGTCGCGGAAAACGTGCTCTACCTTGCGGGCTACCCCATCGCACGGAATGGCGTTGTTCTGAGCATCGGACAATATCAGTTGCTGGTTGCTGACGCGTGCTCAGGCCTGAACTCCATGTTCAGCCTGACAGCACTGGGCCTGCTCTATCTGTACATCATGCGTTACCGCAACTGGCTGCATATCGGCCTCATACTGCTCGCCATTCTGCCGATCGCATTCCTGGCCAATGTCATTCGCGTCATGATCCTGGTCCTGATCACCTACTATTTGGGGGATGAAGCCGGCCAAGGTTTCGCGCATGGCGCTACAGGCATGGTGCTATTCATCGTCGCCCTGCTCATGCTGCTCGCTTACGACAGCCTGCTGCGTCTGACACTGTTTAAATCTCGGAGTACCACCTGATGAGACGCATCCCTCTCGTCCCGGTTTTCATGGCATTGCTCATGGTGAGCTCTGCCGCCCTGGCCGTGGTCCTTAAACCGGAACAACGGCTGGCAGAGGAACTGCCACCGCTTTCTCTGGAAAAGGCTGTTCCCAAGAGTTTTGGGGATTGGCGTATTGATACCAGCATGGTCCCGGTTGACCCCAGTCCCGACGTGCAAGCCAGCCTCAACGCCATATACAGTCAGCTACTCGCCCGTACTTATGTCAATTCACAAGGTGAGCGCGTCATGCTGTCCATTGCTTATGGCGCTGACCAAAGCGGCGATGGTAGCCAGGTCCACCGCCCTGAATTCTGCTATACCGCGCAGGGTTTCCAGGTCATGGCTAATAACGTGGGCACCCTGCTTACGCAATACGGCTCGCTGCCCGTACGGCGCCTGCTGGCCGTACAAGGCCACCGCAACGAACCCATTACCTACTGGGTGACTGTGGGCGACAAGGCTACGTTGCCCGGTGTTGAACGCAAGCTGAGCCAATTGGCTTATGGCCTCACGGGCAAGATTCCAGACGGCATGCTGGTCCGGGTGTCCTCCATCAATCTGCAGAACGATGCAGCCTATAAGCTGCAGGAGAAATTTATCGGCGACATGCTGCAAAGCATGGACGCCAAAGATCGTCTGCGGGTAGCAGGTAGATTCGGCGCCTGATCGAACTACCGCTTTAGCAAGTTTCTTTTTTCATAACTAGAACCTCAGGGAAAACAATATGAAAGTCGCACTTATCACCGGCATCACTGGCCAAGATGGTTCCTATCTCGCTGAACTGCTCCTTGAGAAGGGCTACGAAGTTCATGGCATCAAACGCCGCTCCTCCAGCTTCAACACCGATCGTATCGACCACATCTACCAGGATCCGCATCACGACGACCAGCGTTTCTTCCTGCACTATGGTGACATGACGGATTCGACCAGCCTCATCCGCATCATCCAGCAGGTCCAGCCAGACGAGATCTACAACCTGGCCGCGCAGTCGCACGTCGCCGTGTCCTTCGAAGAGCCTGAATACACGGCAAATGCCGACGGCCTGGGTACGCTGCGTATCCTCGAAGCCATGCGCATCCTTGGTCTGCAGAAAAAGACCAAGTTCTACCAGGCTTCCACTTCCGAGCTGTATGGCCTGGTACAGGAAATCCCGCAGAAGGAAACCACACCCTTCTACCCGCGCAGCCCATATGCTGCCGCCAAGCTCTACGCCTACTGGATCACGGTCAACTACCGCGAAGCCTACGGCATGTATGCCTGCAACGGTGTGCTGTTCAACCACGAATCACCACGCCGCGGCGAGACCTTTGTCACGCGCAAGATTACGCGAGCCATGGCTCGCATCAAGCTGGGCCTGCAGGAATGCCTCTACCTGGGCAACCTGAACGCATTGCGCGACTGGGGCCATGCCAAGGACTACGTTGAAATGCAGTGGCTCATGCTGCAACAAGAAAAACCTGAAGACTTCGTCATTGCAACCGGCCGCCAGTACAGCGTCCGCCAGTTTGTGGAAGCCGCAGCCGCCGAGCTCGACATCTATATGACGTGGAAGGGTGAAGGCGTTAACGAAAAAGGCTATGACCAAGATGGCAATTGCATAGTGCAAGTGGACCCACGTTACTTCCGCCCCACTGAAGTCGAGACGCTGCTGGGCGACCCCAGCAATGCCAAGGCCAAGCTGGGCTGGGAACCCAGGATTACGTTCAAGGAAATGGTCAGCGAAATGGTACGCGAAGACCTCAAGAGTGCCGAACGCGACAGCCTGATCAAGCGTCACGGCTACCGCGCCCTTGAACATCACGAATAGCACATCACGAATAGCAACATCCGAGTAAAGCTTTATTTGAAGGAGACCATCATGGTCATCAGCAAGAATTCGAAAATCTACGTTGCCGGCCATCGCGGCATGGTCGGCTCTGCCATCGTGCGACGCCTGGGTGCAGCCGGTTATGACAACATCATCATGCGCAGCCACGACGAGCTGGACCTGCTGGACCAGCGGGCCGTGCATGAATTCCTGGCCTACGAGCAGCCAGACTATATTTTCGTGGCAGCGGCCAAGGTGGGCGGCATTCACGCCAATAACACCTATCGGGCGGACTTCATCTATCAGAACCTCATGATCGAGGCCAACCTCATCCATGGTGCCTTCATGGCCGGTGTGAAGCGCATGTTGTTCCTGGGTTCTTCCTGCGTTTATCCACGCGATTGCCCGCAGCCGATCAGGGAAGAGTATCTGCTGACCAGTGCACTGGAACACACCAATGAGCCTTATGCACTGGCCAAGATTGCTGGCATCAAGATGTGCGAAGCCTACAACGACCAATACGGCACACGCTATCTAAGCCTCATGCCGACCAATCTGTATGGGCCTAACGACAATTACGACCTCAACACCAGTCACGTGTTGCCCGCCCTCCTGCGCAAGACGCATGAAGCCATGCTCAAGGGTGAACCATCCATCACAGTGTGGGGTTCCGGCCGGCCCATGCGCGAATTCCTGCATGTGGACGACATGGCCGATGCCTGCGTCTTCGCCATGGAACGTGACATCGCACCCGGTCTATACAACGTAGGCACGGGTTCAGAAGTCAGCATCCGGCAATTGGCAGAAATCATCATGAAGGTCGTGGGCTACACGGGAAATATCGTGTTCGACAGCAGCAAACCCGATGGTACGCCACGCAAGCTGTTGGATGTTTCCAAGATGGCCGAGCTCGGCTGGCAGGCACAGATTCCACTGCGAGCTGGCATTGCCGCGACCTATCGCGCCTATGTCGCTGACAAGCGCACAACGGCTCAGCCGCAAATCCACGCACCACGGCCTTCTGTTGAGCTCAGGGTATGACATCGTTGACTATAAAAAAAATGGCAAAACATCATGAGCAAGCTCGGATCACTGATTAGCCGTCACCGGCATGCGAATTGGGCTTTCCTTGATCAATCAATAGTCAGCGGCAGCAATTTCATTATCGGGATACTGCTCGCGCGGTTCCTGGGACCGGAAGCGTTCGGTGTCTTTGTATTGCTGCAATCCGTGATGCTGTACGTCAACTCGTTCCAGGGGGCTTTGATATTCCAGCCCATGATGAGTGCGGCACCGCAGCTGGTCGAGCAGGAGCGCAGCAAGTACCTACAAGGCGTATTCGCCATGCAGCTCATTCTTGGTCTCATGCTGGGCCTTGCAGTGACGCTGCTGGCAGTGGGCGCGCATGTATTGGGATTGATCCACATGGCGGGGCTTGATTCGATGACAGTAGCTGCTGTCGTCTGCGCCATGCTGACTTTCCAGCTGCAGGACTGGCAGCGCCGCTATTACTTTGTGCATGAGAAAGCGCGCGCAGCATTCTTCATCGACATCATCAGCTATGGAGGTCAGGTCGCCCTATTGGGTACTGCCTTCGTGCTGGGACGTCTGGATGTCGCGACAGGCTTCTGGATCATCGCCGCCGCATCACTGACTTCCTTCTGCATCGGATTCCTGCATCACTCGCTCAGGCCCGTATTCGCACATGCACGTGACGTACTGCGCGAAGGTTGGCGCACCGGTCGTGATTACCTGGTCGCCTGGCAGTTCCAATGGCTGGGCTCACAGGGGGTCTTCATGGTGGGCGCAAGTTTGGTCGGCACCCATGCGGTTGGTGGTGTACGAGCCACGCAGAATATCGTCGGGCCGATCAACATCCTGTTCCTGGCCATGGACAACCTGATTCCGGTAGCAGCCGCACGTCGTTACGGCAAGTCCGGTCTGGATGCCTTGTCTCGTTACCTGTGGAAGATCACATTGTGGGGCACCCTGCTTCTCGCGCCAGTGCTGATCCTGCTTTCCGTTTTTGCGGTGCCGCTCATGGGCCTGCTTTATGGTGAGAGCTATGTCGCTTTTGCCTCGCTGGTGTACTGGCAAGCGCTGTATATCTTTATCCAGTTCTATCTGCGGCAAGCCTTCTTCTTCCTGCGAACGGTCAAGGCAACAGGGGTCATCCTCCGTTCTGGAATCATTATGGCCGCTTTTTCGATTGCCATCGCATCGTTCACGGTAGACAGCTATCACGCCACCGGCCTCATGTTCGCTCTGCTGGGTGGCGTCAGTGCGAGCTTGCTGTATTCGGCATGGTCTGCACGCAAGCTTGCCATCTCTCTTAGGCAGGAAAAAAAAGAGAGGCAGGACTTTGATTTCAACAACAATCAGCTCAAAAAAATGGGTGCGGGAGGAAAAGCCTAATGGAGATTATTGACCGGCTGCAATGGGCCGCTCTTCGCAGACAACGTTTGGCACGTGAGCTGCCCGGATTTTGGGCCAGCTTCTGGAGTTATGCCTCGCCGGACTGCAGATTCTCCAGCCACAACCGCATCTACCGCCGCGCTTACCTGCGCGGCACTTCCCTCGGTCGCATGACTTATGTCGCCGAGGTGAGCCGGATCGGCTATGCAGACATCGGCGCCTTCAGCAGCATCGGGCCCAATGTACTGCTGGGCGGGCTTGGCAGCCACCCGGTAGACCGGCTTTCAACCCACCCCGCCTTTTACTCAGCAAGGTTGCAGGCGGGCGACACCTTCTCGCATAGCGACATGATAGAAGAGTTGCCACGCGTCACTGTGGGTAATGATGTATGGATTGGCGCCGGCAGCATCGTGCTGGACGGCGTCAGCATCGGTGATGGTGCCATCATCGCTGCCGGTGCGGTAGTCAACAAGAACGTCCCGCCTTACGCGATCGTGGGCGGTGTGCCCGCACGCCTTATCCGCTATCGGTTCGATGAGGACACTATTAACGCCCTACTCGAATGGCGTTGGTGGGAGCTCGACAACAACCAGCTGCAGGCACTGGCACCGGGTTTCATGAACCGCGACTGGCAAATGGAAGACGTACACGCCATGATGGGCCGTACGAGCACGGAGAAAGCTCCGGAGCGCAAGCTGAGGAGGATTGTATGAGTGCGGCCGACAAGCCTAACAGCAATCCGGGTGCAGCCAAGCTGCTGCTGTTCTTCTGCCGGCATCACGTGCCGCTGATCGGGCGCATCTACAAGTTGCTCCTCAATTGCGACATCTTCTGCGATCTCAAAAATCGTGAAGTCGTCATGCCTCATCCATACGGCATCATCATCCATTCCAAGACGCAGATTGGTCAGCGTGTGGTCATCATGCAGCAGGTTACGCTGGGTGGGCGTCAGTTGGGTGTGAATGAGGCACCTATCATCGAGGATGACGTCTATATCGGAGCCGGTGCGAAGGTTCTGGGCAACGTGCGCATTGGCCGTTATGCCGTGGTGGGCGCCAATGCTGTCGTCACGCGGGATGTGCCACCTGGCGCGACAGTAGTCGGTGCAAACCGCATTCTCAACCCTGCGCCTCAAGCACCGCAGGGCAATTCAAGCGGCAATAGCCGCGTTATAAGACTTGCAAAATGACCCACTGGACGAGGTAAGCATCATGACAACAAGAACCGCCATGCAGTCGCCCTTTCAGCCGCTCACATTCAAGCCGCTCTATACCAACAAGGATACGCGGCCCCGGCTTTCCCTGTCGGATTACTTCCTGTTGGGAGGTTTCTGGCTGGCCTTGTTTTATGTTGCCGACCCCTTCTTCTGGCGGCTCGACAAGATCGGTATCACCAAGCACCTCCCGTTGTTCCTGTGCCTGGGCGGCATCATCCTGGCCAACATCGGCGTATGGCTGTTTCCACCACGCGAACCTGTGGTCGGCAAGCCTAAATACTGGCAGATACTGAACACTGCGTTGCCGTTCGTGCTGCTAGGTAGCTGGATCATCATCGGCAGTTGGTACACCCGGAAATATGTAGGCAACAACAACACCTTCATCGTCGTGGGTCTTTACATGTTGTTCACAGTACTCGTAGCGCGCATGACGATGTTATCCCCCGCACGCGATACCCTGGTGCGTGCGTACCTGTTGGGGGCAACACTGGCGGGAGCCTTCATGGCCATACGCATGCTGCCATTGGGCTGGCCACAGGTTAACTACCATGAGTTGGAGGCCATGATCGTCCCACTCGCGGTGTATTTTGCCCTGCGCCCGGGTAACCGCCATTGGAGAGCCTTCTGGGTCCTGTTTTTCCTCCTGGCGGGCCTCGTGTTCCAGAAGAACACCGGCTTCCTGGTACTGGTGCTGACGCTTCTCTATATCTGGATCGCGGAATGGCGCTTCCGCTTCAAGGAAAGCACAGGCTTCAAATTCTGGACCATGTTGTGGGTCATCGTCATTGCCGTGGCAGGTATCGCGGCCTACGGTTTCCTGGCATACCAGCGCGGGGAATGGCTGCCTTCCGGCAACCCCCAATACCGGCTGTTGACCTATGAAACGGCATGGAACAACTTCCTTGAATCACCTATCTGGGGTACAGGTTTCACAGACCCGGCCACCAAACGTTTTACCGGCTTCCAGATTCTGGCTGCACGTGGCGTGCTGGCGACGCACAGCGATGTTCTGGACCTCGCCGCACAGGGCGGCATGATTGCCCTCATCCTGTGGCTATGGGGCTACTTCCGTATTGGCCGCCTTTCCCTGCGCCATGTCCTGCGTGGTCGGGTTAAGGATGATGTGCATGCGGCTGCCCATACTTTCGCCTGCATGAGCCTGGCCGGCATCATCGTCTATGCCTTCAATCCCATTTTGCTGCAGCCAGCTAAAGCACTGCTGCATTGGTCACAGATCGGCATGCTGCTCGGGATGACCCTCTATTTCGGTCGGAATGCGGTGGATGTGCCTAAAGTGAAACGCGTGCTTGGGCAGAAACTGGCGCTTGTCCCCTATTACAAAAACAGGAAAAACCATGGATACCAGCTTGCAAGAAAAGTCCAATAACAGGCTGAAAATAAGCATTGTCACCTGCTCCTACCAGCAAGGGCGTTACCTCGACGCCACCATGCGGTCGGTGCTGGAGCAGCAGAACGCCAATGTCGAATATATCGTCATTGATGGCGGCTCCAAGGACAACAGCGTGGATGTCATCCAGCGCTACCAGGATCAACTTTATTTCTGGGTCTCGGAAAAGGACAAAGGTCAGACCGATGCCCTAATCAAAGGCTTCGACAAGGCCACCGGCGATATCATGGGCTGGCTGTGCTCAGATGACCTGTTGCTGCCAGGCGCACTCGAACTGGTGAGCCGTTATTTCGATGAGCACCCGGAGGTGGATGCCGTCTATGGGGATTCACTGTGGATAGACGGCGACGGGAATTTCATCCGCCCCAAGAAGGAAATGGGATTCCGCCGGCTGGCCTTCCTGTTCGACCACAATTACATTTCGCAGCCCTCCATGTTCTGGCGTCGTAGCCTCTACGAAAAGGTCGGTGGCCTTGACGCCCGATTCAATCTCGCCATGGATGCTGATTTGTGGGAGCGCTTTTCACAGCATACGAAAATTGCCCATATCCCAGCCTATCTCTCTTGCATGCGCTACTACCCCGAACAGAAAACCCGTGCCATGCATGGCCGAAGCCTGGAGGAATACGACGAGATCCGGAGCCGCGCCATCATCCCCATGCGGGCCTTATGGCCGGCACTAAGGGTCCTGGGGCGTGCAGAGCGCGTCTTCTGCAAGCTGGCCACTGGCGGCTACAGTGCACAGGTACCAGAGCAGTTGGTTGCTGCACTCAAACGCTACCGCATTCAAGAAGGAGCTGTATGAGTATTGCGCAGCTACGCTATCAGCTGGAAACGCTGGCAGATGCAGAATCCCAGAGCCGCCGCATGGCTTGGAGAGTGCTCTATGCCCAGCGCAACCAGCCTCTGCTCGTCTCCACAGACGTTGCCGCAGCTCAGCATGCCATCAGCTTTTTCATCCGGAATCCGCTGTTACGCCTGTGGGGCAAGGCCACACTATTGGTGGATCGCGCGTTGCCACAGCTTGGACTGCTACCAACCCTGCGACTCAATGAATTCCCCGTCAGCCTGGCTGGCAAAGATGGCTCACCCTGCCCCGCACTGTATATCGGTTTCCCCGGGCCCTTGCAGAAGCTGACCCTGTTCTGCCCTAGCGATAATGGTGAATTGGACAAAGTGACCAAAGTAGCCCTCACTAAAAGTGCCAATCCAGCCATTGCACGCGAAGCGCATTGGCTGAGCACATTGGCGAAGGTCCCGGAAATCTCGCCATTTTTGCCGCGCTTGCTTGACGAAGGCACACTCGCCTGCGGGCGTAACTATTTAAGCATGCAGGCATTGCCTAAGGGCGTGTCGTCCCAGCGGTTTGACCGCCGGCATCGGCACTTCTTGCAGTTGCTGGCGGACTATCGCCCGGAACTGACAGCATGGAATCATTGCGGTGCCCATCAGCGGTTACGAGAGCGCATGCAACAAGCGCTTCCGCTGATGGACACCCAATATCAGGGCCTGTTGCAGACAGTGATGGACGAAGTGGAACGGGACATCGGTTCCCTATGGTTGCCCACTTGTCTCCTGCACAGCGATTTCGCGCCTTGGAATGTACGTGTTGCTGAACAGCATCTGTATGTTTTCGACTGGGAATATGCGGAAGAAAGCGGCAACCCGATTCAGGATTTCCTGCATTTCCACCTGATCCAACGGGTGCTCCGACGCTGGCCGATGGGTGCCAGCGGCATGCCCACCTTGCTCTCCGACATAGCCGACTATGCACGTACCGTATATGGCGAGGATAGCGGTGTAGCAGAAGCCTGTGGTCCGCTGGCCCTGCATTACCTGCTGGACACATTGACCTTCTACACCACGGTTTCCGGCTACCTCGCGCCACGCCACCCAGTCGTGCATGCCTACCTGGAATTGCTGCGCAAGCGCGCCGAGTGGATGCCTCAACCCCGAATCATGGAAGCATTACCTCATGCCCAACAACAGCGAGCTGTTTAAAAAGCTGATCGAGAAGTTTGAAAGTGTGGGCATGCCCTACTGCATTCTGGCTGGCTATGACGGCTACCCCGACCACATTTCGTCCGATGTGGATTTCATGATTCATTCCTCGTGGAGCAGCCGGCTACCTTCATTGATTGCTGAAACGGCAGAGGATGGGGGTGCGCATCTGGTGCAGTCGTTGCAGCATGAGACAACGGCCACCTACTTTGTGCTGGCACTGCAGGATGGGCCGACGATGTCCTATCTGCATCCGGATTCAAGTTGCGATTACAAGCGCAGCAATCGTTTCTGGCTCAGCGCTGTGGATATTCTGAAAAACCGCCGACGTCACCCCAAAGGGTTCTGGATTCCCTCTGCGCCGGACGCCTTCATCTATTACCTGATCAAGAAACTCGACAAGATGAGTCTGTCCGCGGACCAAGCCGACCAGCTTGTTGCACGATTTGCTGAAGATCCACGCGGCTGCAGCGCACGCCTGCAAGAACTGCTGCCCGTCGCCGAGGCCAGCCTGATCCAGGCCGCTGTCTGCATCCAACGCAAATTTGACGACCCCGTGTGGACTTCCCTGCAGACAGCACTGCCGCAGATTCGCGAGCTGTTGCACGAGCGGGCGGTCAAAATTCCCTGGCAGACACGCGTACAGCAGGTATTGGACGAGATGCGGCGCAAACTCAATCGTATCCAGCAGCCTACTGGCTTGCACATCGTGTTCCTTGGTCCGGACGGTAGCGGCAAGAGCTCCGTCATTGAATGCTATATGCGCGAGATGGCACAAGCCTTCCGTCGTATCGAATACCGTCACCTGAAACCAGGGCCGCAACGCGCTTCCAGTTCGCAACCCGTGACGGATCCGCATGGACAGCCTGCCCGGGGATTGCTGGGGTCTACCGCAAAAATCCTGCACTTCTGGGCCACCTATCTCAAAGGCACCCTGACGTGGCTTTACCCACGTTATCTGCGCTCTACCCTCGTTGTGTTTGATCGCTATTACCACGACCTGCTGGCAGACCCCGCGCGTTATCGTTATGGTGCACCGCTATTGCTGGCTCGGCTGCTGGGTAAATTGCTGCCCCAGCCTGACCTGGTGTTCATCCTGGATGCCCCAGCAGAAGTTTTGCAGTCCCGCAAACAGGAAGTGCCCTTTGATGAATCTGTGCGACAACGAACTGCATATCGCGGCTTAAAAAGCGAATATGCACGTGCATACATCATCGATGCCAGCGAACCGTTGGATAAAGTCGTTGCATCGGTGCTGGCGCATACCATCACTTTCATGGAGCAGCGTACAGCCAAAAGACTCGGCCTTGCGCGTGACGCCGCTAGGGGATTCAATCTATGCAAGCCCTGAAACTACTTGTTTCAGCTTATGCCTGCGAGCCCGGCAAGGGCTCAGAGCCGGGCGTCGGCTGGCGCTGGGCGTTGGAAACAGCAGCGCTGGGACATGAAGTCTGGGTGCTGACACGGGCAAATAATCAGCCCACGATCAATAAGGCCTTGAGCACGCACGGCAAACTGCGCAATCTGCACTTCTGCTACTACGACTTGCCAGCTTGGGCTTCCTGGTGGAAGCGTAACGGCCGTGGTGTACACCTGTATTACCTGCTGTGGCAATGGGGCGCCTTCAAACAGGCCCGGAAGTTGCACAAGGAACAGCAGTTCAATGCTGTCCATCACATCACATTTGGTGTGACCCGACACCCGAGTTTTATGGGCCGGCTGGGCATTCCGTTCATTCTGGGCCCGCTAGGCGGTGGCGAGCGAGCGCCCCTGGAACTGCGCAAGTATTGCTCTACCGGCGGCCGTATTAAGGACAGACTGCGTGACTTCGCCAACTGGTGCGCACGCTGGGACCCCACCGTACGCCAGATGCTGCAGAGGGCCACAGTCATCCTGCTCAAGACACCCGAGTCACTCAATTGGGTGCCTGAGCAATACCGCGAAAAGGCCCAGTGCATGCTGGAGATCGGCGTGGACCAGATTCCCCCCCAAACCATACAGCCGGCAGACCTGCCCAAAAAGCGCCATGCACTGCATGTGTTGTATGTCGGTCGCTTTCTGTACTGGAAGGGAATGGATATTGGACTGCGTGCCATTAACGAGCTGCGGAGCCGCGGCGTGCAGGTGCGCTTGACCATGATCGGCCAAGGGCCGGAAAAGGACCGCTGGCAGGCGCTTACGGCCAGCCTTAGGCTCACTGATTGCGTTACCTGGGTGCCATGGCTCAAGCAGCAGGATCTGCTGCATGCTTACCGCACCTTCGACATCCTGCTGTTCCCAAGTCTGCATGACTCGAGCGGCAATGTCATTCTGGAAGCCATGGCCTGCGGCTTGCCAGTTATCTCGCTTAACCTGGGCGGTCCAGGCCAGCTGGTCAACGAACACTGCGGTCGCCTGGTCGACGTACAAGGCCTGACCGCTGAAGAAACCATAACAAAACTCGCCGATGAACTCGAAGTGCTGGCCAAAAATCCTCAGCTCACGGAAGCGCTACGCAGCGGTGCGCTTGCTCGTTCGCATGAATTCGCATGGAAGAAAACTATTGCAAAGGTATGGGGAGAACAGGGTCTGGGTTATCAGGCCGTTAAGCACCATCACACAGAGGATATCTATGCCCGTGCATGAACGAACTTCCCAAACATCGCGACTCTCGGAGCTGCAATTGCTGGCGCCGCGATTATTAGCGATTACTGCCATTTTCATCCTGTTAATGCTGTGGCTGGAGTCTGCTATGGCTGCAGAGCGCTTCGTCGCGCCTGATGAAAAAGGTGCTGTGGACGCTGGACCCGGCAGCGCAGAAGCACCCTACAAGACGATTGCGCATGCCATGTCGCAGCTGCAACCCGGCGACAAGCTGACCATTGCAGCTGGCACTTACCGCGAACCCATCATTATCCAGCCACGGACTTGGCCCAGCGGTGATACCGGGGATGTTACGGTCATCGAGGGCAAGGGCAAGGTCGTCATCAAAGGTTCCGAGGTCATCAAGGATTGGCGTGAGTTGGGCAATGGACTCTACTTCACGACCATAGGCACTGAACCGCAACAAGTGTTCGTCGATGGACAACAGATGATCCAGATCGGCGGCACCATTTTCGGTGGGTTCCCTGAAAAGAAGGATCATCAGCTACACGCCCTGCACAAGTCGCAAAAAGGAATTTGGCCGGGACGGCGCGAGGGCAACCAGGACAACATGCCCGTCGACAGCTTCTATTACGACAAGGCCGCGCAGACCCTGTACCTGAAACTCAAGGGCAATGGCATTAAGGAAAAGACCGTTGAAGTCAGTACACGGCCTCAGTTGTTGGTTGGCAACGACCTGCGGCATGTAACGATAAAGAACATCAATTTCGAGCATTCAAACACTTCCACCAAAACCCGCGCGGCTGCTGTAACCATCACTGGACAGCACATCACATTGGAGAATATCAATGTCTCCCGGGCAGACAGTACGGGCATTGATCTCTGGGGCGACGACATCACGCTTAAGAACTCAAGCGCCAATGATTGCGGCCAGATCGGCCTCAAAGCTCGCGGCAAACGCATCCAACTGATCGATAACGAAACCAGCCGCAACAATACGCGCGGCTTTAACAAGTGGTGGGAAGCCGGTGGTGCAAAATTTGTCGGACTAGGCGGTTTGCAGGATTCGGTGGTCAGTGGCCATCGTGCGTACAGCAACCACGGCGATGGCATCTGGTTTGACTGGAAAAACCGCAACAACACATTAAAGAACGGCAATTTCTCGTACAACCAGGGATTCGGCATCCAGTATGAGGCCAGTGACCGCGGCACCATTGTGAACAACATTGTGATTGGTAATGAGCAGCGCGGCATCTATTTGCCGCATACCTCGCATACGGTCGTGGCCTTCAACCTGATCGCCGGCAATCACATGCAAGGCATCGCCATTGTGGACGAGAACCGCCGCGACAAGGATAAAGAGTTCGATTTCAGCGCGCGCGGCAATAAGGTATTTGGCAATGTGCTGGCATGGAATGGCAGCTCGTTGGTGCTGCCGACGGAGATCGCCGATAACCAGTCGGATGGCAATATCTACATCGGCAACCCTACGCAGACGAACCCGGGCCTAGGCTGGGTACGCATGTTTAGCGAACCGTTGGATCGCTGGAGCGGGCGTACTCAACAAGACAAGAATTCCCTGCGCTGGGAGGGCGAGATGGATGAAGGGCTGAAGAAATCCATCGCCGACCGGAACTACAACCCAGACCTCAACTGGTACCAATCCATTCGCAACAAGCTCAAACCCGTGCAGATCAATCCGGAATGGCTGAAGCTGGTGCCGGGCATCACCGATACACGGCCAGGACCCAACCTGTAATCATGCGCGTACTCCTGGCACATAACCGATATCAGCAGGCCGGCGGCGAGGATGCCGTGCTGGCGGAAGAGCATCAGTTACTGGTAAGAAACGGCGTCGAAGTTGAGCTCTACGAACAGGACAACAAGCGCATCGAAACCATGCCGGCCATGCAGGTTGCGGTAGATACCATCTGGTCGCGTCGCACAGTCAGCGAGATTGGCGAACGCATCCAGCGTTTCCAGCCGGATGTCATCCATGTACACAATACTTTCCCGCTAATTTCCCCATCGCTCTATTTTGCCGCAGCGAAGTATGGCGTACCGGTCGTGCAGACCTTGCACAACTTCCGTCTGTTCTGCGCGCAAGCCATGTTCATGCGGAATGGCGCAGTCTGCGAAGACTGCATTGGCAAGCTGCCCTGGCGCGGCGTCACGCGGCGTTGCTATCGCGAATCAGGTCCACAGTCAGCAGTCGTCGTCAGCATGCAGGGCATTCACCGCTGGCTTGGCACCTACCGCAATAAGGTGACGCGCTACATCGCACTCAACAAGTTCTGCCGCGACAAATTCATTGAAGCCGGCTTGCCCGCGGATCGCATTGTGATCAAGCCCAACTTCATCGACCTACCGTCCCCGCTGTCGGCGCAAAGAGGAGGCGGATTGTTTGTCGGCCGGCTGTCGCCGGAAAAAGGCATTGCTACACTTGCCCAAGCTATACGGCAATACGAAGCCGCTCAGATCGACGTCATCGGCCATGGGCCTCAAGACGAAGAACTCAAGGGCTTGTCTGGCGCGCGCCTGATGGGTTTCATGAAAGGCGAGGAAATCTATGGCCGCATGGCACATGCCGCCTATCTCGTCATGCCCAGCATCTGGTATGAAAACTTTCCACGCACCCTGGTTGAAGCCTACGCGTGCGGGCTGCCAGTCATTGCCAGTCGCCTGGGTGCCATGGCCGAACTGGTGAAGGATGGCGAAACTGGCCTGTTATTTACTCCCGGCAATGCTGCCGAGTTGGCTGAAAGACTGCGCTGGGCAGACAGTCATCCTGCAGAAATGCGCCGCATGGGTGAGGCAGCGCGCCGCGAGTACGAAGCGAATTACACATCCGAAATCAATTTCCGTCAGCTGATGCATATCTATGATGAGGCCTGCCATTATGTCCGTGCTGCATAACCCGTTGCCTGAGCCTGTACAAAGCCTTCCCCTTCCTTGCGCCGCCGTCAAAGAGCACCCGCCCTGCCGAAGTTGCGGCAGCGTGCGCACAAGGTCTCGCGGCAAGCTGCCCAATGCACGGGTATTTGCCGGCACCCAATTGGATGAGCCTTTGTCCGGAGGCACACTCTATCGCTGCCTCGACTGCAAGTTTGTGTTCAGGCATCCGGTATTGAGCAAGGATACCTACGATGCACTGTATCGCCAGGCCAGCTCGGACACTTGGGATGAAGCAAATCGCCTGGACCAGCAACTGGTGCGCGAAACACTGTGCGGATTGCTGAATTCCGGCAAGGTGCTGGATATCGGCTGCGGAACGGGCAGCCTGCTGTCACCGCTGAGCAAGCGCTTCGATACTTATGGCATTGAAATCAATGCGGACGCAGCAGCAGCAGCAGAACTCCGCGGCGTGCATATCGTGGCGCGTGATCTTGATGAACTCAGTGCGCTCCCTGAAGAGTTTGACGCGGTGGTTGCCTGCGACGTCATCGAGCATGTATTCAGCCCACTAGAGCTGGTGCAGCGCATGTTGGCAAAAACAGCACCGGGCGGCTATGTCATCATTTCAACCGGCAATACCGATGCATGGAGCTGGTACCTTGCAGGCAGCCGTTTCTGGTATTGCTACCTACCCGAACACATCAGCTTCGTCTCGCCCAGCTGGTTCCGGCATTACTCGGCGCTGCTGAATGTCCAGGTATCCCAGGTCAGGGAATTCGCCTACAGCCCCCACTAC
>Ga0196976_1000224_pt1 | contig 38241 bp, 33 predicted proteins | sample S3v_513CmetaG_FD_148644 | JGI IMG/M metagenome (GOLD analysis project Ga0196976, IMG submission 148644) | Soil microbial communities from Anza Borrego desert, Southern California, United States - S3+v_5-13C | ecosystem: Environmental > Terrestrial > Soil > Desert | place: USA: California... | reverse complement strand
GCGGACCGCCGGCGTCCTCGCCGGCTGTCGCGCAGGCGTCCCGCGCCTGCGCCCTGGGCGGGGGAGTGGCGGCGCGGGACGCCGCCACGACAGCCGGCGAGGACGCCGGCGGTCCGCATCCGTTGGCAGAGTCAGTGTGGTCTGCTTAGCGCTGCCGCACGCCAGAGAGCGCTTCTTTCGCGGCCGAGCGCACCTGCAGCGAGGGGTCGCTCTGCGCCAGGGGACCGAGCAGGCGCTGCGCCTCCTCGGGAGCGATCTTTTTCACCGCCGGGATGGCCGCGAGAATCGTCTCGTCCTTCTGGTCGGGACGCATCCCCTGCACTTTGTCGAGGCGCGAGCGGTCGAGCATCTCCCGCAGCACGCCGATCGAGCGCTTGTCGCCGAGGCGCGCCAGGGCGATGGCGGCGTTATAGCGCACATCCGCGATCGGATCCTGCAGCGCCGTACCGAGCGCCGGCAGCGCACGCATGTCGCCGAGCTCCCCCAGCGCGTACGCCGCGGCCTTGCGGACATCCCTCTCGTCGGACTGGAACACCTTCAGCAGCGGCGGCACGGCGGCCGGGTCGTGGAGCCGTCCCAGCGCCAGGGCGGCGTAGATGCGTGTCTCGGGAGCGGGATCGGAGAGACCGTCGATGAGCAGCGGCGTCGCGCGCCGGTCGCCGAGGTTGCCGAGGACCATGCTCAGGTACTGGCGGATGCGCGGGTCGTCCGTCTTCGCGTCGGAGTAGACCTTCCCCACGTCATCGACGAGGTTGGGATACTTTTTCGCCTCCCCGACATTGATGAGCTGCGAGAGCTGATACGCCGCCTGCCACCGCTCCCGCCGCCCGCCCGACTTTACCTCGTGCAGATAGTCGGGAATGGTCTGCTCGTCCGAGGCGATGCGCCCGAAGAGAAAGAAGATCCCTACGGCGATGGCCACGATACCGAGGGGAAAGACGACGAACTGGAAGAGGATGGTGCGGGGCGATTCTTTGGGGATGTCGGTGGAGTGGGCGGTGTCGGGGGAGTGCTCGGTCATGTTTGTTTGAATTGAAAATTGAAAATTGAAAATTGAAAAGCGGCGCTCGCGAGACGGCTTTTCAATTTTCAATTTTCAATTTTCAATTTCTGCCCCCTCTCACCGACCCGTGCCCATCACCACAAAGTCCGGCAGATAGGTCTTCAGCTGCGTCGGCGCGTCCGGGACCACGATCGCGTCCTTGTCGCAGACGCTCTCGCAGAGGCGGCAGGCCACGCACTTGTTCTTCTCGACGAAGGCGATCTTGTAGTGGTTGGCCAGCGTCTCGTCCTCCGCATCGATCATGCGGATGCACTCGAACGGGCAGATGTCGACGCAGAACTCGCAGCCGGTGCAGAGGTCCTTGATGACCTCGGCTTTCGGGATGTCCTTCGGCTTGATGCGAGGGATCAGCTCGCCGTGCTGGTTCTGGATCGCGTCGACCGGACAGTAGATGCCGCACACCGAACAGTCGATGCAGCGCTCGGGATGGATGTAGTACTGCCCCTTCGACTCACCCCAGATGGTGTTCGTCGGGCACTTGATCTCGCACACCGAGCATCCGATGCATTTGTCTGTGATGAAATGCGGCATGTCCGGGGAGTGTAACGCACCGGTCAAGCGTGGAATGCCCGGTGGAGCTGTCAGCTGTCAGCTATCAGGCCCGCCCGGTTCTCTCCTGACAGCTGAGAGCTGCCAGCTGACAGCTGACGCCGCATCGTCGCCACCACGATCCCGATCTCTTCGTACGAGACGGCCTCACCGGTAATGTCCCGGATGGGGCGGAGGCGTTCGAGGCCGGCCTCAGCCGCGGCGCGGCGGATGGCCTGCTCGGTCTCCTCGCTCATCCAGAGGCGCAGCGACGGCTGGTAGGTGCCGTCCTCGATGATGGCGCAGAGGTCGCGAAAGACGGTGGAGCGGGCGCGGCCGGTGCGCTCCATGACCTCTTCGATCGACATCCCCTCCAGCAGCAGGCGGGTGGCCTCGGTCTTCGCCACGGTGGGCCTCTTCGTGCGCTCCCGCGGCGTGACGTGCACGTCGCGCGGGAGGCCGCTGGCGTCGATCAGTTGCAGCAGCTCCGTGCCGTGCTCGCGGAGCCGGACCTCGCCGATGCCGGCGATCGCGCGCAGCCGCTCGAGCGAGGAAGGCCGCACCGCCGCAAGCTCGCGCAACGTCCGGTCGCCGAGGATGACGAACGGGGCCACGCCGCGGGACGCCGCCACGTCGCGGCGCCACGTCCGCAGGGCTTCGAAGAGCTCGCGATCGACTCCCGCCCAATCCTCCGAGCCATCGGAGACCGCAGGACTGGCCGTCCGCAGCAGACGCACCTCCGTCTCGCCGCGCAGGATCGGCCGCGCCGCCGGCCCGAGACGGAGCACCGGACGCGGATGTCCCTCCTGCACGAGCGCGCCGGCAGCGACGAGCTGCGCGATCCACCCCCGCACCTCGCTGCTGCCGTGCTCGGCGAGGAGGCCGAACGTCGACAGGGTGTCGTGCTGCCGCTCCCGGATGCGCGACGAGCCCTCGCCGCGCAGCACGGCGGCCACGTGTGCCGCCCCGAAGCTCTGCCCCACCCGCACCACGCAGGAGAGGATCTTCTGGGCGATCACCGTGGCCCCCTCGACGCTCTCCCACTCGCCGAGACAGATATCGCACGCATCGCAGCGGTCGTCCGTTCCGACAGGGGTCCACGTGCCGCCGAAGTGCTCGACGAGGGCGCGGTGCCGGCAGACCCCCGACATGCAGAAGCGGTTCATCGCCTCCAGTTGTCCGGCGGCGACGGAGAGCTGCTCCTCCTCGGAGATGCTCTGCTCGAGGATGCGCAGCCAAACCATGGCATCGCCCGGGTCGTGCAGCAGGATGCACTCGGAGAGCAGCCCGTCGCGGCCGGCGCGGCCGGACTCCTGCTGGTAGTGCTCGATCGACTTCGGCATCCCGGCGTGGACGACGAAGCGGACGTTCGAGCGGTCGATGCCCATCCCGAAGGCCACCGTGGCCACGATGATGTCGGCGCGCTCGGAGGCGAAGGCTTCCTGCGCGTCGCGCCGCTCGTCCGGGGTCAGGCCGGCGTGATACGCGGCCACGCGATGCCCGCGCGCCGCGAGCGCCGCCGTCACGGCATCGACGTCCCGGCGGCGGATGCAGTAGACGATGCCCGCCTCGTTCGGGTGGCGGCGGATGACCTCTTCGACCTGCAGCACCTCGTCGCCGCGCGGCACGACCCGGTACCGCAGGTTGGGCCGGTCGAGATCGCCGACCAGCACGAGCGGCTCGCGCAGCCGCAGCTCGCCGCAGATGTCGGCGCGCACCTGCGCCGTGGCCGTGGCGGTGAACGCATGGATGGAGGCCTCGGGGAAGAGGTCGCGGAGGTCGCGGAGCTGGCGATACTCGGGACGGAAGTCGTGTCCCCAGTGGCTGATGCAGTGCGCCTCGTCGACGGCGAAGGCGCGCACGCGGGCGCGTCCCAGCAAGGCGCGCATCGAGGCGGTGGCCAGCCGCTCGGGCGAGACGAAGAGCAGCCGCAGCGAGCCGTCGAGTGCGCGCCGCTCGATCGTGCGCTGGTCGTCCACCGCGGTCATGCTGTTCAGCGCCGCCGCGTCGACGCCGCCCGACACCAGCACGTCCACCTGGTCTTTCATCAAGGCGAGCAGCGGCGACACGACGACGGTCAGCCCGTCGAGCAGCAGCGCCGGGGCCTGATAGCAGAGCGACTTCCCCCCGCCCGTCGGCACGACCAGCAGCGAGTCCCGCCCGGCGAGCACGGCGTCGATGGCCTGCCGCTGCAGCGGGCGCAGCGAGGAGAAGCCCCACGTGCGCTCCACGATGTCGAGGACGGGATCGGCGGTCACGGTCACAAAGGGATCGTACCTCGGGAGGGGTTACTGGTTGCTGGTTGCTGGGTCGTTGTGATGCCCGGCAGGATGAGTTGCCCTCGAAGAACCACCACCACGAACCAGCAACCAGCAACGCACGCGGTGCGTTTCGTTATCGTATGCGCCGACACGACCTCGTCCTGATCGCAATCGGGCGGAGCGTCGTGGAAGGGAGAAAGCCGTCTGGAGTGCGGCAGCGCCAGCTGCCGCTTTCTATGCCGCAGCGCTAGCTGCGGCGGGGGCGGAGGCTGGCGCCTCCGCATGCAGAGCGCGAGCTGGCGCTCGCGCACTCCAGAACTACACCGACAGCAGTTCCGAGATCGTCTTGATCAGATGCGACGACTGGATCGGCTTGGAGATGTACGCGTTCGCGCCGAGGGCCAGGCCGCGCTCGCGGTCCTCCTCGGCGCCTTCCGTCGTGATGATGATGATCGGGATGTTCCTGAGCTGCGCGTTCTGGCGGACCAGCGACACGAGCTTGAGACCATCCATCACGGGCATGTTGATGTCCGTGAGGATGAGGTCGATCTTCTCCGGCCCGGAGAGCTTCTTGAGCGCGTCGACGCCGTCGACGGCCTCGATGATCTTCGCGTTCTTGAATCGCTTCAGCGAAAACGAGATCAACTGGCGCATGGTCGGCGAGTCTTCGACGACCAGGAAATTCGCGTTCTCCATCCCCACGACTGTCTTGACCTCTCCCCTAACCCGTCGTTGTGAGCAGATCGAGGAAGCTCTGAATCGTGTTCAGCTTCCGCTCGGACTGCGAATAGAGCTTCGATGAGAAGATGGCCGTCGCGGCGTGCGCGGCCAGGAGCGAGAAGAGCTCGTAGTCGACCGCCGAGAACGCGTCCTTCTGCTGCAGGAGCTTGTAGATGGCGATCAGGCCGATCACGTGCTCCTTGATCTTCAACGGCACGGCCGCGAGCGGCTTTTCGAGCGTGATCGTCCCCCGTTCCGCGTCGATGTCCTGGTTGACGTAGTAGCTCTCGCCGGTCTTGGCCACGGTCCCCATCACCCCCTCGCCGAGGCGGGTCGAGATCTGGCCGAGGCCGGGCATCACGTCGTCGCCCTCGAAGGCGATGGTCTTCAGCTCGTTCGTCTTCTCGTCGAGCAGCAGGATGGCGAAGGCCTCCGCGCCGATGAGGTTGATCACGATCTCCTGGACGATCTGGATCACCTCGCGGAAGTCGAGCGTCGAGTGCAGCTGATAGCTGGCCACGTACAGGTTGGCCAGGTTGTTGTTCTGCTCTTCGATCTCGATGTAGCGGTTGGCGAAGTCCTTGTTCTCTTCCTCGACTTCGCGGAAGCGCTGCTGGATGCGCCGATTCTCCTCGGTCAGATGCGACACCTGGTCGCGCAGCCGCTGCACTTCTTCCGGCGCCACGCCCTCGGTCTCCAGCGCGGCCACGCGGTAGCGCAGACGCTGGTTCTCACGGATGAGCTCTTCCGTGAATTCTTTCCCTTTGTTGAAGATCTCGAGGAACTTCTCGGCTCTCTGTTCTTCGCTCATTTGATTCGGACCCTGACGAAACCGGGTGAGAGTAGCACAGGACTACGTGCAGAGTCGCTTGATCGCCAGCGGGATCGCCGACAACGAAAGCACGTCGTCCACCGCGCCCGTGCGGATGGCTTCCGCGGGCATGCCGAAGATGATCGCGCTGTCGCTCGACTCGGCGATCGTGCGGCCGCCGCGCTCCTTCACCGTGCGCATCGCGTCCGCCCCGTCGTCGCCCATGCCGGTCATGATGATGGCCACCAGTCGCTCGCGGCAGGCGTCGCTGGCGCTGCGGAACAGGCGGTCGACCGACGGCGCGTGCAGGTCGCTCAGCCCCGCCGGGAAGACCCGCACCTGCAGCCCCTCGGCGATGCGGCGCACTTCGCTCTGCTGCCCGCCCGGCGCGATGTAGACCGTGCCGGGAGCGAGCATCTCGCCGTCGGCCGCTTCCTTCACGTTCCACGCGGTGAGCTTGTTCACGCGCTCGGCGAACAGCCGCGTGAACGTCGGCGGCATGTGCTGCGCCACGACGAACGGCACCGGCAGCCGCGGCAGGGTCTGGAAGAGATGCTGCAGCGCTGGGGGCCCGCCCGTCGAGCAGCCGATCACGATGGCGTCGACGGGACAGACCCCGCTCACCGCCGGTCCCTTGGCCACCTCCGCCTCTTCATCGAAATGCGGCTTGAGGTTCTCGATGCGCAGGTCGGCGATCTGGAGCACCTTGGCCACGAGGTCGCGCTGGATCTCCTCGAGCCGCGGCGAGACGCGCCCGCCCGGCTTGGCGATGAAGTCGAGCGCCCCCAGCTCGAGGGCCTTGAACACGCTGCGGTCGCTCGATTTGGAGGAGACGGCGATGACCGGCGTGGGAAGGTTGACCATCAGCCAGCGCAGGAAGGCGAAGCCGTCCATGATCGGCATCTCCAGGTCGAGCGTGATCACGTCCGGCCGGTGCTTCATGACCTGTTTGATCCCGTCCTCCCCGTTCACGGCCGTGCCGATGACGTCGATGCGCGGCTCGGTCTCGAGCATGCGCGTCAACGTGACGCGGTTGTAGGCGGAATCGTCGATGACGAGGGCACGGATGGACACCGCGCGCATTCTAAGGTGTCGGCGAATAGAATCCGACCGTGGCAAAGCCGTTGAGGGTTCTCCTCGTCGAAGACTCGGAGCGCGATGCCGCGTTGTTCAAGCTCTACCTGCGGCGCGGCGGCTACGATCCGGACGTGCACCGGGTGGACACCCGTGCGGAACTGGCCGAGCAGCTCCAGTCCGGCCCGTGGGACGTGGTGGTGAGCGACTTCAATCTCCCCGGGTTCGATGCGTTCGTGGCGAGGAAAGCGCTGCTGGAGAGCGGCCGCGACCTCCCCTTCATCGTGCTTTCCGCCGACTTCAGCCCCACCATGACCGAACAACTGGCCGCCGCCGGCATCCGCTACGTCTGCAAGTACGAGATCCGCAACATCATCTCGCTCATCGACGACACCATGCGGGACCGCTCATGACGGCGGATCCCGATCGCGCCGAGGAGACGCGCGAGCTCACCGATCTCCTCTACGCCCTCACGCACGACCTCGGCGCTCCGCTGCGCGTCATCGACGGGTTCAGCGAGGCGCTGCTCGAGGAGCAGCAGGATGCGTTGCCGCCCGACGCACTCGAGTATCTGACCACCATCCGCGGCGCCGTTTCCCGCATGAACGGGATGTTCGAGGGCATCATGCAGCTCTACCGGGTGTCGCAGGCGCCACTGCGCCGGATCGACGTCGACGTGACCGCTCTCGCCGGGAGCATCCTTTCGGAGCTGCGCGCGGCCGAGCCGGCACGCGATGTCCAGTCCGCCGTCGAGCGCGATCTCGTGGCGAAGGCCGATCCGGCGCTGTTCCGCACCGCGCTCGCGCATCTGCTCCAGAACGCCTGGAAATTCACGGCGAAGCGCAACGGCGCGGTCATCGCCGTCGGCCGCGAGGAGCCGGCGACATTGTTCGTGCGGGACAACGGCGCCGGCTTCGATCCCGCGGCCGCGGGACGGATGTTCATCCCGTTCCAGCGCTTTCATTCCGCGAGCGAGTACGAGGGACTGGGCATCGGCCTTGCCGTCGTCAGACGTATCGTCCAGCGGCACGGCGGCAGGGTCCGTGCGGCAGGGGCGCTTCAGCAGGGCACGACCATCTATATGGAACTTCCATGAGCGTGACGCCGCGACAGGCGCTGCACGTCCTCATCGTCGAGGACAGCGCGGAGGACGCGCAGCTGCTCCTGCTCCAGCTCCGGCGGAACGGCTACCAGCCGGTCGCCCGGCGCGTGCAGACCGCGGAGGAGATGGAGCGCGCCCTCGACGAGCAGGCGTGGGACCTCGTCCTGGCCGACTACTCCCTCCCCACCTTCAATGCCCTGGCCGCGCTCGAGCTCTTCCATCGCCGCGGCCTGGACATCCCGTTCCTGATCGTCTCCGGGACCATCGGCGAAGAGACCGCCGTCGAGGCCATGCGCGCCGGCGCGCACGACTACATCATGAAGGGGAGCTCGGCGCGGCTGATCCCCGCCATCGCGCGCGAGCTCCGTGAAGCCGAGGAGCGCGCGAACCGCCGGCGGGCGGAAGAGGCACTGCGCGACAGCGAGCGCCGTTTCCGCGCCCTGATCGAGTATTCGTCCGACATCCTCACCGTCGTGGACGCCGGCGGCAGGATCCTCTACGAGAGCCCGTCCGTGGAGCGCCTCCTGGGGCACACCGCGGGAGAGCTGATGGGCGCGGCGCTCGAGGAGCACGTGCACCCCGAGGACCGGCATGCGCTGGCCACGGCCCTGGCCCAGTCCGCGGGCGCGTCGACGCCCATCACCGCGGAATTCCGCATGCGCGCGCGGAACGGCGAATGGCGCTCCGTCGAGGCCAGCGTCAGCAACCTGCTCGACAACCCGGAGGTGGGCGGCATCGTCCTGAACTCGCGCGACATCACCGCGCGCAAGCAGGATGAGGAGATGATCCGGCACCTGGCGTACTTCGATGCCCTCACCGGCCTGCCGAACCGGATGCTCTTCAACGACCGCCTGGCGCAGGCGCTCGCCCATTCCCGCCGCCGCGGCGCGCGCGGGCTGGCCATCATGTTCCTCGACCTCGACCGGTTCAAGACCGTCAACGAGACCCTGGGACACGGCGCGGGCGACGAGCTGCTGCGCGCCGCGGCCTCGTCTTTCTCGGCCATCCTCCGCGAGGAAGACACGGTGGCCCGCCTCGGCGGAGACGAGTTCCTGTTCCTGTTTCCGGAGCTCGACGACGTCGAGGACGCGGCACGCGTGGCACGGAAGATCCTGACGGCGCTCGACGCTCCTTTCTCCGTTCACGGCCACGAATTGCACCTGACCGCCAGCGTCGGCATCGCCATGTTTCCGCTCGACGGCGCCGACGCCGAGACGCTCGTCCGCAACGCCGACACGGCTCTCTATCGGGCCAAGGAACAGGGAGGGAACCGCTACCAGCTCTACGCCCCCGCCATGAATGCGATTGCCTTCAAGCGGCTCGTGCTCGAAAACAGTCTGCGCCGTGCCATCGAGCGCGAGGAGCTCCGGCTGCACTACCAGCCGCTCGTGTCGCTGCACGACGGCACGGTGGCCGGAGTGGAGGCGCTCATCCGCTGGGAGCATCCCGAGCTGGGGCTCGTCTCGCCGGCCGAGTTCATTCCCCTGGCCGAGGAGACGGGGCTCATCGTGCCGCTGACGCACTGGGTCCTGCGCACCGCCTGCAGGCAGATGAAGGAGTGGCACGAGGCGGGACTGGAGCTGTCGACCGTGGCCGTGAATGTCTCCGCGCAGCGGTTCAGCGCGGTGAATCTGCCGGCCGCGGTGGCCGAGGCCCTGAGCGCCGCCGGGCTGGATGGACGTCACCTCTGCCTCGAGCTGACCGAGAGCGTGATGATGGAGGACGTGGAAGAGACCATCGCCACGCTCCTGGAGCTGAAGAAGCTGCACGTGAAGATCTCCATCGACGATTTCGGCACCGGCTATTCCTCGCTCAGCTCTCTCAAGCGCCTCCCGATCGACACGCTGAAGATCGACCAGTCGTTCGTCCGCAACACGCCGGCGGACGCCGACGACGCGGCCATCGCCATGCTGGTCATCTCCATGGCCCACCACCTCAACCTGTCGGTGGTCGCGGAAGGGGTGGAGACCGAAGAGCAGATGCGGCTGCTGCGCTCGCAGCAGTGCGACCTCATGCAGGGCTACCTGGTCAGCAAGCCGCTGCCGGGGGCGGAGATGACGGAGATGCTTTCGCGGCTGGCGCGGACGCGGGCGTGAATCACCCCAGCATCGCCGCCAGCGCCCCCTTGTCCACCGCCTTCGCCATCGCCTCCTCTTTCGCGATCGTCCCCTTGCGCACCAGCTCCGCCAGCGAGTCGTTCATCAGACACATCCCCTGTTTCCGCGAGGTCTGCATCACGGAAGGGATCTGGAAGATCTTCGCCTCGCGGATGAGGTTCTGCACCGGCGGCGTGGCGATCATGACCTCGAGCGCGGGCACGCGTCCGCCGCCCGTTTTCTTGCAGAGCGTCTGGCTGATCACCCCCTTGAGACTCGAGGCCAGCATGGTGCGGATCTGCGCCTGACGGTCGGCCGGGAACTGGTCGATGATGCGGTCGACGGTCGTGGCGGCGGAGGAGGTGTGCAGCGTGCCGAAGACGAGATGGCCCGTCTCCGCCGTCTCGATGGCGATGGCCACCGTCTCGAGGTCGCGCATCTCGCCGATCAGCACGATGTCGGGATCCTCGCGCAGCGCGGCGCGGAGCGCGTCCTTGAACGAGTCGGTGTGCTCCCCCACCTGCCGCTGGTTCACGAGGCACTTCCGGTTCTCGTGCACGAACTCGATCGGGTCTTCGATGGTGATGATGTGGTCCGTGCGGTGGCGGTTGATGTAGTCGATCATCGCCGTGAGGGTGGTCGACTTGCCCGAGCCGGTCGGCCCCGTGACCAGAACCAGCCCTTTGCTGAGAAAACAGAGGTCGAGGATCTCTTTGGACAGTCCCATCTCCTCGGCGGTGAGGATCTTCGACGGGATGACGCGGCCCGCGGCCCCCGGCCCCTTGCGGTCGACGAAGTAGTTGCAGCGGAAGCGCGACAGTCCCTCGATCTCGTACGCGAAGTCGGTGTCGTTGCGGCGCGAGAGCTCCTCGCGGTTGCGCTCCGGCGCGACGGGGAGCAGCAGTTTCTCGACGTCTTTCGCCTGCAATACCCCGCGCCCGGGCAGCGGCTTCATCTCGCCGTCGTGCCGCACCATCGGCACGCTGCCCGAGGAGAGATGGAGGTCGGAGGCGCGCATCTCCACCATCTGCCGGAAGTAGGCGTCGATCTCCCGCTCGTCGCTGACGAGGAAGAACGAGGCATGCTGCGGCTCGGCGACGACTCGGATGCGTCCCAGCTCGCCGTGGCGCAGGGTCCACTCGGCGTGCCCGTTGGCCAGCGCATCCTTCGCCCCCGCCGGCACGACCGGGGCGATGAACTGCTGGATGAGTTGCGCCGTGACCTCGGGGCCGTGCAGTTCCCGGTCGCCATTAGCCGTGACGATGCGAATGCGCTGCGAGCTGGCCAGATGCAGCTCGCGTCCACCAGCAGTTGCGGTTTTGCGGAGAAGAGCTTCGAGAGACATGTTCGTCCCTTGGGCAAGCGACAAGCCACCTGTCCACTCTCTGGAGCGACGTGCAGCGCGTGTCCGAATTCCGGACAGGTGTCGTTCTAAACGTCCCCCGTAGTCATCCGTTCGTGACTCGCGCGTCTCGATTCGAGACACGGAGTTTTCAATTCAACATCGCGCAGTCATCCGTGGATGACTTTGCGTCTTCCATTCAAGACTCATGAGTGTTCCGTTCGACACTCCGGCTGTTCTCATCGACACTCGCGAGTGTTCCCTTCGACACTTCGCCTGTTCTCTTCATCACTCGAAGTCTTCCGCTCGACACCCGCGAGTGTCGTTTTGAAACACGTGAGTCTCGATTCGAGACACACGAGTGTCGCCCTGACGGCGGGCTGAAGCCCGCCCTACGTTGAGCATGTTTCTCGCGATACGCATGCTCAACGTAGGACGGGCTTCAGCCCGTCCCCCCCATCACCGCCGCGAAGACCTCGATCGCATCCCACAGGTTCTGCAACCGCAGGTTCTCGTTGGCGCCGTGCTGGTTGTTGTCGTGGTTGACGGTGGGGATGCCGAGGGCGGTGGGGAAGAGGTAGAGGGGGACGCTGCCGCCGAGGGTGGGGAGTTTTCGGTGAGGACGCGGGCCTCGTTCCGGACGCGCCAGGCGCGAATGCGCTCCTCGGCGACCGCGGGAAGCGAGATCAGCACGGCAAGCAGAAGGAGGAGGCGGCGCACAGCGCGATTGTAGGGTAGGGAACCACCGTCCCCGCGCAACTCCTCACCGGTCCCTCATGAAAACCGCCCCGATCGCACTGCTCCTGCTCTCGCTCGCTCTCCCCGTGGCCGCGCGCGAGGCGTCGCTCTCGTTCTTCATCAACTCCGTGCGCAACGTCGACTCGGTGGCCGAGACGTTCGACGTCGACTACTACCTGCTCGTCGGGTGGGACGAGCCGTCCGTCGTCACGCCGGAGACTGACTGGTCGACGATCTGGAACCCGAAGGTCGACAGCGTGAACGCCATCAATCCCGGCAAGCAGTGGGAGCAGTTCCGGCTCGTGCGGCCGGGGCGCGTCATCGTGGAAGGGCGGTACGCGAGCACGTACAACGCGCCGATGGACCTGCGGAAGTTCCCGTTCGACCGGCAGGTGCTGCCGATCGCGATCGAGTCGTCGACGTATCGCCTGCGCGAGCTCACGTTCCTGTACGAGGTCCGGGCCGGGCAGCCGATCCGGCTGGCGGCGGACCAGCCGTTCACCGTGGCCAGGAAGGTCGCGCTCAGCGAAGACATCCGGCTGCCGGAATGGACGATCGAGAAAGTGCAGGTCCGCGAGCGGATCAACCGCTACATCTTCGACAACAACTCCGAGTGGTCGCAGTTCCGCATCGAGCTGGTGATGTCGCGCAACTACGGCTTCTACGTCTGGCGCGTCTTCTCGATCCAGATCCTGATCGTGATGCTGTCGTTCCTGGTCTTCCTGCACGCCGCCGATCACTTCGGCGAGCGGATGTCCTTCTCGCTCACGCTCTTCCTGGCCGGGGTGGCGTTCAGCTTCGTCACAGCCGGACTGATCCCGCGCATCTCCTACCTCACGCTGCTGGACGTGTTCATGCTCGGCAGCTACGCGGTGATCTTCCTGACGGTGGTCGAGAACGCGGCCGTGTACGTGCTCGCGCATCGCGGCCGCATGGCCGTCGCGGACCGCCTGGACCGCGTGTCGCTGTTCGTCTTCCCGCTCGCGTTCCTGTCGTTCCTCGGCGCGCTGGCGCTGTTCGCGCGGGGGTAAGTGGACCGCCGGCGTCCCGCCGCCACTGTGCGGGCGGGACGCCCGCACAGACAGCCGGCGGGGACGCCGGCGGTCCACTCGACGGGTTACTTCTGATACACCATGTCGTGCTTCAGGTGCCGCAGCTTGAACTGCGTGGAGAGGGAGATCAGCGACTCGCTGTGGCCCAGCAGCAGGTAGCCGCCGTCGATCAGGCGGTTGTAGAAGTTGTTCACCACCACCTTCTTCGAGCTGTCGTCGAAGTAGATGATGACGTTGCGGCAGAAGACGACGTCCAGGTGGCCGAGGAGCGACACGCGCGCTTCGTCGTAGAGGTTCAGGCGGCCGAAGGAGACGCGGTTGCGGATCTCGTCGCGGATGCGCCAGGAGCCGTCGGCTTCGCGGGTGAAGTACTTTTCCCGCATCAGCGGCTGCGTGGCGCGGAAGGCGTTCTCGCGGTACTGCCCCTTGCGGGCCTTGGCCAGGACCTGCTGGTTGATGTCGCTGGCGAAGATCTCGAAGTGGGCGTGGTCGTACCAGCCCGACTCCTCCAGCAGCATGGCGATCGAGTAGGCCTCCTCCCCCGACGAACAGCCGGCCGACCAGATGCGGATCTTCTTGACCGGCTTCCGCGCCATGAGGTCCGGCACGATCTCCTCGATGAAGGCCTGGAGCTGCGCCGGCTCGCGGAAAAAGTACGTCTCGTTCGTGGTGACGAGGTCGAAGATCTGGTCGAACTCCGCGTCGGCGCGCGGGTCGTACTGGAGGAAGTAGAAGTACTTCTGGAACGAGTCGAAGTTCAGCTCGCGGGCGCGCGGCGAGAGGCGTTTCTGCAGCAGGTACTTGGCCGTGTCGTTGAACCAGATGCCGGAGCGGCGGTAGATCTGGTCCCGCAGCAACCGGAAGACGTCGTCCGGCAGGTCCAGATGGTGGTTCAACGAGAAGCTGAAGTTAGACGGCATAACGAACGATGAGCGATGAGCGATGAGCGATGAGCGGGAGCCGCCGATGGACGGCTCATCGCTCATCGTTCATCGTTCATCGCTCGTTCTCTCCGGAACGCTTCATTGCCTGCAGAATCGCTGCAATTACCACTTCCCTCCTGCTGTCCGCCGTCCGCCACGCCTCCTCGAGCAGGTCGCGATAGAGATCCTTGTGCCGGACGAACGCTTCCGACACGTCGTCGAGGACGGCCGCGTTCTCCAGCGCTTTGAACAGGTACGGGAACGACGTGCGGTCGGCGACTTTGTCGAGCGCCAGCACCGCGGACTGCTGCACGTAGGTATCGGGGTCCTCCAGCGCGCGGTGGAGCAGCGGCAGCGCGGCGCGGTCGCCGCGCAGGCCGAGGGCCGTGGCCGCGGCGGCGCGCAGACGCCAGTCGCCGCTGGTCAGTGCTTCCGAGAGGCGGCGGAACACGTCCTCGCCGGGGATGCGCGCCAAGGCCAGCATGGCCGCGCGCTGGATCTCCAGGTCGGGCTCGGCCAGGCAGTGGAAGAGGATGTCCTTCACGCGCGGGTCCTCGGACTTGCCGAGGGCCTCGATGGCGGCGATGCGCACCGGCGGGGGATCGTGCACGAGATGCCGCATCAGCGGCTCCACCGAGGCGGGGTGGCGGTACTCGCCGAGGGCCTGCGCGGCGGCGGTGCGGATCCAGATGTCCTGATCGTCGAGAGAGCTGATGAGCGGCTCGAGTCCCGTCTCCGGCTGGTGCCTGGCGATGGCGTTGATGGCCGCGAGCCGCACGGTCGTGGCCTCGTCGGCGAGCGACAGCACGAGCGAGTCGGCGAAGCGCTCCTCGCCGAACTTGCCCATCAGCGACACGGCCTTCTGCCGGATGACCGGGTCGCTGTCCTTCGAGGCCAGGAGCAGCTCGTCGTGGTACCCCTCGCCCTGGATGTTCACGTAGACCGAGAGGGAGTTGAGCTTGATCGGCGTGGACGACGACTGCAGCAGCCGGCGGATCTTGGCCAGCACGTCGCCCTGGATCTCGGGGAAGGCGGCCACGAGCGCGGAGAGCGAGTTCACGGCGGCCTGCTGCGAGGCGACGTCGGGATCGTCGAGCTTGGTCAGCAGATAGTCGACCGAGGTCGGGCTGGGGATCTCGCCCAGCGTCTCGATGGCCAGGCGGCGGATCATCGGGTTGTCGTGATCGAGGAACTGCAGGACGCTGGGGATGGTGTCGCGCCCGCCGATCATGTTCAGCACGCGCAGCAGCAGGGCGATGATCTCGTCTTCTTCCTCGTTCAGCAGCGCCTGCAGGATCGACGGCACGGCCGCCGCGCCGAAGTCGATGAAGGCCTGCGCCGCGACTTCGCCGGTCTCGGGATGGGTGAGGTGCGAGAGAAGCACGGGGAGCGCGCGCTCGTCGCCCGACCAGCCGAGGAACTTGAGGATGAAGGCCTTGACCTCGCGCTTGGGCGTGGTCTGCAGGTGCTCGATGAGCGGCTGAATCTTCTCGCGCGGGAAGGACTCGCGGAAGCGCGTCTGGATGAGCTGCCGCTCGGCCTGTTCGACGATGCGCGGCTTGGAGGCCTCGGCGATGCGCACGAGCGCCCGCAGGGCGGTGAGGTTGAGCTTCTCCTCGGTGGCGATGATGCGCAGGAGGAAGTTCACGGTGCCGACGTCGGCGATCTTGCCGACGGCCTCGAGCACCGGCTTGCGCAGCGATTTCTCGGCATAGAGCGGGAGAATGGCGGGGAGCGCGGCGCGGTCGCCGATCTCGCCCAGGGCCTCGATGACGTGGAACTTGAGCCAGAGGTCTTCGCGCTCGCCGAGGACGCGCACGAGGTGCGGCAGCGCGCTGGCGTCGCGGTATTTGCCGAGCGAGGAGACGATGGAGGAGGAGACGTTGACGTCGTTCTCGCCGTCGAGGAGCTCGGTGAGGACGCGGAAGCCCTCGGGGCTGCGCAGGTCGCCGACGAGGTTGACGAGCGAGAGGCGGACGTCGACGTCCTGCTCGCGCCGCAGCCGGGCCACGATGGGGGGGATGGCCGGCTCGCCGATGCGGATCAGCGCCTCGGTGGCGGAATTGCGCTTGCCGGCGTTCTCGGCGTCGGCCAGCGCGTCGAGCAGGCGCTCCACGATCTCCTCGCGCGCGTCGCGCACGAGGCCGTCGACGACGGTCTTGCGCACGCGCCAGTCCTTGTCGCCGAGGAGCTCGAACATCAGCGGCAGGTTCCGCCCGGTCGCCGACTGCGCGACGAGGAACGCCGCCTTCTGGCGGGCGTCGGGGTCGGCCGAGCGCGCCTGTTCGATGATCTGCGGATCTGCGGTCATTGCGTACCCGTCTTCAGGCGCTCCAGCTCTTCGCGCTTCATCTGCACGAACTGTTGCAGCGTTTCGGTGTAGATCTCTGTGTCGCGGCGCACGCGCTGGGGGACGCGCGAGTCGTAGTAGTGGCGGCCTTCCTCGATCTCGCCCCTCAGGACGTCGAAGAAGTTGTCGTCGCGGATGCCCTGATCGACCTTGTCGGCGTGGTAGATGATGATGTCGGAGAGGATGAGGCGCGCCAGGCGGCGGGCTTCATCGTACTCGCGCGGCTCGATGGGGACCTCGCTGGTCTCCCCCACCTCGGGGAAGAGCTTGCGGATGATCTGGCGGAACTCTTTCTCCGGGATCTGCTCTTCGATGTACTCGTCGGCGCCGTAGAGGTTGGTGGGGTTGGCGCGGAAGCGGTTGGCGCGGAAGAGCGCGCCGATGAGGATGACGCGCGTGTCGGCCAGCGACGGATCGGCCTTGATCTCCTCGGTCACTTCGACGCCCAGCATCCCTTTCAGGTAGACGTTGACGATGACCAGGTCGGCACGGGTGCGGCGGACGAATTCGAGCGTGGGGACGCCGGTCTCGAAGTACTGCACCTCGAAGCCGAGGCGGCGCAGATGCTCGCCGAGGAACTGGCGGAAGGGGCGCGGCTCATCGGCGAGGGCGGCCAGGCGGCGGCGCGGCAGGCGCGTGGTGCCGGCGGCGGTTTTCGGCTTGAGGACCATCTGGTACTGGCAACGGGGGCAGACGACACGGACCGCGGACGGCAGCGGCATGGTGATGGCGGCGCGAAAGACGGAGCCGCAGTTTTTACAGGTCAGGTCCATGGGAGTGGTCGAGTAGCTTGTCCAAATCGAGGAGGATCGTCAACGCGCCGCCGGTGCGGAAGACGCCGCGGACCGATTCCTCGAGCTCGTTCGTGTGCACGACCGGGTGCGGCTCGACGCCCGCGCGGGACAGCTTGACGACGCGCAGGACGCGGTCGACGACGAAGCCGACGGTCTCTTTGTGAAAGTCGATGACGACGATGCGGGTGTCGGGCGTCGGCGTCCCCCGCGGGTGCCGCAGCTTCTTGCGCACGTCCACCAGCGTGACGATGGTCCCGCGCAGGGAGATGATGCCGACCACCGACTCGTCGGCGTTGGGGATGCGGGTCACCGGGCGCGGCGTGACGATCTCGACGATGCGCTCGATGTCGACGGCGTAGTGCTCGCCGGCGATGGTGAAGGTGAGGAGCTCGAGCTGGTCGGTGGGGGTTTGCTCGGCCTGAACCTGCGCGATCTCGCGGCGCTTGCCGGCCTGCTCCTTGAAGCGCGCCAGCTTGTCCACCGAGTGGACCGCCGGCGTCTCGCCGGCTGTCTGTGGCGGCGTCTCGCCGCCACCCTCGGACTCGGGCGGCGGGACGCCGCCCGAGACAGCCGGCGGGACGCCGGCGCTCCGCTCCAGCACCTTCTTCGCCTTCTTGCGGATCTTGGCCAGATCAACCATGGACGCCCATCCTGTGCTCGCGCGCCGCGGAGAGGATGCGCGGGGCATCCACCGACTCGGCGTCTTCGCCGAAGGCGTCGAGCAGGGCGGTGGTGCAGAGCGTGTTGATCAGGCGCGGGATCCCGCCGCTGAGGGCGTGGATCTCCGCGACCGCCGCGGCGTCGAACGGGTTGCGGCCGCCGCCGGCGACACGGATGCGATGCTCGACGTACTCCGCGGTTTCTTCGAGCGACAAGGGACCGAGAGAGTAACGCATCCCGATGCGCTGCCGAAGGGGAGCGTAGTGCTCGCGCTCGAGCCGCGTCTCCAGCTCCGGCTGGCCGACCAGGACCACGCTCAGCAGATTCTGGTCGTCGAGCTGGAAATTGGTCAGCAACCGGATCTCGTCGAAGGTGGCTTTCGAGGGGATGAGCTGCGCCTCGTCGATGATCAGCACCGGCTCGCGCTTCTGTTCGTACAGCTCGAAGAGCTTCGTGTGGAGCTGGTCCAGCAGCTCGTTGCGGAAGCGCGCCGGCTCGAGCTCCAGCCCCCTGGCGATGGAGCGAAGGAGCTGCATCGGCGTGAGCCGCGGGTTGATCAGCAGCACCACCGGACGCGAGTCGCCGACACGGTCGATCAGCGCGCGCGAGAGGGTGGTCTTGCCGGAGCCGATGTCGCCGACGAGCAACGCCAGCTCTTTTTCGTCCACCGAGTACTCGAGCCGGGCCAGCGCCTCGCGGTGCTGGCGGCTTTCGTAGAGGAAGCTCGGATCGGGCGTTTTCCCGAACGGCTTGGCGGAGAGGCCGAAGAACTCTTCAAACATTGCGGAAATTGAAAATTGAAAATTGAAAATTGAAAAACCGCGCTGGCCACGTGCCCGGTCTCCCGTTTTCAATTTTCAATTTTCAATTTTCAATTCCCCTCAACTCACCCCCGCGAGCGCCCTCGCCTCGCGTGCCCGTCCGCCGAAATGGTCGATCAGCGTGCCGACGTCGACGACCAGCACGATCTCGCTCTCGCCGATCTCCGTCGCCCCGGCGATGCCGGGGATGGTCTTCAGGCGCTCGCCGATCGACTTGATGACCACTTCCTGCTGCCGCACCAGCGCGTCGACGAGGATGCCGACGATCTTCTCCCCGGCCCGGGTCACGACCACGAACCACTTCGAGTCGGGACCGTGCTCGCGGCCGTCGTGGAGATTGAAGGCGTCGGCGAGGCGGAGCAGCGGCAGGGTGAAGTCGCGCAGCGTGAAGACCTCGCGCCGCTCCACGGTGCGGATGTCGCGCGAATAGATGCGCAGCGATTCCTCGACCGAGGTCAGGGGGATGGCGAACTTCTCCCCGCCGGCATCGACGATCAGCGCCTGGATGATGGCCAGGGTGATGGGGAGCGAGATGCGAAACGTCGTCCCCTCCCCGATGCGCGTCTGGACGTCGATGGTCCCCTTGAGCTCCTGGATGTTGCGCTTGACCACGTCCAGGCCGACGCCGCGGCCGGAGATCTCGCTCACCTGCAGGGCGGTGGAGAAGCCGGGGGTGAAGAGCAGCTCGTTGGCGCGCTGCTGGTCGATGACTTCCTTCTCGCCGAGGAGACCGCGGCTGACGGCCACCTTGCGGATCTTCTCCGGATCGATGCCCCGCCCGTCGTCGGTGACGTCGATGACCACCGAGTTCCCCTGCTGGTAGGCGTTGAGGACGATGCGGCCGACCGGGTTCTTCCCTTTGGCGCGCCGCTCCTCCGCCGGCTCGATGCCGTGATCGAGCGCGTTGCGGATGATGTGCATGAGCGGGTCGGTCAGCTCCTCGACCATCATCTTGTCGAGCTCCGTGTCCTCGCCGCGGAGGACGAGCTCGATCTCTTTGTTCAGCTCGCGCGCGAGCTTGCGCACGGTGCGGGAGAGCTTCGAGTAAATCTGCCCCACCGGCACCATGCGGATCTCGATGACGGACTTCTGCAGCTCGTTGAGCTTGCGGTCGAGGTTGCGGGCGATCTTCCCCAGCTCGTGCGAGGTCATGCGCGCCTGCTGGGCGGCCGCTCCCTGACCGAGGGCGCGCGTCAGCGCCTCGAGCTGCGTCTTCTCGATGATCAGCTCCCCGACGATGTTCATGACATGGTCGAGGCGGGCGATGTCGACGCGGACGGTCTGCGAGAGGGAGCGGAGGGAGACTTCTTCCTCGGCGGCCTCCGGGATCGCTTCCACCCGCGGAGCCGGACCTTTGCGGAGCGAGGTCACGACGGCGTCGGGCGCCAGCGCCTGCACGGCGGCGACGTCCAGCGTCGAGCCGTAGAGCAACCGGAAAGCGATGCCGTTCATGTTGCCGGTGGGGAGCGCGGGGAGGGTGGAGATGACTTCGCCCGACTCACTCAGCGACTGGGTCAGTGCACGCAGGCGCTCATCGAAGTCGGAGAAGTCGAAGGTGACCTCGACGGAGAGGATCTGTTTCCCGGCGCGCACGTTCTCGAGGAGGCGGTGCTCTTCGTACTCGGTGAGCGACTTGAGGGCCTGCTCTTCGATGGTGAGCTGGCCGAGGACGTCCTCCTGCTTCTGCTGCGGCTGCTGGGTGACGACGGCGTGGATGCGGCTGGTGAGCGAGGTCATGTCGACCAGCCCCGCCAGCGAGGGGTCGTTGATGGCGATGACCTGGCGATTGAGGCCGTCGACGGCGTCGAAGAGGAGGTCGATCAGCTCTTTGGAGAAGCCGATCTTCCCCATGCGCAGCCGGTCGAGCATGTCCTCGAGGCTGTGGGAGAGCTCGGAGATGTCGGCAAAGCCGAGCATGCCCGCCAGCCCTTTGAGCGAGTGCACCTCCCGGAAGATTTTGTTGACCAGCTCGGGACGGACATTCTGCCCCTGGCTCTCGAAGTCGACGAGGTCGCGCGAGAGCGTGTCGAGCAGCTCTTCGGCCTCGGAGGTGAATTCTTCCCGTGCGCGATCGTCTTCTCTGGCCATGCGGACGCTGAATGCCATGATAGCCGAGCGTCTGGAGTGCGCGAGCGCCAGCTCGCGCTCTCGATGCCGCAGCGCCGCTGCGGCGGGGGCGGAGGCTGGCGCCTCCGCATGGAGAGCGCGAGCTGGCGCTCGCGCACTCCAGATCAGGCCACTTTGAGGAGGCGGCGCAGTTTCTCGACCAGTTCGCCCGCCTCGAACGGCTTGACCAGGTACTCCTCCGCGCCCAGGGCGGCGGCGCGTCTCCGGTCTTCCTCGGTGGACTCGGTGGAGATGACCATGATGGGGATGGAGCGGTGGACGGGGTGGTTCTTGAGGAAGCTCACCAGTTCCAGGCCGTTGATGTCGGGCATGTTGATGTCGGTGAGGATGGCGTCGAACTTGTGGTGGGGGAGCGTCTTCAGCGCCTCGAAGCCGCTGGCCGCCTCGACGATCTCGAGGTCGTAGCTCTCCGTGCCTCCCTCGATGATGGTGGTGAGGTAGGCCCGCATCGAGGACGAGTCTTCAACAACCAGAATCTTCATCGGCCGAACCGCCCAGCCGCCCGAGCGATGAGCGATGAGGGATGAGCGATGAGCGACCGCCCCGGCCGGGTCTGGCTCATCGCCCCGCGTTCATCGTTCATCGCTTGCCTGCGCCCCTCTCCGATGCGAACACCGCGTTGCCGAAGGCGTATCCCGCCTGCGACAGGAAGATCTCCAGTCCCGTCATGCTGTCGATCGGCGCCCGATGTTCGGCGTTATCGCCGTACAGGATACCAATGGGACGCTGGGCGTGCATGATCGGAAGTGCAATGACCTCGGTCGGCAGGAGGCCGCCGAGACGGTCGATCAGCTCCACGTTCGCCGGCGTGCGGCGCATCTTCCCGTGGTGCGCCTCGCCGGCGGTCAGCACGTCCGCCAGGACCGACGGCTGCGCGCGCGGGATGCGCAGCGAGCGCACGCGCGCGTCCATCGCCTCGCCGCCCCCGGTGACGCCGAAGCCGCCCAGGCCGACGAACTCGCCCTCCGCGGCCCGGAACAGCACGCCACGGTCGAGGTACTCGGCCGAGAGGCGGAGGATGGTCGCCGAGACCTGGCCAATGTCGTTCGGGTTCGACAGCTCGTTGATGAGCTGGCGCAGCAGGCCGAAGGAGCGGTCGAGCGTCTCCTTGGTGGCCTGTTCGTAGAACTTCTTCCCCGCCTCCACGCCGCCGCCGGTCAGTTGCTCCCACTGCGCGAACGAGCGCTCGGCGAAGAGCACCAGCTCGTCGGCGAAGAGCGCCAGCTCCTCCTCCACGAGGCCCGGCTGCATGCGCGCGGGCGACGGCTTGGTGAGGTAGAGGTCCGCGCCGCGGCGGAGCAGGTCGTGGCGGCGGCGCAGGTCCGCCTCCTCGTCGATCAGCACGACGGGCAGGCGCGGGTTCTTGCGCTTGAGCTGCTGCATGAGGCGCGCGGCCGCGTCGTCGTCGCGCGTGAGCTCGAGGAAGGTCACGAAGAAGCTGTTCGAGCGGAAGAGGTCCGTCATCGCGGAGCGGACGTCGTCGAGGGTGCCGTACTGGAAGATCTTCACCCCCTCTTTGGTGAAGGCGCGCCGCGCGGCCACGCGCACGAGCGGGTTGCGCTCGAAGAGGACCACGTTGCGATACGCGGCGTCGGGCGACTCTACTTCGAACAGGCCGCCCGCGACCTTGAACTGCCCCGAGCCGGCGGGTGGCTGGCTCCGTGGAGTGGCGGGCTTCAGCCCGCCGAGGTCTTCGGGAAGCGTAAAGTCCGGCGGGCTGTCCGGCGGGCTGGAGCTCGCCGCTCCACTGGGGAACGGCAGCACGTTATCCGTCGGCGACGGCGCGGTGCCGGGGAGCTTCGGCGGGGGCGGAGGCGGCTCGAGCGGCTGGCCGAGGCCGAGGTTCAGCGACGCGGGCGTCGTCTCGGCGGGGGCGGAGCCGCGGAGCAGCGCCTTGCCGGCCTTCAGCGACTCTTCCAGTCCTTTCAAAGGCTTGATCTTCTCGCCGTCGGCGGAGCCGAGGAGCTTGTTCGGCGGGAAGCCCCCCTCGCGGAAGAGCTGATCGGGCTCGTGCTCGAGGTCCGCGGGGCTCATGGCCTCGCTGAGGATGAAGTTGAACTCCCCCTCCTTGCTCACCAGCAGCGGCGTGACGACGTTGAGGATGCGCTGCCGCACCGCGTTCGCCAGGTCGTCGCGGGAGAGGACGTTCATCTCCAGGAGTGCCACGCCCGAGGGAATGCCGCTCTCCTCCATCTGCCGCACGAGCTTCGCCTGGTCCGGCTTCACGAGGCCCGCGGCCTCGAGAAAGGAGAGCAGGTCGGGATGCTCGGGCGAGGCGGCGTTGACCACCAGCCCCTGGCGGAACAGCACCGTGTGGCGGCCCGCCTCGTTGATGATCTCCAGCACGCCGGTGCGGCGGGAGAGGTAGACGATCTGGATGATATCGGTGAGGGAGAGGTCTTCGAGGCGGCCGAGGAGGCTCATCGGGCCGCTCCGCGGCGGTTGCTGGTTGCTGGTGACTGGTTCAAGGTGATGTGTCGTTCAGGCGCGAGACCGCCTTGAACCAGCAACCAGCAACCAGCAACATCATCTCGTAGCGCGCGCCTCATCACCGCCGAGATTGTATCGTTTCAGAATCCCGTCGAGGATGCCGTTGATGAACTGGCTCGACTTCTGGGTGCCGTACTTTTTGGCGATCTCGATGGCCTCGTCGATGATGACCAGCTTCGGCGTGTCGTCCTCGTGCAGGAACTCGTAGACGGACATGCGGATGATGTTGCGGTCGACGGCGGCCATGCGCGAGAGGCGCCAGTTCTCGGCCTGGTTCTGGATCATCTCGTCGAGCTCCGGCAGGTGCGCGATGGTGCCGCGGAAGATCTTGGTGGCGAACTCGCGCGTGTTCGGCTTCGACTTGGCCAGCTCCTCGAACGTATCGATGATCTGGTCCGGCTGATTGCCGGACATGTCGTGTTGAAAGAGCATCTGCAGCGCGAGCTCGCGCGCCTTGCGACGGGCACCCATCAGAACGACTCCTCCGTGCGAAGGGCGCGCCACAAGTTGGCCATCTCGATGGCGGCCAGCGCCGCCTCCCACCCCTTGTTGGAGGTCCCGGGCGACGACCGCTCCACCGCCTGCTCGCGCGTGTTGCAGGTGATGACGCCGAAGGCGATCGGGTACTGCGTCTTGACGGAGACGCGCGAGAGCTCGTTGGTCACCTGCGCGGAGATGAAGTCGAAGTGCGGCGTGTCGCCGCGCAGCAGGCAGCCGAGGGTGATCAGCGCGTCGTGCTGCCCGGCCAGCAGACGGGCCAGCGTCGGGATCTCGAACGCGCCCGGGACGCGGTAGATGGTAACCGAGTCGTCGTCCGCGCCGTGGCGCTGCAGGCAGGACGTCGCGCCGTCGAGCAGTCCCGACACGATCTCGTCGTTGAAACGCGAGGCGATGATCCCGAAACGGAGGCCGGAGGCGTCGAGATCCCCTTCGAAAGAGCGCGGCATGGCGGGCGGATTAAAACATCTGGAGTGCGGCAGCGCCAGCTGCCGCTTTCGATGCGGGAGGCGCCAGCCTCCCGCCCCGCCGCAGCTTGCGCTGCGGCAATCGAGAGCGGCAGCTGGCGCTGCCGCACTCCAGATGGAATGAACGCTGCTTGAGCCAGCCTTCATGCTCCGCCTCGTCCTGGTGCTCCTGGCCGCCACCCCCCTCCTCGCCGCCGTTCCCGCCGGGTTCAGCGACACCCTCGTCGCCACCATCGGCGGCCCCACCGCCCTCGCCTTCACGCCCGACGGGCGGCTGCTGGTCACGACGCAGAGCGGGAGCCTGCGCGTCGTGCAGAACGGGACGCTGCTGGCCACGCCGGCCATCACCTTCGCCTCCACCACCATCTGCACGAGCTCCGAGCGCGGCCTCCTGGGCATCGCCGTCGATCCCGCCTTCGCCGCCAACGGCTACGTCTATCTCTTCCGCACTTTCCGCACCGCGGCCGGCGCGTGCGTGAACCGCGTCTCGCGCTTCACCATGAGCGGGAACACCATCAACGGCGCGACCGAGCTGGTGCTGGTCGACAACATGCCCTCCCCCGCCGGCAACCACAACGCCGGCGACGTGGCCTTCGGCAAGGACGGCTACCTCTACATCTCCATCGGCGACGGCGGCTGCGACTACGCGGGCGGCGGCTGCGCCGGCACGAACGACGCCGCGCGCGACCAGCACGTCCTGACCGGCAAGATCCTGCGCGTCACCAGCACCGGCGGCATCCCGCCGTCGAATCCGTTCCAGGGCGCCGGTACCGCGCGCTGCAACGTGACCGGCTCGACGACGGCGGGCAACAAGTGCCAGGAGACGTTCGCCTGGGGCCTGCGCAACCCGTTCCGCTTCGCCTTCGACCCGAACGCCGCCGCGACGCGCTTCTTCATCAACGACGTCGGCCAGGGCGCCTGGGAGGAGATCGACCTCGGCCAGAGCGGCGTCGACTACGGCTGGAACTGCCGCGAAGGGGCGCACACGAACAGCACCTCCGGACTCTGCAACCCCGCGCCCGCGGGCATGGTCGACCCGATCTTCGAGTACTCGCACGGCGGCAACGTGCCGGGGACGACGGTCGGCGGCTGCGGCTCGATCACCGGCGGTGCGTTCGTGCCGAACGGCGTCTGGCCGGGCTACGACAATCAGTATCTCTTCAGCGACTACGTCTGCGGGGCGATCTTCGCCATGCGCCCCTCGGGCACCGGCTACACCGCCTCCGCGTTCGCGACGGCCCTCGGCAGCAGCAGCGCCGTCCACCTCCTCTTCGGCCCCTCCGGCGCGACGCAGGCGCTCTACTACACCACCTACGCCGGCGGCGGCCAGGTGCGCCGCATCCAGTACAACAACCCCGCCGGGAACAACGCGCCGACCGCCGTGGCCAGTGCCAACCCGACCACCGGCGCCGCGCCGCTGACCACGACCCTCAGCGCCGCCGGCAGCAGCGATCCCGACGCCGGCAACACGCTCACGTACTTCTGGAACTTCGGCGATGGGTCGCCCGAGGTCTCGACGACGTCCCTCACCATCGCGCACACCTACGCGGCCGGCGTCTACACGGCCACGCTGCGCGCGCGCGACAACAATTTCGCCTTCTCCACGCCGGCCACGGTGCGCATTACCTCGGGGAACACCGCGCCGGCCGTGTCGATCGCCTCCCCCGCGGCGGGCGCGACGTTCGCCGTCGGCCAGAACTTCACGCTGACCGGCAGCGCCACGGACGCCGAGGATGGGACGCTCCCCGCTTCGTCACTGAGCTGGAGCGTGCTGCTCCATCACAACACGCACACGCACCCGTACCTCGGCCCGGCCACGGGGAACAACATCGCGTTGACGGCGCCGGCGCCGGAAGACCTCTTCGCGGCCACGAACTCGTACCTGGCGATCCACCTCACGGCCACCGATTCCGCGGGCGTCTCCGCGACCACCACGCGGCAGCTCGATCCGCGCCGCGTCACGCTGTCGTTCGACACGGTGCCCTCCGGCGCGACCGTGCGCGTGAACGGCGTCGACTTCGCCACACCGGCGGACGTCGTGTCATGGGAGAACTGGACCTTCCCCATCTCGGCCTTCGACCAGACCCTCTTCGGCGCGTCCTACGACTTCACCGGCTGGTCCGACGGCGGCGCGCAGACGCACGACATCACCACGCCCGCGGCCGCACGCCGCTACACGGCCAGCTTCACGCCGCTCGCCGGCAACGACTTCTTCGTCGTCACGCCGTGCCGCCTCGTCGATACCCGCGGCGGGACCGCGCTCTCCGACGGCACCCGCACGTTCACCCTCACCGGCGCGTGCAACATCCCGATCACCGCATCGGCGCTGGCCATCAACCTGACCGTGATCTCCCCGACCGCGAACGGCTTCCTGACGCTCTACCCCGCGGGATGGCCGCGCCCGTCGACGAGCAGCGTGAACGTCCGCAACGGCCGCACCCGCGCGAACAACGCCGTGGTGGCCGTCGGGACGAACGGACAGGTGACGGTGCACACCTCCCTCCCCGGAGGAACGGCGCACCTGGCCATCGACGTAGTGGGGTACTTCGAATGATCCGGAGTGCGCGAGCGCCAGCTCGCGCTCTCCATGCCGCAGCGCCAGCTGCGGCGGGGCGGGCGGAGGCTGGCGCCTCCGCATTGAGAGCGGCAGCTGGCGCTGCCGCACTCCAGAACTACTTCGCCGCGCCCTTGGCCGACGCCACGACCGGCGGCTTTCCCTGGCCGCGCGTGGAGTAGAACTCCACGATCCCGGCGTAGATGGCCTCGGCCAGCTGCTGGCGGTGCTTCTTCGTCTGGATCAGCTCGCGGTCCCTGCGGTTGCCGAGGTTCCCGACCTCGAGGAGCAGGCGCGTCGGCACCTGATTGTGGCGGATGATGGCCGGGACCCATTCGCGGCCGCCGCGGATGACGTTGTCGCGCACGGGCTCGAACGGATGCACCTTCAGCCCCTTCTCCGCGAACGCCTCCATGACCGTTTCCGCGAGCTCGCGCGACAGTCCCTCGGCCTCGAGCGCGTCGCGGCGCGAGTGCGTGACCGTCGGCTGCTCGCGCACTTCCGCGCGGGCCAGGTAGATGTCGCCCTTCTTCTGGAACGTCCCCTTCACGAAGCTGGCCCCGGGGACGTACGCCATCGCGCCGCGCAGCGACGGATGGAGCGAGTCGGCGTGAATGGAGAGGAAGACCACCTTCTCGCGCGGCGTCCCGCTCTTCATGGCCCGACGGAACATCGAGTTGGCGAGATACCAGCGCAGGTTCACGCCGACGATGGCGTCGTCGAGCGGGTATCGCGGCGTAGTCTGCACGTAGTGATCGGTGACCCCGGCGAGCACGTTCTTCTCGACGATCGTGTAGCCCTGCTTCTTCGACCGCGTGGTCATCGAGACCTTCGCCGCGCTGTCTTTCTCCAGCAGCTTCCGGAGACGCACCGCGACGTCGTAGACGTACGTCGACTCCCACACCCCGTCGTGCTCCGTGCCCGGATCGTTGCCGCCGTGTCCCGCGTCGAGGATCACGTGCACGCCGGAGAGGCCGGCCGCGCGCGTGCGCTTCTTCGCCACCTGCGCGCTCTCGCGGCGGGTGGCCTCGCGGGCCACGCGGGCCGGGTCATCCTGCGGCAGGAACTCGGGGAGCAGCAGGTCCATCGGGATCTTCACCGGATGGCCGGCGGGGATGCGGGCCACGTCCTCGATCTCGTTGAACTTGATGATGCGATCGAGCACGTCGCCGACGTCCTTGGCGTGGACGCGGCCGGTGAAGCGGATGGCCACCGAAGAGTAGAGGGCCTCGCCGGGCTGCAGCCGGTACACGGCATGAGGCTCGTTCGCCGTGCGGACGTAGCTGAGCGACGGCGTCAGGAGCGCGGGTCCCGGAACCGCGGCCAGTGCCGCCTCCGGAACATCTTCATCCGCTGCTGCACGCTGAGTCGCATCGTCCGCGGGTTTCCGAACCTCTGCTGCCGTCTTCGGTGCATTCTCTTCCTCCGAGCCCCCGCCGAATGCGGCGGTGAGCAGGCGTTTGGGAACGAGGATCACGTCACCTTTGCGGGTCGAGAGTCCCTGATCGGGGTTGGCTTTGCGGATGAGGGAGTAATTGGCGCCGTCTCCGGTGAGCCATTCGGCGATCTTCCAGAGCGATTCCCCTTCGATCCCGCGCGAGCCGACGACGAGGTGCTTCCAGCCGTCGCTCGTGAGCGAGTCTTTGGGAAAGAGGGTGCGGATGATGTCGCGCTGCAGCGAGCCTTTCAGCATGGCGAACGGCACGCGCACGCTCTGGCCGCTCACCAGGTTCTCGTCGGCCTCGTTGAACGCGGCCAGCTCCTCCCAGTTCGCGGCGTCGCCGCTCACGCGCCGCGCCAGCCGCGTCCAGGCGTCGCCCTCGTGCGCCTTGACCGTGACGGCGATCTCGTAGTCGCGCGTGAGGACCGCGCGCAGCTCGGGCGAGATCTGCGCCGTGGCGATGGGAGCTTGCGTGGCAGGAGCGGCGGAAAGGACGACCGCCGCCTGGAGGCTCAGGAACAACCACACCCACCCGCTACGCACGACGAGGATTGTACACCCCGGGGCCGGGTTGCTGTGTTGCTGATAGGGAATCCGCCCGTGCGGCACTTCGTGATCGAGAAAAGGTACGCCCGTACTCAGCAGCCGCCCTTGCCGAGCTCGCAGCGCGACACCTTGGCGCCGCCGCAGCTGACCGTGACCAGGTCCAGCCCCCGCCCCTTGCACGTCTGAAGGTCGCAGCGGGAGCGGCCGATCTCGCGGCAGGCGGTGCCCTGGTGTCCCTTGATCTGCGCGATGCGCGGCGCCACGCTGCCGATGCTCGGCTGGATCACCGGGCGGTCGATGAATACGGGGCGGTAGCCACAGGAGGCGACGAAGGCGAAGAGCACTGCGGCGAAAATGATCCTGCGCATGCAGCCAATTTAGGCCCGGTTCGCGCCGCGCGCAGCAAGAATCCGCGGCAGAGCCTTCCAAAACTGCGTCTCTCCCTCGAAAAAAGCGGCCGCGCGGAAGATCGCCCGTTCCGCGAAGTGGCGTCCCATGATCTGCAGCGACAGCGGCAGCCCCGCCGAGTCGAAGCCCGACGGCACGGCGATGGCCGGAATGCCCACCAGGTTCGCCGGCGCCGTGAAGATGTCCGACAGATACATCGCCAGCGGGTCGTCCGCCTTCTCGCCGATGCGGAACGGCGCCTCGGGCGTGGTCGGGGTGATCAGGTAATCGAACCGTTCGAACGCGCGCGCGAAGTCGTGGCGCAGCTTCGCCCGCACCGCCTGCGCGCGGCCGTAGTACGCGTCGTAGTAGCCCGACGAGAGCGCGAACGTGCCGAGCATGATCCGGCGCTTCACCTCCGGGCCGAGCCCCTCGCCGCGCGAGTCGAAGTACACCTCGTCCAGCGTGCGGGCGCGCTCGCTGCGGTGGCCGTAGCGGATGCCGTCGAAGCGCGACAGGTTCGCGCTCGCCTCCGCGTTGGCCACCACGTAGTAAATCGCGATGGCGTAGACGATCGACGGAATGCTCACCCGCTCCACGATCGCCCCGCCGCCGCGCAGCACCTGCACCGCCGCGTCGAAGTTCGCCCGCACTTCTCCTTCCAGCCGCTCGACGGCCTCGGTGACGACGCCGAAGCGCAGCCCCTGCACGCCCCTGGCGAGATCGGCCGCGTAGTCGTCGACGCGCTCGGGGCTCGAGGTCGAGTCGAGCGGGTCGTGGCCGGCGATGATGCGCAGCACCTCCGCGCAGTCGCGCGTGGTCTTCGTGACGATGCCGATCTGGTCGAGTCCCGACGCGAAGGCCACCAGTCCGCGGCGACTCACGCGTCCGTACGTCGGCTTGAGCCCCACCACCCCGCAGAATGCCGCCGGCTGCCGCACCGAGCCGCCGGTCTCCGAGCCGAGAGCCACCGGCACCATGCGCGCGGCCACGGCGGCCGCCGAGCCGCCCGAGGAGCCGCCGGCGACGCGGTCGAGATCCCACGGATTGCGGGTCACGCCGAACGCCGAGTTCTCGGTCGACGACCCCATCGCGAACTCGTCGAGATTGGCCTTGCCGACGATGGCCGCGCCGCGCGCGCGGAGGCGCGTCACGACGGTGGCGTCGAAGGGGGAGACGAAGTCGCGCAGGATCTGCGAGGCGCACGTCGTCGGCATGCCGGTGGTGACGATGTTGTCCTTGAGGGCGATGGGCAGCGTTCCCTCGCCCGCCTCCTGGTTCACGTGCAGGAACGCGTGCAGCGCGCCGTCGTGCGCCTCGACTGCGCGCAGGCAGGCGGCGACGTACTCGCGCGGCGAGACCTGCCCGCGCGCCTCGCTCCACGGCAGCTCGAGCAGGTCACTCACCGCCGATGACTTTCGGCACGACGAACAGCCCGTCGCGCCACGCCGGCGCGTTGTGCGCCACCGGGTCGCGGTCGAGCGACGGGCGCGGCTCGTCGTCGCGCAGCGGCGTGACGGTCACGTCGTGGTCGCCGAGCGCCTCGACGTCCGCCTCGCGGAGCTGGTCGATGTAGGTGAGGATCTTCGTCATCTCCGAGGCCATCCGGTCCAGGCCGGCGTCATCGAATTCGAGATGCGCCAGCTCGGCCACGCGCCGGGCCTCGTCACGGTCGATGTTCATGGCGCGGTGTTATACCGCCATTCGTACATCGCGAGCATGCCGTGCGACACGAAGCCCATGGCCCGGTAGACGCGCTCCCCCATCTCGGACGACTGCAGCGCGCCGACGCTCGCTCCCCGCGCGCGGGCGTGATGCAGCGCCGCCAGCGTGGCGGCGGTGCCGAGGCCGCGGCCGCGCGCGGAGGCGAGCGTGCCGACGAGATAGATGCCGCACACCTCGCCGCACAGCAGCACCGAGGCCGTGGCCGCCGGCGTGTCGCCGTCGTAGGCGATGAAGTGCGCCCACGGCGACGGCTCTTCGTAGCCGATCTGCGAGTAGGCGTCGACCCAGATCGCGCCGTCGCTCTTCGGCCGGTCGAAGACCGTGGTCAGGATGTCGGCGAAGGTCTCCATCTCCGCGTCGCCGCGCACCTGCCTGATGGGCACGGACGGCACCGGCGCGATCCGGGCGAGGTTCACGGTCATGCCTGCCGAGGTGTACACGAACCGCACGCCGTGCGCGGGCAGGACCTCGCCGAGATTCGACGGGGTGGAGCCCGGGGTCACCCACCAGCGGAACGACTGCTCGCGCGCGCGGAAGCGCGCGATCACCCCGTCCACGCGCCGGTCCGCGTCCGCCGCGGAGAAGCGCGCCGTGCCGATGCCGTTGAAGAACGTCAGCGGCAGCCCGGTGATCACGCCCGTGGCTTCGCCGTCGATGACCGTCGCGTTCCGCAGCACGGCGAAGCTGCGGAAACAGTCGCGGGACACGACCTCCAGCGCCTCGATCATGCGTGCAGTATTCTCACGGCATGAGCGTGCGGCAAGTCTGGAGTGCGGCGGCACTGCCGCCGCACTCCAGACGCTATCGCGTGATGCGATAGCCGACGCCGCGCACGACCGGTCCGAACGGCAGCGGCGTCTCGAAGTCGGGACGGCTGACGTACGTCGTCGTGGACGGCGCCGTGCGCGTGCACTGCACCGCCGACTATGTGGTGGAGACGACGGAGGCCCACCCGCGCGCGCTCTGGCTCGGACGCATCCTGGCGCAGACCGGCTTCCGTGAAGTGGACGAACAACTCGCCGCCGAGGACACGAAGATCGCCCGCTTCCCGACGCGCATGACCCTCACCGCCGTTCGCCAATACGAGGGCGGCCCGGCGATGAAAGACATAGTCACGGTCGAGGTGCGCAACGTGCGCGAGGGCACGCTGGACGCGAAGACGTTCGTCCGCCCCGCGGAGTACCGGGAGCAGAAGCCGCAGTTCGCAGTGCCGGGCGTGACGTCACCCTAGGCACGCTTGGGCGGGCTGAAGCCCGCCCTACGTTGAGCGCGTTTCTCGCGATGCGCATGCTCGACGTAGGACGGGCTTCAGCCCGTCGTCAGGCGCAGGCGGCGGCGCAGCTCTTCCACCTCGAGGTCGAGCAGCTCCTCGTGGAACTGGCCGGCGTAGAGATTGTCGCTGCGCCGGCCACGGCGGAACGCGGCCGCGACGCGGCGCGGCCAGAGCAGCGCGCCGATGGCCACGGCGCCGAGGTTCAGCACCCAGGCCGGATAGTGCCGGCCGCATCCCGAGGCCAGCTCCCACGCGCCGATCTCCGCCTCCCCCGCCCAGCTCGTGTCGTAGCCGGTGACGATGTGATGCAGGTCGTGCAGCTTCACCGACCGCACCCGCGCGGCCGTGTTCGGGAACGCGAACACCGTCCGGCCGCCCGCTTTGAGCTGCACCCAACGGTCGCTGTAGCCGCCGTCGGGCGCGAAGCCGGCGCGGGCAAAGTATTCGGTGCGGGCATCGCGGACAGTGGTCATGGCGTGCGAGACCGTTACACTAGCACCCGTGCAACGAACGACCGCCCTGCGGCTCGAGAAGTGGGCCATCTGGGCCGCGCTCATCGGCGTCGTGTTTCTGCTCCGGCATCTCTTTCCCATCTTCTTCCTGACTTTCGTCCTCAGCTACATCGCCAACACGGCCGTCCATGCCATGACCCGGCGCTGGCAGCGGCGGCGGCTGAACGTGGTGCTGGTCTACATCGCGTTCCTGGCCATCATCACCGGTATCACGCTGCTGGTCGTGCCGCGCATGCTGAACGAGGCGCGCAACCTGGCGCGGAGCTACATCACCTCCGAGGCCGCGCGCGAAGAGGGGGCGGAGACGCTCATCCGGCGCGAGGCGCGCGATCTCGTCGACCGCGTCGTGACCGGCATCGCCGGACCGGCCGAGTTCCGCGACTTCCAGCAGTCCGACGCCTACACGACCATCATCGGACGGCTGGAGAGCGCGCTCACCACCACCAGCCGGCGCGTCACCGGCGAGGTCACGGCCTTCGCGAACACGGCCCTGCTCTTCGCGCTGCACTTCGTCCTGGCCATGATCCTGTCGTTCCTCCTGATCTGGGACATGCCGCGGACGAAGGAGCGGCTGCGCGGCTTCTCCGAGGGACGCACCGCGGAGATCTACGCGGAGATCACCCCCAGCGTGCAGGCCTTCGGGATCATGCTCGGCCGGGCCTTCGAGGCGCAGACCGTCGTGGCCGTGGTGAACGCGGTGCTCTCCACCATCGTCTTCATGCTCCTCGGACTGCCGTCCATCGCGCTGCTGGCCGTGATCGTCTTCGTCTGCTCGTACATCCCCATCGCCGGAATGGTCCTGTCGACCCTCCCCGCGGCCTTCCTGGCGCTGAAGGTCGGCGGCGGGACGCACGTCCTCTGGCTGGTCCTCGGGATCATGGTCATTCACGCCATCGAGGCGTACATGCTCAATCCGCTGATCTACGGGCGGCACCTGCGGCTGCACCCGGTGGCGGTGCTGCTGGTGCTCGTGATCGCCGAGCATCTCTTCGGCGTCTGGGGGCTGCTCCTCGGCGTGCCCATCGCGGCGTTCGTGCTCAAGTACGTCATCGAGGGACAGCCGGTCGTCCCCGCACCAGCGCAATAGTGTCGGCGCGAAGCTCCGCCTGCTCGCTCCCGCTCAGGCGGCGCACCTCTCCCTGCAGCGTCACGAAGCACTTCTCGCCCGGTGCGGCGGCCAGGCGCAGCGAGCGCACCTGCGTGCTGTTCACGCTCCGGTACGGGATGAACTGCACGCCGCTCGTGCTGAGCCATTCGAGCTTGTACGCCAGCCAGAAATCGGCGTAGCAGACGGGATAGCGCTCCCGGTCGAGCACGGCCAGCACGGGGCGGGGATCGAAGCCGCCCGGCCAGTGCTCGTGCTGCTCGCGATGGCCCGCGGCGATTTCCCGCGCGTCGCGATGCCGCACCGCGCACAGCGCCACCGCCACGAGCAGCGCCACGAATCCCAGGCGCCGGAAGCGCAGGATCCCGGCCGCGATCCAGGCGTAGACGATCGGCAGCGCCAGGATGAGATAGCGCAGCGCCCCGGGGTACGCGAGTCCGGAGAGCGTCCAGAAGCCGAAGACGGTGATCACGACTCCGAGCGCCAGCGCGTGTCCCCGCGTGCGCGGCATGCCGCGCAGCGCGTACGCGGCCAGCGCCACGGCCAGCACCGCCACGCTCCAGTGCCCGGCGCCGAGAAATCCGACGAGATCCTTCATCGTGAGCTGCTCGACGACGCGGCGCAGCGACCACGGTCCCGCCAGCGGCGTATACAGGCGCTGATCGATCTCCATGCGCCCCAGGAATTGCGGCAACAGTCCGATCGCGGTTCCCGCGAGACCGCACGCTCCCGCCATCAGGGGACGGGCCCGGTCGTACCAGAGCCCGATCGCGACTGCCGGCAGCACGACGAACAGCGCCCCGCGGTGCGCCCAGAACCCGAGGCCGCACAGGATGCCGAGGACCAGCCACGACACGGCACCAGTGAGAGGTTTCCGCACGGCGAGCCAGAACACGACCGCACCGACGAAGAACATCTGCTCGGCGCTCACCGGCGCATAGGTGAGCTTGAAGAAAAAGGAGGGTCCCGCCGCGAGCCAGAGAATGGCGAAGGCGCCGGCCCCCCAGCCGTACACGCGCCGCAGCCCGTCGCCGAACAGCAGCAGCGCGATGACGAACTGCAGCGCGTTGCCGAGGCGCAACGCCAGCGGCCCGACTTCGCCGGCGAAAAGCGAGGCCAGGACGGCCCACATCGACGTCAGCGTGCCGAGGTAATCGCCGCCCCAAAAAAGAAAGAGCGGCTGGCGCGTCGCCACCATCTCCCGCGCCATGAGGCCGTAGAGCGACGCATCGCTGTTCCACCCGAGGCGCACTCCCGGCTCGACGTAGAGCGGCCAGTGCACCGCAAGAAACACGGCGGCGAACAGCACGGCGAAGGCCGCGTTCCGCTGGCGAAGACTCACGGCCATCTCCCGGACCGAGTGTACGTCATCGCTCTGCGCGGTTTGGAGCGCCCGGGCCCTTGGCGGTTCCCAGCCCATGAAGGTAGGGATTTCCGCTCCGCCGACCCTCCTCTTACGATGCCCCCAACTTATGACGTGATCGTGATCGGCGGCGGGCCGATGGGCCTGTCGACTGCCTTCCACCTCTCGAAGCGCAAAACGAAGACTCTCCTCCTCGAACAGTTCACCTTCTTCAACCAGCTCGGCAGCTCGGCCGGGATGTCGCGGCAGTTCCGCCTCCCGTATCCCGAGGCGTACATGGTCAAGCTCGTGAAGCAGTCCATCCCGTTCTGGGAAGAGCTGGAATCGCTGACGCCCACCACGTTGCGCGACAAGGTCGGCACGCTCTGGTTCGGCGATCCCACCGTCCACTCCACCGAGGGGAACATCAACGAGGCGGAGAAGGCGTTGAAGGCGCTCGACGTGCCGTACCAGTCGCTCACCTGCGCCCAGATCGAGCGCGAGTACCACTTCCGCGACCTTCCCGAAAACTACACCGGACTCTTTCAGCCCGACGGCGCGAGCATCGACCTGCGCGCCACGTCGCAGACGCTGTACAACTGGAACGCCGCCTCGCCGTACGTCGATATGGAAGAGGAAGCGCCGGTCACGCGGATCACGCAGAAGGGGCGCACGTTCGAGGTGACGACGCCGAAGGGCGTGTTCACGTCCGAGAAGCTCGTGCTCACGCCCGGACCGTTCGCCAACGGTGTCTTCAACCTGCTCGGCTTCCGCATCGAGGCGACGTACTGGAACATGGCCTCGGCCTTCTACCGCATCACCGAACCGGGGACGCAGTACCCGACCTGGTTCGTCTTCCAGAACCCGGTCGGCGACAACGGGAACGAGTTCTACGGCTTCCCCGAGGTGAGCTGGAACTATCCGGGGACCATCCGCGTGGCGTCCGACTTCGTGATGCAACCGCTCGACTCGCCGGAGCAGCGCACGCTCGTCCCCAACCCGAAAGAGCTCGAGTACACCGCGCAGTGGGTGCGCGATCACATGACCGGACTCGAGCCCGTGCCGCTGTACACCTCGACGTGCCTCGTCGCGCTCAGCAAGATCCCGAACAAGGAGCTGCTGATCGACTTCGCGCCCGCGCACGTGCCGAACCACGAGAACATCGTCCTGTACGCGACCGGCTGGGCCGCGAAGTTCACGCCGCTCCTCGGGCGTATCCTCTCCGACCTCGCCCTCGATGGGCACACGCCGTTCGACATCTCTCATTTCGCCACCGGGCCCACGTACCTCAAGGCCCTTTGAACATCCGAGCACGAGGAGCTGCGATGACTGTGAAGACCTATTCGATCTTTGGTGCCGGTGCGTCCGGGCTCTATACCGCGTGGCGGCTGCTCGACGGCAAGCCGCGAGCGAAGGACCGAGCGAAGCAGCTCCGCAAAGGGGACGTGCTCGAGCTCTACGACTGGGGCAAGTACGACTTTTCGAAGGCCCATCCGGGCACGCGCGAGCCCGGCGCGCGCGTCTGCACGTGGCACTACAAGAACGACCCCACGCAGTCGTTCGTCGAGCTCGGGGGGATGCGGTACGTGCAGTGGGATACGAGCGCGGAGGACGCGAACGGCGGCAAGGCCACCGGCCATCGCCTGGTGAGCACGGTGATCTCGCGGCTCGGGCTCGACCAGTACGCGGTCCCGTTCAACGTCTCGGGGAATCCGCTGTATTACCTCCGCGCCAGGAACATGTACCTGGACGGGATCACCTCGGCCAATCCGGCGCCGTACGACGTCGCCAACTACGGCGAGACCACGTCGCCCGACAACGGCTTCGGCACCATCGAGCAGCTCGCCTTTCCGACGCAGGACAAGGTGCCGCAGACGCGCACGGAGTGGGACGACTTCTACCAGAACGGGCGGATCGACATCGACGTCCCCGACGCGTCGATCTACAAGAAGGGCGATTACTTCACCGACATCGCCTACTGGAACCTGATGTACGACCAGCTCGGCGGCGAAGGCTTCAACTACGTCGCCGACGGTAACGGCTACACCTCGAACGTCATCAACTGGAACTCCGCCGACGCCATTCAGGCCAACAACGAATTCACCCCCGGCTCGCAATACGTCACGCTGACCATCGGCTATTCGGGCATGTTCACCGCGCTGTTCGAGGCCATCGTCAAGCTGGCGAAGGCGAAGGGCGTCGTGCTCCGCTACTACCCCGACACGCGCCTGCACTCGATCCTGGCGCGCGAGGAAACCATCGTTTACACGTACGCCACGCGCGAGAAACCGAACGCGAGCGCCGGCTCGCGGACGACGGATGCGGCGTGGCTGGCCATGCCGCGGCATTCGCTGGAGCTCGTGGCGCAGGCCACGCGCTATGCGAACAACGACGGTCTCGACGTCCTCAATGCCGAGAAGGTGCAGTTGTACATGGACGCCGCCATCCAGCAGCCGTCGTACAAAGTGGGGATGTTCTTCGATTCCGAGTGGTGGCTGAATGCCACGTTCAACGCACCGATCATCGCGTACGTGGTGACGGCAGACGTGCTCGCGACGCTGAAGCAGGCCGGGTTCCCGGCGGCGTGGCTCAAGGCCATGCGGCAGTCGCCGAAGATCTTCAATCGGTCGATCGAAGGGAGGGAGAACTTCCTCTTGCTCGTGGAACAGACCATCGGCGAGCGGCCGACCGTGAAGCAGGAGCAGACCCTGACCGAGGCCGCACAACGGAACTCGATCGGGCCGAGCGTCACCGACACGCCCATCCGGCAGGTCGTCTACTTCGGCGACAACGCCCGCGACTCGGATCAGAAGATCTACGGCATCCTCGCCAGCTACGACGACGAACAGTTCACGAGCTTCTGGCGGGAACTGGAGATCGGCGCGGAAGAGCAGCGGAAGATTCCCGAGGCCAGCGACACCCAGCCGCTGCAGGGGCCGCGCGTCGTTCCCGAGGCGATGGTGAAGATGCTGCGCCGCCAGCTCGCCGAGTTGCACTTCGGCCCGAGCGCCTCCTACTCGCAGGTACCGCCGCCGCTGGAAGCGCGCTACATGGACTGGTCCCTGCCGCCGTTCAACGCCGGCTATCACGCCTGGGCCGCGCACTTCGACATCGCCGACGTGCAGCAGAACATCCGCAAGCCGTCGCAGCTCATCGAGGGTGCGGACGCGAACATCTTCATCGTCGGCGAGGCGTATTCGAACGACCAGGCCTGGGTCGAGGGCGCGTACTGCACCGCCGAGTCGGTGCTGAATGACTACTTCGGCATCGAGCCGATCATCGACGACACCCACTATCCGTTCATCTGCAAAGTGACGCGGCGCCGCTGAGGCGTAGCTAGGCAGACCACACGGACTTCGCCAACGGATGCGGACCGCCGGCGTCCTCGCCGGCTGTCGTGGCGGCGTCCCGCGCCGCCACTCCCCGCCCAGGGCGCAGG
>Ga0196976_1000223_pt1 | contig 38255 bp, 30 predicted proteins | sample S3v_513CmetaG_FD_148644 | JGI IMG/M metagenome (GOLD analysis project Ga0196976, IMG submission 148644) | Soil microbial communities from Anza Borrego desert, Southern California, United States - S3+v_5-13C | ecosystem: Environmental > Terrestrial > Soil > Desert | place: USA: California... | reverse complement strand
ATCCCAAGAGCACGCTGGCGCACATCGCCGCCGGCGTGGTCGAGCCGCTGCGCGGCCGGGTCGAGCGCGCCTACCGCCGCCACGGCATGGTGTTCCAGGACCCGCGCCTGCTGCCCTGGGCGACGGCGCGGGACAACATCGCCTACCCGCTGCGCCTGATGCGCCTGCCGCGCGCCGAGCGGCGCGCACTGGCGGAGGCGGCGGCCGAACGCGCCGCCCTCGACGCCGCCGACCTGGACAAGTACCCGGTGGAGCTGTCGGGCGGCATGCGCCAGCGCGTCGCCATCGCCCGCGCGCTGGCCATCGACCCGGACTTCGTCTACTTCGACGAGCCCTTCACCGCGCTCGACGTGGCGCTGAAGCGGCGCATGCAGGACCTGGTGATCGCCGCCTCGCGGGCGCTGCATTTCGCCGCGCTGTTCATCACCCACGACCTGATGGAGGCCGCCCGCGTCGCCCACCGCGTGGCGGTGATGGACGCGCACGGCCGCGGCATCGCCGGGGAACGCGCCGTGCCCGGCACGCCGGGCGAACGCGGCGACGGCGACCTCTACCGCCTCGTCGCGTCCTTCCTGGCCGACGACCCGCTGTTCCGCCACATCCACGACGTCGACGAGAGGAGGGCGCCATGACGACCTGTACGGTCCGGGCACCCGCCCCGACCCTCCCCGGCGTGCTGGGGGACGAGGGGCTGCGGCTGTTCTTCCCGCTGGCCGCCGCGCACGCGGCGCTGTGGCCGTTCCTGTGGGCCGTCGTCCAGGGGTTCCAACTTCCTTTCGCCGGCGCCCTGCCCGCCGGCCTGTGGCATGCGAACGAGATGATCTTCGGCGCCTATGGCGCGGCGCTGATCGGCTTCGTCACCACGGCGATCCCCGAATGGTCGGACACCCGGCGGCTGCGCGGGCGGCCGCTGTTCGTCCTGGCCGGCCTGTGGGCCGTGGGGCGCGTGGCGGGCCTGCTCGGCCACGACGGGCTAGCCGTCGCCGGCGCCGCCGCCGACCTGCTCTGGCTGTTCGCCCTGCCCCTCTACGTCGCGGCGGTGTCGTGGCGCAAGCGCACCACCCGGCTGGCCAGCATGGCCGGCTGGCTCACCGCCCTGGCGGCGGCCGGCGCCGCCGCGCGCCTGGGCTTCGTCCTGGGCGACGCGGACCTCGCCCGCGGCGCGCTGCACGTCGCCGGTCTGATCTTCCTCGGCCTGCTGGGCCTCGTGCTGGCGCGCATCACGGTGCCGGTGACGAACCTCGTGCTGGACCCCGGCGAGGAGACCTCCCCCTACCGCCCGCACCCCGGCCGGCGCAATCTGGCGCCGGGGCTGGTGGCGCTGACCGTCGCCGGGACGCTGGCGGGATGGTCGCCGGCCGTCACCGCCTACCTGACGATCGCCGCCGGGGCCGCCTTCCTGGACCGCGTCGCCGAAGCGTTCATCGGCCGCGAGGCCTTCCGGGCGGAGATCCTGGCGCTGGCGGGGTCGAGCCTGCTGGCCGGGGCCGGGCTGCTGCTGGTGGGGGCGGCGCGGCTGGGGGCGCCGTTCGCCGAGACGCCGGCCCTGCACGTGGCGCTGATGGGCGGGCTGGGGCTCGGCGTGCTGGCCGTGTTCGCCATCGCCGGCCTGTTCCACACCGGCCGCCCGCTGCCCGTGCCGGGGGCGGCGCGCCTGGCCTTCGCGCTGCTGGTCCTGGCGGTGCCGGCGCGCGCCCTGCCCGACTTCGGCGTCGTTCCCGACCCGCCGGGACCGCCGCACGCCCTGGCTTCGGTGCTGTGGGCGGCGGCGTTCCTGGTCTGGCTGCGGGCCTACTGGCCGTTCCTGTCCCGGCCGCGCCGGCCCGACGGCGCAGGGTGCTGACGCCGTCCGTATCATACCGGCGGCGCTTGATCGCTTCCATCGAGCGCCGCCGGTGAAACCCGACAGCCCCTTGCGCAGCAAGGGGCGAGAGGGTGATACGGACGAAGCCTTCAGGCGCCGTCCGTATCAGGCGTTCCTGCGGTCGGACGGGGCGGGGTGCTGGGCCTCGTGCAGGCGGCGGTAGAGGCCGCCGGCGCGGATCAGGCTGTCGTGCGGCCCCTGCGCGGCGACACCGCCCTCGTTGATGACGACGATCCGGTCGGCGTCGCGGATGGTCGCCAGACGGTGGGCGATGATGAGGGAGGTGCGGCCCACCGCCAGCTCCTGCAGGGAGGCCTGGATCGCCCGCTCCGTCTCCGTGTCCAGGGCCGAGGTCGCCTCGTCCAGGATCAGGATCGGCGGGTTCTTCAGGAAGATGCGGGCGATCGCCACGCGCTGCTTCTGCCCGCCCGACAGCTTCACCCCGCGCTCGCCGACGATGGTGTCCAGCCCGTCCGGGCAGTCGGCGATCAGCCCGCCCAGCCGGGCGCGGCGCGCCGCCTCCAGGATCTCGGCGTCGGTGGCGTCCAGGCGGCCGTAGGCGATGTTGTCGCGCAGCGTGCCGGCGAACAGGAAGACGTCCTGCTGCACGATGCCGATCTGCCGCCGCAGCGAGGCCAGCGTCAGGTCGCGGATGTCGTGCCCATCCACGGTGATGCGGCCTTGCGTCACCTCGTAAAAGCGCGGCAGCAGCGACAGCAGCGTCGTCTTGCCCGCCCCCGACGGGCCGACGAAGGCGATGGTCTCCCCGGCCGAGACGGACAGCGAGACGTCGTTCAGCACCGGGCGGGCCGGATCGTAGCCGAAGGTGACGCCGTCGAAGCGGATGTCCCCCTTGAGATGCGGCGCCTCGACGGCGCCCGGCCGGTCGACGATCTCCGGCTCGATGGCCAGGAAGTCGCGGTAGCGGCGGAACCCGGCAATGCCCTTGGGATAGTTCTCGATGACCGCGGCGATGCGCTCCAACGGCTGGTAGAAGACGTTGATCAGCAAGAGGAAGCCGACGAACCCGCCGACGCTCAGCTCGCCCCGGTAGACGAACCACGTGCCGGCGAGCAGCACCACCACCTGCACCAGCCGCATGCCCAGGTAGTTCATCCCCAGGCTCAGCGCCATGATGCGGTAGCCGCCCAGCTTCGCCTGCCGGTAGCGGTCGTTGTCGGCGGCGAACAGGGTGCGCTCGTGCGGTTCGTTGGCGAAGGCGCGCACCACGCGGGCGCCGCCGATCACCTCCTCGATGCGGGCGTTGAAGGCGCCGACGCGTTCGAACTGGGCGTGCCAGTTGGCCGTCATGTCCTGCCCGAAGCGCAGGATCAGCACCATGACCACGGGCACGATCAGCAGGGTCAGCAGCGCCAGCGGCACGTGCACCGACAGCATCAGCGCCAGCGCCCCCAGGAAGGTCATGACGGCAATGAACACGTCCTCCGGCCCATGGTGGGCCAGCTCGCCGATCTCCTCCAGGTCCTTGGTCAGGCGGGCGACGAGGTGGCCGGTCTTCTGCCCGTCGAAGAACCGCAGCGGCAGGCGCTGGAGATGGTCGAAGGCGCGGCGGCGCATCTCCGTCTCGATGTTGATGCCCAGCACGTGGCCCCAGTAGGTGACCACCGCGATCAGCCCGGTGTTGACGAGGTAGACCCCCAGCAGGCCGAAGCTGGCCAGCAGGATCAGGCCCCAGTCGCCGCCCGGCAGCAGCCGGTCCACATAGGCGGTGACGGCGAAGGGAAAGCCCAGCGACAGCAGGCCCGACAGGATCGCCCCGCCGAAATCGACCAGGAACAGCCCGCGGTGCGGGCGATAGTAGCCAAAGAAGTCCTTCAACACGGGTGCGCCTCGCGGGATTGCGCCGAACGGCTCCATCCCTCAGACGTTCGACCCCGCGCCGCCTTCGAAAAAATTGTGCTTCAACCGCGTTCGGCACGCGACAGCGTGTCGAGGAAGTGGCCCATGGCCAGCTTCATGTCGTTGAAGACGGTGCCCTGCGACACGCCCAGGTGCGCTGCGATCTGCGGGTAGGACCAGCCCTCCACCCGGTTCAGCACCCACACGCGGCGCGCCCGCTCCGGCAGCGCGTCCAGGGCTCCCTTGAAGCTGTTCAGCCGTTCGCGGTGCAGCAGGTGCTCCTCCGCCGAGGGGGCCTCGCAGGCGATCTGGGTGGCGTCGACGGCGTCGGACGGGGCGACCTCGAACCGCTCCTGCGTGCGGCGGCGGCGCACGTGGTCCAGCGCCAAGTTCTGCACGGTGCGGTGCAGGAAGGCGCCGATGTTGTCGATCGGCCCCCGCTCCGCCGCCCGGTGGGCGCGCAGGTAGCTTTCCTGGAGCACGTCCTCGGCGGCCTGGAGGTCGCGCACGATCCTCATGGCCCGCCCCAGGAGCGAGCGACGATGATCCAGATAGATCGCGTTCAGACTTGCGGTCATCCTCAGCCTATCGTCGCAGTGCCGGCGTCGCCGTGGTGCCCTCGCCGTAGCGTCGATGGGCCCGACGGGCTATCGCAATTGATTATTATTCTCAACTGAGGCTGTCAAGACGCCGGAACCTGCCGGACGCATATTGTGTTTTCGGCCACCCTCGAACGTCTAAGATGCAGCACAGGCCCCAACAGCAAGCGGCGGACGGCCCCGTGGAGCATGATCGGGTGGAGCAGGACAAGGCGGACGGTTCGGGCGGCGACGGCGGCTACCGGCACGCCGACCCGGTCGTCGACGCGGCGCTGAACTGGTTCGTGACGCTGCTCGACGGCTCCGCCGACGCCGAAACGCTGGCCGCCTACCACGCGTGGCGTCAGAGCGACCCGCGCCATGCGCAGGCGTTCGACCGGCTGGCGGAAATCAACGGCATGCCCGAACTGCGCGCCGCGACGCGGGCCGGCGCGCCGCAACCCGTCCCGTTGCACCACCCGGCGGCCCGTTCCGCGCCGCGCGGCCCATGGTGGGGGTCGCTGGCGGCGGCCGTGGTCCTGGCCGCCATCGGCCTGCACCTGTTCCCGGCCATGACGCTGCGCTGGACCGCCGACCACCGCACCGCGGCCGGCGAGCGGCGGGAGGTGGCGCTGCCCGACGGGTCGCGGCTGACGCTCGACACCGACTCCGCCGTGGCGCTGGATTTCGGCGACGGGCGGCGCACCGTGCGCCTGCTGCGCGGGCAGGGCTATTTCGACGTGGTGCCCGACCCGGCCCGGCCGTTCCGCGTGATCGGCGGCTACAGCACGGTGCAGGTGACCGGCACGGCCTTCGCCGTGCACGCGGACGACGGGCAGGACGCGGTGGTCCTGGAACGCGGCCGGGTGTCGGTCAGCCGGCTGGACGATCCGGACCGGTCCGTCAACCTCGTCCCCGGCGACCGCGTGACCGCCACGGCGGCCGGCCTGTCGGGGGTGGCGCGCGCCGACCCCGCGACGGCGCTGGCGTGGCGGGAAGGGCGCTACGTCTTCCACGAACAGCCCTTCGCCGCCGTGGTCGACACCCTGCGCCGCTACCATCCCGGCACCATCCTCCTGCTCGACGAGCGCGTCGGGCGGGAGCGGGTGAGCGGCAACTACCGCCTGGACGACGCGGTCGGCGCGCTGCAGTCCCTGGCCGGGATCGTGGGGGCGCGCGTGACCACGCTGCCGGCCGGAATCGTCGTCGTCCGCTGACCCCTTCCCTGAACCCCATCATTTTTGTGCCCGCTTTTTTTGTGAGGACCCGCGGCCCCGTACGTCTGGCGAAGAGGGGGCAGGCTCGACCGCCTGCGATTGATCCAAAGACGCCAGTACGAGACGGGAGTTGCAGAGAATGCTTGGCCGGACGGGTTCGTCACCGAAGGTTGCGGCGCGCGCGCAGGGGGCCGCCGCCCGCCACTTGATCATGGCGCTGCTGGCCTCGACGGCCGTCGGCGGCGCCCTGGCGCACGCAGCGCCGGCCCTGGCCCAGCAGGCGGACGCCGCGGTGACCTTCGCGCTGCCGGCCCAGCCGCTTCCCGCCGCACTCGACGCCTTCAGCCGCCAGACCGGCTGGCAGATCGGCTACCCAAGCGCGCTGGCCGCCGGCCGCACCGCACGCGCCGTGACGGGCACCATGCCGCCGGCCCAGGCGCTGGAGGCGCTGCTGGGCGGCACCGGCGTCGCCATGCGCATGACCGGCCCGGCCACCGTCACGCTGGTCGCCGCGCCGCAGGCCGCCGGGGGCGACGCGGTGACGCTGGGGCCCGTCGCGGTGACCGGCTCCGCCCTCAACTGGGGCGGACCCGGCCACACCACCATCACGCCGGAGGATCTGGCCCGCAAGAACCCCGCCGACGTCCGCGACGTCTTCGCGGGCGAGCCGGGCATCCGCGTCGGCAGCTCGGTTCCCATGTCGCAGAAGGTCTACGTGAACGGCGTGGAGGAGACCAACCTCGCCGTCACCGTCGACGGCAGCCGGCAGAACAACAAGGTCTTCCACCACAACGGCACCAACCTGATCGACCCGGCCTTCCTGAAGGTGGTGCGGGTGGACGCGGGCGTCGCCCCGGCCGATGCCGGCCCCGGCGCACTCGCCGGCTCCATCGCGTACGAGACCAAGGACGCGCGCGACTTCCTGGATCGCGACGGCGTCGGCGCCTTCGCCAAGTCCACCTTCAGCACCAACGGGCTGGGTGCCACCACCAACCTGTCCGCCTTCGCCCGCCACACGGGGCTGGAAGCGCTGGGCTACGCCACCTACGGCAAGGCCGGCCGCTTCCGCGCCGGCAACGGCGACAAGGTCGCGGGCACGGAGACCGACCTGCTCAGCGGCCTCGGCAAGCTCGCCTTCGAGAGCGAGGCCGGCCACCGCCTCCAGCTCAGCTACGAGCGGGTGTACGACGACGCGCCCCGGCCGTTCCGCGCCAACGTCGGCTCCATCGCCGGCCGCCCGGCGTGGGAACCGCGGGTGCGCGACTACACGCTGGACCGGCAGAACCTGGTCTTCACCTACACGGATTCGAAGCCGACCGACCTGTGGAACCCGAAGGTCGTCCTGGCCTACGGCCGTACCGACGTGGAGACGCCGATCTTCCTGCGCCCGACCGGCGGCAGCACCGTGCCCGGCCGCATGCCGGGCGAGGGCGGCACCAGCTCGCTGAACGGCAAGGTGGAGAACACCGTCTCCTTCGGCCTGGGCACGGTCACCGCCGGCACGGACTTCTATTCCGACAAGGGCTCCTACGAGGATCCGACCTTCGCGGTGGGGGAGAAGGCGCACAACAACGGCCTCTACGCCCAGGCGCGCATCGCCCCGTGGGAGCGGCTGCGCCTGTCGTTCGGCCTGCGCGGCGACCGGCAGGTCTTCACCGGCACCACGGGCGAGAGTTGGACCAACACCGGCGTCAGCCACAACGTCTCGGGCGAGCTGGACCTGCTGCCCCGCTTCCTGACCGCCAAGGCCGGCTATTCGCACAGCTGGGCCGGCATCCCGCTGGCCGAGAACTTCATCATGAACAACGCGTGGCGCTACGGCGCCGGGCCGAAGCCGGTGACCGCCGACAACGTGACCGCCGGGCTGGAGGCGCGCTACGAAGGCTTCACGGTGGAGGGGCGCGTCTTCCGCACCATGCTGGACGACGCGCGCGCCGCCCGCTTCGCCGCCGCCAGCGCCACCCTGGCGCGCGACGTGAAGTCCAAGGGCTACGAGGTCGGCGTCGGCTACGCCTGGGCGGACGGCTACGTGCGCGCCAAGTACGCCGACATCGACGTGACGATCGACGGGCAGCCGGCCGATTCCGACACCGGCACGTACCTCGCCACGCCGGTGGGCCGCATCTTCACGGTCAGCGGCGCCCACACCGTGCGGCCGTGGAACCTGACCTTCGGCGCCGACGTCGAGATCGTCCTGGATTACGACAAGGTGCAGGCCGGCAATCAGCCGCTGAAGGGCTACGAGGTGGTGAACCTGTTCGTGGAGCACCGCCTGCACGCCAACCCCAACGTCGCGCTGCGCGCCGACGTGCGCAACCTGTTCGACGCCACCTACGCCGACCGCGCCACCTACGGGCAGGAGTTCGGCACGGTGACGCCGCTCTACCAGCCCGGCCGGGCCTTCCTGATCACCGCTTCGGCCAAGTTCTGACGACCCGTCCTCCTTCGGTCCGTTCCGCCGGCTCACGTCAGGATCGTCCCGCCATGCGTTCATCCCAGCAGATCGCCGAACACGCCACCTTCCAGAACTTCGCCAACTGTTACCGGCGGGAGATCGACGCCGGCCGGGTCACGCGGCACGCCGCGGTTCCGGGCGCGGGCGTGGACTGCGTCGAATGGATGCTGCCGTCGCAGCGCGCGGTGCTGCGCACGGAGATCGTCCGGCATTCGCTGTGCGGCCCGTGCGCCTTCGGGCGGATCTGGAAGCGGGCGCTGCAAGACGACGTCTGGCTGCCGACGGAGCCGTTCTCCGCCGTCTGCTGCCTGGCCGGCGAAAGCTACCGCCGGGTGCGCCGCGACGGCGGACCGGACCTGCGCGGCAGCGAGTTGGAGCTGCTGCTGCGCGTCCTGCAAAGCTACCAGTCGGTGTGCACCTACCTGGACGCGCGGCAGGGCGGGGCGGAGGAGGACGAGTTCATCGCCGCCGAGCAGTCGCTGGTCTTCGGCCACTGGCTGCACCCCACACCCAAGAGCGTGCAGGGCATGACGCACTGGCAGCAGCCGGCCTACGCCCCGGAACTGCACGGGCGCTTCCGCCTGCACCTCTTCGCCGCCGCCGGGGCACGGGTCAGCCACCGCTCCGCCTTCCGCGAAAGCGCGCCGGAGATGATCGCCGCCACGCTGGGCGGGGACGCGGAACGCTTCGATCTTCGCGCGGACGAACAGCTCATCCCCATGCACCCGCTGCAGGCGGAGGCGCTGCTGCTCGACCCCGCCGTGCAGACGCTGCTGGACCAGGGAGTGCTGCGCTCCCTCGGCCCGGCGGGGCCGGAGTTCACCGCCACCTCGTCGGTGCGCACGGTCTACAGCCCGGACAGCCCGTGGATGCTGAAGTTCTCGCTGCCGGTGCGGATCACCAACTCGGTGCGCGCCAACCGCCGGCACGAGTTGGACGCCGGCGTCATCATGGCGAGGCTGATCGCCGCCGTCGGCCCGTCGCTGGACAAGCGGCTGACGTTCCTGCTCGACCCCGCCTACATCACGCTGGACGCGCCGGACGGGGCTGAGAGCGGGTTCGAGGTGATCCTGCGCGAGAACCCCTTCCGCGGCGGGCGGCAGAAGGGGATCGTCACCGTCGCGGCACTGACCGCCGACCCGCTGCCCGGCTTCCCCTCCCGGCTGGAGCGGCTGGTCCATCGCGTCGCCGCCGACCAAGGCTTGAGCGTGGCGGAGGCCGCCCGGGAATGGTTCGCCCGCTACCTCGACTGCACGCTCGATCCGCTGCTGCGCCTCTACGACGCGCACGGCGTGGCGCTGGAGGCGCACCAGCAGAACGGGCTGCTGGACATCGGCACCGGGCTGCCGGCGCGCTTTCTCTATCGCGACAACCAGGGCTTCTACCTGTCGGAGCGCTACCGCGACGCGCTGCGGCGCCTGATCCCGGAAATGGACAACGCGCGGTCGCTCTACTACGGCGAGGAGGAGATCGCCCGGCGCTTCGCCTACTACCTGATCACCAACCAGGTCTTCTCCGTCGTCGCCCGCATGGGCAAGGACGGGCTGGCCGGGGAGGACGCGCTGATCGGCATATTGCGCGACCGGCTGGAGGGGCTGGCGCGCACACTGACCCGCGCCGGGCGGCGCTTCGCCGAGGGGGTGCTCGACAGCCCGACCATCGGCGCCAAGTTCAACCTCACCGCCCGCCTGTTCGACATCGACGAGCTGCAGGCGGCGGACGAGGCGTCGCTCTACGCGCACCTGCCGAACCCGCTGTGCCGGCGGCAGGGCACGCCGTGCGGGAGGGGGTACCGTGCCCTTCCCCTCTGACCTTCCCCGCCGCCCCGAGGAGCGGGTGCTGCGCCAGCTGGTCGCCGCCCTGCTGTTCGAGGGGATCGTCGACGCGCGGGCCGAACCGGCCGGCGACGCCCAGCGCTTTTCCTGGACCGCCGGGGACGCGGCGTTCCGCTGCCGCGGCACCGCCGGGCCGTTCGGCCGGCTGCGCATCGCGCCGGGGTCGGTGGAGATGCTGGCGCCCAACGGGATCTGGGTGCCGGCCGACGCCGGTCCCCTGGTCCGGCGCCTGCCCACGCCCGACGCGCACAAGCCCGCCCTGCTGGCCGAACTGGAGCGTACCGCCGCGCTGTGCCGCTGGAACGACGCCAACCTGCCGCGCGGCGACCGCCGCGGCCTGTCCTTCCCCGATCTCGAAGGCGCGCTGGAGGAAGGGCACCCGTACCACCCCTGCTTCAAGGCGCGGCTGGGCTTCAGCGACGCCGACCACGCCGCCTTCGGGCCGGAGGCGGGGGAGGCCTTCCAGCTCGTCTGGCTGCTGGTCGCAGGCCCCCACCTGCACCGGGCGCTGCCGGACGGGGAGGCGGCGTTCTGGCGCGCCGAACTGGGCGAGGCCGCCTGGGCCGCGCTGGAACGCCGCCGCACCGAACTGGGCATCGGATGGAGCGATTACGGCCTGCTGCCGCTGCATCCCTGGCAATGGACGGCGCTGCGCGACGGCGCGCTGGCGCCCTGGCTGGCCGACGGGCGCGCGGTCGCGCTGGGGCCGCTGGGCGACCGTTACCGCGCCAGCCAGTCCGTGCGCACGGTCATGAACGTGGACGACCCCTGCAAAGCCGACGTGAAGCTGGCGATGAACATCGTCAACACCGCGTCCCGCCGCACCATCGAGCCGCACTCCGTCTGCACCGCCCCCGTCCTCTCCCGCTGGCTGACAGCGGTGGTGGAGGGCGACCCGCTGTTCGCGGACACATTCCCGCTGGCCATCCTGCCCGAATACGCCGGGGTCATCGCCGACCGCGCGGGGCCGCTGGCCGGGCAACTCGCCGCGCTGTGGCGGCGCAGCGTCGCCACCACCCTGCGCGACGGCGAGGCGGCGGTGCCCTTCAACGCGCTGATGGTGACGGAGGCGGACGGACGCCCCTTCATCGACCCCTGGCTGGCAGCGCACGGCCTGCGGCCCTGGCTGGAGCGGCTGTTCGCGGTGGCGGTGCTGCCGGTCTGGCACCTGCTGGTCCACCACGGCATCGCCGTGGAGGCACACGGGCAGAACATGATCCTGGTCCACCGCGACGGCTGGCCGGAACGGCTGGTCCTGCGCGACTTCCACGAGAGCGTGGAGTACGTGCCGGACTTCCTGCGCGATCCCGCCCTGGTCCCGGACTTCGCAAGCCTGAACCCCGTCTACCGGGGCGCCCCGCCCGACCGCTACTACTGGTCCGGCGACGTGGACGCGCTGCGCGAACTCGTGATGGACACGCTGTTCGTCTACAACCTGACGGAGCTGTCGCACCTCCTCGCCGTCTTCCACGGCCTGCCGGAGAGGTCGTTCTGGAAGCAGGTCCACGACGCGCTGGAGGGCTATGCCCGCCGGCACGACCCCGACGGCCGCCACTGGCGCATCGGCCACGCGGCCCCCGAGATCCTCACCGAATCCCTGCTGCGCGGCAAGCTGCTCCGCGCCCGAGACGAGCTGCACCACACCGTTCCCAACGTCTTCGCCACGTTTTCCGCCTGAGCAACGAGGCATCCGATGATCCGGATCGACGACCGACACTACACCCGCCGCGAGGTCGAGGAGCTGACGGCGCGCCGCGCCGAGGAGGCCCGCCTGCACGCGCGGCCGGGTGCCCGCTACGCCGCCTGCTTCGCCCGGACGATCGACTGGCTGGGCCTGTTCTTCGCCATCCGCGCGGCGGGCGGCAGCCTGCTGCCGCTGCACCCCAGCACGCCGCTGGCCGCAGCCCGGCGCGCGGCGCGCGACGCCGGCTGCCACTACCTGTTCTTCGACGGTTTCACGCCCGAGGCGATCGCGCCGGAGGCGGAAACCGGCGCGCCCGGCCGGCTGATCCAGATGAGTTCGGGGACCACCGGCGCGCCCAAGGTCATCGCCCGCACCTGGGAGGCGATCGACCGCGAGATCGAAAGTTACGTCGGCCATTTCCGCGAGCCGGAGGGGATGACCCCCGTCGTCGCCTGCCCGACCACCCATTCCTACGGGCTGATCTGCGGGCTGCTGGTCGGCCTGCGCCGGGGGGCGGAGCCGGTCGTCCTCGACACCGGCAACCCGAAGTACATCCTGAAGGCGCTGCGGGAGGTCGAGCGGCCGCTGCTCTACGCCTCCCCCGTCATCCTGCACACGCTCGCCCGACTGCTGCCGGAGGGGGAGGCGATCCACGCGGCCATGACCTCGGGCACGCTGCTGCCCGAGCCGTGGTTCGCCCGCATCCGCGCCCGCACCCGCCACCTGTTCCAGCAGTACGGCTGTTCTGAGGCCGGGTGCATCGCCGTCAACCCGGACATGACGGCCACCAGCGACCTGGGCTACGTCCTGCCCCACCACCGGCTGCGCACGGGAAGCGGCCCGGACGCGCCGGAGGAGATCGTGCTCGCCGGGCCGGAAGAGGACATCCACACCCGCGACCTCGGCTACCGCAGGCCCGACGGCATGCTGGTGTTCGCCTCGCGCATGGACGACACGATCAACGTCTCCGGCCTCAACGTCTATCCCAAGGACGTGGAGGACGTGGTGATGGCCCTGCCCGGCGTCACCGACGCGGTCGCCTTCCGCAAGGCCGACCCCTTCGCGGGCGAGCGGGTGGCGCTGGTCTACAGCGCCGCCGCACCGGTGCCGGTGCAGACCATCCGCGACTGGTGCCGCGAACGCCTGGCCTCCCACCAGCAGCCCGCCGACATCGTGCAGGCCGACGCCCTGCCCCGCATGGCCAACGGCAAGATCAGCCGGCGCGAGGTGGCCGCACTCTACGCGGGGGCCGGCCGATGACCCATGATGCCATAACCCGTGATGCCATCATCGCCGCCATCCACACGGTCCTGCGCGACCACCTGAACAGCCCGCACCTCGACCGCTTCGCCCCCACGGCGCGGCTGAACGAGGACCTGTACCTGGACTCCGTCCTGATGATGGAACTGCTCCTGCAGCTGGAGCTGTCCTTCCAGCTCTCCGTACCGGAGGAAGCCTTTGCCGGCCGCGCGCCGTCCACCGTCGCCGACCTCGCGGCCCTGTTCGCGACCGGCGCCGCCCCGCCCCCGGCCGCCCTGGAAGAGCCGGCCGGCAGCGTGCACGGGGAGGAATACATCGACATCAAGGTGCATTGCTTCGTCAGCAACGTCTGCGACGGGCTGAAGCGCGCGGGCATCGACCACCGGCCCTTCTACTTCGGCGTCTGGGACGCCGACTTCGCGGTGGGGGAGGACTGGGTGCTGCGCTATCACGCGCCCACCGTCAGCCACGACTTCTTCCGCGACTGGTTCCACCGCCTGTACGGGGCGGAGGTCCGGCCCTGGTATGACCACGGCCGCAGCAAGGCGGACAACCTCGCCACCCTGCTCGACCTCGTCGAGAACCGGGCGGAGACGCTGAGCGTCATGGCCATGGTGGACCTCTTCCACCTGCCGGAGCGCGAGAACAAGTTCAACCAGAACCCCTTTCCCCACTACCTGATGCTGGAAAAGACGGCCGACCCCGGCGTCTTCTTCGTCGCCGACCCCGACTTCCGTTGGGAAGGGGAGATCGCGCGCGACAAGATCATCAACGCCTTCTGCCAGCCCAGCGTGGCCGGCGGCTACGCCTTCGACCGCCGCGACCTGCGGCCAGCGCGGGCGGGCGACCTGAAGGCCTATTTCGAGGCCTGCTTCCGGGGCGACGCCAACCCGCTGACCAGCGCCGTGCGCGCCATCGTGGCCGCCCATCTGGCGGGCCCCCATCTGACCGGAAACGGCGGCCGCACCCCGGCCGACCTCGCCCACGCGCTGCGCGAGTTGCCGGTCATCTCCATCCGCAAGTACGCCTACGAGCACGGCTTCGCCTTCTTCTGGCGGGCGCTGAAGCTGCCCGACCAAACCTTCCTCGCCCACTGCGACGAGATCGAGGACCTGGTGCAGGGCTTCAAAACGCTGCACTACGCCGCGCTCCGCCTCGCCCAGACCGGCGACGGCAGCCTCGCCCCGGACCTCTACGCCCGGCTGGACCGGCTGGACCGGCAGGAATTCGCGCTGAAGCGCGAACTCGCCGCCGTCTTCCGGGCGTGGTGCGCGGCCAACGGGCTTGCCGGCGACCGTTCACCGCCAACCACTCCCTGAACCGCTGAGGTGGCCTGATGAAAGTCTCGCTCTGCACCATCACGTTCCGCCATCATCTGGTGTCGCTGGAGGACCTCGCCGTCTGGGCGGGGGCGAACGGCTTCCAGGGGATCGAGCTGTGGGGGGCGCACGCCCGCAACATGGCGCACGACCCCGCGCGCGACGCCGCGTGGCTGGCCGGCTACGGGCTGTCGGTGCCGATGGTCAGCGACTACCTGCCGCTCGACGGCGACGCCGAGGCGCTGCGCCACAAGACGCTCGACCTTTGCCGGCTGGCGCAGCGCTGGCGGGCGCGCAAGATCCGCACCTTCGCCGGCGGCACCGGCAGCGCCGAAACGCCGCCCGAACGCCGCGCCTTCATCGCCGAACGGCTGCGCATGATCTGCGCGCTGGCGGCCGGCCACGGCCTGTCGGTGCTGGTGGAGACGCACCCCAACACGCTGGCCGACACGCTGGCGGCGACGCGCGCGCTGATCCGCGCCGTCGACCACCCGGCGCTGAAGGTCAACTTCGACGTCCTGCACGTGTGGGAGGGCGGCGACGACCCGGTGGCGGCGCACGCCGCGCTGCGCCCGCACATCGGCCACTACCATCTGAAGAACGTCCGCTCCCGCGCCGACCTGGGCGTGTTCGAGCCGGCCAACGTCTACGCCGCCGCCGGCCGGCGCGACGGCATGGTGCCGCTGTTCGACGGCACGGTCGACTACCGCGCCTTCCTCGCCGAACTGGCCGGCGACCCGGACGCCGAGGCGTCGCTCGAATGGTTCGGCGACGACTGTTATGGCGTGCTGCGCCGGGACCGCCGGACCCTCGCCGAAACCGCCGTCGCCGCCACGGCCCGTCCCCGGCGCCACGCCGGAATGCGGCATTGATGGCGGGGGAGCACACCATGGCTCGGTTCGGCCGGTTCGCAGCGGCCCTCGGGTTGGCTGCAGCGGTGCTGTCGGCGGCGGTGCCCACATCGGCACTATCAGCTTCGGCGGTGGAGATCCCCACGGCGCTCGGCTCCGTCGCCATCCCAGCGGCGCCGCGTCGGGTCGCCGTCTACGACGTGCCCGCCGTCGACACGCTGGCGCGCCTGGGCGTCAGGCCCGCCGGGCTGCCGGCGCGCCTCTACGTACCCGAACTGGAACCGCTCGCCAAGGCCGCCGCCCCCGTCGGCACGATCCACGAGCCGGACCTGGAGGCGCTGAGTGCGCTTGCCCCCGACCTCACCATCGTCGGCGGGCGTTCCTCCACCAAGCTCGCCTCGGTGCGGCAGGTGGGGCCGGCCATCGACATGAGTCTGGACGGCGCCAACCTGCTCCCGAACCTGCGCTCGCAGCTCGCGGCCTACGGCCGCCTGTTCGGTAGGGAGGCCGAGGCGCAGGCGGCAACGGCGGAGCTGGACGCCGCCGTCGCCGCGACCCGCGCCGCGGCGCAGGGCAAGGGCAACGCCCTCATCGTCATGACCAACGGGCCGCGGCTGTCGGCGTACGGCCCCGGTTCGCGCTTCGGCTGGCTGCACACCGATCTCGGCCTGCCGGCCGCCGTGCCCAACCTGCAGGCCGCCATCCATGGCGAGGTGATTTCCTTCGAGTTCATCCGCAAGGCCGATCCGGACTGGCTCATCGTCCTGGACCGCACCACGGCCATCGGCGAGGCGGGCGGCAACGCCCGCGCCACGCTGGACAACGAACTGGTGGCGCAGACCACGGCCGGGCGCAAGGGGCAGATCCTGCTGCTGCCGCCGGCCGACTTCTACATCGCCGCGGGCGGCTTCTCCGCCACGTTGCGCGTGCTGGCGCGGATCCGCGACGGGTTCCTGGCGGCGCGATGACGGCTGCGTTCGGAACGATCGCGCTCTTCGCGGCGCTGTGCGCGGCCAGCCTGTCGGTCGGCGTCGCCGACCTGTCGGCGCCGGCCGCGCAGGCGCCGCTGGAGATGCTGCTGGTCAGCCGCCTGCCGCGCACGCTGGCCGCGGTCCTGGTGGGCGCCGGCCTCGCCATCGCCGGGCTGGTCATGCAGACGCTGGCCCGCAACCGCTTCGTCGACCCCGGCATCGCCGGGACGGAGCAGAGTGCGGCGCTGGGCGTGCTGGCGGTCACCGTGCTGTGGCCGTCGGCTTCCATCGCGGGGAAGATGGCGGTGGCCGGCCTCGCCGCGCTCGCCGGCACCGCCGTGTTCCTGCTGCTGGTGCGCCGGCTGCCGCCGACCCAGCCGTTCCTGATGCCGCTGTTCGGCCTGATCTACGGCGGCGTGATCGCCGCCGGCGTCACCTTCGCCGCATGGCAGCTGGACCTGCTGCAGTACCTGGACGTGTGGATGAACGGCGACTTCTCCGGCATCCTGCGCGGCCGGTACGAGATCCTGTGGGGCGTCGCCGCCGCCGTGGCGCTGGCGTGGTGGCTGGCCGACGCGCTGACCATCGCGTCGCTGGGCAAGGACGTCAGCGTCGGCCTCGGCCTCGATTACGAGCGGATGGTGCGGCTGGGGCTGGTGATCGTCGCCCTGCTGTCGGCGCTGACCGTCGTGGTGGTGGGGATGATCCCCTTCGTCGGGCTGATCGTCCCCAACCTCGTCTCGCGCCTGCGCGGCGACAACCTGCGCGGCGCCCTGCCCTGGGTGGCGCTGGGGGGTGCGGCGCTGACGCTGGGCTGCGACGTGCTGGGCCGCGTGCTGCGCCACCCCTACGAGATCCCCATCGGCACCATCCTGGGCGTGGTCGGCGCCGCCGGCTTCCTGTGGCTGCTGGCCGGGGGGCGCGGCCGTGGCTGAGCGCCGGCTTTGGATCGCGGCCGCCCTGGCCGCCCTGGCCGTTCTGGCGTTCCTCACGCTGGGGCTGCGCGGCAACCTCGCCTTCGTGCTGGAGCTGCGGGCGCTGCGGCTGGCGGCGCTGGTGCAGGTGGCCGTGGCCATCGCGGTCGCCACGGTCCTTCTGCAGACCGTCACCGGCAACCGCATCCTGACGCCGTCCATCATGGGGCTGGACGCGCTCTACCTGCTCGGCCAGACGCTGCTGGTGTTCCTGCTGGGCGGCATCGGCTTCGCCGACATCGACCCGCGCCTCAAGTTCGCCTGCACGCTGGCCGCCATGATGGCGCTGGCGGCGGCCGTCTTCCTGCCGCTGCTGCGCGCGCAACTGTCCTTGTACCTGATGCTGCTCACCGGGGCGCTGCTGGGTATCCTGTTCCGCAGCCTCTCGTCCCTGCTGGCCCGGCTGATCGATCCCAACGACTTCGCCGTGCTGCAGGGGGTGAGCTACGCCACCTTCACGGCGGTGCCGCGCGACCTGCTGGCGATCGGGCTGGCGCTGACGGCGGCGGGGACGGCGCTGGCGTGGCGGCAGCGGCACGTGCTGGACGTGGTGGCGCTCGGCCCCGCGGCGGCGATCAGCCTGGGCGTGGACTGGCGGCGCACCGTGTCGGGCCTGCTGATGCTGGTCGTCCTGCTGGTGGCGGTGTCCACGGCGCTGGTCGGACCGGTCGCCTTCCTGGGCCTGCTGGTCGTGGCCCTGGCCGAGCGGCTGACCGGCACCCAGCGCCACGCCGTGCTGCTGCCGGCCGCCGCCTGCATCGCCGTGGCGGTGCTGGTGGGCGGTCAGACGGTCCTGCAGCACGGGTTCGGCGGGGCCGCGACGCTGGGCGTGATCGTCGAATTCCTGGGCGGGCTGGTCTTCCTGATCCTGTTGGCAACCGGACGCGGACGATGATCGAGATCGAGGGCGTTTCCCTCACCCTTCAAGGTGCCGCGATCCTGCGGGACGTGTCGGTGACGCTGCCCAAGGGCGGGCTGACGGCGCTGATCGGGCCGAACGGCGCGGGCAAGTCCAGCCTGCTGTCGCTGGTCGCCCGCCTGCAGCCGCTTCAGGCCGGGCGCATCGCCGTGGACGGGCTGGCGGTCGACCGCACGCCAAGCCGGCAGCTGGCCAAGGTTCTGACCATCATGCGCCAGGACACCGGCCTCGCCAGCCGGCTGAGCGTGCGCGAGCTGGTCGGCTTCGGCCGCTTCCCGCACAGCCGAGGCCGCCTGACGGACGAGGACCGCCGATGCGTCGCCGAAGCGCTGGAGCAGTTCGACCTGACCGCGCTGGCCGACCGCGACCTCGACACCCTGTCGGGCGGGCAGCGGCAGCGCGCCTTCGTCGCGATGGCCTTCTGCCAGGGCACCGGCTACCTGCTGCTGGACGAGCCGCTGAACAACCTCGACATGATGTACGCGCGGCAGATAATGCGGCACCTGCGCGACGCCGTCGACCGGCTGGGGCGGACCGTGGTCATCGTCCTGCACGACATCAACCACGCCGCCGCCTACGCCGACCGGATCGTCGGCATGAAGGACGGCCGCATCGTCGCCGACGGCCCGCCCGCGGAGGTGCTGACCGTCGACCGGCTGGAGGCGATGTTCGGCTACCAGATGCAGATCCACCGGCTCGGCGGCCGGATCGTCGTCCAGCACCACGACTGATACAGGCGGTCACCCCAGCCGCCGAAGGGAGCCGGGCATTCCCCGATCTCCGCCCCATCGCGAACGCGGTAACGGAACCGGGTAGATCGGTCAGCGACCGGCGCAGACCGCCGTGCCGGCCGCCAGGGTGCAACTTCCGCCCTTCGAATCGACGATCGTGTCGCCGCTGCGCCGGGTCCAACTGCCGTCGGAGTGGAAGAAGGTGTCGCCGTTGCGCTGCGTCGAGGTGCCGTCGGAATGCACCCAGGTGTCGCCGGAGCGGCGCGTCCAAGTGCCGTCGGCGCGACGATACAGCCCGTCGGCCTGCCGGACCAGCGGCCCCTGCGGGCCGACGATCTGACCGCCCGAGCGGCGGTAGGTGCCGGGCACCGGAAGCCCTGGCGCCGCCAGCAGCTCCGACCAGTCGTCGCCTTCCGGTGCAGGCGCGCCGGGGGTGGCCTGTCCCGGCATTGCCGGAACAGCGCCGGCCGGCGGCAGGGTGGCGAGGCCGGAGCCGGAGCCGGAGCCGGTGTCGTCGATGGCGTCGAGCGTGCGTGTCACCGCCTCCTCGCCGGTACGCACGGCGTAGCGCGGCAGCGGCATCGTCTCGCCCTTGGGCGGCGGCATGGTGGGGCCGGCGACCGGGCGCTCCAGCACCTCGGGCGTGCCGCAGGCGGCGAGACCCACCGCCAGCACGGCGGCGAAACGGCGGACGGCAAGCACCGGCATGCTGCGAAACCCTGCACGGAACGATCGATCGCCGATACGAAAGCACGTCCACCGGCACCCCGCAAGCACCCGGCCCTTTCCCGCGCCCGGCGTGGAACTTAAGCTGCACCGGCGCCACAAAGGATGGCACGCACCGCCCGCGGCACTTGGCACCGAAGGGAGACCACCATGACGAACCGCACGCGCACGATCCTCGCCGCCCTGGCCTTCGCGGCCCTGCCGGTCGTCACCCTGCCCGCCCCGGCTGCGGCGGCCGACATCCGCGTCACCTTCACCAACGGAAGCCCGAACGTCTACGCCTACACCTTCATGTTCTGCGACTGGAGCGGTTGCAAGGCCGACAGGACCGAGACCGGAACCGTCGACGCCGCCCCGTCCAAGACGACGCAGGGATTCCTCCGGAAGATCGTCCGCATCGACCGCGGCTGGATGCTGATGGTCGACGTGCGCAACGGGACCGCCCGCGCCGCCGCCAACATCTCCTCCGCCCCGGCCAGCGGCGCGGTCGAGGTCTCCGGCATCTACGCGTGCAACCAGCCGGGCTGCCACGTGTTCGTCGACGGCGGTTCGGACTTCCTGGATTTCAACATCGACCCGGACCGGCTGGACTGGGGAAAGTAGACCGCCGCATCGCGCGCGTTTCCTTTCGCCGGTTGCGGTGCTAGCGTCACCCGCACCCTACGGCAGCACGCACAGACACACCGGCCGCGATGATCGAGCTTCAGGATGTCCGCAAGACCTACCGGGTCGGCCCCGTCGACGTCGAGGTGCTGAAGGGCGTCACCTTCACCATCGGTGCCGGCGAGCTGGTGTCCATCATGGGCACCTCGGGGTCCGGCAAGTCGACGCTGATGAACATCGTCGGCCTGCTCGACCGGCCCACGGCCGGCGCCTACCGCATCGACGGGCAGGACGCGGCGTCCCTGTCGCCCGACCGTCAGGCCGACCTGCGCAACCGCAAGATCGGCTTCGTCTTCCAGTCCTTCCACCTGCTGCCGCGGCTGAGCGCCTTGGACAACGTGGCGCTGCCGCTGTTCTACCGCCGCATCGGCACGCGCGCGCGGCGCGAGCAGGCCATGGCGTGGCTGGACCGCGTCGGCATGGCCGACCGCGCGCACCACCGCCCGAACGAGCTGTCCGGCGGCCAGCGCCAGCGCGTCGCCATCGCCCGCGCGCTGGTCGGCGAGCCGAGCCTGCTGCTGGCCGACGAGCCGACCGGCGCCCTCGACACCCGCGTCGGGCAGGAGGTGCTGGACCTTTTCCGGGAGATGAACGCCAGCCTGGGCGTGACGACGGTGATCATCACGCACGACCCCGGCGTGGCCGCGCAGTGCCGGCGCCGGCTGCTGCTGCGCGACGGCCTGCTGGTGGGCGACGACGGCGCCTTCGACAAGGCCCGGCCGGCGCGCCCCCACCCGGCCGCCAAGCCGGTCGCCCACCCGGCGGCGGCGTGAGGCCGGCATGCTGCTGCAGATCGCCCGCGAGGCCGCGGCCAACCTGATCGGCGCCAAGCAGCGTTCGCTGCTGGCGCTCATCGGCATCGTCATCGGCACGGCGTCGGTCATCGCCATGACCAATGTCGGCCAGATGGTCACCGCCCAGGCGCTGCAACAGTTCGAGGCCATGGGCACCGACCTGTTCACCATCAACATCTCGCCCACCCAGACCTTCAAGGGCCTCGACCTGGACGTGGCGGAGCGGTTCGCCGACACGCCGGGCGTGCGCGTGCTGGTGCCAGTCATCACCGGCGGCCCCGGCTACATCCGCGACGGCCAGCGCGGCTTCGCGCAGACCGTGGGCACCACCGAGGCGTTCCTGAACGTCGCCAAGCTGCAGGTGGACAAGGGCCGCTTCGTCTCCACCATCGACGGGTCGGAGCCGTTCGTCGTCGTCGGTGCCAAGGCGTTCGAGGGCGGCTTCGGCGCGCAGGCGATCACCCCGGCCCGGCCCGGCGACACGCTGCAGATCGGCGACAGCCTGTTCGCCGTGGTGGGCGAACTGGGCCCGGCGGCCTTCAACCCGCTGCTTCCGGTGGACGCCAACCGCACGCTATTCGTGCCGGCCCCGGCCATGCGCCGCATCGCGGAGCAGGCCAAGGTGAGCATGCTGGTCGGCCGCGCGTCCCCCGGCCACGACACCCGGCAGGCGGCGGAGGCCGTGCACCGCCGCATCGCCGAGAAGGCGCCGGGCGCCAACGCGCGGGTGCAGCTGGCCGAGGAGTTGATCGCCACCATGCAGCAGCAGATGCGCCTGTTCACGCTGCTGCTCGGCGCCATCGGCAGCATCTCGCTGATCGTCGGCGGGGTGGGCGTGATGAATATCATGCTGGTCTCGGTGACCGAGCGGCGGCGCGAGATCGGCCTGCGCCTCGCCATCGGCGCCCGCCCGCGCGAGATCACTTGGCAGTTCCTGACCGAGGCGGTGATGCTGTCGCTGGCCGGCGGCGCCATCGGGCTGGTGGCCGGCATGGCGACCGCCTACGGCTTCGGCGAGATGAACGGGATCCCGTTTTTCATCTCCAGCCAGGGGCTGGTTCTGGGCGTGGCGGTCTCGGTGCTGATCGGCGTGTTCTTCGGCTACTACCCCGCCAGCCGCGCCGCCAAGCTCGACCCCATCGAGGCGCTGCGCGCGGAGTGAGCGGGCCGGCCTTGGTGCAAAATGTGGTGCGCCGGCGGATGTCGGCCTCAAACGTTGGCGATCGGTCCATCGCTATCACTACCTTGCCAACCTGATCGGAAGGGATGATCGGCTGGTCTGTTGAGCGTTCCAGGGTGTTTCCTGGGAGGCGGCGATGGACAAGATGAGTGAGGCATGAACGGCCGACCAGGAGCGCTGGCTGGCCCCGTTCCTGGACCGGCGCAACGGCACTGGGCGCCGCTCTACATCGCGGGCCTGCTGGCGCCGGAGGGGGAGTGCCAGGAGTTTGGGGGTATTGCGCTGAGGAGGGTATGACCGGCCGAATGTTTCACCGGCTGAGGATCAAGGGAGGTGGATTTTGCGCTTGGTGGAGATCAAGGGTGACAGTCCGCCCCGCAGCGCTGACGTTCTGGAGATCCACCGCCCCGATGATCTACGCGATCTCGCCGCTCTGGGCCTGACGCACGCTGAGGGCAAGCAGCTCCTCGCCCGCGTGCAACAGAAGGTCATCGCCGCGCAAAGCCGCGATCATGCCGCTCGGCGGCCGCTCTGCCGAACCTGCGAAACCGCGTGTCATGTGAAAGATTACCGAACCCGCCCGCTGGCCACCCTGTTCGGCGCGGTGATGGTCCGACTGCCCCGCTTCCGCTGTACCGGCTGCCGCGGTACGGAGGCCGGCGTCGACTGGCCAGCCCATGCCCGCTCGACGCCCGAACTCGACCAGCTCCGGGCATATCTCTGTGCGCTCCTGCTCTATCGCATCGCGGCTGGGGTGCTCGAGCATCTTCTGCCGGTGGAAGCTGGGTCCAGCCACGAAACCATGCGTGCCTGCACGCTGAAAGTCGGCGAAGAGCTGCGCACCGTGCCCGTCACCGAACCCAGGGCGGCGGCCACGGTGATCACCCTCAGCCTGGGTTCGACGTTCATCCGGAGCTGTGAAGGGGGGCCGGCATCTGGAAGTCCGCCTCGGCAACGTCGAGACGTCCGCCGGAGCCCGGCACGTCTTTGCCGCGGTCGCCAAAGCCGAGACCGACATTACGTTGCTGATCCAGCACAGCCTTGCCGTGGTCGGTCAGAGCGAGGCCGCCGAGGTGAGCGCGTTCACCGACGGCTGCTCCGGGCTACGCTCCCTTCTGGCCGCTGCCGGCGTGACCACCCAGCCGTATCTCGACTGGTTCCACATCGCCATGCGCCTGCAGCACGCCAAGCAGATGGCCGACGCCTTATTGACCGACACCGCGGTTGCATTGGCGGATCTGGAACGGCAAGGCCAGCGACGGGCGCAAGACGCCGGCCTGCCGTCGGTTGTGGACGGCTTTGCGTGAGCTTGACCGGTATCTCTCCGGCCAGAGCGCGTGGATCACCCATTACGCCGAGCGGCACCGCGCCGGCCAGCGGGTTGGAACGGCGCTGACCGAAGGCACGGCGAACTTTCTGGTCAACCGCCGCATGAACAAGGCGCAGCAGATGCGCTGGTCACGCCGAGGTGCTGACCTCCTCCTGCAGGTCCGCTGCGCCGTTGTCAACGGCCAGTTCGGCTCCAGCTTCGGTCAACTTTCAAAGCCGAAGCCTCTGCCGCCTCCGGTATCGCTACGGCTGCTTGACCCCCAATCTCCTGACACTCCCTTGCGACAGGCGCTCGATTGATGAGCGCAGTACGGAGCGGAGCGGAACGCCAAAACGGGCGCTCCGCTCTCCGATCCCCTCAACACCATACCTATCCTGCCAACACGACGATGTCCGATGCGGACAGCGTGCGAACATTCAGAACCGCGATGGAGACTGCGGCACCAGTTCCCGAACCGTCAGCGTCAAACGACAGCACGCCGGTGCTGGTGTTGAACACGAACCAATCGTTCGCATCGCCCGGCGCGTTCAGGGCAAAGTTGGACGCAGAGAGCATCCCTGTGGTGATGCTGCCGAAATTTGGCCCGACTACGGCGATCTTGTCAGTACCTGCGGAGAAATCGGTGACGTGGTCGCGCCCGTGCGACGGATCGAAGATTTTAAAGACGTCCGCGCCCGCGCCGCCGGTGAGCGTGTCGTCTCCGCCACCGCCGGCCAGCGTGTCATCACCGTTGCCTCCAACCAGCGTGTCGGCACCGGTACCGCCGGACAACTGGTCAGAGTCATCTCCACCGTTGATGTAGGTTGCATTTCCCGCCCCGGCGGCCGAGAGTCGGTCTCCGCCGACGCCGCCAAAGATCCGCTCGATTCCGGCAGCCGCCAAGTCGATGGTCGCCCCGACGGTGCCCTGGACATACACTGTGTCGAAGCCGGCACCGGCATCGATGTGGGCGTCCGCGCCATCGATGTACATCAGGTCGTCACCGGCGCCGGCCACCAGTTGGTCCGCGCCGGCACCGCCGGTGATGGTGTCGTCGCCGTCGCCCGCGCTCACCACGTCATCGCCGTCGCCGCCCACCAGCGTGTCAGCACCGCTACCGCCGGTGAGCTGGTCGTCGCCGTCGCCGCCGTTTACATACAAGCCGGAACCGACGGATTGGGCTGACAAACGGTCATCCCCGGCACCGCCGAACACCCGCTCGATCCGGGCAGCGCCCAAGTCGACGGTCGCCCCCGCGATACCCTGGATGTAGGCCGTGTCGAAGCCGTCGCCGCCATCAATGAACGTATCCGCGCCGTCGACGTACATCAGGTCGTTGCCCGCCCCGGCCACAAGCCGATCCGCGCCGACGCCTCCGGTAATGGTATCGTCACCGTCGCCGCCCTCGATGGTGTCGTTGTCGTTGCCGCCGGCCAGCGTATCGCCGTATGCGGTGCCGGTGAGTTGGTCGTCGCCGTCGCCGCCGGCGACGTAGATCGCGGCCCCTGCCCCAGCGGCCGAGAGCCGATCGCTGCCGACACCTCCGAAGATCCTCTCAATCCCGGCAGCCGCCAAATCGATGATCGCTCCGACAGTGCCCTGGACATAGACGGTGTCGAAGCCATCGCCACCCTCAACCAGCGTGTCGTCACCGTCGACGTACATCAGGTCGTCGCCGGCACCAGCCACCAGTTGGTCGGCTCCGGCGCCACCGGTGATGGTGTCACTGCCATCGCCACCATTCACCGTATCGTTGCCGTCGCCGCCAGCGAGCGTGTCGCCCTGGGAACCGCCAGCCAGCTGGTCGTTGCCGGCACCGCCGTTGACATAAACTGCAAGCCCCCCCGTCGTGGCGGACAGCCGGTCGTCCCCAGCGCCCCCGAAGACCCTTTCGATACGTGAGGCGGTCAGATCCACCGTGGCGCCGACGATCCCTTGGACGTAGACCGTGTCGAAGCCGTCGCCGCCGTCGATCAGCGTGTCGGCGCCATCGACGTACATCAGGTCGTCGCCGGCACCAGCCACCAGTTGGTCGGCTCCGGTGCCGCCGGTGATGGTGTCGTTGCCGTCGCCCGCGCCAATCGTATCGTCGCCGTCGCCGCCGCCCAGCGTATCGGCGAAGGCGCTGCCCGTCAGTTGGTCGGTGCCATCACCGCCATTGACGTAGACCCCGGCCGTGGCTCCGGCGGCGGACAGCCGGTCAGCGCCGACGCCACCGAAGATCCGCTCGATCCGCGCGGTAGCCAGATCGACTGTGGCGCCGGCAGCGCCTTGGACGTAGACCGTGTCGAAACCGTCACCGCCATCGATGAACGTGTCCGCACCGTCGACGTACATCAGGTCGTCGCCTGCCCCCGCCTCCAACCGGTCAGCACCGCCGGCACCGGTGATGGTGTCGTTGCCGTCGCCCCCAATGATGGTGTTGTCGGACGCGTTGCCGGCACCGTTGAACGCGCCGGTGCCGACGAAAGTCAAGCGTTCGACAGCGTTTGACAGCCGGAAGGAGGCGAGCGTCGTGCGCACCTCGTCGATCCCGGCTCCATCCAACTCGACGACGATCGTCCCCGCTGTGTCGATGGTGTAGAGGTCGTCGCCGGTGCCGCCGCTCAGGCGGTCGGTGCCGACACCGCCAACCAGCGTGTCGTTGCCCGCACCACCAACCAGCGTGTCGTTGCCCGCACCGCCTCGCAGCAGGTTGTCGAGAGCGTTGCCAGTGCCGGAGAAGGCCCCGCCCCCCTCAAACGTCAGGTTCTCCAGGTTCGCGCCAAGCGAGTAGGCGTTCAGCGTCGTCCGCACCTCGTCGACGCCGCCGCTGGCGTCTTCCGTCACCACGTCGCCAGCTTCGCCGATGCTGTAGACGTCGTTGCCGGCGGCACCGATCAGCGTGTCGGCGCCGGCGCCGCCCATCAGCGTGTCGTTGCCGGCACCACCCCGGATGATGTTGGCCAGGGCGTTGCCTGTTCCGGCGAAGTCGCCACTGCCGACGAAGGTGAGCAATTCGACTTCGATGTCGAGAGCGTAGGCGTTCGCCGTGCTCCACACCTCATCGATGCCGCCGCCAGCGCCCTCGACGACGACCGATCCCGCGTCGGCGATGTAGATGTCGTTGCCAGCGCCACCAACCAGCGTATCGGCGCCGCCGCCACCGTGTAGAGAGTCGTTGCCAAAGCCGCCCTGGATATAGTTTGCCCCAGCATTGCCGGTGCCCGCGAAAGCACCGCTGCCGGTGTATACCAGTCGTTCGAGGTTGGCGCCCAGAGTATAGGCGGGGAGGATCGTCTGCACTTCGTCCGTTCCCTCGCCGACGGCTTCAACGACCACGTCGGCCGGGCTGTCGACCACATAGACGTCGTTGCCTGTTCCACCGGCCAGCGTGTCGGCGCCGGCACCACCATCCAGGGAATCGTTGCCGGCATTGCCACTGAGCACGTCGTCGGCTGCGCCGCCGCGGATCGTGTTGTCCAGGGCGTTACCGGTGCCCGCAAAGGCGCCGGTCCCGACGAAGGTGAGGCGTTCGATGTTGGCGCTCAAGGTGTAACTGGCTGTGGCGGCACGCACCTCGTCGACGCCGTCGCCGGCATCCTCCCAGGCGGTATCGCCCGCTTGGTCGACGAGGTAGATGTCGTCGCCCGCACCGCCGAGCATCAGATCGGCACCGGTCCCGCCGTCCAGCACGTCCTGACCGTTGCCGCCGAACAAAATGTCGTCCCCGGCCCCGCCGCTCAAGGTATCCATGCCATCGCGGCCGTAGATTCGCTCACGGGTGCCGCCGCCGGTCAGTGCGTCGTTACCGGCCGTACCTTCGATGATGATGAAGGGGCTGCTGCCGCCACCGGCGGCGTTGCCGAACTCCCGCAACTGGACGCCGTAGCCGGCACCGTCCTGGCCGCCCCAGGCGGCGATAAGCCCGCCGTCCGGACGGGCTGTCAGGGCCGGCTGCAACTGGTGGCCGGAGCTGTTCGCCTCCAGCAGGAAGGTGCCGCCCAGTGGCTGGGCCGTGGCGTCGTAGCGCTGGGCGTAGACGCCGTAGCCGCTGCCGTCCTGCCCGGCCGAGGTCCACGCCACCATGAAGCCGCCGTCGGCCAGCGCCGTCACGCACGGCTGCTGCTGGTCGCCCGTGACGTAGGCGTTGTTGACCAGCACCTCGCCGGTCATCTGCTGGCCGGCGGCGTTGTAGCGGCGCAGGAAGATGCCGTTGCCGCTGCCGTCGCGGTTGTCGGCGGCCATCCAGACGACGACGAAGCCGCCATCCGCCAGCCCCACCGCGGCGTTCTGCTGCTCACCGTAGGCCACCGTCCCCGGCCCGCGGCTGTTGACCATGAAGGCGCCGCCGACCGGCGTGTGGTTGGCCGCATAGACCTGGCCCCAGACGTCGGACATCATGCCGATGGAGTTGGTCCAGGCGCACCACGTCACCAGATAGCGCCCGTCGCCCAGCGGCGTGGCGTTCGGCGTGTTGGCACCGCCGTTGCCGGAGTAGGTAGAGACGGCGTAGACCCCGGTGAGCGCCTGTCCGTTGGCGTCGAAGCGCTGGCCGGCGATGGTGCCGTTGCTGGCCTGCCACAGCGCCAGCGCGCTGCCGTCGGCCAGCGCCACCACCTTGGGCGGCGTGGCGCAGCCGACCGGGCTCAGGGTCATCTGGGCGCCCACGGCGACGCCGCTGGCGTCGTAGCGCTGGGCGTAGACACCGATCGGATCGGCGCCCAGGCTGGTCTGGTAGTCGTGCCAGACGACCATGAAGCCGCCGTTGCCCAGGGCGGCCACCGACGGGCTGACCTCGTTGCGCCCGGTGACGCTGTTGACGCGGAACTCGCCGCCGAGCGCGGCGCCGGTGGCGTCGTAGCGGCGCGCGTAAATGCCGAAGCCCGCGCCGTCCTGGCCGTTCGACGTCCACGTCACCACCCGCGTGCCGTTGGCCAGAACCGCCACCGATGGGCTGTACTGGTCGTTCGACACCGTCGTGTTGACACCCTCTTCAGTAGACACAACGATCGACCCAACCATTGCATACTCTCCCAGCAGGTTGTTCTGCCGGCTATCACGACGAGGCTCGCCTGAATAATGCGGCAAATCGCCGCTACATATAATTATATGTTCAACATGATAGGGCGTTATATAGATATCTAAGCTTCAGGCACACTAAGCGGTAATGAAATACTATTATTGCTCAGCAAATAGATTCATTCTTGCCTCTCCTGAGCTACTCACGGCAGCTGAGTGCATGGGGCTGAGGATCGGTATGGAATTCGGACGCCGATCAGCGTAGCCAAGCGTCTGGTTCAGTTGGATTGAACTTGGCAAATACGCGGGCGAGAATTGAGCGTCGATCCACAATTAATGTCAAAAGATCCTGAGATCCTGTACTGGCGACGCACGGACATGTAGGGCGCTGGAGCGCCTGACGCTCGGCGTCTTGACCGCCGCGATGTTGGCGGCGACGATGATCTGCGGAAGGGCTGGCGGCTTCCGGTCCGGAGGTCATGTCCCAGAGCGTGGTGTAGGAGCTGTGGGGAATCGGCCCGCGGGAGCGCCCCCCTTAAGCTGGCGTAAGCGGGCCGGTTGTTCACAGCGGGGCGGCCATCGTGGTTTGCCCCTCCTCCGAATCGGTGGACACCTTTGCTAAGCTCCCGCTGGGAGCGGAGAGGTGAACGATGACGACGAAACGGCGCTTCTTCACGGACGAGTTCAAACGGGAGGCTGTGGCGCTGCTGGAGAGCAGCGGACGGCCGCGGGAGCACGTCGCGAAGGAGTTGGGTATCCAGCCCTCGATGCTGCGCAACTGACGTCGGCGGGGTCCCGGGACAGGGGGGCCGCCGCAGTTCCCCAACAAGCAGGCGGCGGCCCCCCTGTCCGCCGGCGATCCGTCGGCGGAAATCGCTTGACTGAAGCGCGAGCTTGATCGCGTGCGCATGGAACGGGGCATATTAAAAAAACTGTGAGCATTTTCTCGGAGCCTCTGAAATGAGGTTCCGGATCATTGAGGATTGCCGCGGCGAATACCCGGTTCGGGTGCTCTGCGATGCCCTCAGCGTGCCGCCATCCAGCTATTATCTTGGCGGACACGGCCAGAGAGCGCGCGTGAAACGGCCAACCGGCAGTTGCTGGCCGACATCCAGCGCCTTCACGACCAGCACCGCAAACGCTATGGAGCCCCGCGCATTCATGCCGCCCTGCGGGCGCAGGGCCGGACTGTCAGCCGCGGGCGCGTCGAACGCCTCATGCGCCGTCACGGCATTCGAGCCGAGCGCCCCTGTGCCTACCGCATCTGCACCACCGACAGCAACCACGCCCCGCCGGTCGCCCCCAACCGGCTGGACCGCGACTTCTCGCCTTCCGCGCCGAACCAGGTCTGGGTCACTGATATCACCTGGGTGCCGACCGACGAGGGCTGGCTGTATGTGGCGGTGATCCTGGACCTGTTCAGCCGCAAGGCGGTCGGCTGGGCGATGCGCGATCACCTGCGCACCGAGTTGCCGCTGGCGGCGCTGACCATGGCGATCCAGCGTCAGCGCCCCCGGCCTTCTGCACCACTGCGACCGCGGCAGCCAATACGCCTCGGCGGAGTACCGTAAAGCCTTGAAGGATCACGGCATCGTTCAGTCCATGAGCCACAAGGGCAACTGCTGGGACAACGCCCCCATGGAGAGCGTCTTCGGAACGGCCAAGTCGGAGTTGGTCCACCACCAGCGGTATCCGACCCGCGAGGCCGCCAAACGCGACCTGTTCGCCTACATCGAAGGTTACTACAATCGCCAACGGCTGCACTCAGCCCTCGGCTACATCACCCCAGAGCAGGCCGAGCTTCGGGCCGCATAATCCGGTGTCCACTCGCGCAGGGGAAGCTTACTGGCGCGATCCCCCCGTCCGGATGCCCACCGTCGCCGAAGCTACCCCTGGTTGGTGGTGGGCTCCATTATGAAGTTGCCCATGGTCACCCGAGTTCTTTAAGTCTATGGTTCCATAGCCCTTCAGCTACGCCAGAACTCAAATAAAGATTGTAGGCTTATGGCGCCGACCCGACCCGACTATGCGCGCACTCATCTGATCGTCGTGGAGGATGACCCGATCACGCGATCCATGATTGCGAACTACTTCTCTCAGGAGGGATTTCACGTCGAGGAGGCGAGTTGCGGTGCGGAATGCCGGGACATCATGCGGCAACAGAGACCCGATCTGGTCTTCGTCGATATCCACTTGCCGGATGGCAACGGATTGGACCTTGCCCAGGAAATCCGTGCGGAGAGTTCCGCGGGCATTATCTTCGTAACCCAGCGGGACAGCGAAACCGACCTTGTCGTGGGGCTGGAACTGGGTGGTGACGACTATGTCACCAAGCCCGTCAAGATGCGGGAACTGCTGGCGAGGACGCGAGCGCTGCTGCGCCGGCGCGCGCTCGAGCGCGCGCCGGCCAAGCGCAACCACATCCTGGCCCTCGGACCCTGGCTGATCGACCTGACGCGGCGCGAGATGGCACTGCGCAACGGCACGCAGATCCCGCTGACGCGCGCCGAGTTCGACCTGCTTGCCGCACTCGCCCAAGCGGACGGCCAGCCCTTGGGCCGGGAATACCTGATCGAGGTGGTGAGCAATCGCGGCTCGGCGGGCGACCTGCGAACCGTCGACTCGTTGGTGGCGCGGTTGCGGCGCAAGCTGGAGCCGGAAGGCGGCGGCGCATCCCTGATCGTGACCATGCCGGGGGTCGGGTATCGGCTGGGCATTCCGGTCGAACCGGCGTCCTGAGGGCCGCCAGTGCACCGACTCAGTCAGAGTGCACCGACTCAGTCAGAAGGTGCAGGCAGGCGGCTCCGGGCGTGGCGGGCAGTGGCGAACAGGGCGTCGAACGACGCCCGCCGCAGACGGCGCAACTCCTCGACGTGCGTTGCGTCCGCCCCGGTTTCGCCTCTGGCTGCCGTTTCGACGGCCGCCGCCGCGCCCTCCAGAGCGACCATGCCCAGTGCGCCGGCGGCGCTGCGCAACCGATGGGCCAGCGCTTGCGCGCCCTTCTGATTGTCGGCCGCTACGGCGGCGTCCAGATCGGCGATCATGCGCCGCGACAATCGGACGAAGGATCGCGTGAGCCGGATCAGTTCGGCCGTCCCCACGGCATCCCACTGGTCCGCCAGAAACCCCAGGTCCAGGCAACCGGCCGGATCGCTCACGCCCGCGGCGGTTTGTGCAGGGCCCGTCGGACCGGGCGAGACTTTGGCGAGTGCCTCGCGCAGAACCCGGAGGTGCAGCGGTTTGCTGAGGATGGTTTCAATGCCCGCCTCCGCGCAGCGCCGGCGCGTGTCCTCGGTGACGTCGGCGGTCATTACCATCAGCCGCCAGCTGGTCGCCGTCGCGTTCGGAAGCTTCCGCAGACGCTGGATGGTCTCGATCCCGTCGATGCCGGGCATGTGCAGATCCATCACGATGACGCCGAACGCGTGCGTGGCGGCGGCATCGAGTGCCGATGGACCATCCTCGGCGACAACCACCCGATGTCCCAGACGACCGATCAACCCGGCACCGACCTCACGGTTGATCGGATCGTCGTCGACGAGCAGGACAGCCAGGGCGCCGCCCCCGGTGCCGTCCTCGGTGCCGTCCTCGATCCGGGGCAGGCTGGCCGGCGGGCGGTTCGCGACGGTCTCAACCGGCACGATCAGGCGGAACGTACTGCCGACGCCGACGATGCTGTCCACCGTCAGGTCGCCGCCCAGCAGCGCGGCGATGCGCCGACTGATGGCGAGGCCCAGGCCGGTGCCGCCGAACCTCCGGGCGATCGAATCGTCAGCCTGCACGAAATCCTCGAAGATCGCCGCGTGCAGCTCTGGCGCGATACCGATCCCGCTGTCGGTGACGGCGAGACGCAGCATCGTCCGCCCACCGCCCGGCTCCGGAGCCACATCGAGAGTGAGGCCGATCCCGCCATGGCGTGTGAATTTGATGGCATTGCCGAGCAGGTTGTGCAGAACGCGGGCGATCTGCACCTGGTCGCAACGGATCATCGCCGGCACATCCGGCGCGACCGTCGGATCGAGGCGAATGCCCTTCGCCTCGGCCTGCGGCCGGAAGAGATCCACGGCGCCCTCGACGAGACGCCGGGGATCGACGTCGGAGAGGCTGAGGTGGGTGCCCCCCGCCTCGTAGCGTCCATAGTCGAGAATGCTCTCGATCAGGCTGACCAGCGTGTCGCCGGAGCGCTTGGCGATCTCGATGCGCCGGCGTTGCCCCTGGTCGAGGCCTTGCGGATCGAGCATCTGGAGCATTCCGAGCATGCCGTTGAGCGGCGTGCGGATCTCGTGGCTGATCACCGCCAGGAACCGTGACTTGGCGCGGTCGGCGGCCTCGGCCTCCTCCTTGGCGCGGCGGGCGCTGGCCTCTTCCGCGATGGCACGGGCGCGCTCGGCCTGGACCTCCGCCGTGCGCAACGCCACCTGCCGCTCCAATTCCCGCTGGCGCCGGCGCAGGATGGCGGTCCGCCCCTGGACGGCGGCGAACAGCAGCGCGGCGCCGGCCAGGGCGGCGGCGACCTGGAAGCCGGCCGTCTGGTACCAGGTCGGCAGGACCGTGATGGGAAGGCGCAACGGCGGATCGCTCCACACGCCGTCCCGGTTGCTGCCGCGGATCAAAAGGCCGTAGGAGCCGGGCGGCAGCCCGGTGTAGGTGGCCGTGCGGTTGTTCGTGCTTTCGGAGATCCAGGCACGGTCGAAGCCTTCGAGCCGGTAGGCGTAGCGGTTGCGCTGCGGCTCCAGGTAGTCGAGCGCGGCGAAGTCCACCTCCAGGTGGCCGCCCCCAGGGCTGATGACGATCGGATCGGTTCCCGCCGGGATCGGCACCGGGCGTCCGCCCAGCCGCACCTCGGTCGCCACCACCGGCGGGCGGAAGCCCCACTCCGGCTGGATCCTGGGCCGGACGACGGTCAACCCGCCGAAGCCGCCGAACAGCAGCGTGCCGTCCGGCAGCCGCGCCCCGGAGCCCACCCAGTGGGTGCGGATGCCCGCCCCTTCGACCAGGCCGAAGGTTCGCACCGACAGCGTGTGCGGATCGATCATGGCGAGCCGGTCACCGCCCACCGCCCAGACGGTGCCGCTGCGGTCCTCCAGGATTTTGGTGACCGTATCGTGGGGGAGGCCGTGCGCGGTGCCGAGGCGGCGGAACCGGGGCTTGCCGCCTGTCCCGGCCTCCAGGATGCCGATGCCGCTGGCCGTGCCGACCCACAGCCGTCCCTGGCGATCCTCCAGCAGGGTGAGTGCGATGTCGCTCGGCAGGCTTTCCGGATCGTTGGGGTCGTGCAGGAAGCGTTCGAAGGTTTCCGTCGCCGCGTCGAACAGGTTCAGTCCACGCTGGGTTCCCGCCCACAGGCGCCCCTTGCTGTCGCGCAGCAACGCCTGAACGCTGTTGTCGCTGAGGCTGTCGGCGCGGTCCGGGGCGTTGGCGAAGACGCGATACGCATCGTTTTCCAGGCCGATGCGCGCCAAACCCATGCTGCCGCCCACCCACAGGACGGGTTCCTCCGCCATCAGGGACAGGATGTTCGCTCCCTGCAGCGGCAGGAAGGTGTGCACCCGGCCGGTCGCCGGAACGGCCCGGTACAGGCCGGTGCGCGCCCCCGTCCAGACGTCGCCATTCGCCAGCGACGCGATGGCCTGGATCATCTGCCGGGGTAGCCCGCGGCCGCGGCCCGGGCCCGGGCGCATCTCGGCGACGCGGCCGTCCACCGGGTCGAGCAGCGCGATCCCCTCGGTGCGGAAGCCCAGCCAGACCTTGCCGTCCGGGCGCACGCTCATGCTGCGCACGTCCCGGCCCAGCAGCCCGCCGGGGGTGGACGGCACGACCGTCAGGAAGCCGTGGTCCACCGGGTTGTGCCGGTCGACGCCTCGGGAGGTGCCCATCCACACCAAACCGGAGCGGTCGACCAGCATGGTGGCCACGGCATCGTCGCTGAGGCTGGTTGGGTCCTGTGGATCGTGGCGGATGGGGCGGATGGCGCCGGTGGCGACGCGCAGTTCATGGATGCCGCCACCGAACTCGCCGATCCAGAGCGTGCCCGGCGTCGGTTCGACGATGGCCGACACCCTTTGCCCGGAGGGAACGAAGGCGCTGAGCAGGCGCAGCGCGCCCGTCGCCTCGTCGACGAAGCCGACCTGCCCGATCGCCGTGCCGACCCACAGCCGGCCGGCACCATCCTCGAACAGCGCCGTCGGAACGACGTCGGCCTCGCCCGGCACCGGCACCGGCAGGAAGCGGCCGCTGCCCGGCGGCCGCCGCATCAACCCTTGCCGCGTGCCCAGCCACAGCGTGCCCTTGCTGTCCCGTCGGATGGCCTGGAACTCGCCGGGCGGCAGTCCAAGCTCGGCCGGGTCGTCGCGCCGCCAGCGTCCCGATTCGGTCTCGAGGTGGGCGAGCCCGTTCGTCCCGATGGTCCAGAGCCCGCCATGCCCGTCGCTCGCCATCCCGCGCATGCGGCCGGCGGCGCCTTTCGCATCGCGGTGCGTGATGAAGGCGTTCCGCTCGGGATCGAAGCGCGCGACGGTGCCGGAAAGGCTGCCCACCCACAGGTGGCCGCCCTCGTCGACCAGCAGCTCGGCGATGACGTTCTCGGGCAGTGAACCCGGATCGCCGCTGCCGTGCCGGTACACGCGCATCCGGTATCCGTCCCAGCGCGCCAGGCCACCCGGCGTGCCGATCCAGACGAACCCCGCGTGATCCTGGACCAGCGCCAGGGCCACGGTATAGGGCAGGCCGTCGGACTGGCCGATGTGGCTGAACAGGGGACCGGCCAAGCGGCTCCACGGCGGCGGAGCGCCGTCTTGCCCCAAAGCCGGACGTGTCGCCGCCGGCAACGCCGACACCATCAGCGATGCCGCCCAAAAGAGCGGCAACAGTCGGCGCGGGTGGTTCATGAGAACAGGCCAAGTCATTCGTAAAATATTGCGGCGGATATTGCGCCGCATCCGCCGTCGGAGCAAGCCACGCTGTCGAACTGAAATCCAGCTGAGGACAGCCTCCACATCCTGTCAATAATTCATCAGGGATGCCGATCCCGCGTCCGGCCGCAGATCGGCGGCGCCTGATACCGGACCGTGTGGCCGGTGCCTCGGCGGCACCGGCCAAGCGGAACCGGCCAATAGGAGCCAGCGGTTGCCGATCTACTTCTTCTTCCAGACCTCGGTGCCCTTGTTGCCCGGGTCGGTGCGGCGCCACCACGGGCCCGACAGGCTGCCGTCGGGGTTCACGTTCATCAGCATGATGGTGTTCTTGCCGTCGGCCACGGCCGCGACCGCCAGGACGTTGCCGGTCACCTGGCCGACGCCGACGTAGTCGCCGCCGTCCCACTTCACGCTCAGCGCGCCCGACTTCTCGTTCGTCACCACGACGGTGCCGGCCTCCTTGTAGGCCGAACCGTCGGTGTCGGTGCCGTTGTAGGTGTAGGTGCCGACGACGTTGGCCGACTGCGCCAGGGCCGCCCCCGCGAGGCCGACGACGAGCAGCGACGACAGAGCAAGCGTACGAAGCATTATTTCCCCCAGTCTTCGTGTCTCAAGACGTTGCCGCGCCGATGGGCCGGACAACGACGCGAAGCTACCGCATCCGGGGTAATGCGCAAGAGTAATTGTCGACCTCGGCGCCCGTTTTGAACGGCCATCAACAATATTTTCTTTCTGTAACGGAGATGTGGATGCCTGAAACCATGAACGTGGTCTGGTGGATCACGGCCGTCGAGCTGCCTGTTTTCGGCGGGTTGTTCTGGCTGATCGCGCGCCTGCGCAAGGATTCCGAGGACGCCCTGGCCGCGCTGCGCACCCGCGCGGAGGCGGCGCAGGCGCAGGTCCGCGACAGCCTCGCCGCCTACAAGCTGGAGGTCGCCAAGACCTACGTCTCCTTCGGCACGCTGAAGGACGTGGAAACGCGCCTGACCGATCACCTGCTGCGCATCGAGCGCAAGCTGGACTGCGGCGTCGCCGACGGGGGTGTGCGATGAGCCGCGCCCGTCTGGTCCCGATGTCCGCCGCGGCGCCGGCCGCCACCCCCGCCGCCGCGCCACCGCCAGCATCTACCACCGCGCCGCCCGCCGCCGGCGCGTCCACCGAAGAAGCGGTCGACACCCTCGCCCGCACCCTGTGGGGCGAGGCGCGCGGCGAACCGGTGCGGGGAATCGAGGCGGTGGCGGCCGTCGTGGTCAACCGCGTCCGGCGGGCCGAACGGCGTGGCGGCCACTGGTGGGGCGGCAGCGTCGTCGCCGTGTGCCGCAAGCCCTACCAGTTCTCGTGCTGGAACGCGAACGACCCGAACCGGGCCAAGCTGCTGGCGGTCACGGCGGCCGACCCGGTGTTCGCCACCTGCCTGCGCGTGGCGCGCCGCGCCGTCGCCGGGCTGCTGCCCGATCCGACCGGCGGGGCCACGCACTACCACCGCCTTGGCCTGCATCCGTCCTGGGCCACCGGCCATTCCCCGTGCGCGGAGATCGGCCGGCACCTGTTCTACGACGGCGTGGAGTGAGGCCGGGAAGGGAGAAACCCCGGCGGCCCGCTCACGCCTCGCGGATCATCGCCAGATAGATCTTCCAGGCGACCTCGACCGACACGCCGCCGGCGCGCGACCCGTTGGCCAGCATCGCCGCCGTCGGCTTCAGCGGAACCTGGGTGTGCGTCACGTCGTCCGTGGCCGTGGCGCCCGCCAGGTCCACCGCGTCACGGGTCTTCAGCATCGTCGTTGCCAGCGCGTTCATGGCAGTCCTCCATACGTTGCCATTGTTACAGCAAGCGCGATGCCAACCGGCGCCGCTGACGCTGCCACCGCAAAAGCCTTGATTCTGCTGGGGTTGGCCGGGTGCGCCGCAGCGCCGTTTGATTTTGATCAAGAATAATTTCTGCAAAATGCCGCATCGCGTTTGTTGCGCGGTTTGCATTTTGCAAAACGCGATTCCCGCAACACCCTTTCCGGTGTCCCGCCGCGCTCTTGCGGCTCTGGTCCGTGGAGGCGCTTTCGGGTAGTGTCCCGCCCGCCATGACCGAGCGAATCATCCATCATATGTGCCGCGCCGAGGAGTGGGAGCGAGCCGCCCCCACCGGCGCCTATCCGGGCTCGTCGCAGGATGCGGCGGACGGCTTCATCCACTTCTCCACCTCCGCCCAGGTGGTGGAGAGTGCGGCCAAGCACCGCGCGGGGCAGGACGGCCTCGTTCTGCTCACCGTCGACGCCGCCCGCCTTGGCCCCGCCTTGAAGTGGGAGCCGTCGCGCGGCGGCCAGCTCTTCCCGCACCTGTACGGGCCGCTCCCGGTGTCGGCGGTGCTGCGCGCAGCACCGCTGCCGCTGGGACCCGACGGCCGCCATGTGTTTCCCCCGCTGGATGAGGTTCCGCTGTGATCGACCTGTTCCCCGTCGTGGGGCCGCTGCTGCGCTCGTTCGATCCGGAGACGGCGCACACCCTCACCGTCCGCGCCCTGGCGCTGGGCCTCGCCCCGGCGGTGCGGGAGGTGGACGACCCGGTGCTGCGCACCCGCGTCTGGGGCCTGGACTTCGCCAACCCGGTCGGCCTCGCCGCCGGCTTCGACAAGAACGCCGAGGTGATGGACGCCATGCTGCGCCTCGGCTTCGGCTTCGTCGAGGCGGGCAGCGTCACGCCCCGCCCGCAGCCCGGCAACCCGCGCCCGCGCCTGTTCCGCCTGCCCGAGCTGGGCGCGGTGGTCAATCGCATGGGCTTCAACAACGGTGGGCTGGAGCAGTTCGCCCGCCGGTTCGAGGACCGTCTGGGCAATCGCAAGCGCGCGCCCGGCATCGTCGGCGCCAACGTCGGCAAGAACAAGGACACGGTGGAGGCCGCCGACGACTACGCCATCGGCGTGCGCCGCCTCGCCCCCTTCGCCGACTATCTGGTGGTCAACGTCTCCTCGCCCAACACGCCGGGCCTGCGCGCGCTCCAGGGGCGCGAGCCGCTGCAGGCGCTGCTCGGCCGCGTGCTGGAGGCGCGGGCGGCGTGCAAGCTGACGCGCAACCCGCCGGTTCTGCTGAAGATCGCCCCCGACCTGACGGACGAGGACAAGGCCGACATCGCCGCCGTGGCGCTGGACTCCGGCATC